>Ga0255336_101381_pt1 | contig 17854 bp, 17 predicted proteins | sample MeOH1_35cm_T3_17_FD_189102 | JGI IMG/M metagenome (GOLD analysis project Ga0255336, IMG submission 189102) | Sandy soil microbial communities from University of British Columbia, Vancouver, Canada - MeOH1_35cm_T3_179 | ecosystem: Engineered > Artificial ecosystem > Sand microcosm > Unclassified ...
GAAGCGATTTTCAGTCTCTGCAATTGATGAGAGACCTGGGCTGTTGAGTTATTGCGGGTCGAATTTTGGTGTAGATTGGTGGTGTCTCGTTTATGGGGTTGTCTCGCTTACTAGTGATTTACGTTATAGGGACTCCTTATTTGTCTGCCTATGCCAGTCATTGCCGTCCCGGCTGACTCGGGGTGTATCCGTCACGGGTTCAATGTCAGAGCACACAAGACCCTTGCGATTGACTCACACTGAATAGTTATGCACATGCGCGAGAACGATGCCGGCAACCACTCCGCCCTCTCAAGAACTGAACTTGCGAGGTCCAAGAGCTCAGGCAAATAACCAGCAATTCGGTCAACCGTCTCAAATCCCCACCGCTGAGCCGACCCCGTCCTCCTCGAGGCAACAACCTGGGTTAGGGGAGTTCTCGCTAATTCATCAGCACAACGTTGAAATAAAAGAGGCCCAATCTGGGGAAGCGCGGCGTTTATGAATGTTATGAGGATGACACACACAGAGGATCGAATCTAAGCCGGGAGGGGTTAGGGCCCTAACTGCTCCGAGAGAAACGGCACGAACTCCGAGATGATGCTGGACGTCTTGTATCCAGCACATCATGGGGTAGTGTTCTTGTGCCTTCTCCGCTGACTTGCATTCTGGGCAATCTCTCGATCTCTCAACCTTGTATCTTCCATGCGAGCTACGCCTCTAACCCATCTGCCCGCGGGTCTCGGCGATGGCTCCGCCGTCAGCAGCCATGGCTCTCCGCGAGTCATTCGGCGATAGGAGACTTCCAGATATTAGCCGGAAAATCACAGCTTGTGTGGCATGCCGCAAACAAAAGGTAAGTGAGACGTGATCTGATGGTCCCTGCGCCCTGGCATTGGCTTGATGGCGTTAGATCAAATGTCACATGAACGACTCGACGCCGCCATGCCGTCGTTGCAAGGCCCGCGGCCTGCCGTGCACGGTAAATAAGAGCCTGCAGATGCTCCTAGAGAACGATGTTGGGTAAGCAGAATTGAATCTCGCGGCTTCATAAGGCGCATGTATTTGCTGGTGATTCTCTGACCTGGAGTAACAGATGGAAAGAGAACATGGAGCTGCGGATGAGGGCAGTCGAAGAAGCTCTCAGCCGTGCGGCAGACCAGCGAGATCGCGTGGTCTCACAGACGCAAGATCATCAAGGATTACCCCCAATAGCTTCAGGCAGCACTACAGAAATCATGAGACCTGAATCTGCTCCCTTGCATCAAGCACCCGAAGCAGTTGGCGAAGTGACGTTGAACCTCTCTTGCAGCCTTGGCTCCTTTCCAGGATCATCTATCACCACCCTCCTGTTTACCGAGAACGGGGGAAATTCTGGTCACCAGCCCGACTTGATCTCATACGGCCTCATCTCCCTCGAAGCAGCGGAAGAGTACTTCGCCGTCTATCATCAATCTCGGGACCCTTACATACACCATGTTCTCGCAAAGAATGACTGCTTAGCCAATATCCGAGCGAGGTCGTCCTTCCTAACCGCCGCCATCTGTACCGTAGGTTCCTTCTGCGCAACTTCAACGGACCATCAGAAATGCTATGGTGCATTTATGAATGAAGCGTCGAAAAGAGTATTTACCAGATGCAACAGTTTCGACGACGTTCGCGCTCTTTGCATCGGAGCATTTTGGTTGAACAAGGTGTCCTCGGCACTCGTTGCACTCGGTATGTTCAGAACGTTCCTAGCCCATCTTGCGGGAAATAGGGAGTGACTCACATCTGTGATAGCCGTTCGCATGGCCGCTGATCTGAACCTGCACCGGTGTATCACAAAAATGCCCCACACCAAAAGAGAATGCTACGAGCGCACCCGCTTGTACTTCCTGGTTTATATATGTGATCAACACTGCTCTCTCATTTACGGGAGACCCCCGATTACCCGGGAATACCGGTCCTTGGAAAGTCCCAAGGCTTTCTTGCAAAGCCGATTTTGCACTCCCGAGGACGTGAAACTCATCGGCCAAGTTGATGTCTGGTCAATCAGCAATCGAGTTTTCGACATCTTCGGAGCCGATACCGATGCTTCTATTACCACCCAACGAGCAGCGGCATTAGAATCTCTAGGCGCGGCTTACGACAAGTGGCGCGGGGACCTACGGGATTCTATCAGCGATGATCTAGACGACCTTACACGAGAGATGATTGATCTGTACGCTCACTGTGGAAAACTCTACCTTTTCTCCCATACATTCAGAGGTTCTTCGCAGAGGCAGACACGGTCATTGGCCACCTCGAAGGGAATGGAGAAATTCGAACGCCGCGCTCTCGAAAGTGCTCTTTCGATTGTTCAGGGTGTCATCTGGGGAAGTGAAACCCGACAGCGCCTTGAACACCTACCATCCTCCTTCGTCACCATGATCGCTTTCGCTTCCGTTTCTCTGATAAAAGCTTCGGGGCAGGAACCGACCGTGCGTGGTTTCGACAAGAACGAGGCCTTCCAGTCGCTCAATGAGCTGGTCAAGGTATTCCGCGCTTGCTCGGCAAGAGTTCACACCCAACATCCTCTGCTTAGCGTCGCAAAGAGCTTGGAAATAGCCATGAAGAAATGTTGCCCGGTTGACGTGGATCATTTCCACTCTTGGGATACGGCGGATGATCTGGACAGCACTCTTTTCGCTTTCAACGGCGTTGGAAATGATCCCTTTGCGCTGAACTGTCCTGGGGATCATGATAATTTTCTGCCTAACCCGAATGACTTCGGGTTCGACTTTTTCGGCCACACTAGTCCTTAGCAACAGGCCACAGGCGTGGACAAAACAATGAAAGAATACGTGGGTAAGTGGCTGATCACAAGAGTTCCCCTGGGTGTGTCATGGATAGAAAGAAGGCTCTAAGACCTGAATCAATTTTGCTTAACCATCATGCTAGGAGGTAGACTCCTTTAAAGATCTGGTCATGACTCAATCTCACTTAGCAACGCATGACTGTGAAAGAGTACCCTTTCCCTTGCGCGGGATGCAATCACACCCATTACCAATTCAAAGCAAGGTCGAAGGCGTCAAAGTTTCTCCACGTCTCCGGCTCAAGTTGATGTCCGTCCCTCAACGGCGTGGACCTGATCAACGGAATCTTCTGCTCAGACAGACCGCCGTGCGAACGCAACCGGAACCCTTGCAGCTGCGACAGATCATGCTCATCCGTCTTGCTGCCGATGACCGCATTCTTCTTCGCAATGACGACAATATCACCCTCACGATCCGGCGGCATCTCGAACAAGGCCGCCGCTTCTGCCCCGCGATACGCCGCCTCGGCCAGCGGCAGCGATTGACAAAACTGGACCATTTCATCCACGTCGGCCGCCGCGGCGCCGGTCAGGTAGACGCGCACGAAAGAGCCTAGCGCTCCATGATGGCGGACGAAGGGGTCGGCGATCGGACAGATCACTCTTGCACCACTTTCAGGCCATTTCCCAACCAACTCCTCCTCCAGGAAAAGGATGTTGGGAGTCCCGTCCGCGTTCGATTTATCGCTCATCCCATGATCCCCCGTGACCACCACAACCGCCCCGAGCTCGATGAATTTTCCGAGACGAGTGTCGACCGCGTGCAGAAACTCGTTCGATTCTGGGGACCCAGGCGGGTATTTATGTTGGATGTAGTCTGAAAGCGTGAGGTAAAAGAGATCGGCTCTCTTCTCCTCAAGCAGTTTGAGCCCAGCGTCGAGGACATAGATGGAGAGGTCTCCCGAATATTGCTCCGGAGTTGAACGTCCCAGCCATTGCTCCACATTGCTGATCCCGTGCTCAGTTTCCGCGCAGTTGTCAGCAAATTGAGCCGAGAAGGAGATGGCGCCGTTCGAAGGCGAAAGGCCGTGATTGATGATCTTCCTGAGTTTGTCTTTGGCGGTGATCGCCGCGACGCGCACCCCCCTGTTCGCCATCTGCTCCAGGATCGTGGACCCTCTCAGCAAGGAATCGTCCAGCACCATGTGTTCTTCAACCGTCCCTCTGTCGAGGTAGAAATTCCCCGCGATACCGTGAACCGATGTTGGCACGCCGGTGATAATGGAGACGTTGTTTGGATTGGTCAGGGAGGGCATGGCGCACTTGGCTGTGGTGTGGAAGCCGGATTTTGCGAATCTGGACAGATTTGGTAGAATCCCGTCTTCGATACCCGTCTTGAGATACTCGGGGTCAAAGCCATCAACGCAGACAACTACAGTTGGCTGGCTGGGGAGTCGATATGTTCGTCCATGCAGCTCAATGGAAGCTTTAATGTCTTTGCTGGTCGGCATGTCTTATCTCAGTGTGGTTTCCCTGTTTCGGTAAAGAGAATCCTGGTAGTGATTAGTTGTTCCTGGCTTTGAGACTTTCCGAAAGGGTAAGAAGAAAAGAGAGATAGACGAACAAGAACAGATCTATCAACTTACGCTTTATACTAAAGTTGCTTCGAATACCTTACTCGGACAGCAAGAGATTCGAGGCTTTCGTGCCGAAACCCCAGCTTCGCAGCAGGAAAACCGGTCCACGCCTCCACAGACATCCGACTGAGGCTCTCGGCGCTCTCGGCATGAGTTCCAGGGCGTCGGCACGAACATCGAGATCACCGGCATGAGTTCCAGGCCTTCGGCACGAAAGTCGAGATCATCGGCATAAACTTCCAGGTTCTCAGTCTGATTGAAAGCGAACAGTAGTCCATCGGTACATTCTTCTGGCCTTGATATCGACATTCCGATAGTAGGCCTTTTGCTTTTTTGACACTCTCAAGAGGCCAAGAAACTTGTGTAGACGCATGTCAGGGGGCGCTGGGGTGGTGGAACTGACGCCTTTGGGGTGCTGGATATGGATGCTCAAAGAGACGGGATGTTAAACTGGCACCCTTGTGCCGGGAGCCAATTGGACTGGCATGGGCTTGTCGTACAAGAGGTATGAACGTTCTACTCACCATCGGTTGCCATTTTTGAAGCCTGTTCCCTTGTTTTAACAGTAGAATGAATTGACAGGGGCATATCGTCTTTATTCGTTTCACATCAACCCTCTGAGAAAAGCGCTGACCGTCTAGCCAAAGTCATGCTTTCTCGAGCCAATCGCTGCCGGACCGAATCTAAATCACCATGTGAGGATTGCCCAAGCACTCAATGATTACCGTGTTTCAAAATACCATGGCCCCGGTGACGCGGCTGACCACATATGGATACCTGGAGGAGGGGTCGCAGACCTGGAGGGATTGCAGAGGACGATCCTTGAGGAATGGTGGTCCTGGAGCGGTGACAGTCCTTAGGGTTGGCAGCCCCGGCCAGATTACAAAAGTCCCAGCAATCCCCAGAAATGTCTTTGGAGTTGCAAAATGGCGGAAGGCGAGTGGCCTGAGTGTCTGGATACCACAACTTCGGCAACGTCCCGTTTCTTGAGATTCCAATGTAGCAGGCCTTCAAGACTGAAGCGCAGATGACAACCCCGACTCGTAGCCATAACGGAAACGTCCGAAACCAGCCGCACCAGGAAGAGTTGCAGTTGCGCTACCGAGCTTGATACCAGTCAATAGTGCTCAGTGGCAATGTGAAGATAGGTGAGTGTCTAGGCCTTTCCCTAGTCACCTGCCTCTAGGCCTGTGCTTGTGAATCCGTCCCGGCAAAGACAGGCTAGACGGTGAATTGGGAAATTGCTATTCCAGCTCATGGAATAGGGAAGTGACCTTGCAGAACGCCCAAACCTCACGGCAACGCCCATCAGTGGGGAGGAATGCCAGGCCTGGAAGGATGGCAGAATTGGAGGCAAGTCTGGATGCATTACAGTCTTGGAGGTATCACCCCGTAGGATCGCAGCCGTGGACGGATAACGGCAGGATGAGGCCTGGAGGCAGGCGGGGGTGACTGGTTGGACAGCTGAGGGACTGAACCGCGCGGTTACGCCTTGAGATTGTGTGGCTAGACAATGAGTATGCTCTGCAACTCCTAAATTCATGGCGCTCGTATATCATATAACACTAAGTTATGTAGCCAAAGACTGGAGCACTGAAACAATCGGTGGACAGGTACTTCAAGACACTCTCCATAAGGAGAGAACACAGACAGTATTATATGTCACATGATCGTCTTGCCTCTGTCAATCCTACACAGGCAGCCTTGTGGATAGAATCGGCCAACCACTCAGCTCGCTTGGTTCATCCAGTCTAAATCTAACCTTCGGTCTTCAAGCCCAGCCCACGATGCTCGACGCGACATTTGTATAGACAAAGAACTCCTGTACCAAGCAAGCCTCATGATGAAATGGAGATGTGCTCAAAATTTTGCTAAAGGCCTATACGAAAGGAGCGTAAACAGGACGTATGTCGGTGCTAGGGTGGGTAATGGAGTACCTCGAATCACACTCACTACTCTGGGTGGAGAGAGTGTTTTGATGTATCTTATTTTTTCAAAGCTCAATTGAACTCCTTATTCTCATGTGGGTTTTATTCAATACCGGGTGCGTAATTCCCTCAACCATTCTTGAATCGTGTCGGGGATCGCATCGGCCGTTTCTGTTCCACTGCCATGGAGCTCCGGAAGTGACACTGTAAGGAATTCGTGATTCCGACAAGCCTTAAATCCCTCCTCATTAACATATTGCTTCATGCAAGAATCACATACGTCAGTATCAGGACAGGTCCGACAGACATGGCGGAGACCCAAGAATCCTGATGCAGTGCACATACTGCAGGAGACGTTATGAACTGCATTACCGTCCTCTTCGGCTTCTGTAACCTGTTGCTGAAAGGACAAGCGAGTGGCGTCGTCATCTTGTAAAAACATCAAGCATTCCATCCTGATCTTGTGTCTGTACCTCGGCACCCTGTTCGATCAGCACTTTGACCGCCTCTGTGTGGCCATTGAACGCTGCCCAATGTAGTGCGGTCCCTCCATTCCGAGCTTGTGTCCGCACCTGGGCACCGTGCTCGATCAGCAGTTGGACCACCTCCATGTAGCCATTCCCCGCTGCCATGTGTAGTGGGGTCCATCCATTCCGATCTGGTGTCTGTACTTCGGCGCCGTGCTCGATCAGGAGTTGGACCACCTCCTTATGGCCACCGAGCGCTGCCATATAGAGTGGGGTCACTCCATCTTGATTTGGTGTCTGTACTTGGGCGCCGTGCTCGATCAGCAGTTGGGCCACCTCCACATGGCCATTGAACGCTGCCATATAGAGTGCCGTCAATCCATCCTGATTTGGTGTCTGTACCTCGGCGCCCTGGTCGATCAGCACTTTGACCACCTCCATGTAGCCATTCCCCGCTGCCATGTGTAGTGGGGTCCATCCATTCTGAGCTTGAGTCTGTACCTCGGCGCCGTGCTCGATCAGCAGTTGGACCACCTCCCTATGGCCATTGAACGCTGCCATATAGAGTGCGGTCAATCCATGCTGAGCTTGAGTCTGTACCTCGGCGCCGTGCTCGATCAGCACTTTGACCACCTCTGTGTGGCCATTGCCCGCTGCCAGAAGTAGTGGGGTCCCCCCATTCCGATTTGGTGTCTGTACTTGGGCGTCGTGCTCGATCAGCAGTTGGACCAACTCTGTGTGGCCCTCCTCCGCTGCCATATGTAGTGGGGTCCATTCATCCTGATCTTGTGTCTGTACCTGGGCTCCCTGCTCGATCAGCAGTTTGACCACCTCCGTATGACCATTGGACGCTGCCTGATGTAGTGCAGTGTCTCCACCATGATTCTTTGCTGGCACCTCAGCACCATGTTCCATCAAAAATTTGACTATGTGGACGTGGCCTTGGGCTGCACCTGCCGTTAGGGCAATTCTTAATAAATTTCCTGTCTTGCCGTGACCAACGCCTTGCTGATGTAGCCACCGTAGGGGATGGATAAAACCCAAGTGAGAAACGTAATAGAGTGAAGACCTTTCTTCTGGTTGCACACAGACTTCCTCGGCTTCGTTCTCAAATATACTTGACCATAGCAGCCATCTTGAAGCGTTCGGTTCGAAGAATTTGTTAGTCAGTTGAATAAGCTCCTCAGACCAGTTTGTGCTGTGCCGCGCATGGATGTACCAAGAGGTGGATGCGTAATTGAGGAATCCATAGTCGTCCGTCTTTCTCTTAATAGCTTCCTTGTTCAAAACTTCTGTTGCTCTTAGTTCATTATAGCACAAGTATTGAAGACATATCTGAGAAAGTGAGTCGTTTTCATTGCCCACATGTGAGAAGGAAATGGTTCCCAGGGGGGGCAGATTGATTGCTTCGGCGCGCAATAAGAACTCCCGAGCGGAGAAATGGACAAAGTGCACCATCTGACTTTCGGGCTGTTGTTGCTCGTCTCGAGCACGAAACTCTATCAATGAGCCACAAAGCTGGCGAATCTGGTCGTGCACTTCGTCTTCGGTCCAGGCATCCGGCAGTTCATCCCGAGGATAGTCTTCAGAATCATCGTCCACGGTGACGGCAAGGGCTTCCATTAATTCTCGTACGGTGAGAGGTCGCAATGCAAACAGGGCCCAACGTAGTATGGACAGAGCACGGTTCTTTTCTTCTTTCAAACTCAAGATATGTTGAAGATCCCTATTGTAAGCATCCTCGAGTCCATCTGGCATTTGCTGGACCATCTTGCGGAGCTGCTTGGCGTTTTTACCAAGTTTGAGCTGAGCACCGAGAAGACGCACCCATAGGAACATGCCTTGGCTGCGTTGGGATGCCTGTGTTACAATCTCCTCTTTCAGCTCGTCTGGCCTTTTCGGAAGGGTTTCCGCAACCACGGCAGTGGAGAAGGATTTCACATCATCTTGAGTGTCGGTAATGGAAATTTTGTACTCGAAGTAGACGCCATGTGATGACTCGGCAAGTCGGCGGAACTGGGACTGTAGGTCAGCGCCGTCACGGCTTACAAGGAGGAGGCGCCACGATGCTTCTGTTGCCAATCTCGTCAACTCTCGCAGAAAGCGTAGCGCCTCATTAGAGGGCGATTGCATGCACTCGTCAAATCCATCGACGACGAAGACACAGTTCGGGATCCGCTCACAGATCTTCTGAAACAGAGCCCAGATGTCAGACGTAGTTGCTTTACGCCCTTCTTTGCCCTGGTATGCTTCTTGTGCCCTCTCCAAAGCTTCTGGATGCTGTCGCACCATTTGAGCGACCCAGGACCGGACGACTGCGGATGGCTGCCGCTTGGTATCATCATCCGAAGTGCAAAAGAACTGAGCAACATTTGTGTGATGTTCTTTGTGAAGATATTCGACGATGCTGGCGCACAGAACTGTCTTTCCAAACCCGGCGGGGCCGTGGATCCAGAGAAATTTTGACTTCGTCTCGTTGGTAGCGTCCGAGTCTGACACCCACTCCCGGAAAAGAGGTCGCTCGAGAATCCATCGGCAGGTTCCCGAGGTCCGTGAGTATAGAGCTTGTTCCCATTCTTCGTCGGTAAACACGGCGTCCAGCCAGAGGAGTAATTCTTCCAGTCCCACTCGGGCCACTTCCGACCGATTTGACCCTGCGTACAGATTCAGAGAAGGTAATTTGTACATCTCTTCGAATCGTTCGTTCAGTCTGTTTAAGCCGATATAAATGAATCGACCCATGTTACGTGTGTCTGGTTATTGTTAGCAATGTCAAGATCTTCCAAGCCAAAACACATACAATCGGTATCGATGATCTGTGCCACATTATCCACTTGCTGTGCTTTCTTCCGTATGGCCTCTAAATGTTTTTCGACAATCGGATTATGCACAATACTTCTGACAAATCGTCCTGCATAGGCACGTCAGCTTCTCCAGTGACTAGCCCGTTGGTCACGGTCACCTGCGGCTCCGCGCTCGTAGAATTTCCGTGCCTCGGAGAGGAAAGATAAGATGGCCACATAGAGCTCGATAATAGACTGTTCAAGCTGATCCTGTAGTGCCAGCCCTCTCCGCAGGTACAATTTCTCGACTGTGGCGTACCGATCAATCAGTGTCGAGACCAGCTGGATCCCTTCCACCATGGCCCCATGTACTTCGCTATCACTGATAGCAATCTGATAGGTGAGAAAAGATTTGTAAGGGATTGACCGACAACATACCTGCAAAAGGAGCCGCACTCCCGCCCAAGGCAAGGCGGCATGCGCGGTGTCATACTGGACCACCACGTCTCCTACGTCCCGAAATTGCTTGACCACACTCACGACGTTTTCCAGCACCTTCCGGACTTCGACAATCTGTCCGCTAGAGGTTGTGTATTTCCATCGCTTCTCATCGCAGATTCGCTTCTTCTCCTCCACAACGTTGAGCATGTCCTCCAACAGGGTCCGTTTGTCCTGTTGATGAACGTCCACATGGAGTTTGTCGGCATCGCTCAGTCGTCCTAGAGCCTGCGCCCATAAATTCACTGATGGTCTGTTCTCGAATGATGAGTAGCAGGGCCTTCAGAGAGCAGGAAGGTGGAAAATGTCTGGCGCTCACCTGTGGATTATGGCGTGACCGGGTGTTCCCTCAACCAAGGCCAGACTCTCCATGGCGGAGCACGCCCGCGGCGGCAATTAAATGGAGATCTGCAAGTCAGCAACGTTCAGTAAGACTGGTCGGACACTGAGAGCAATTTTCTGGTTGTGATCAGGCATAAAGTGTGAGAGAGGACTGGCGCCAGATGCGGCTGAGGTTGATTGTGAACTGGGGCTGAACAGCCTGCTCCGCCACGGCCTGATCTTTGATTTCTTTTGTGTCACCATTGTCTAAGGAACACGAGCAGGGTGTTCACTGTCTTGGCCTACAACACGGCAGACAGCATCTAGATAGAATCAATCAACCATCTCACCAGGTTTGGTTCATCAAAGATTGAGTGCTTAGCTTCAGCCTCACGCTGGACCAAAATGGCCGCCTGTCTGGTCAGGCAACAATCTCAGGCCGCGCACTAATAATGCAGGATATGGTCAGCTTGGCGCATTCATGTGCCAAGAATCTAGTCACGTGACTTATCGTGGCTTGATCACGTGATGAACACGACCTTGATTCCATTGTTACCTCACCACTGTTTGAGATTATGATTGCCTGTACTCAGATTCATCTAAAGTATAGCAAGACGAGAGCGGGGAATTCTAGGTTGCGATTTCACTGAACGTTCAGCCTAATCAATCACGTGACCCGACTCCAAAGTTTGGCAGAAGATAAGTAATTTGATAAGCTGCAAGGTTTCTACAGGACGTTTATGAATTTACAAAAGTTAATCATAACAAAGTATAGATGGACGGAAGTTCTGGAAAGGGGGCAAAGGAGTGAATCAATCTGACATGAATGCGTCCACATCCCGGCCATCGGCTCTACTCTGGTCGTCCGACCAGCGTCGACTGAGAAGACCCTGTGATCGCTGTCATACTGTCAAGGAAAAGTGCCGCTGGCCGGCAAATGGTGCAGAAGTGTGCGAAAGATGTTCTCGGCTGATGTTTGCGTGTCAAACCAACCGGCCTTTGGCCAAAGCAGGCAGGAAGGCCAGGCTGGCAACGGGAAACCGTCTGCTACTGCGAAGAACAGAACGCGGTCCCTCTGGACAATGCACTCTATCCTCGCTCCCTACAGATGACTCCCTTTCATCACCCTCGGCCGGTGAATTCATCACCATGTCCGGCCACCGAAATGAGCATGACATCCACCGACAAGTCACACCTTTCCCAGACCTGAACGGTCTAGAAATGCATCTTCTAGGGGTCATGCTTCATAAGCAAATCCAAGTGGACAAGTACCTGATCGGCCCCAGTTTTCGCGACCGTCACCAGCAAGCATTCGTAGATCACCTGAATACGGCAATGCCTCTTCTGAAGGACGCTTTCGTGGCTTGCGCGACGCTGCTGGTCGGAAATCAGGAAGTTCAACAAGTCGCAAAGAACCAGCACATTGGCCACAAGAGAGCCGCGTCTGCAGTCTGCTCACTCCGCTTTTTGGAGATTCACCACTGTCACGATTTGCCGATGGTCCTGATCCTGGGTGTGGCCATGGTGACCTTTGCCTTACACCACTCCGGCGGTGAGTCGTTACTTTGCCGCCATATTCTCGGTCTCACCAAGCCCATATATGAAGACAACCACTCGTTGACGCACCGGCTGGGCTCTGACGGCCTCTCTTTTCTCATCTGTCTGCTCGGTACGCAGACGGTCGAGTGCCTCCTTCGATGCCAGATTCCCACCATCAGAATCCGAGCGAGTGACGTCGACCAAGTCGTCGACCGATTCATCGGGGTCTCTGCACCCCTGCTGGCTCATTTCTACGACATCTGTGAACTGAGTCGACTCATACACCACTCCTCCAGCCGGCACGGTAATGGTCTCCTGGAGGACACTATAGAACAAGCTCTCGACAATGTCGAACAAGCAGTTGAACGCTGGCAACCGACGTTACCGGCCGACTTCCTCGCCGGCCACTTCACACCAGCAGAGGTGGTATGGATGCTCGCACAGGCCAAGGTCCTTCGCCTGACAGCGCTGCTCGTGATACATCGGCTGCGGTGGGCCTTCGGCACCAAGGACGATAAGGCTCTCGCCATGTCCAACGCGATCCTGAACGAGCTCGACTTGGCGGCCCGACTCGCAGGGTGGTCGATTCCGTTTGTGGACCTGGCCTATCTGGTGGCGGGCTTTGAGATCACAAACTGCGAGGAGAGGCGGGCTGTCCTGGAAAAGTCGGACATGATCGTGACTTTCTCGCCTCGGGTTCTCGACAGCGTGCAGATCTGGCTTGTTTCGTTCTGGGCCGTCAGAGATACCGACAGTCATCGCATCTACTGGAACGACTTGGGATCTTTCCTTCCAGAATCATGACACAAGCTGAGGGGTTTTCAAAGCAACACCATTCGGCCCAGTGCCATCCTCTGCATGGGGCTCAGAAAGAGGGCATCGTCAAATTGCCCTATTTTGCGTCAGGGCGCGATTAATCAACAATGAGCCACTACCACGATGTCACCAATCCATCATCCACTTCTTATCACGTTTCCCCCTGCTTGCAATCATCTTTGGATTTTCATCGAGAAAATGTTACCCCTCTACATTCAAGGTCCTCACCATTTCTTCCACTTGTCCGTCGTCCCGTTTCTAGCAGCTTTTTCTTCAACGGAGCTGCCTCATAGAGCCCGATGCGTCGGTTGTCGGAGCGCCATCTTCGTGTACGCTTTTGTCGTGGCAATCCTCGCCTTTTTGCCCCATCTGAGTAGCGGCACAGGAATGAGCAGAATGGCGAAGCAAAGCACGGAGGTGAGGATATGCATATTTTGCAACCCCATCCCCGTGATCCACGGAGTGAGCGCGAAGAGGACAACGACAGAAAAGGCGTTGCGCGTAAAAACAACACCCACCAACGCGTCGCCGATGATCTGGGATTCAACAGTGATGGTCAGTCGAGGTGCTTCTGCAAAAAAAGAAAAGGAAATTTGGGAGGGATGAGGTCAAGGAGAGTCTTTGAACACGGTCGATGTTTCGATCACCAGAATGGGCGACAGACTACTTACATCTTGATAGCAGTCCATAGCGTATGCGAGAGCTATATCGCCAGACACAACAAAGCCAAACCCGAAAAATCCAAAGCCGACAGCGAGCAGGGGCCAAGACACACCCTAGAGACACAGATGATTAGAACTCGAGGCACATCACCAAAGTTTAACGCACTGCAAACAACGGACGGAGAGGAGCGAAAAGGAGGAAGCAGCCGTCACGTACATAGGTCAAGCCTAGACCAAACATCAAGATGCCTGCCGGGGTTATGACGGCCGAGGGCAGAGCAAGCCAGAGACGCATCTCAGGCTCGTAAATGCCGCCATTGCGCTGGGACAGCCACATGATTGATCTGTCATTCAAGTATCCGCCAACGAAGAATCCGACGAAGGCGCCGACAAATGGGGGAATATTCATCAGGCCCACGCCAACAGCAGTGAAATTATAAGGTGGATAGAGCAGATAGGTTGCTTGGACCGAAGTCAAAATGGCAAACCAGGCCAGGAGACTGCCGTACGTGAGAGCGGCGTAAGCGACCGCGGGGAAGGTGAACAGGGCCACCACCGGTTGGTAGAAGTGTTGCCGCATCGAGCCGTCTGTTTTCGTGACCAGAGCAAGGCGCTCGCGGTATGTCTTCACCCTGATCGTGCGGTCGATTGTCGAGTGAGTCCTCTCGACCGGTCCAGCCGACTCAGCTTCCTTGGCGTCTCTGGGGAAGGGTGGTGGTCCCTTGTCGCCTAGGATGTCTCCTTGAACCTGTTTCGCTTGCCCCAGCTGGGTCGTCGGAGAGCTGCCGCGGCCGATGATGACGCTCACGTACTTTGACTCCTCGAACAGGACAACGATGAGAGCCAGGTTGATGGTGAACAAGATCACGCACCACCACCACATCCACCTCCATCCTTGCGAGACGACGATGTACCCGGAGGCTACGGGCCCGAGAAAGGCGCCGATGCAGGTGAAGAGCAGGTACCAGCTGTTCATGGCGGCATGCTGGTGCACGAAGAACAGATCTGCAATCGTGATCTGCACTATCGTCTCACTGATGGCGCCGCCCAGGCCGGAAATTAAACTGCTCCCGATGAGGTCGCCTCTGGTGTATGTCTTTGCCGTCCAAATACAGGCCGCAAGCTGAAGGGCTGTACTGAACAGGTAGAGCGGCCGACGGCCGTACTTGTGCACGAGGGGGACAAAGAAAACACAACCAATAGCCAGACCGGCATAGTTCGCCGCTGATGCCGCGTTCAGGATGTTGATCGAGAAATTCAACTGGGTCTGGAGGTCGCCCCAAGCGGTAAATCCAATGTCCAGTTGGACGAAGGTCATGAGCACATAGAAGCAGACGAGCGTGAAGTTGAGTGTCTTTCGCCATGGGGACCAGTTCAGCGGATCATTTGGGTCCGAGGAGGGAACGGGATGCAGGACAATCTGGTCTGTCGACCGGTGCACTTCAAGATGGCCTGAGTTAGCCAAGTTCACGCTGTTGAGGAGGAGGCATGGTTGTCAGTCTTACAATCTTCCAAGGTTACGGTGCCGGGTGCCCACGTGCCATCTTGGTCATGGCTCTGATTGGGATCCATGACGTCGTCGTTGCTGCTATTGCTGTTGATGACGGTGGCCTCAGAAATAAGTCGATCTCGTAAGAGAATCCAGACAAGAGGATAGTGCATACGAGCTTCTTCGCAGTTGTTGATGATCCTTTATATATCATATTCCTCTCATTCTGTGACATCTACGTACATACCTCCGCGCTTTGAGATAGACAGCGGGAGATGACAGTGATGTCCACTGGACATCAGTATCAAAAGTGGAGACTTTGTCGACACATGGCGCAAGTGCAGAACAAGGTTTACATGGCGAACCAACCAGAGTGACTCAAATACACCGGCTTGGCGTCCTTGCGCAAGCCCCAAACTCAATTTTTCGCCAGACCACGACGGCGATTGATAAAGCATATTTCGTGGTGCAGATTCCTGTGCAAGATTGGAGAGCCTCCTGGCTCCGGGGAGAGCCTGACGCGCGGGTTATGTCAACCACATTCCATCCATACTGCGGCCATGTATATAACCCGTGCGGTCCAGCGCTTTCCTCTGTCCGAGACGTTGACCCTTCGCCATTTGTTCCTCCCCACTTATCAGCACAACCAGATCGGTTCTCCCATTCACTCCTCCTAACACCATCGTCCCCTTGAAAATGGCAGGGCAGATCCCCGCGAGCCTCATGGCCTCACTGCACGCTCAGACACTGGATGACCCCCAGCTCCCACGACCTAATCCTACGACATCTTTCTGGCAACTCCCCCCACATCCCTCTCTCTCCGAGGTCCAGTCCCCAGAGCTGCCTCGGACTACAGATTATGCCATCATCGGCTCAGGTGTCACGGGATGCAGCGTAGCCAAGACTCTCCTTGACCACGCTTCGCCCTCCTCAACTGCAATTTCGGTGACAGTATTTGAGGCTCGCACCCTGACCAGCGGAGCTACCGGTCGAAATGGGGGGGCTCTGTCGTCTTTCGTGCCAGCCGACTACCAAGCGCTCAGTAAGCATTTCGGTCACGAGCAAGCGGTCAAGATCGCACGGTTCGCCAATAGGACGCTCGATAAGATGCACGATCTCGGCAACTCTTCAGAGGACTTGAAGGAAGCCAGCGAAGTGAGGAGACTCCGGGATGTGATCTGCTTTCAGGACGAGGAGTCATTCCAAGATGCCTGGGAGTCTCACATGCTTTACGAGGAGCATGTGCCCGAGGAGCGAGGGAAAAGTCAGATTTTGACTGCCGAGGAGGCTTGTTTGGTACGGCGCACCTCTGTCCAATTGAGTTATTTATCAATCACCGTTGACAAAGCTTGACAGAAGTATAATGTGAGAGCCACGGCAGGCGCGATCGTGTTCAACAACGGCGCATTCTGGCCATATCGATTGATCACCAAAATTTGGGCCCAGCTCTACGCTCAGAACCGCTCGCGGCTCTCGATTGAAACCAACACCCCTGTAACAGCGATCAGGCACGATTCCAGTACGAATCCAACACATCCCTACATCCTCACCACCCCCCGAGGCATTGTTCGGGTCTCCCGAATCGTCCATGCTACCAACGGATATACCGGACACCTCTTACCAAGCCTCCGCGGCAAGATATACCCTCTCCGTGGCACCATGTCGACGCAAACGGCGACGCCACAATTTGGGCGCCTTGGGAATGAACTCTCCTGGAGTTTTTGTCATCGTGGCCGATTTGACAGCGTAGCCAACACTTTCGAAACAGGACTATACTATTCGAATCAGAACCCCAAGACCGGGGATATCTTCATTGGCGGGGAGAAGGCCCAGATGGACGAGCTGCTTGTCAGTGACGACTCACAAGTAGGTACTCCCTGCGTGGACAACATATCCACGTTGCTTCCAAAACTCTTCAACAAAGCTTGGAAGGCGGGCGAAAAACCTGAGGTGAGGAAGGTGTGGTCCGGCATCATGGGATTCACCGCGGATCACCTCCCCTTGGTTGGGCCCTTGCCAGAGACCGTCACTAATCGTGGCGAAGAGGGATGCGAGTGGATCGCCGCCGGTTTCAACGGTTATGGCATGCCTCTGTGTTGGTCGTGTGGGGAAGCGGTTGCGAAAATGCTGCTGGGGCTCGAAGTCAGTGACTTTTTGCCTGAGGTATTTCTGGCTACCACCGAACGTCTGCAGGATAGTCAACGCATGTCGCCTGTCGCGGCGCTAGAACGATTGTTTGGCGGATCTCCATAGCTAGCAGGAGAAGAAAATCGATCGTATACGCCAAATATGATCGAAGATTTCCTGCCACTACGTTCTTCTTCGCCCAGCGCAGCACGGACAGACCAGGATTGTGGTTCAAGTACACAACCGCACCTTTTGCAAACATCAGATTGATTCTTGTACAGTGGCCGTCTCTGTGATCTTCCCTGTACAGGAAATCCAAAAAAAAGCTATTCAGGACGAGGGAGGTGGGAAGTAGCTTGGGTGGTCCACTAGCTTGTGGTTTACTTTATAGTTTTGATCATTTCCCAAGTTCGAGCTTCGTGCCCGAACGAAAGAGGAAAATAAATTCCACCCAGCCAGTTGACCCAGCCAGTCACCGACCAGTTGACCCCGACCAGTTGACCCAGCCAGTTGACAGCCAGTTACCGACCAGTTGACCCCGACTAGTTGACCCCCGACCAATTGGCCCAGCCAGTTCCCGGCCAGTTCACCCCGACCAGTTGACCCTGACCAGTTGGCGCTGACCAGTTGACCCCGACCAGTTAACCCCCAACCTGTTGACCCTCGACTGGCAGCTAACCAAAGTTCTGCCCTTCCCAAGAGGTGGATGGGCCTAAAGCGTCTTCTGAACTCACCAGAGCGGTCTCCCAACTTGCTTTTGTCACCCTTGCTTCCAAAGATGACACGTACGAAGGCGAGTGGGTCACGCAACAGGCTTTGAATTGCTCGACAC
>Ga0255336_101382_pt1 | contig 17827 bp, 15 predicted proteins | sample MeOH1_35cm_T3_17_FD_189102 | JGI IMG/M metagenome (GOLD analysis project Ga0255336, IMG submission 189102) | Sandy soil microbial communities from University of British Columbia, Vancouver, Canada - MeOH1_35cm_T3_179 | ecosystem: Engineered > Artificial ecosystem > Sand microcosm > Unclassified ...
AGGTAACCCTCTATATGGCCTCCGACGCCGACGCGACCGTCAGGCCCACGCGCTCCCAGGCCCCTCTCCCCCAGGATCTCTCTCTGCGGGCAAGAACGCTCCTCGAGCATCTCCTCTCCCAATACTCCCTCCCGGACTCCGCCCACCCTCTCCAAAGCGGTGCAGCCGTCGACGACGTCTTCCCTCTCTCCGATCCCTCGCACCCCGCGAACAAAATACTCATGGTGAACCTCCGCAGCTCCTTCGCCGATAACCACCCCTCCGGAATCGAGGTCGAGCAGCTCACCCTCGACTCCATCATCGGCACCCTGCACGCCGCATTCCCCGACTACACCGAGGTCCGCTTCCTCGTCGACGGCCAGAAGCGTGCCACCCTCTCCGGCCACGCCAGCCTCGACCGCGCATACCCCCTCACCGACACCACAACCCCTCCCACAGCCCCCAGCGAGGCAGCAACACAGCCATGAAAACCATCGGCGTCTTCGACTCCGGCTTCGGAGGCCTCACCGTTCTCCGCGAACTCCTGCCGCTCATTCCCAACGCCCGTTACATCTACCTCGGCGATACAGCCCGTCTCCCCTATGGCTCAAAGTCCCGCGAGACCATCGCGCGCTACGCCGTCTCCAGCGCGCGCTTTCTCGCCGACCAGGGAGCCGACCTCCTCGTCATCGCCTGCAACACTGCCACCGCGCTCGCACTCGACGACATCAAGGCCACCCTTCCCCTCCCCGTCGTCGGCGTCGTCGAACCCGGAGCCCAATCCGCCCTTGCCGCTGCAATCGGCAGCCCAGCCGCTGCCGCCGGCTCTCACGTCCTCGTCCTCGCCACAGCAGCGACCACCCAGTCGGGAGCCTACACCCGCACACTCAACTCCCTCGGCCTCCGCGCAACCGAGAAGGCCTGCCCTCTCCTCGTCCCTCTCGTCGAAGAGGGATGGCTCGATCAGTCCGCCCACGCCTCCGTCACCCTCGACGTCCTGCGTATCTACCTTCTCGAAGCCCTCGAACAGGCACCCGATGCCAATGTGCTCCTGCTCGGATGCACACACTATCCCCTGCTCAAGCCCCTCATCGAGACCACCCTCAAGAACCTGCATCACCCCATGCGCGTGATCGACTCCGCCGAAGCGACCGCCCGCGCCGTAGCCGCGCTCGCCCCAGCTCCGGATTCCTCTACCGCTCCCTCATCGCCCGACTGCATCTTCTACGCCACCGATTCGATCGAAAAGTTTCAGCGCCTCGGCTCCGCATTTCTCCGCCAGCCGGTACCCTCTGTCCAACTAGTAGATCTAGGCGGCTAACTGAGCATTTTGTATCGTCATTCTGACCCTGGCAGGGGAAGAATCCCTGTATTTCGCTGACACCACCATTGATATCTCCGGACGAAATCCCCCTCCATACGAACAAACCCACCCAGAAATTTTCTCTCCCAGACTTCCTCTGCGCGATAACCTGTCAACATGCCCTACCTGCTCAAGACAGAACCAAACAAGTACTCCTACGACGATCTCCTGCGCGACGGCGAAACCACATGGGATGGAATCTCCAACAACCAGGCCCTGCTTACGCTGCGTAACATGAAGAAGGGCGACAAGCTCGTCATCTATCACTCCAACATCGGCAAGGCCGCCATAGGCACAGCAAAGGTCATCTCCGTCGATCCCAGCGATCCGAAGAACCCCATCGTCCGTATCGCTCCGGTAAAGCGTCTGAAGCGCGAAAAACCGCTGGCCGAGATCCGCGAAGCCCCCATCTTTCACGGCTCCATCCTCTTCCGCCAGTTCCGTCTCTCCGTCGTTCCTCTCTCCGAAGAGCAGTACGACTGGCTCACTCAGCCGTAAGCGTAGCCGCGCGATAACGGCCGAGGACCTTCACCATCCTGCAGTGCTCCATCAGTGCCGCTACGGCGGCCTCGGCCTTACCCGGAGAGTCGAACCGGACATCCACGTAAAACACATACTCCCACGGGCTCCCCGGAACCGGACGTGACTCGATCTTCGTCAGATCCACTCCAGCCCACGCCAGCCTCTCCAGCGCAGCCACCAGTGTCCCGGGCCTATGCTCGATGGCAAAGGCGAGGCTCATCTTGTTTGCAGGCTCCGTCGGCTCTACCAGCCACGGATCTTCACTTCGCCGAATAAGGTGAAACCTCGTGAAGTTCTGTACATGGTCCTCCACAGAACGAACAAGGATCTCCGCCCCATACTGAACCGCAGCCAGCTCCGGCGCAATTCCGGCGACATCACGCAGACCTTGTTCCATCAGGTATTTCACGCTGCCTGCCGTGTCGTAGAACGGCATCACCTCAAACTCCGGATGCGATGCAAGAAATCTCCTGCACTGCGACAGCGCAACCGGATGCGAGATCACCCTGCGAACATCGCCAATCCCCACGCCGGGCGCAGCGATGAGATTATGCCGAATGCGAAGCAGGCTTTCGCGTTCGATGCGAACATCCAGCTCCAGCAGAAGATCGTAGTGTTCCGCAACCGATCCGTGAAGGCTGTTTTCGATCGGCAGAACTGCGCCGTCGACAGCGCCCGAGATCACCTGCGCCATCACCTCTGCCGAAACATTGCACGCAATGATGCTGAGATCGTCAACTTCGTTGCCCAACATGGCCATCGTCGCCATGTGACTGTTTGAGCCTGGCTCACCCTGAATTGCAATCTTCAAAAAACGCGCCTCCGCTGGATTTCTATTTTATTCGTGAAATGCAACCTACCCGGCGCATACGGCACCTTACAACAGGAAGGCCGCGCAGGCACAGTAGTTTTCTCGCTTCGTAAAATGCGGCCCGGATCGTGTTCCAAACCTAAATCAGGAGCCAACCATGCTTTGGACGATCACTATCATTCTCTTTATCCTCTGGGTCCTTGGATTAGTCAGTAGCTACACCCTTGGCGGCTGGATCCACATTCTTTTGGTACTGGCGCTCATCGTTCTGATCTTCAACCTGCTAAGCGGTCGAAGAGCGTTATAGCCTCGCAGGTCTTGTATCTCTCCACTATCGACGCCTTGTTATCTCATAACCCCGGCGCTTCGCACTCACCCTATCCACAGTTCCTGGGATTGCGATTCGCCAAAATTATCGGAGTTGAATCATGAATAAAGAAATCGTAGAAGGAAAATTCGATCAGGTATCCGGTGCAATCAAACAGAAGGTTGGTGAGACGTTCGGCAACCAGAAACTCGCTAACTCCGGCGTAGCAGAACAGGTCAAAGGCGCTGCCAAGGAAACCTGGGGAAATGCAAAGGACGTCGCAAACGACCGCAGAGAAGATGCCGGAGTCACGAAAGAAGATATAAAACTTCGTGCCGAGAATAAGGCCGATAACGTCCGTGATCGTATCGTCAATACAGCCCAGAACGTGAAAGAAAACATCAACGAAAAGCTGGACGAGATGCGTGACAACAAGCGCAACGCCTAGTCGTTTACCGAGAGTGCCAATAGCCGCCTCACGATGGGGCGGCTATTTTTATGGCTGAAACTAAGCCTGCTTCCCCGCCTCTCCAATCCCATGCAGCAACACGTCTATCACCTGTCGTGCTGTTGTTCTCACATCGTAAGTCCGCCCCGTGAAGACCGCGGAACTCAACAGCTCATCGATCGCTCCGAACATGCAATGCGCCACCACTCCGTCGGAGATATCCTGCCGAAAGATCTTCTCCTGTTGTCCTCGCCGAACGACCTCACGAACGATCTGGATGTATTTCACCAGGTGGTGATGAGAAAACTCCGCGATAAACTTTGCGCTCTGCCGCATCTCCGTCTGCATCAGGATCGCCATGCTGCGATTGACCCGATGACTCTCCAGATGAACCTCGGCGATATGCTCCAGCTGCTCGCGAGGATCCTTGAGCGTCTCAAACCTCTCCTCCACCTTCTGGTAGAACCTGGCAAAGGTCGTATCGATAGCCGTTCGCAGCACATCGTCCTTGCTCTTGAAGTAGAGGTAGATCGTTCCGTCAGCGACACCGGCTCGTTTGGCAATCGCACTCACCGGCGAGTTGAAGTACCCTCGCTCTGCGATCACCTCCACCGCGGCATCCAGAATCCTCTGATACTTTTCGCTACCTGGCCCCGTCGCCGGTGCCTTCTCCGCCTCCGCAGCTTCCTTCATGGCTCCTCCCTCCTGACACTGAATCCGGAGGTATCAACTCTCGCCAACTCTAAAGAAACGGAGTTTCTTTGCCAAGAATGAATCCTGCTTCAGCGCAGGAAATTCCAAGATTCTTTCCTGTCAAGCCTCCCCACCCCGCATCTGTCAGAAAACAAACCAAATCGAAGATGACGATAGGATCGAATGCCCTCGCTATACTTTAACTATCTTGCAGAAACGATTTAGCCCTTGAGGAAGGTCAAGGGCTAAATCATTTCTATTGAATACTTTGCGTACTTTTTGGTAGGAGGGGTACCTCAGACCTGAGGCTTCGGACTCAACCGGATGAAGGCCTTCGAGCTGTTCGCCCAGTCATCCAGCATAGCCTTCGCCAGACCACTGTCCGAGAGAGCGACATGCTCTTCGATCAGTGCCTTGAGGCTCTCCTTCGACTCTTCCTCGATCAGGCTAAACGGCTGCGGATCAATAAACTCCGGATGAAACTTGGAGTCAGACATGAAGCTTCCGTCCTTGTCGCAAACCCAGGCGAGACCACCGGTCATCCCAGCGCCGAAGTTCATGCCCGTCTTTCCAAGCACGACGACAGTGCCGCCGGTCATATATTCGCAGCCGTGATCGCCAACTCCCTCCACGACAGCGACCGCACCGGAGTTACGAACGGCGAACCGCTCGCCCGCCCGGCCCGCAGCAAAGAGCTTGCCTGACGTCGCGCCATAGAGCGCAACGTTGCCGAGAATGACATGCTGTCCACTGTCCTTTGCCGCCAGTCCGCGAGGACGGATCACAATCTCGCCTCCCGAAAGCCCCTTGCCGACAAAGTCGTTGGCCTGACCATCGAGAATCAGCTTCATCCCCTCAGCTGCAAACGCTCCGAAGGACTGCCCCGCCGTTCCATGCAGGTCGAAGGTCACATCAGCGGGAAGCTCACCCTGAGCGCGGCGCAACGACAACTCGCCAGCCAGTCGAGCACCCAGAGCGCGATCACTGTTCGCAATCTGAGATGTAATCACATAAGGCTGGCCGGCCTCAGTCGCTTCGATGGCGGGTGTAACCCACTTCTCGTCGATCGGCGGCTCCGGCAGCGGCTGATCGTTTCTTCCGCCCATCCAGCGACGCGGACCATCGCCCACCTGCGCCAGGATCGGAGACAGATCAAGATTGCCATCGAATCGCACCTGCTCCAGCAGATCGGAGCGTCCTACAGCAGCCTCGAGCGAGGGCAGACCGTAGCGTGCCAGCAGGTGCTGCAGGTCGGCAGAAAGCTCCTCGAAGAAGCGGACCACATGCTCCGGCTTGCCACGGAACTTCGCCCGCAGCTCCGGCTTCTGGGTCGCAATGCCCGTCGGACAGGTGTTGAGATGACATTGGCGAGCCATATCGCAGCCGAGAACCACCAGAACCGCAGTTCCGAAGGCAAACTCGTCTGCACCCAGCAGAGCCGCGACAAGGACATCGCGCGCAGTCGCAAGGCCGCCGTCGGTACGCAGACGAACGCGGCCGCGCATGCCGTTCTGCATCAGCACCTGCTGCGCCTCAGCCAGACCAAGCTCCCACGGATTGCCCGCATACTTGATGCTCGAAAGCGCAGCAGCACCCGTTCCGCCAGTGTTTCCAGCGATCACGACGTAATCTGCATAAGCCTTCGCTACACCTGCGGCAACGGTTCCAACACCGCAGCCCGAGACCAGCTTTACGCCGACCGTGGCCTTCGGATTGACGCGCTTCAGGTCATAGATCAGCTGCGCCAGATCCTCGATCGAGTAGATATCGTGGTGCGGCGGAGGCGAGATAAGAGCGACGCCGGGCTGCGCGTGACGCAACCGTGCGATCAAGCCGCTGACCTTGTGGGCAGGAAGCTGTCCACCCTCACCGGGCTTCGCTCCCTGCGCAACCTTGATCTCGATCTCCTCGGCGTGAGCAAGATACTCAGCCGTGACACCGAAGCGTCCAGAGGCAATCTGCTTGATCTTGTTGTTCAGAGAGACATGAACCGCCGGAGCCTCAACGATGGGCTCAGCCACGGCAACTCCACCCTGCGCGTGCATGGCAGCAGTCGCTCCACCTGAGCCAGGCAGCGTCTCGGAGTCGACGGGATGCTGACGATAGACGATTGAGTCTTCACCGCCCTCACCCGTGTTCGACCGCGCACCGAGCATATTCATCGCGGCGGTGATGGCCTGATGCGCCTCAGGGCTCAACGAGCCAAGCGACATCGCACTGGCAACAAAACGCTTCGTCAGGCTCGACGGAGCCTCGACCTCATCCAGCGAAAGCTCCGGCCCGGCGGGCCGAATCTCCAGCAGGTCGCGCAGCACCGCTGGATCGCGAGCGATCATGTCCTTCGTGAAGATAGCGAACGCGGCAGAAGGATCCGTGGGCTGAGGAACATTGCGCGCGCTTCCCACCACCGACTGAAGGGCCTTCACCGTAGGAGGCTGCCAGGCATGAGGCTCTGCCATCTCTGCCTTGCGGAACCGGACCCAGCCATAGTCAGGAAGATCGGTTGCGGCGCCTTCGACAGGCTGCTGCCAAGTGTGACGAAGCTGACGCTCCACCTCTGCAAAACCAATGCCGGAGAGAGGGGCAGGCGTATCGGGGAAGCAACGCTCCACGACGCTCGAGTGCAGACCGAGAATGTCGAACTGGCGGGCGCTGCGATAGCTGTCGACGACGGAGATTCCCATCTTCGACATAACCTTGGCCAGTCCTGCATCAAGGGCTTTGAGCATCTTCTTCTCAGCGACTTCAGGATCGGTTCCCGCAGGCGCAAGAGAACGCCCCGTCTCGAGTGCGAGCCATGGACATACCGCTCCAGCGCCGTAGCCGATCAGAACGGCGGCGTGGTGAATATCGCGACAGTCCCCTGCCTCGACGGCGATGCCGGTCAGAGTACGCAGACCGGCTGCGACCAGAGCCTGATGAATCGCTCCCGTCGCCATAGCAATCGGAACAGGAAGCTTGTCGGGGCTGGCGGAGCGATCGGTCAACAGGAGAATGCGAGCGCCGTTACGCACGAGGTCGATCGCCTGATTGCTGAGATCGTCCAGAGCCTGCACCAGCGAGAGGTTTGGCGCGAAGAGGCAGGGCAGCTCTGCCAGACGAAGCTCGTTCGCATGCGGATACTCTCCCTTCCTGAGGGCCTCAACCTGTCCAAGCGACAGGAAGGGCGAAGGAAGCGAGACACCTGGAAGCGGAGCATTCTTGTCCAGCAGGTGGGGCCAGGGGCCGAGACGCGTGTGCAGAGAGACGACGCAGGCCTCACGCAGCGGATCGATCGCAGGATTCGTGACCTGAGCGAAGCGCTGGCGGAAGTAGGCGTAGACAGGCCGGGGCGTATGGGCCAGGAAAGCAAGCGGCGTATCGTCGCCCATCGACCAGACCGCGTCCTTTCCTTCCGTCGCCATCGGCTGAAGGATCATCCGGACGTCTTCACGGGTGTATCCGAAGCCTTTTTGCAGAGAGGTCAGCTTTGCGGTCTCGAGAGAAGAAACAGAGGCCGGCACCAGAGGAGAATCCTCGATGAGCTTGGCGTAGGTCGGATCGGTATCGAAGAGAGCCAGAAGCTCCTCGTCCTCGTAGACCTTGTGCTTCTCGAGATCGACGACCAGCATCTGTCCCGGTCCGAGGCGACCGCTGTGCGTGACCTCATTCGGATCGAGATCGACGAGTCCGATCTCCGAACCGGCTACGACGAGACCCTCTTTCGTGATGGCGAAGCGGCATGGACGAAGGCCGTTGCGGTCGAGTACAGCTCCCACGAGGCGCCCGTTCGAGAAGGCGATAGCCGCAGGACCGTCCCAGGGTTCCGTGCAGTCGGAGTGATAGCGCAGGAAGGACGAGGTGTGTCCGGACGCAGCCGCGGGAGGCATGAGCATCCGCATCGCCTCGGCCAGGGTGCGGCCATTATGTGAGATCAGCTCGACGGTCTCGTCGAGACTGGTGGAGTCGGTTCCACCCTTGGTCAGGACAGGCTTGCACTCAACCGGAAGCGTTGAATCACGGGAAGCCATGCGGGCTCGATTGCCCCAGACGGTATTGATCTCACCGTTGTGTCCGAGGGTACGGCCGGGCTGGGCGCGGTGCCAGGTAGGAAGGGTGTTGGTGGCGTAACGCTGATGGAAGATGGCGAAGGGAGTGACAAATTCAGAGGAGGCGAGATCCGGATAGAACGAGGACAGGTCGTGGCCGGTACACATCGCCTTGTAGACGATGGTCTGGCTCGACATCGAACAGATATAGCCGTTGACGTCGCCGTGCTCGTGAGAGCGCTCGAACTGCTTGCGAGCAAGATACAGACGACGCTCCATCGTTCCCGGCTCGGCGTTATCGGCATCGACGACCAGAACCTGGCGGATCTTCGGCATGGTGGCAAGCGCCATCTCGCCCAGGTATTCCGTTTTAACCGGAACATCGCGCCAACAAAGCACCTTAAAATCGTGCGACTGCAGAGCCCGCTCGATAAGAGCCTCCGCGCGCGTCTCGTCGCTGGGGATAAAGACCATACCGACGCCAAGGGGCTGGTTCTCGGAGATCGAAAGCTTTTCGGAGTGAATTAAAAGATTTCGCGGAATTGCGGCAAGCACACCTACTCCATCGCTACTCTTACCGTCGGCCGCAGTCGCTCCACGGTGCGCCAGGCGTGCCAGTGCCGTAAGCGCCTGGGTAAGAATCTTATGCGATGGGACGGCATCGACTGAGGCGACAAAACCGACTCCGCAGGAGTCGTGGTCGAACCTCTCATCGATCAGGGACGGTGCCTGAGAGGGCTTGAAGCTCACGCAGCCGGTTGAGGATGCGGGCGCAGGAGTAGAGACGAGTGCGCTAAACCTTTCCATGATTCACTATACGTCCGATGAATAAAGAAATTCACCGGAAAACCTTTCCGTCAAGGTGTGGGTAACGTTCCTCGTGGAACGTCATTGCATAAATATACACCAATATGTATATTTATGCATGGCCCGGAGGTTTTCAAAATAAGCCGTGGCAGAAACGGCGCTGAAACACTGATGAAACAACAACGTCATACCGTAATCCGTGAGTTGTTGGCGAAGGCACCGATTGCCAGCCAGGATGAATTACGGCGAAAACTTGCAGGGCGTGGTTTCCATGTTACACAAGCAACGCTCTCTCGTGACATTCACGAGCTGAGATTGTCCAAAGGACCAGACGGCTACTCTCTCTCGAACGGAGCGGATACTGAAGAGGATTCCCTTCCCGGCATTCGCGAGGTCCTTCAGGGTTTTGGTCTGGAGGTGCGTCAGGCGGGAAATCTGCTGGTTGTAATGACAACCACCGGTGGCGCACAGCCGATTGCGGCAGGCATGGATTACGAAGACTGGCCGGAAGTAGTCGGGACGATTGCAGGGGATGACACAGTTTTGATCATCTGCCCCGATATGGAGCAGGCAACTCAACTGAAGACGCGGATTGAAGGATACATTGGCTAATCTGGAGACAATCGAAAAGACGCAAGAGACCGGGGCGGCAAAGAAGGGCGCTCCCCGGGTTGCCGTGGCAGGTGTCAGCGGATATGCGGGCGGTGAGCTTGCCCGCCTGTTGCTGCGTCACCCCGGCATGGAGGGCACGGCACCCATATTCTTGGGCAGAGCCGGCGAGACGGCAGGCGAGACCGCAACGACGATCGAGTCGATTCACCCTCATCTGGCTATGATCGGCACAAAGCCATCGCATCCGGTCGAGCCCTTCAACTGGGATCGTCTCGTCGATGCCGGAATTGAGATTATCTTCCTCGCGACGCCGCATGAGCAGTCGCGGGAGTGGGCTCCGGAGGCCATTGAGCGCGGCATCCGCGTAATCGACCTCAGCGGCGCATGGCGGCTGCAGGAAGAGAGCAATCGGGCAGTCTATAAGCTGCACGATGCCAATCCCGAGCTTGCTGCCGAGCTTCAGGCCGAGGCCGTCTACGGCTGCCCTGAGCTCTATCGTGATGCAATTCGTACGGCACGGCTGGTGGCGAATCCCGGCTGTTACTCGACGTCGATCATTCTCGCGCTGGCGCCTCTGGTGCGGGCCGGAGTCGTCGATCTTGACTGCGGAATTATCTGCGATTCGAAGTCGGGCGTCAGCGGCGCAGGCAAGGCTCCTACCTCGAAGACGCACTTCATGTCTGCGGCCGATAATCTCTCTGCCTACTCCGTCTTCGGACATCGCCACACGGGAGAGCTGCTGGAACAGCTTTGCATTACCGCGGATCAGATTCAGTTCACACCGCACCTGTTGCCGATTCCGCGAGGGATTTTATCGACGATCTATCTGCGGTTGAAGGAGCCGATGAAGGCTGCGCAAATCGCGGAGCTATTCGGCAGCTTCTATAAAGAGAGTCCGATGGTTCGGCTGCATCCCACACCGCAGCTTCCGCAGATCCAGCATGTCGTCCGGACGAACTTCGACGATATCGGATTTGCTCTTGGCCAGGATGGCAAGCGGCTGATCGTGGTCTCCTGCCTGGACAACCTGTTGAAGGGAGCCGCCGGGCAGGCTGTGCAGAATATGAATGTGATGTGCGGATGGAAGGAAGAGGAGGGCTTGCTGTGAGATTCGTCGTAAAGCTGGGCGGAGCGGGCCTTGAGAACCCGGCTCTGTTGCACGCATGCGGCAAAGCCATCGCCGAGCTGGTTGCCGACGGCAATCAGGTAGCCGTGGTTCATGGTGGCGGTGTTCAGCTGACTCGCACACTGGCGCAGTTGGGCAAGAAGAGCGAGTTCATCTCGGGACTGCGCGTTACCGACGCAGAGACAAGAGATGCCGCGCTGATGGTTCTTGCAGGCCGCGTCAACAAGTCGCTGGTTGCGTCGCTCGCATCTCACGGACAGGCCGCTGTAGGGCTCTCCGGAGGCGATGGACATGTCTTCCGCGCTCGCAAGAAGAAGACGAATCCCGACCTTGGCTTCGTCGGCGAGATCGCGTCGACCGACCCCCGCTGGCTGGAAGCTATATGGGCCATGGGAGCGGTTCCCGTGATCTCCTCGATCGCTCTTGGTTTCGACGGGGAGTACTACAATATCAATGCGGACGAGATGGCAGCAGCTTGCGCGATTTCGACCAAGGCCGACACTCTGGTCTTTCTGACCGACGTGCCCGGCGTAAAAGGAGCCGACGGCAGCGTGATGCGCTGGCTGACGCTGGGGCAGATTCCCGCGCTCGAGAAGCAGCAGGTGATCTCCGGTGGAATGCTGCCCAAATTGAATGCATGCCGTGAGGCGCTGTTGCATGGCGTCAAGCGCGTGCGCATCCTGCCTGCGGAGGCTGCGGCGCTTCTGCCGGATCTCTGCTCAACACGAGTCAACGACGGAACGGAGGTCATGGTCGCATGAACCTGGCATCAATTCAGGCTGCAGAAAAGAAGCTGTTGCTCAATACTTATGAGCGGAACCCCTATCTCTTTGTCAGTGGCAAAGGTGTCTTTCTGCAGGATGACAATGGAACCCACTTTCTCGACCTGCTGAGCGGGATCGGCGTCTCTGCGCTCGGTTATGGACATCCGGCTGTCGAAAGGGCGATCGCTCATCAGAGCTCACGCCTGCTGCACACTTCGAATCTCTTCTTCCACGAAGGCACCGCCAACCTGGCGCTTCGCCTGACGGAGATCAGCGGTATGGACCGCGTCTTCTTCTGCAACAGCGGAACCGAGGCATGGGAGGCCGCGCTCAAGCTGGCGCGCGCCTATGCAACCAGGTCCCGCGAGAACGGCAAGCATATCGGGACAAAGTTCCTTGCGCTGGAACACAGCTTCCACGGCCGCACGATGGGTTCTGTGGCGACGACGCACAAGGACAAGTACCGTCTTCCCTTCGCTCCTGTAATGCCGGATGTGGAGTTTGTACGCTTCAACGACGTCGCCGACCTCCGCGCAAAGTTCTCCGCGGACGTCTGCGGCATCTGCATCGAGCCGGTTCAGGGCGAAGGCGGCATCCATCCTGTCTCGAAGGAGTTCTTCGCCACGGCTCGCGAGCTATGCGACTCCACCGGTGCCCTGCTGTTGGCCGACGAGATCCAGAGTGGCCTCGGACGCACAGGAAAGTGGTTTGCTTACCAGCATTACGGCATCCTGCCGGACGTGACGACTCTTGCCAAGCCCATCGCCAATGGCCTTCCCATGGGCGCGATGCTTTGCATCGAACGGGCGGCCGCAGCCATTACGCCGGGCATGCACGGCACGACCTTCGGCGGTGGACCGCTGGCCTGCGCTGTTGCCATTGAGGTTATCGACACCATGCAACGCGAGAACATGCTTTCACACATCGAAGAGGTGGGAGGATTTTTCAAGGCTGAACTCGAAGCCCTCAAGCAGCGCCATGAATGCATCACTGAGGTGCGCGGCATGGGATTGATGCTGGGTGTCGAGCTCAACTCGGCAGAGCTTGCGAAACAGGTGGCTGCGCAGATGATGGAGCGACACATCATCATCAACCGGACCAGCGAAACGGTTCTTCGCTTCCTCCCTCCCTACGTTCTCGAGAAGAAGCACGTCGAGATAGCCATAGACGCGCTCAACGAGGTTCTGAAAGCAAACACGGAATTTGCCGGGACTACGCCGGCCGGAGAACAAGTACATGGGTAGCAAGACAGTGATTATGAACACGAAGCCAGAGATGCCCGGAGAAGAGATTACGCCACGGAAGCCTATCGCTACGCTTGGCATCCAGTCCGATACGGCCTTCAACGAGGCCGCGAAGCGGTTGTGCGGACGCGATCTCTGTTCGATCAGCGATCTCACCGTCGAAGAGATGGCGGCCATCATGGAGCTGGCCCACGCCGTCAAGAATCATCCCGAAGACTTTCGTCACGCGCTCGACGCCAAACAGATGGTGATGTTCTTCGAGAAGGCATCGCTGCGCACACGCCTGACCTTCGAGGCAGCAATCAACACATTGGGCGGCAATGCAATCTTCGTCGATCAGACACAGTCTCCGCTCGGTGAGCGCGAGTCGCTGTCCGATATGGCCCGCAATCTTGAACGCTGGATGAGCGTGATCGTTCTGCGTACCTATTCGCATGAGACCATCACCGAGATGGCCGCCTGCTCGAGGGTTCCGGTCATCAATGCCCTGTCCGACCTTGAGCATCCCTGCCAGGCAATCGCCGACTTCCTCACTCTGGAAGAGCGCTTCGGTTCCGCTGAAGGCCTGCGGTTCGCCTACGTTGGTGATGGCAATAACGTGTGCCATTCGCTGATGCTGGCTGGAGCACAGCTCGGGTCGCACGTAAGCATCGCAACACCGAAGGGCTTTGCACCGAAGCTGGAGATCATCCACAAGGCCATCGAGATCGCCGAATCGACCGGCGGAAGCATTACGCTGCTGCACGATCCCATAAAGGCCGTCACGGGCGCCGATGCCGTCTACACAGACGTATGCACCAGCATGGGCTTCGAGCATGAAGCGACCAAGCGCGCTCCGATCTTCAAGCCTTACCAGGTCAACGAGACCCTGATGGCGAACGCGCAGCAGGATGCAGTCTTCATGCACTGCCTTCCCGCGCACAGAAACGCTGAGGTCACCGATGCTGTACTGGACGGTCCTCAGTCGATCGTCTTTGATCAGGCCGAAAACCGCATGCACGCACAGAAGGCTCTTCTGTTGATGCTGCTCGGCGGAGCCAAGCGAATCTCCAGCAGCCGTGGCCGTGGAACTCAGGCACGCAAGCGGCCTTCACTGGTCTAAAGAACGGGTTATTGGCATATGGCTAAGAAGGAGTTCGTAAAGTGAGCAAGATGTGGTCAGGGCGGTTTCGCGAACCGCTCGATCCGACGTTTGAAAGCTGGCAGCGTTCGTTCCCCTTCGATGTACGGCTACTTCCCCAGGAGGTAGCCGCATCGAAGGCTCACGCGCGAGCAATCGCAGCTGCGGGCATTCTGACGGCTGCCGAGTTGGAGAAGATGCTCGACGGACTCGACAGCGTCATTCCTTTTTCCATTGAAGAAGCGACTAAGCTCACTGGCGGAGCGCCAGCCGATGCACCGCTGCAGGCCCATCTGTCGGCAATTGTCGCTCTCACCCCGCAGGCGGAGGACATCCATCACTTTGTCGAACTGCAGCTGACGCGGCTTATGGGGGATCTCGCCCTCAAGCTTCACACGGGCCGCAGCCGCAATGAGCAGATCGCTACCGATATGCGTCTCTTCGTGCGCGATGCCGTCGATCAAACGCTCGATGGCTTGCTTGCGTGGCGAGAGGCTCTGGTGGAGCAGGCGCAACTTGCAGGCGACGCTGTAATGCCCTCCTATACGCATCTGCAGCGCGCTGAGCCGGTGCTGATCGCGCACTGGTTGCTGGCCTATGTCGCCATGCTGGAGCGCGACTTCAGCCGCCTGATGGATTGCCGCAACCGGCTCAATCTCTGCCCGCTGGGCTCGGGCGCAATCGCAGGAGCGACGCTCCCACTGGACCGCACCATCGCCGCCGAGGCTCTCGGCTTCGACGCGCCGACTCCGAACAGCATGGACGCGACCAGCGACCGGGACTTCGCGCTCGAATTCACCCAGGCGCTTTCCACCTTGGGCCTGCACATCTCCCGCTTTGCCGAAGAGCTGACCCTGCACTCGACAGCCGAGTTCGGCTTTCTCGACCTTCCGGAGCGCTTCTCGACTGGATCGAGCGCAATGCCCCAGAAGAAAAATCCTGACTTTACCGAGCTGATTCGCGGCAAGGCAGGACGCCTGCAAGGAGCGGCTTTGACGCTGGCTACCATCGTCAAGGGGCTTCCGCTCGCCTACAACAAAGACTTGCAGGAAGGGCAGGAGCCGGTCTTCGACGCTGCCGATACCATCCAGGGCATTTTGGCAGTTCTACCCGATTTCACTCACGCCCTGCGCTTCCGAACCGAGGCGATGAAGATTGCCGCAGAGAAGGGCTATCTGAACGCGATGGCCGCCGCCACGTATCTCACGCACAAGGGCGTTCCCTTCCGCAAGGCCCATGAAAAGATCGGTCAGGCCGTCCGGCTGGGGCTGGAGACAGGCCGGGAGTTGAACGACCTGACATTGGAAGAGCTCCGTGGCTTCGGTGAGGAGTTCGACGCCGACTTCTTCGAATTCATTACTCTGGAATCCACACTGGACTGCCATGACGTAATTGGTGGAACAGCCAGAAGCCGGGTGAGGGATGCCGTCGAAGGTGCCTCCCGGCGAATTGCGTCCGATATGGCCTCGCTTGCATCAAAAAAGTCTGCGAAACTTGGCTTGGAGCGTACCGCCGTTGTCTAACTCGTCCCTGTTGCCCGTAAGCGATTCCACCTCCTCCTCGCGTCCGCGCGTGGGTGGGGCAATCGTGCGCAAGGCAAAGCTTCCCGACGCGGTAAATATCTTTGAGCTGGTCAACTCTCTCTCAGGTGACGGCACGCTTCTGCGACGGAACTACGCGGAGATATGCGAAAACGTGCGCGACTTCACCGTGGCTGAGAGCTCGAGCGGAGTCTTCCTCGGCTGCGGCGCACTTCATCTTTATGGACCGCACCTGGCCGAGGTACGTTCCATCGTGGTTAAGCCTGAGGCCAAGGGACAGGGCGCGGGAGGCAAGCTCCTTCGTGCCCTTCTTGAAGAAGCGGAAGAACAGAGCGTGACCTCGGTATGCCTGTTCACGCGTATTCCAGATTTCTTCTTCCACTTTGGCTTCCGCGTGGTCGACCGCACGGTCCTGCCGGACAAGATCTACAAGGATTGCCAGACCTGCCCTCGCCTCTATGCCTGCGACGAGGTTGCCATGGTACGCGGGCCTATCCCGAGAATCGCTGTCCTTGGGCCCAGCAGATTTCCTCAGCCTGAGCTGGTGAAGCTGCAAGCCGGATCGCTGACAACGAATAGCGGGAAATAACATCGCTGGCCGATACCCGTCCGATATCGTATTTTTTTCTTCGGTAATCGCTTTGATCAGATAAATTTTCCGCACACGAAGACAGGAAGAGGCATACTGGTGGTCGAAACAGCAAGGAGCAACCTGGATGGATGCCCTCACGCTTCATCGGATCCACTTTGCGTTTACGGTCACTTATCACTATCTCTTCCCCCAGCTGACGATGGGGCTTGCACTGCTGATCGTCGCTCTGAAGACAGTCGCGCTGCGCACAAGCGATCCGGAGAAGCAGGAGAGATATGACGTTGCGGCTCGCTTCTGGGCCCGCATCTTCGCTGTCAACTTTGTTCTGGGTGTCGTCACTGGAATCCCCATGGAGTTCCAGTTCGGCACCAACTGGTCGGAGTTCTCGCGACGGACCGGCGGAGTGATCGGTCAGCCACTCGCTATGGAAGGCGTCTTCTCTTTCTTCCTTGAATCTGCCTTCCTCGGTCTGTTGTTGTTCGGTGAAAAGAGAATCTCGCGCCAGCTGCACTGGTTCGCAGCCTTCATGGTCTTTGTAGGATCGTGGATCTCGGGTTTCTTCATCATCGTCACGGACGCATGGATGCAGCATCCTGTCGCGTACAAGTTGCTGCCGAATGGAATCTACGAGGTGACAAGCTTCTGGGGCCTGCTCATGAATCCATGGGCATGGCTGCAGTATGCGCACAACATGTCGGGAGCAGTGATCACGGGTGCCTTCGTGATGGCTGCCACAGGAGCGCTGTATCTGCTGCAAGGCCGTTATGAAGAGTACGGCAGAGTCTTTCTCAAAGTCGGTGTGCTCGCCGGTATCGTTTCATGCATAGCTCAGATCTTCCCGACTGGTGATCTGCATGGGAAATACATGGCGAAGCATCAACCGGCGGCCATCGCGGGAATGGAGGGCCTTTTTCACTCAACCCCCGGTGCACCGATGGTCCTGATGGGACAGCTCGATGTCGACAAGCAAACAATCGATAATCCACTCGTCGTAAACAAGGTACTCAGCTTCCTTATCTACGGAACAACAAAGGCGGAAGTAGTAGGCCTCGATCAGATCCCTCAGGATCAGTGGCCTACTGCACTTCCTTTGCTGTTCTACAGCTACCACATCATGGCCGGTCTCGGGACTTACTTCGCCGCGCTCATGATCGTATCCGGATTTCTGCTGTGGCGCGGCAAACTCTACACCACACGGTGGCTGCTGTGGCCTATCCTGCTGAGCTTCCCTCTCCCTTATATTGCGAATACCGCCGGATGGATGACGGCAGAGTTGGGGCGTCAGCCTTGGCTGGTCTATGGCCTGATGCGGACCTCGGATGGTTATTCAAAACACATTGGGCCGGGAACAAGTCTGTTCACGCTGCTGGGATTTTTAGGGATGTACTCGCTGCTGTCGATTCTCTGGATCGTGCTGGTCTATACGGCGATTCAAAAGGGGCCTCAAGCTCCGGTCGTCGACGAAGGGCATGACCCACATACGCTGACAACCGCATAAGGAGAGCGAATGGGAACGCTGTGGTTCTGGATTGTAGCGTTTATGCTGACCGTCTATGTGGTGCTGGACGGCTTCGACTTAGGTGTAGGCATCGTCTATCTGCTGGTTGCGCGGACCGAACAGGACAAGCGCAAGGCCATGCATGCCATAGGCCCCGTATGGGACGGTAACGAAGTATGGCTGATCGCTGGAGGAGGCACGCTGTTCTTCGCCTTTCCCCTGCTCTATGCTTCTTCGTTCAGCGGATTTTATCTTCCTCTGACGATTGTGCTGTGGCTGCTGATGGTGCGCGGACTGAGCATCGAAATGCGCGCGCATACCCACGACAGCGTCTACCAGAGCCTCTTCGAGGCCACTTTTTTCCTTTCAAGC
>Ga0255336_101383_pt1 | contig 17784 bp, 18 predicted proteins | sample MeOH1_35cm_T3_17_FD_189102 | JGI IMG/M metagenome (GOLD analysis project Ga0255336, IMG submission 189102) | Sandy soil microbial communities from University of British Columbia, Vancouver, Canada - MeOH1_35cm_T3_179 | ecosystem: Engineered > Artificial ecosystem > Sand microcosm > Unclassified ...
TTGCTTACCGCGTCGCTGCTTCGTTGTCAGCAGCAGAGAAACGAGATTATGAAGAACTTTCTACGTTTCGTCAACAGGTTTCGCAATCTTTTTTTGCTTCGATCAGCCGCGCCATCCGCGCCACCAACCTCACCCATTCCCCCACAACCCTTGTCCCGTCTGCCTTGCAGACAAGCTTCGTGTTGCGAGGGAGCGAATATTAAGGCCGCGATCGAGCCTTGGCAATCGATTTGTTACGCGAATATGAAGGCAAGCCCGAACGGACAAGATCAAGCCATTGATCTTTAAGGGAAATACCGTATTTCCGAAAAACGGAGCGGCAGGAATACCCGATGGGGTTACTCGGGTATTCCCCTATCAAGATTCAGCGATGCTTGAACGCGGGTGCGCGTTTCTCCACAAATGCCGCCATGCCTTCCTTCTGGTCCTCGGTCGCGAAGGTCGAATGGAACAGGCGCCGCTCCAGGTGCACGCCCTCGGACAGGCTGGTCTCGTAGGCGGCGTTGACCGATTCCTTGATCATCATGACCACGGGCAGCGAGAAGCCGGCGATGGTCTCGGCCGCGCCCAGCGCTTCCTCGATCAGCTTGTCGGCGGGCACCACGCGCGACACCAGGCCGGCGCGCTCGGCCTCGGCCGCGTCCATCATGCGCGCGGTCAGGCACAGGTCCATCGCCTTGGCCTTGGACACCGCGCGCGGCAGGCGCTGGGTGCCGCCGGCGCCGGGCATGGTGCCCAGCTTCACTTCCGGCTGGCCGAAGCGGGCGCTGTCCGCCGCGATGATGATGTCGCACATCATCGCCAGCTCGCAGCCGCCGCCGAGCGCGTAGCCGGCCACCGCGGCGATCACCGGCTTGCGGATGCGGCGGATGGTTTCCCAGTTGCGCGTGATGTAGTCGCCCTTGTACGCATCCATATAGGAGTACTTGGCCATCATGCCGATGTCGGCGCCGGCGGCAAAGGCGCGCTCGCTGCCGGTGATCACGATGCTGCCGATGGCTTCGTCGGCGTCGAAAGCCGCCAGCGCGGCGCCCAGCTCGTCCATCAGCGCGTCGTTGAGCGCATTGAGCGCCTTGGGACGGTTCAGCGTCACCAGGCCGACGCGCCCGCGGGTTTCGACCAGGATGTTGTCATACGGCATGTCTTCTCCTCCTTGGAAGTGGATCGATGGTGGACCGGTGTCAGTCGTCCGCGAGACGATACCCGCTCTGGCAGGCGCTGGCTATATGGCGCGGGACCGCCATGCGGCCAGGTTGGCACCCGCCGGCGGCTGGGGCACACTCGCCCCATCGCACCGACCGGAGCCCGCGATGGCCAACCCGTTTGTCGCCAGATCGTTGCACCGCCGCCTCAGCGTGGCGCTCGGCAGTCTCGCGTTGCTGGTCGGCCTGCTGGGGGCACTCGGCGCCTACCTGGTCGTGCGCAGCCTCGGCAACCAGTTCAACGACGACCTGCAGGAGGCCGCCGCCGCCGTCCGCCCCACCCCGACCACCCCGCCGACGCTGCCGGGCGGCGCGCCGCTGCCGGCCAAGAACGTGGTGGTGCAGGTGTGGGGCCCCGGCGACGGCGCGCGCCCCGGCCACACCAGCGATCCCGGCGTGACGCTGCCGCGCGCCCGGCCCGGCTTCTCGTCGCTGGCGGCCGGCGGCCAGCTCTGGGATGCGTTCGCCCTGCAGGCCGGCGATGCCTACCTGCAGATCGCCGAGCAGCGCCGCGTGCGCAGCGCCAACGCCTGGCGCGTCGCGCTGTGGGCGGCGCTGCCGGTGGTGGCGCTGCTGCCGCTGCTGGTGCTGATCGTGCACGTCACCGTGCGGCTGTCGCTGCGCCCGCTGGAGCGGCTTGGCCAGCGCGCGGCGCGCGCGGACCTGAACCACCTGCAGCCGCTGGAAGACAAGGAGGCGCCCGACGAGCTGCGCCCCTTCCTCGATTCGATCAACCGCATGATGGACCGGCTGTCGACGCTGATCGAGGCGGAGCGCCGCTTCATCGCCAATGCCGCGCACGAGCTGCGCACGCCGATCACCGCGATGCAGTTGCAGGTGGACAACCTGCGCCAGGCCACGCCGGCCGACCGCGACGGGCGGCTCGACGAGCTGCAGCGCGGCATCCGCCGCACCGCTTCGCTGATCGCGCAGTTGCTGGGCCTGGCGCGCGCCGAGATGGGCGGCGCACAGAACGCCCCGCAGGCGGTGTCGCTGCCACAGGTCGTGACCGATGTCATCGCCGACCTGCTGCCGCTGGCCATCGACCGCGGCGTCGACCTTGGCGCCGAGCGCCTCGACGACATCTCGCTGGTGTGTGCCGAGGCCGACCTGCGCGTGCTGGTCAAGAACCTGATCGACAACGCGATCCGCTACGGCGGCGCGGGCGCGGGCGCGGACGGCGCGGACTGCCGCGTCGACGTCAGCGTGCTGCGCGAGGGCGCCAGCGCGGTGATCGAGGTGGCGGACAACGGCCCCGGCATCCCGCCGGCCGACCGCGCGCGCGTGTTCGACCGCTTTTTCCGCGGCGGCGCCTCCGACGAGGAAGGCAGCGGCCTGGGCCTGGCCATCGCGCAGACGCTGGCGGCCAACCAGGGCGGCCGCGTGACGCTGGCGGCGCGCCCGGACGGCGCCTCGGGCGTTGTGGCGCGCATCGTGCTGCCCATACAATAGCCGCGTTAGCCGCGGCGCCGCCCGAGGGAGGATCGTTGCCATGAGAATCCTGCTGATCGAGGACGATCCGCAGATCGGCCAGAGCCTGGTGCATGCGCTGAAGGATGCGTCGTGCAGCGTCGACTGGGTGCGCAACGGCGATCTCGGCCGCTCCGCCATCGCGGACGGCTCCTACACCGCCATCCTGCTCGACCTCGGCCTGCCCGGCATGGACGGCATGGCGCTGCTGCAATGGCTGCGCGGCGACAACAACCCCACGCCGGTCCTCATCATCACCGCGCGCGACGACGTCGACACGCGCGTCGCCGGGCTCGACCTGGGCGCCGACGACTACGTCGTCAAGCCCTTCGAGAGCAAGGAACTGCTGGCCCGCATCCGCGCCGTGGTGCGGCGCAAGTCGGGCTACGCGAGCGCGACCATCGGCCACGGCCGGGTCGTGCTCGACATCAACGCGCGCCAGTTGAGCTTCGACGGCCGCACGGAAAACGTGTCCGCGCGCGAGTACGCGTTGCTGCTGGCGCTGCTCGAGCGGCCCAACGCCATCCTGTCGCGCGAGCAGCTGGAGGAACGGCTGTACGGCTGGGGCGAGGAGGTCGAGAGCAACGCCGTCGACGCCATCATCTACAGCATCCGCCGCAAGTTCGGCAGCACCGTCATCCGCAACGTGCGCGGGCTGGGCTGGAGCATCCCGGCCACGTAGCGCGGCGCCGCCGCGCCGGCCAGGGCGCCGGCCTGGCGGCTGGCGGGCGTCAGTAGATGCGCCCGCGGCTATCCATCTCGCGCAGACGGCGGTCGAGTTCGTCGGCATCGTTGGACGAAGCCAGCCAGGCTTCGGTGCGGCGCTGCGCGCTGCGTTCCATCCAGTGGTTCAGCTTGAGCATCAGGGTGTCGAACATGGTGGTCTCCGGTGGGTTTCGAACCGGACCCCACCGGCGTTCGTTCTGCGCCGCCGGGGTCCGTGCAACCCATGCTAAGCAGCCACAATGAGCCGAAAATGAGCGCGGCCCGCCGACGCGCGCACCGGCAGGCGCCCGGACCGGCGCCTCATTCTCTCCTCACTCTGCGCGGCCACAATGCAGTCGTCCCGATGCCGCCAGCGCGCGGCATCGACCAGCAAGGAGAGGATCATGAATGCCATGCGAAACCTGGCGGTTGCCGCCGTGCTGACCTGCGGCCTCGTGAGCGGCGCCCAGGCACGGGTGTTCGTCGGCGTCGCCGTGGGCGCGCCCGCGCCGATGGTGCCGGCGGTGCCGATGTACGTCGCCCCGGGCTACTACGCGCCGGCCCCCGTCTACGCGCCGCCGGTCTATGCCGCGCCGGTCTACGCGCCGCCGGTCGCGGTCGGCTACTACGGCCCCCACTGGTATCCGCCCTATGGGGCGTGGCACTACGGCGTCGGCTACTGGCACCGGTGAGCGCTAGATCGCCATGCCGCCCGAGACCTCGATGCGCTGCGCGTTGACCCAGCGGTTGTCGCCGGAGAGCAGCGCGGCGATCATCGGGCCGACGTCGTCCGGCTCGCCAACGCGGCCGAGCGCCGTCATGTCCGCCACACGCTTGTTCATTTCCGGGTTGTCGCGCACGATGCCGCCGCTGAAGTCGGTGGCGATCGCGCCCGGGGCGACGGTGTTGACGGCGATCCCGCGCGGGCCGAGCTCCTTGGCCATGCAGCGCGTCAGCACCTCGACCGCGCCCTTCATGGCCGCGTAGGCCGCCACGCCGGGGAGCGCCACGCGCGTCAGCCCCGAGGAAATGTTCACGATGCGCCCGCCGTCGTCGATGAGCGGCAGCAGCTTCTGCGTCAGGAAGAACACCCCCTTGAAGTGAATGCGGTAGATGCTGTCCACCTCGTCTTCGGTCGTCTGCGCGAAGGCGTTGTGCAGCGAGGTGCCCGCATTGTTGACGAGGTAGTCGAAGCGCGTGGCGCCCAGGCCGGCCAGCGCCTGCCGGACCGCCTGCACGAAACGGTCGAACGATGCGCTGTCGCCGGCGTCGAGCTGCAGCGCGACCGCGCGGCGCCCCATTGCTTCGGCCGCCGCGCTCACCTGCGCGGCTTCGGCGCGGTTAGCGTGGTAGGTGAAGATCGAATCGACCCCGCGCCGGGCGAGGCTGAGCACCGTATTGCGGCCGATGCCGCGGCTGCCGCCGGTGACGATGGCGATCGGGGCGCGCGCATCGGTGCTGCTGGTGTGGTTGGGCATGGCTGGCTCCTGCAAGTGGTTTGGCGTGGTGACAAGGTAGTCCCGCGCGCGTCCGCGTTGAATGCCGAAACTCGCCTGTTTCTTGCCTAATCCTGCCGAGGTGGCTATAACGGCCGGGAATGCCAGACGCAGCGAGACCCGCACATGCCAGATACCCCGCCCGATGCCCTGCTGGATGCCGTCACCCGCTACACCGACGCGCAGACCGGCGCGAGCCCGTTCGCCACGGCCATCGACGGCCTCACGATCCTGCGCTCGAACCGCGAGAAGCCGCCCAGCCTCCTGATCTTCAAGCCCGCGCTGTGCATCGTCGTGCAGGGCGCGAAATGGACGACCTTCGGCGACAAGCGGTTCGACTACCGCGCGGGGCAGGCGCTGATCGTCAGCGTCGAAGCGCCGGCGTTCGGCCGCGTCGTCGAGGCCAGTCCGGACAAGCCGTATCTCGGCGTGGTCATCGAGTTCGACCTGGCCATCATGCGCGACGTGATGGAAGCGCTGGATGCGCCGCCGCAGGCCAGCGGCGAGGCCCGCTCCGGCGTGTTCGTCACCGACTTCGACGGACCGCTGGCCGACTGCGCGCTGCGCATGGTGCGCCTGCTCGATACGCCGCGCGCCATCCCGATGCTCCACCCGCTGCTCATGCGCGAGATCAGCTACTGGCTGCTGACCGGCCCGCACGGCGGCGAGATCGCGCGGCTGGCGCTGGCCAACAGCCACGCGCAGCGCGTCATCGGCGCCATCCACGCCTTGCGCGAGCGCTTCGCGCAGCCGGTGCGCATCGAGGAGCTGGCGCTGACCGCGCAGATGAGCCCTTCGGCGTTCCACCGGCAGTTCAAGGCGCTGACCTCGATGACGCCGCTGCAATACCAGAAGCAGTTGCGCCTGCTGGAAGCGCGCCGCCTGATGGCGGCCGACGCCGCCAATGTCGAGACCGCGGCGTTCCAGGTCGGCTATGAAAGCCCGTCGCAGTTCAGCCGCGAATACGCGCGCATGTTCGGCTCGCCGCCGCGGCGCGACGTCGCCGCGCTGCGCGAGGAAGCGGCCAGGCACGCCATGTGATCTCGCCGCGGGCACGGCGAAAGCGCGCGGCGCGGCGCCCCGATGCGGGACTAGCCGGGCTGGCCGGCGAGAATCGCCGCGCGCACGTTCTGCACGTGCGCGGCGCCGGCGGCTTCGGCCTCGTCGGGATCGCCCGCGAGCACCGCCGCGGCGATGCGCCGGTAGTCGGCCAGCCGCATCTGCTGCAGCGACGCGAGCCGGTGCTGCGCATGCACGACCGGCATGTGGATGGTCGGGAACAGCCGGCGCAGCTCGCGGTTGCCACCCATCTCCAGCAGCGTGCGATAGAAATGCCGGCGCGCGCCGGAGAACGCCTCGCCCGGGCGCGTCCGCTCCGCCCGTTCCGCCTTCTCCGCCTTCTCCGCCTTGCCCGCCTTGCCCGCGCCCGCCAGCGCCTGCACCGCGGCGCGCAGGGCCTGCGCGTGCGCGCGGTCGCCGCTGCCGCGCGCGGCGGCGCGCGCGAGCAGGCCGGTCATGCGCTCGGCCACGTCGAGCACGTCGAGCGTGTCCTGCAGGCTCAGGCGCCGGATCACCGCGCCGCGATGGCGCGGCAGCTCGACGATGCCCTCGGCGGCCAGCCGCTGCAGCGCCTCGCGCACGGAGTTGCGGCCCACGCCGAACTGCGTGGCGAGATCCGCTTCCACGAGCCGCTGGCCCGGCACGAAGCTGCCGAGCTCGAGGCCGCCCATGATGCCGAAGAACACCGTGTCGGAGGCGCTCTGGCCGGCGTCGTCCGGCGCGCCGGCGCCGGCGGGAGAGGAGAAGGATGTGGGTGCGGTGGTCACGGGCGCAATTCTAGCGGATCCGGCGGGCGGACCGGGCCGCTCGCCTTCATTGGCGAGGGATGGCGCAATCCTACAAGATTGTCCTACAATCCTGTGGAAAACCAGCCACGAACGGCGGATGCGCCGCCCGACCTGTACGGCCGCCCGCCCGATACGCCACAAGGAGATGCCAGCCATGTTCACCGCCTGTCCCACCGAAAGAAGCCGCGAGATCGCCGAGCGCGTCGAGCGATTCGTGCGCGACGTGGTCGTGCCCTACGAGCAGGATCCGCGCTGCGCCGCGCACGGCCCGTCGGCCGCGCTCGTCGCGGAACTGCGCGGCCTGGCGCGCGCCGCCGGCGTGATGACGCCGCACATCCTGCCCGACGGGTCGCACCTGAGCCAGCGCGAGACCGCGGCCGTGCTCAAGCGCTCGGGCCTGTCGCCGCTCGGGCCGGTCGCGGTCAACACGATGGCGCCCGACGAGGGCAACATGTACCTGCTCGGCAAGGTGGGCACCGCGGCGCAGAAGGCGCGCTTCCTGGCGCCGCTGGTCAGCGGCGAAGCACGCTCGGCGTTCTTCATGACCGAGCCCGCCGAGGACGGCGGCGCCGGGTCGGACCCGTCGATGCTGCAGACCACCGCCGTGCGCGACGGCGATGACTGGATCATCCGCGGCCGCAAGAAGTTCATCACCGGCGCCGAAGGCGCGGCGGTCGGCATCGTGATGGCGCGCACCGGCGAGGGCGAGCACGCGCGCGCCACCATGTTCCTGGTCGACCTGCCGCACCCGGCGATCCGGCTCGAGCGCGTGCTCGACACCATCGACAGCTCGATGCCCGGCGGCCATGCGCAGGTCGTGATCGACGACCTGCGCGTGCCCGCCGGTCAGGTGCTGGGCGAGGCCGACGAAGGCTTCCGCTATGCGCAGGTGCGCCTGTCGCCGGCGCGGCTGTCGCACTGCATGCGCTGGTTCGGCACCGTGACGCGCGCCGACGAGATCGCGCGCGCGTATGCCACCACGCGCAAGGCGTTCGGCAAGCTGCTGATCGACCACGAAGGCGTGGGCTTCATGCTCGCGGAGAACCTGATCGACCTGCAGCAGGCCGCGCTGATGATCGACTGGTGCGCCGGCGTGCTCGACGCCGGCTCGTCCGGCACCGCCGAAAGCTCCATGACGAAGGTGGCGGTGTCCGAGGCGCTCTACCGGGTGGCCGACCGCTGCGTGCAGGTCCTGGGCGGCAACGGCGTGTCGCGCGACACCATCGTCGAGCAGGCGTTCCGCGAGCTGCGCGCGTTCCGCATCTACGACGGCCCGACCGAGGTCCACAAGTGGTCGCTCGCCAGGAAGATCAAGCGCGATACGCTGGAGGCATCGCGAGCAGCGGCCGCATGATCCGGCGCCGCCGCCGGCCCTGATGGCGGCGGCGAGGCACCGCGCCTATCCGACCTCGACGCGATTGCGCCCGGATGCCTTGGCCCGGTAGAGCGCGCGGTCCGCGCGCCGCATCAGCGTGTCGACGTCGGACTCGCCGGCCTCGCGCGTGACCACGCCGATGCTGACGGTGAACGGAACCGGCTCCACGCGCCACGCGTGCTCGAAGTCCTGCTGCGCCACGCGCTGGCGCAGCCGCTCCGCGATGCTGCGCGCGAGCCCGGCGTCCGCGCCGGGCAGGGCCGCGACGAACTCCTCGCCGCCCCAGCGCGCGAACAGCTTGGACTCGTGCGCGATCGACATGCCGGCCTTCGCCAGCACGCGCAGCACCTCGTCGCCGACGTCGTGGCCGAAGCCGTCGTTGATCTTCTTGAAGAAATCGATGTCGAGAATGAACACCGACACGATGTCGTCGGTGCCGAGCACCTTGTCGACGAAGTCCAGGAACTCGCGGCGGTTCGGCAGGCCGGTCAGGGCATCGGTCACGGCCTGCTTCTTCAGCAGGTCGATCAGCCGGGCGCGGTCGGTGATGTCGCGGATGACCGCGGTGAACTCGGTCACGCCGTCCACGTTGATCTTGGAGATCGAGATTTCGACCGGGATGATGGTGCCGTCGCGATGCCGCCCGTACACGCTGTTGCTCTCGTCCATGCGCGGCGGGCTCAGCGAGCGCAGGCTCATCTGCACCGAGTCCGCGAACTGCCGCACGTGCTGCGGATGGCGCGCGCGGAATTTTTCCGGCAGCAGGGTTTCGATCGGCTGCCCGATCACCTCGGCCGAGGCGTAGCCGAACAGGTTCTCCGCCGCGCGGTTGAACAGCGTGATGTTGCGCTGCTCGTCGATCGTGACGATCGCGTCGTAGGCCGAGTCGACCACCGCGCGAAAGCGCGAGGTGCTGACTTCCAGCTCGTGCGCGAGATGCAGCTTCGCGGTGATGTCGACGCCGGTCACGAGAATCTCGGACACGGCCGCGCCGCCGTCCGCATGCCGGAAGGGTTTCAGCGTGAGGCGCCAGCGCCGCGCGCCTTCGGGGCGGCCGCATGCCTGCTCGGATGCCTGCCCGGGTGCCTGAGGAAATGCCTGCTCGAATTCCTGCGAGGCGCCGGACCGGAAGCATTCCTGGAGTTTCGCGCGGAACCCGGGCTGCGCGCCGCCGGGAAACAGCGCGTCGAACGCGGCGGGAAAAACCGGCATCTCCGCGCGCGCGCCGCCGCTGATCCGGAAGAAGTGGTCGTTGCAGGCGGTGACGGCAAGCTCGCCGCGTGCATCGCGCCCGATGATGGCAACGGCAACCGCGATGCCGTCCTCGAAGTCCTGCGATTGGTTGAGCCGATCGGACATATGTTGCTTTGCGGGAGCCTGCTGTGCGGAAACCCTTCGCGGGCACCGTGAACTTGCCAATTCAAGTATCGTGAGGGCCATTGTTGCATAACCGGCCCCGCCCGATCGGCAGGCCGGCGGCGACCGGTCCCGTAGTGGGGTAAACGAGCCACGCCCGCCGGCAGCCGGGTCGGCAATGCGCGCCGGGGCCAGCGGCGGGTCCGGACCGGAGCGCGCGCTCAAAATGGCGCGCGACCCGCTTCCGCACCGCCGGATAAGTTGCTATCATTTGCCGACCGACTGGTCGGTTAATTTTATCGGGCCTTTTTGTTGGGCCTTTTTGTCGGGCCACAACGCCTCCCATATAGAAGAGAGGCCGCGCGCCGGCCAGGACCACCAGCCACCACCCAAGGCAGGAGACAACGATGCCAGACACGCCCCCTCAGGCCAGCCTGACTTCCGGCCCGGTACTGCTCGCCTGGCACGGCCAGGTCGCGGTCATCACGCTCAACCGCCCCGACAAGCTCAATGCCTTCACGCGCGAGATGCACGCCGTGCTCCAGCAGGCGCTCGACCACGTCGAGGCCGGCGGCGCCCGCGCGCTGCTGCTGACCGGCGCGGGCCGCGGCTTCTGCGCCGGGCAGGACCTGGCCGACCTGGACTTCACGCCGGGCGCCATGACCGATCTGGGCGAACTGATCGACGTCTGGTTCAACCGGCTGGTCCGCCGCCTGCAGAAGCTGCCCCTGCCGGTGGTGGCCGCCGTCAACGGCACCGCCGCGGGCGCCGGCGCCAACCTGGCGCTGGCCTGCGACATGGTGCTGGCGGCGCGCTCGGCCAGCTTCATCCAGGCCTTCGTCAAGATCGGCCTGGTCCCGGATTCGGGCGGCACCTGGCTGCTGCCCAGACGCGTCGGCATGGCGCGCGCGCTCGGGCTGGCGATGACCGGCGACAAGCTCGGCGCCGACGAGGCCGAGAAATGGGGCCTGATCTGGGAAGTCATGGACGATCCGCTGCTGCCCGAGCAGGCGCTGGCGCTGGCCACGCACCTGGCGGCGCAGCCCACGCGCGCGCTGGCGGCCATCAAGCACGCCATGCATGCCGGCGCGAGCCAGGGGCTCGACGCCCAGCTCGACCTCGAGCGCGACCTGCAGCGCGAGCTCGGCGCCTCGCATGACTACGCGGAGGGCGTGAATGCCTTCCTGGAAAAGCGCGCGCCCCGCTTTACCGGGCGCTAGGCCGCCCGCCTCAACGCCCGCTTCAACGCCCGGCTATTGCACGCCTCCCCACGCCTCCCCGCCCCACCAGGAGACCAGCTTGACCCAGACTCCCCAGGCCCTCGCCGAAGCGGCCGCCGCCAGCATGTACGAAGCCGATGCCTGCAGCCGCTGGCTCGGCATCACCCTCGAGGCCGTGCGCCCCGGCTACGCGCGCCTGTCGATGCCGGTGCGGCCCGAATTCCTCAACGGCCACGGCATCTGCCACGGCGGGCTGATGTTCACGCTGGCCGATTCCACCTTCGCCTTCGCCTGCAACAGCCACAACATCAACACGGTGGCGGCCGGCTGCAGCATCGAGTTCCTCAAGCCCGTGCACGGCGGCGACCTGCTCACGGCCGAGGCCACCGAGCAGGTCCTGTCCGGGCGGCACGGCATCTACGACATCCGCGTCACCAACCGCGCCGGCGAGACCGTGGCGATGTTCCGCGGCAAGTCCGCGCAGATCAAGGGCCACGTGGTCGCCCCGACCGAGCCGGCGCGGTAGGCTTCGCCGCCATACCCCCCCGCAAAACGCCAGCCGGAAACACAAGCCCCCACGCGCAGGAGACACCATGAGCACGCGCCTCACAGATCTGCCGCTAGAGCCGATCGAGACCGCCAGCCGCGACGCATTGCAGGCCTTGCAGCTCGAACGCCTGAAATGGTCGCTCGACCACGCCTACCGGAACTCGCCGGTCTACCGCCGCAAGTTCGACGCCGCCGGCGTGCACCCGGACCAGCTGCGCTCGCTGGCCGACCTCGCCCGCTTTCCGTTCACGGCCAAGCAGGACCTGCGCGACAACTACCCGTTCGGCATGTTCGCCGTGCCGCAGGACCGCATCGCGCGCATCCACGCCTCGTCGGGCACCACCGGCAAGCCCACGGTGGTGGGCTACACCCTCAACGACATCGACAACTGGGCCACCGTGGTGGCGCGCTCGGTGCGCGCGGCCGGCGCGCGGCGCGGCGACAAGGTGCACATCAGCTACGGCTACGGCCTGTTTACCGGCGGCCTCGGCGCGCACTACGGCGTGGAGAAGGCCGGCCTCACCGCGATCCCGTTCGGCGGCGGCCAGACCGAGCGCCAGGTGCAGCTGATCCAGGACTTCAAACCCGAGGTCATCATGGTCACGCCGAGCTACATGCTGGCGATCGCCGACGAGTTCGAGCGCCAGGGCATCGACCCGGCCTCCACCTCGCTGCGCGTGGGCATCTTCGGCGCCGAGCCGTGGACGCCCGAGATGCGCGTGGCCATCGAGAAGCGCCTGGGCATCTCGGCGGTGGACATCTACGGGCTGTCGGAAGTGATGGGGCCGGGCGTGGCCAGCGAATGCGCCGAGACCAAGGACGGCCCGACCATCTGGGAGGACCATTTCTACCCGGAGGTGATCGACCCGGATACCGGCGAGGTGCTGCCCGACGGCGAATTCGGCGAGCTGGTCTTCACCACGCTGAGCAAGGAAGCGCTGCCCATCGTGCGCTACCGCACGCGCGACCTGACCCGCCTGCTGCCCGGCAGCGCGCGCGCCGCGTTCCGCCGCATGGAGAAGGTCACGGGCCGCTCGGACGACATGATGATCATCCGCGGCGTCAACGTGTTCCCCTCGCAGATCGAGGAGCTGATCCTCAGGCACGCTGAGCTGGCGCCGCACTACCAGTGCGTGCTGACCAAGGATGGCCATCTCGACGTGCTGACCGTGCGCGTGGAGTGCGCGCACGGCGTGGACCCGGCCGGCACGCGGCAGGCCAGCGCGCAGCTGACCTACGACATCAAGGCCTACATCGGCGTGACCGTCGGCATCGAGATCCTGCCCGCCGGCGGCGTGGAGCGCTCGGTCGGCAAGGCGCGCCGCATCGTCGACCAGCGCCCGCGCTGAGCGGACGCACCGCCCTAGCCTAGCTGCGCGGCATCAGCACCCACATGCGGCCGCCTTGCTTCATGCGGCCGGCGGCCTCGCCGGCCGCGTCGCCGGCGCCCCAGAAGAAGTCGGCGCGCACCCCGCCCTTGATGGCCGAGCCGGTGTCCTGCGCGAACATCAGGCGCTGGATCGGCTCGGCCGACAGCGGCCGCGTGGTGGACAGGAACACCGGCACGCCGAGCGGAATGGTGGCCGGATCGACCGCGATCGAGCGCTCCGCGGTGAGCGGCACGCCGAGCGCGCCGACCGGGCCTTCGTTGGTCGGCGGCAGCTCGCGGAAGAACACGAAGCGCGGATTGACGTTGAGCATCTCGTCCACGCGGCCCGGATTGGAGCGCGCCCAGCCCTTGATGCCCTGCATGGTGGCCTGCGCCGGCGTGATCTCGCCGCGGTCCAGCAGCCACTTGCCGAACGAGCGGAACGGCTGGTCGTTGGTGCCGCCGAAGCCCACCCGCATCGTGGTGCCGTCCTGCAGGCGGATGCGGCCCGAGCCCTGGATCTGCAGGAACGCGGCTTCCACGGCGTCGTCCACCCACACCAGCTCGTGGCCGCGCAGCGCCGGGTTCTGCAGCAGCTCGCCACGCGCCGGCAGCGGCCGGCTGCCCCACTGGGCCGGCTTGCGGTAGAGCGGAATCTGGTACTGGCCCTGGCGCGTGCGCGAGCCGTGCAGGATCGGCTCGTAGTAGCCGGTGATCAGGCCGCTGTCGGTGCCGTCGCCGTTGACCACGCGGTACGGCTGGAAGTTGGATTCGAAGTAGGCGCGCATGGCGCCCAGGTCGCCGGCGTCGACCATCAGGCCGATCGCGCAGACGCGGTTCCATTCGGCGCGCTTCTTGAGCGCCTGGCAGCTGGCCTGCAGCGCCGGCCACGCGGCGCGCACGTCGTCCTGGCTCCAGCCGCCGATCTCGGCCCAACTGGCGGCCTGCAACTGGCCCTTCTGGCCGGAGGCGGCCGGCGGCACCCCGGGGCGCGCGCCGCCGGGCCCCTCGACGCGCGGCGGCGGCCCGCTCATGCAGCCGGCCAGCAGCGTCGCCGCCGCGGCCAGCGCGAGCCAGCCGGCGCGCCGCGCGCGCGCGGCGCCGGACACGGGCGCCGGCAGGAAAAAGGAGAAACGGGGAAAGGAATCCGGATAAGCCATCTTGATTGGGTAAGAACTCGGAACCGCGAGGACGGCCGCATCTGCCGATGCCCTACAATGCCCAGCGTCGCCTCCAAGTGATCCTGCCATGAGCCAGTTTTTCGAAGCCCATCCCATGCTGCTGTTCGCCCTCGAGGCCGGCGTGGCGCTCTTCCTGCTGATCTTCATCGTGGTCTGGACGATGGGCACGGCGAAAAAGAACCCGCGCCCCACCCGCGCGCCCGACGATCATCCCTCGCGCGCGGGCCAGGACGGCAGCGCCGCCCGCCAGGATCAGGACAGCGCGCCGGGGCACTAGGTTCCTCGCCACATCGGCATCACATCGGCATCACATCGGCACCGCACCGGCACCGGCCATCAGTGGAGCATGCGCGGCAGCACCAGCGCGAACTCCGGAATCGGCACCTCGAAGCGGTGGCCGTCCTCGGCCACGCAGAAATATTCGCCCTTCATCGAGCCGATCGGCGTCGAGATGGTGGCCCAGCTGGTGTACTCGAAGTGCTCGCCCGGCTTGAGCAGCGGCTGATGGCCCACCACGCCGAGGCCGGCCACCTCCTGCGTGCCGTTGTCGCTGTCGGTGATGACCCAGTGGCGCGAGATGAGCTGCGCGGCCACCTCGCCGGTATTGTGGATGGTGATGGTGTAGGCGAAGGCATGGCGCCCGCGCTCGGGGTCGGACTGGTCGGCCAGGTACTGGGTACGCACGGCCACGGAAAACGCGTATTCGCTCATTGTCGGCACATCGCGGCAGGATAGGGTAGCCGCATTGTGCGGCAACGCCGGGGGTGCGGCAAGCCGCGCGCCCGGGCGTGGCGCGTCCGGCATGGCGGCCTTGCCCCGCCCGGGAAGGGTAAAATACCGGACTTCGCGCTGGATTTGCGCTGAACGCACCCCCACGAGCCCGCCGCCATGAGCACCGCCGACTACCGCATCGCCCCCTCCATCCTGTCCGCCGACTTCGCCCGCCTGGGCGAAGAAGTCAAGCGCGTGACCGCGGACGGCGCCGACTGGATCCACTTCGACGTGATGGACAACCATTACGTGCCGAACCTGACCGTGGGCCCGCTGGTGTGCGAGGCGATCCGCCCGCACGTGACGGCGCCGATCGACGTGCACCTGATGGTGCGCCCGGTGGACCGCATCGTGCCGGACTTCGCCAAGGCCGGCGCCAACATCATCACCTTCCACCCGGAAGCCAGCGAGCACGTCGACCGCACGCTCGCGCTGATCCGCGACCACGGCTGCCAGGCCGGACTGGTGTTCAACCCGGCCACGCCGCTGAACCACCTCGACCACGTCATGGACCGCCTCGACGTGATCCTGCTGATGTCGGTCAACCCGGGCTTCGGCGGCCAGTCCTTCATCCCCGAGACGCTCAACAAGCTGCGCGCCGCGCGCCAGCGCATCGACGCCTACGCCGAGCGCACCGGCCGGCGCATCCTGCTGGAGGTGGACGGCGGCGTGAAGGTGGACAACATCGCCGAGATCGCCGCGGCCGGCGCCGACACCTTCGTGGCCGGCTCGGCCGTGTTCGGCAAGCCGGACGCCGACGGCGGCTACAAGGGCGTGCTGGCGGCGCTGCGCGCCGAACTGGCCAAGGCAGCCAAGGCGGGCCGGCAATGAGCACGGCCCGGCTCAAGCGCACCGACTGGCGCGGCATCCGCGGCGTCATCGTCGACCTGGACGGCACGATGGTCGACACCGCCGGCGACTTCCACGCCGCGGTCAACGCCATGCTGGCCGCGCTGGCGCATCTGCACCCGCATCTCGGGCCGCTGGCGCCGCTGGCGCGCGAGCAGATCGTCAGCTTCGTCGGCAAGGGCTCGGAAAACCTGATCCGGCGCGTGCTCGACGCGCGCCTCTCGCCGGCCCACGCCAACGGCATGTTCGCCGACGCGCTGGCGCTGTACGACCGCGAATACATCCACATCAACGGCCAGTTCTCGCACGTCTACCCCGGCGTGGCCGAGGGTCTGGCCGCGCTCAAGGGCGCCGGCCTGCGCCTGGCCTGCGTCACCAACAAGCCGCACAACTTCACCGAGCCGCTGCTCGCCAGGACCGGCCTGGCGCGCTTCTTCGAGCTGGTCTACGGCGGCGACGCCTTCGCCCTGCGCAAGCCCGATCCGCTGCCGCTGCTCAAGGTGGCCGAGGCGTTCCGGCTGGAAGCGGCCGAGATGGCCGCCATCGGCGACTCGGAAAACGACGCCCGCGCCGCGCGCGCGGCCGGCATGGGCGTGCTGCTGGTGCCTTACGGCTACAACCACGGCAACCCTGTACAAGGCGTCGACGCCGATGGTATAGTCGATTCCATTGCCCAGGCGGCTGAGGTGCTTGCGTCACATTGCAGATAAAGCGATTGGCGGATCGGGCACTGGCGGCAAGAGCCAGGCAAGCCTCCAGCGGCGCCGGACACGACCCAACGGTTTTCTCCGGACCGCCGCATCCAAACCGTAAATCGCTGAACACGATTTCATGTTTCTGAACCGCAAGCGCATCTCTTCTGGCAGTGATCGGCAGGCCTGGCCCTGGCGTCGCTGGCGTGCCTTCCAACAGGCGTAAAGTGCGTTCGCGAGTCTCCTGACCGCCCCCGTCTTCCCGGATCTGCTGCATCGTCGATGCACTAACATGGAACGGGGCCGGCCAGACCGGCAGGTTGCCGGACCTTCACAGTATTCCCAGCCGCCCGACATCCCAGGCCCCGCGCCTGCTGTCCCCCGAACGCGCTGCACGCCCACCCCGGCCGTGCGCGGACGCTTGTTCCGCGCCAGGTCCTTCCCCGGGGCGGGTCTGACGACCTTCCAGCCCCAAGTTGCCGACATCGCGGCGAGCGCACAGCCCAGGGCACCGCGCCGCCGCACAAGAGGATCGACATGACCGAACTGGAATTCAAATCGCTGGCCGAGCAGGGCTACAACCGCATCCCGCTGATCGCGGAGGCGTTCGCCGACCTGGAAACGCCGCTCTCGCTCTACCTCAAGCTGGCGCAGTCGCAGACGCGCGGGGTCAACACCTTCCTGCTCGAATCGGTGGTGGGCGGCGAGCGCTTCGGCCGCTACTCCTTCATCGGCCTGCACGCGCGCACGCTGCTGCGCGCGCACGGCATGCGCACCGAAGTCGTGACCGACGCCCGCGTGGTGGAAACCCACGAAGGCAACCCGCTCGACTTCATCGCCGCCTTCGAGCAGCGCTTCAAGGTGGCGCTGCGCCCCGGCCTGCCGCGCTTCTGCGGCGGCCTGGCCGGCTACTTCGGCTACGACGCGGTGCGCTACATCGAGAAAAAGCTGGCCGCCACGCAGAAGCCGGACGACCTCAACCTGCCCGACATCCAGTTGCTGCTGTGCGAGGAGCTGGCCGTGATCGACAACCTGTCCGGCAAGCTCTACCTGATCGTCTACGCCGACCCGACCACGCCCGAGGCCTACGCCCGCGCGCGCCAGCGCCTGCGCGAGCTGCGCATGAAGCTGCGCCAGCCGGTGGACGTGCCGGTCACGAGCCCGTCGGTGCAGACCGAGGTGTTCCGCGAGTTCGACAAGGCCGACTACCTCGCCGCCGTGCACAAGGCCAAGGAATACATCATGGCCGGCGACATGATGCAGGTGCAGATCGGCCAGCGCCTGGTCAAGCCGTACCGCGACGCGCCGCTGTCGCTGTACCGCGCGCTGCGCTCGCTCAATCCGTCGCCGTACATGTACTTCTACAACTTCGGCGACTTCCAGATCGTGGGCGCCTCGCCCGAGATCCTGGTGCGCCAGGAAACCCGCCGCAGCGGCAGCAACGGCGACCAGCGCGAAGACCACATCGTCACCATCCGCCCGCTGGCCGGCACGCGCCCGCGCGGCAACACGCCGGAGAAGGACGCGCAGCTCGCCACCGAGCTGCTCGGCGACCCGAAGGAGATCGCCGAGCACGTGATGCTGATCGACCTCGCGCGCAACGACATCGGCCGCATCGCCGAGATCGGCTCGGTCAAGGTCACGGACCAGATGGTGATCGAGAAATACTCGCACGTGCAGCACATCGTCAGCTCGGTCGAAG
>Ga0255336_101384_pt1 | contig 17774 bp, 15 predicted proteins | sample MeOH1_35cm_T3_17_FD_189102 | JGI IMG/M metagenome (GOLD analysis project Ga0255336, IMG submission 189102) | Sandy soil microbial communities from University of British Columbia, Vancouver, Canada - MeOH1_35cm_T3_179 | ecosystem: Engineered > Artificial ecosystem > Sand microcosm > Unclassified ...
GGCTGCGTCCTTGGCGCGGTAAGTACCGGCGCCTTTTATCTTGCCAAAGCAGGGCTGTTGAATGGCAAAAGATGCGCGGTCCATTGGGAGTCGCTGGCAAGCTTTCGCAAGGAATTCCCGAAATGCCTGGCGACGGACGATATCTTTACCGTTGACGGCAGGTTTCTGACATCGTCCGGCGGTACAGCGACACTTGACATGATGCTCTATCTGATCTCGGCGATCGAAGACCGGGAACTCGCTTCGCAAATCTCCGACCAGTTCAACCATCCGCGTATCCGGCGCCATGATGACGCGCAACGGATGCAGCCGGAGCAACGCTTCGGCATTCGCAATGCAAAGCTGGGCTTTGTAATCCGCCGCATGGAAAGCAGCTTGTTTTCGCCGATTGAGATCACGGATCTCGCCGACAGCGTCAAGCTGTCTGCCCGCCAGCTCGAGCGCCTTTTCCGCACCAACCTGAAGAAGACCCCGTCGCGCTTCTATCTCGAATTGCGCATGACCCGCGCCAAAGAACTCTTGCTTGATACCGACCTCTCTGTCGCTGAGATAGCAGAGATTTGCGGCTATGAATCGCCGTCTCATTTCAGCCGCTTCTACCGCCAGCATTTCGGTGAAACGCCTGCTGAAACCCGCAAGGCCGATACCCGCAGCCGCGCCCAGATGGCCTAGCTCAGCAGCACCGAAGAACCCCGCACCCAGACGAAATCTGACCGTCTACGACACATTCAGGCGCCATGCTGCGTCCTGAAATGAATGTCGCATGGCGCATATTAGATGTCGGATCGATGAGTTACGCACGCCGTCATGCCACCGTAGCTTTCGATCTGCTGCGGCCTTTGGGGAGGCCTCGGGCACAGCGGGAAGGTCCGAACGATAATGGACCGCTGTAAGCAAGCCAACGGCCAGTCAAAGACCTGGGAGGGTCAATCAATGGAAGAATACCCACACCCGAAAATTCCAACTTTAGTGGAAGAGCTCAGGAATGAGACGCTCGGGCGTCGCGAGTTCTTGCGCTTCGCCACACTGCTCGGACTGTCGGCCACGGCAGCCTACTCGATCGCCGGTATTGCGATGCCGGTCGGCGCCAAGGCGGACGACATGCCGAAAGGCGGCAATCTGCGCATCGGCATGCGCTGCATGGAGATCAAGGATCCTCACCTCGCGGATTTCGCCGAGCGGTCGAATGTTATTCGTCAGGTCTGCGAGTATCTGACCTTTACCGACCGCAACAACATCACGCACCCCTATCTTCTCGAGAAGTGGGAGGTCAGTGACGATCTTAAAACCTGGACGCTGCATGTCCGCAAGGATGTGAAATGGCACAAGGGAAGGCTGCTGACCGCCGATGACGTGGTTTGGAACCTGAAGCGGGTCTGCGATCCGGCGATTGGCTCCTCGATGCTGGGCCTCTTCACCGGCTATCTGGTCGAGGACTACGACACGGGCGAAAAGGACAGCGCTGGGAATCCCAAGAAGTCGAGCCGGCTCTGGTCAGACAAAGCCATCGAAAAGGTCGATGATTACACCGTCCGGCTGAATTGCTCCTCGCCCCAGATCGCCGTCGCCGAGCACCTCTTCCACTATCCGATGTTCATCCTCGATCCTGAGGAGAAAGGCACTTTTGGGCCGGGAGCAAACGGAACCGGTCCATTTGAGATGACGGAATTCACTGTCGGCAAGAACGCGAAATACAAGGCGCGAACCGATTATTGGGGCACCGGACCTTATCTCGACACCTTCGAATTCGTCGATCTTGGCGACAATGCGGGAGCCGGCATTGCTGCGGTTGCATCGAAGCAGGTTGATGGTCTCTCCGAGGCGGATGCTGTCCAGATCAACTCGATGAAGAACTTCCCCCACGTCGCCGTCTACAAGGTCGAGACGACGCAAACGATCGTTGCCCGGATGCATCCCGACAACGAACTCTTCAAGGACAAGCGTGTCCGCCAGGCGATGCGTTTTGCCATCGACCGCGAGAAGGTCCTCCAGACTTCCTTGCTGGGTGCCGGCACACCTGCCGAAGATCACCATGTGGCACCCTCGCATCCGGAATATGCCGCTTTGCCGAAATACCCGCGGGATATTGAAAAGGCGAAGAAGCTGCTGGCCGATGCAGGTTTTCCCAACGGCTTCGAGACCGATATGGTGACCAGGCCGGATCCGATCTGGGAGCTCAATACCGCCCAGGTACTGGCCGAACAGTTCAAGGATATCGGTGTCAAGGTCAACATCAAGTCCTTACCCAGTGCACAGTATTGGGAAGTCTGGACGAAGGCGCCATTCAGCCTGACCGCCTGGGGCCACCGGCCACTGGCGGTGATGACGCTTTCGCTCGCTTACCGCTCAAACGCTGCCTGGAATGAGTCGAATTACTCGAATCCGGAATTCGATAAGCTGCTGACTGAGGCCGAAGGCATCCTCGATCCGAAGAAGCGCAGCGTAGTGATGGCGAAGATCGAAGCCATCATGCAGGACGATGGGCCGATTGTGCAGCCTTTCTGGCGCATCTTCTCCACCGTTATGGACAAGAAGGTGAAGGGCTTCGAACTGCATCCCTCCCAATATATTTTTGCTCACCAATACGCCATCGTGCAGGCGTAAAGACCAGAGCCTCCCCATTCATCGGCCTGATGGATGGGGAGGGGTAGTCCGGCGGCAATGGAATTCTGATGACGCGATTTCTATGCAAGCGGCTGATCATGATGTTGATAACGATGCTCTGCGCGTCGTTCCTGGTCTTTACCGTTTGCGAGTTTTCACCTGGCAGCGTCGCCCGCAAGTCCCTTGGACCCTTTGCGACCCAGCAGCAAGTGGACATTCTCTCGAAGAAATTGCGCGCAACGGACCCGCTGCCAGTCCGCTATTCGCGCTGGCTAGGCGTGCTCCTCGGGGTGATTCCAGACCCTTTACAAGCGCCTGATAGCGGTCTCAATTTCACGGACCCACGCGGCGCACAGTATTTCGGCAATTTCGGATATTCGACCCTGAACAAACTGCCGGTCAACGATGTGATCTGGGATCGGCTCAAGAACACGGCGGTGCTGGCGGGCCTCGCTTTCGCGCTGATCGTGCCCCTGTCGATTATTTTTGGTATCCTGTCTGGCCTGAGAGAGGGCGGGGCGCTTGACCGACTTCTCTCTGTTATCTGCATCACTTTCACGTCGATACCCGAATTCGCATCCGGCGTGTTCCTCGTTACCCTCTTTGTCATTCTGTGGCCGCTTCTGCCCGGCACCAGCCAGCTGGATCCCGGCAGCGGCTGGTCGATCCCATCCCAACTGGTGCTGCCAGTCGCTGTGCTCGTCATTTATGATTTCGGCTATGTCGCCCGCATGATCCGTGTCTCGATGATCGGCGTGATGGAGCGGCCATTTATCCGCACCGCAATCCTTAAAGGCATGAATACGCGGCAGGTGATCTTTGGACACGCGCTGCGTAATGCCATGATCGCGCCGTTTACAGTCCTGCTGCTGCAAATCAACTTCCTGGTCAGCGGTGTCGTCGTTACGGAGCTCGTTTTTGCCTATCCGGGCTTCGGCCGCCTGTTGCTGGATGCAAGCCTGTTCGGCGATATCGCCACTTTGGAGGCAGCAACATTGGTGACGGTCGCCATCGCTGTCACGACGCAGCTCGTCGGCGATCTCGGCTATATGCTGCTCGACCCCCGGATCAGGGTGAAGTGAGGTAAGTCATGGCCCTGGAAAGCACCGTTCCCGTGATGACCGCAGCGAAGCGACCAGCCCGCGCAAAATGGCGGCGCGTTTTTCGCTCGAAAACTGCTCTCGTCGGCCTTTTTCTCGTTAGTTTCTGGGTCGTGGTGGCTGTATTGGCACCCATCCTGCCGCTGCAATCACCGACGGAGCCGGATGTGATGGCGATGGCCAGTCCATTTCCGTCCGCCACCCATTGGCTGGGCGTCGATATCCTTGGCCGAGATATCCTGGCGCGACTGATCTTCGGGGCACGCACGGTTCTCTTGGTGGCACCTCTCTCCGTCGCTGTGGCGATGGCGGTCGGGATCGCAATGGGCATGGTTGCCGGCTATTACGGTGGATGGGTCGACGCCCTGATCAGTCGTTTCTCTGATATCATTCTGGCTTTTCCGGTTCTCGTTCTTTACGTCGTCCTGATCGCCAATATCGGGCCCTCCATCATCAACATCGTCATCGCCACGACCATCGCCTCGGCGCCCGGCATCGGCCGAATTACCCGTGGCCTTGTCCTCGGCCTGAAACAGCAGGAATACGTGGCGGCAGCCAAACTGCGGGCGGAGAGCACGTTCTACATTATGCTGGTGGAACTGCTGCCGAACTGCCGCGGCATGCTGATCGTCGATGCCTGTTTGCGCATCGGCTACACGATCATCACCATCGGCATTCTCGGTTTCCTCGGTCTCGGCCTGCCGCCGCCCAATCCTGATTGGGGCGGAATGGTCAAGGAAAGCACCACAGTGCTGAATGTCTGGCCTTTCATGTCGGTCGAACCGTCGATCGCCATCGTCAGCCTGGTGCTCGGCTTCAACCTGCTGGCAGACGGCCTCCGTGAGGCATGGAAACCATGAACATGGAAGCACAGAACCTGCAACGACCCGTTTCTCGCCTCGACTCCTCCCACGGTGCCTCCTGCAAGACGCAGGAACCGCTATTGGAGATCCGTGATTTGCGCATCGAGTTCCGCGGCAAGGACGAGACAGTCGTCGCCGTGCCAGACCTATCCCTCAGCGTCATGCGAGGGGAAAGCTACGGCCTGGTCGGCGAATCCGGCTGTGGCAAGAGCACCACAGCGATGGCGATCCTTGGCTATCTCGGCCGTACAGGTACTGTCGCCAGCGGGAGCATTCGCTTCGATGGCGAAGAACTGGTGGGTGCGTCGCCGCGGCAGCTGCGCAAGGTCCGCGGACGCCGCATCGCCATGGTCTACCAGGACCCGATGAGCGCCCTCAATCCGGTACGCCCGATCGGTGCGCAATTGGCCGAGGTGCCACGCCTTCACCTTGGTGCAGGTAAGGCCGAAGCATTAGAAATGGCGCGGGCGATGCTACGAGACGTCCGGCTGCCGGATGCCGGCGACATGCTTAAGCGCTACCCCCATCAGCTTTCCGGCGGCCAGCAGCAGCGCGTCGTCATCGCCATGGCGTTGCTGGCGCAGCCGTCTCTGTTGTTGCTCGACGAGCCGACCACCGGCCTCGACGTCACGGTGGAGGCCGCTGTTCTCGATCTCATTGCCGAATTGCGCCATCGCTACCAGACCAGCCTTCTCTTCATTTCGCACAATCTCGGGTTGATCGCCGAGAGCTGTGACCGCCTCGGCATCATGTATTCGGGCGAACTGGTGGAAGAGGGGGCGACGGCAGAAATCTTCCGGCGACCGCGTCACCCCTATACACAGGGGCTCATTGCCTGCATCCCAGATATTGGCGGCGACAAGCACAGCCGAAGCCTGGCAGCGATACCTGGGCATATCCCTCTGCCCCAGGAGCGGCCACAAGGCTGCCTGTTCGGGCCGCGCTGCGAGGGTTTCGTCGTCGGACAGTGCGACCGCGCTGATCTCAAGGCAGATGAAGCAGGACCCGGCCATCAGGTGAAGTGCGCCCGGTGGCGCGAGTTCAGCCGCCGTCAGGAGGGCGCAGCGACGGTCAACTCCAATGGTGATAGCGATGCGGCTGACGCCATCCGTCTTTCCAACGTGACCAAGCTGTATGGCACCACTCGCGGCCGTAGCCTGAAGGCGAACGAAGCGGTGACCTTCAGTGCCAAGGAAGCAGAGATTGTTGCTTTGGTCGGCGAGTCAGGTTGCGGCAAATCTACCCTAGCCCGCATCGTCACCGGTCTCGATCAGGCGACGTCGGGCGAAATTCGCATGGCGGACAAGAATATCGCCGAACTCCAGGCGCGGGCACGGCCCAAGCAATTGCTGCAATCCGTGCAGATGATCTTCCAAAACCCGGACAGCACGCTCAATCCATCGCATTCTGCCGCATTCTCGATCCGTAGATCGCTCATCAAGTTTGGAATTCGCAAGGGCAAGGCGGCCGTTGACCGCAGGGTGCGGGAACTGCTGGAGATGGTGCGGCTGTCTCCCGATCTTGCTGAGCGCAAACCGGAACAGCTTTCTGGTGGTCAGAAACAGCGCATCGCCATTGCCCGCGCCTTCGCTGCTGATCCAAGCCTGATCGTTGCCGATGAGCCCGTTTCGGCCCTGGATGTGTCCGTTCAGGCGGCAGTCGTCACCTTGTTGCTCGACATCCAGCGGGCCAAGAAGACGACCATGCTCTTCATCAGCCATGATCTGGCTCTGGTGCGGCATGTCGCCGACAAGGTCGTGGTGATGTATCTGGGCAAAGTAATGGAGCAGGGGACCGTAGCGGAGATCTTCGGCGCCGCCGCGCATCCTTATACGCAAGCCTTACTGTCATCCATTCGCAGCACCGATCCCGACCGGCCCAAGGCGGCTCATATCCAGCTCCAAGGCGAAATGCCGAGCCCCGTCGACGTGCCGCAGGGCTGCCGCTTTGCGACCCGCTGCCACCGCAAGCTGGGCGGCATCTGCGAACAGGAGGCGCCACCTTTGCGCCGCCTCTCGGCGAGTCATGAGATTCTTTGTCATATCGATCCGACGCCAGGGAAAACAGACCCCGATGACGCGACCATACCTGTCGGAATTACCGGAGAACCGGCCAATGACTGAATCGAGCACATTTGATCTCGTCCTGCGCGGCGGGCGCGTCGCTCTGCCCGAAGGGGCCAAGGCGATTGACATCGGCGTTCGTGACGGACGTATCGCCGCGCTGGGTGAAAACCTTCCCGCCGGTAAACGGGAAATCTCGGCGAATGGCCGGCTGATCCTGCCCGGTGGCGTCGACAGCCACTGCCACATGGACCAGCAGCCCTGGGAGGGTAAATCGACCGCCGATGACTTCCAGTCCGGCACTCTCTCGGCTCTCTGCGGCGGCACGACGACGGTCGTTCCCTTCGCGATGCAGATGCGCGGCCAATCCTTACGCGCCATTGTCGAGGACTATCACGACCGGGCGCGGCCCAAGGCGCGCATCGACTACGGCTTCCATCTAATCGTCGGTGACCCGTCGGCCGCGGTTCTGCGCGATGAAATTCCTGACCTCATTCGCGAAGGCTGTACCTCGCTCAAGATCTATCTGACCTATGAGGGGCTGAAACTCGACGATTACGAGATCTTGAATGTGCTTGATCTTGCGCGGACGCATGGCGCCATGGTGATGGTGCATGCGGAAAACGATGCTTGCATCCGCTGGCTGACGGATAAATTTGTCGCCGCCCGCAAGACCCAGCTCCGCTATCATGTTAAGGCGCATCCGGAGATCGGCGATCGTGAAGCGACCTTCCGCGCCATCAGCTTCTCCGAGCTGATCGAGACACCGATTCTGGTCAGCCATGTCTCGGCGGCGGGTGCTGTTGAAGAGATCCGCCGGGCCAAGGCACGTGGCCTGCCAGTTTATGCGGAGACCTGCCCACAATATCTCTTTCTCTCCGCCGAGGACATCGACACCCACGATCTCTCTGGCTCGAAATGCGTCTGCACCCCGCCGCCCCGCGACAAGAGCAACCAGCCGGAAATCTGGCGCGGCATTCTTGATGGGACGCTAGAGGTGTTCTCGTCGGATCACTCGCCCTGGAACTATGCCGACAAGATCGCAGAGGGGCCTGACACGCCGTTTCACCGGGTGCCAAATGGCATTCCCGGAATCGAGACGCGCCTGCCATTGCTGTTCTCGGCCGGCGTCAATGACGGGCGGTTCACCCTGGAGAAATTTGTCGAATTGACCTCGACGATGCCGGCACGTCTCTTCGGGCTTTATCCGCGTAAGGGCGTTATCGCTGTCGGATCCGACGCGGACCTGGCGGTCTGGGATCCCGACCGTGTTGTCACCATCGAAAATAGTCTGCTGCATCATGCGACCGATTACACGCCGTATGAGGGTCAGACGGTGCGGGGCTGGCCGGTGATGACGATTTCCCGCGGCGACGTGGTTTGGGATGACGGCATTGTCAACGCCGCTCCCGGGCGCGGGCAGTTCATCGAACGCCAGCGGCCGTTCCCGCCACAACAGGCGCTGTCCCGGATCCTAGCTTCATGAGTAAGGATCGGGAATTCTCGGGACGCCTTGGCGACAAAGTCATCCTGGTGACGGGTGCCGCGAGCGGTATCGGCAGCGCCATCACCGGCCGATGCATGGAGGAAGGCGCAGCAGTGGCCTGCCTCGATCGTGACCCCGCGGCCATGCATTCGCTCGAAGCCGGTGCGGGTGAAAATATTCTGATGCTGCACGGCGATGTCACGGATGCCGCTGCTATGAAACAGGCCGTCGAGCGCATAACAGATCGCTTCGGGCGGCTAGACGGGCTGGTCCATAATGCCGCTGCGCCTTCAGCTGATGGCACGGTGGTTGACCTCGACCAGGCGCAGTGGCAGCTGGAAATTGGTGTCAGCCTAACCGGCGCATTCCTCGTCAGCAAATACGCGGTACCGCTGATCGTGCAATCGGGTGGCGGCTCTATTGTATTCATTGCATCCCAGTTCGGCCATGTGGCGACGGCCCAGTCGGTCGCCTATTGCGCTGCCAAGGCCGGGCTTATTCATTTGGCCAAGGCTATGGCGGTGGACCATGCCGGGCAGGGCATTCGCGTGAACAGCCTGTCGCCGGGTGCGGTGGCAACGACCCGTCTACTGCAACGTGCACCCGATCTGGCAACGGCGAATGCGCGCCTGGGGCCGGCGCATCTCCTGGGGCGGATCGCCGAACCGGGGGAGATCGCCGGTGCTGCGGCCTTCCTGCTCTCGGCTGATGCCTCCTTCGTGACGGGAACGGATCTTCTGGCCGATGGTGGTTATGCGACGCGGTAACACCCGCGTCTTATCTGGGATGGGGAAGAAATGACACTTCTTGTAACCGGTGGAACCGGATTTGTGATGAGCGTCGTCGCGAGATCCTGGCTGGATCGTGACAAGAACGCGCGTGCGGTCATCCTTGATCGTTCGGGGTTGGATGAAACGGCAAAGCGCTATTTTGCGCCTGTTATGGATCGCCTGGCGGTGGTGACGGGCGATATCTGTACGCCCAGTGACTGGGAAAGAGAGCTTGACGCGCATAACATCACGCATGTCGTCCATGGGGCCACCGTAACGCCCCTCTCGCGAGGGAGTGCTGCCGAGGCAAAACGGCAGCCGGAGGCTGAAGCACCGGCACGCATCGTGGACGTGAACCTTATGGGCACTGTCCGCCTGCTGGATTGGGTGCGGCAACGCCCGGGCGTCAAGCGCACGCTCTATGTCAGTTCGGGTTCGGTCTATCGGCATCATGGTCCGGACTGGGCGGGCGAGGCTTTGCCGGAAGACGGCTACGTTGCACCGTTGACGCTCTACGGCATCTCGAAGTTCGCGGCTGAGATGGTGGTCAACCGCTATGTTGATCTTTTCGGTTTTTCCGCCGCGAGCGTTCGCCTCTCCTCGATCTACGGCCCGATGGACCGGGCCACGGAAAGCCGGAACTTCCGCCATGTGCCAAATCGCGTGGCGCATATGGCGCTGGCGGGCGAGGTGATCCGGCCCAATAGCCTCGAGCCCGTTGGCGACTATCTCAGTTCCGTCGAGGTGGGCCGCGCGATCCTGGCGCTGCTCGAAGCACCGGCGCTGCGTTACCGCCATTACAATGTCGCCAGCGGTGAGACCGTGACGATCGGCGATATCATTGCCTGGGCAAAGGAGAGGGTGCCGGATCTCCGCATTGAGATCAGTCCCGAAGAGACGGCCAACATTGTCCAGGACACGACACTGAAAACGGGCATGTGGGGCGCCTACGACATTGCCCGGATCCTGCGGGATACGAATTGGCGGCTACGGCCGGGCAAGCAGGTCTTCCATGAATACATGGACTGGATAGTCAGTTTCGAAAATCAGCAGAGCAAGACAGGAGGGCGATGATGGCAGCCACGACCACATATACGGCAGCAGGCCCGGTCCGCGACTTCATCGGCTACGGACCGAAGGCGCCGCATGCCGTCTGGCCGAACGGTGCGCAGGTGGCCGTCAATCTGGTGCTGAATTACGAGGAGGGTGCGGAATATTCCTGGCTGGAGGATGGCCGTAATGACAATTGGGGCGAGTACAATATCCCTAACAGTCCCGCGGTCCGGGATCTCGGTACAGAGACACATTTCGAGTATGGCGCCCGCGCCGGTGTCTGGCGCCTGGCACGGCTGTTCGATCGCTACAATGTTCCGGTGACGGTCTCCGCCTGTGCCGTCGCCTTGCAGCGCAACCCGGCGGTGACCGACTGGATGAAGGCGCGGGGGCATGACCTCCTCGGCCACGGGCTGCGCTGGGCTGAGTATTCTACTGTGAGCCGCGACGAGGAAGAGCGGGAGCTGCATCAGGCAATCGCGCTTTATACGGAATTGACGGGGGAGCGCCCGCAGGGTTGGAATTGCCGCTCCTATCCCAGCATCAATACCCGCGATCTCGTCGTGCGTGAGGGGGGATTCCTCTATTATTCGGATCCCTGTAACGACGACATTCCCTATTTCATCGATCATAACGGCACGCAGATTCTGGTCGTGCCTTATTCGAAGACCCTCAATGACAGCCGCTATCTGATCGCACCCGGCTACAGCAATCCCCGCGACTTCGCCGAAGACTGCCGTTCGGCCGTCGGCTACCTGCTGGAGGAGGCGGAGGAGATCGGCGGCCGTATGCTGACGATCGGGATTCACGCCCGCTGGACCGGCCAGCCTAATCGCGCCTCCGGCCTGCGGGACTTCATCGAATATGTGCAGAAGACGCCTGGGGTGGCTTTCATGCGGCGTCTCGATATTGCACGCCACTGGCTCGATAATCACACGAAGTTCCGCCGCGGCCGCTGATCCAGCGGGCCACCGGCACGGCCTTTTTTCAAGTCACGAAACCATCAGCCATTAAAGCGGGGAAGACATGAATGGTGCGCAGGTTATCGCATCGATTCTGAAGCAGGAAGGTGTGAAGCAGATCATCGGCTTCCCAAATAGCGAGCTGTTCGACGCTTCGGCGGAGCTCGATATCCCGCCGATCATCACCCGCTCCCAGCGCGTGGCTGTAAATATTGCGGAGGGCTATGCCCGGATCACCGCCGGACAGGAGCTTGCCGTTGTCACCGTGCAATACGGGCCAGGTGCTGAAAGCTCCTTCGGCGGCATCGCCCAGGCTTTCAACGACCGGGCGCCGATTCTTTTTCTGCCGACCGGGTATCCGCGGGGCGCCGAAAACGTGACACCGAATTTTGAATCACGCCGCAATTATCATCACGTGACAAAATGGTGCGAAGCTGTGAGCCGCGTGGAGGATCTGCCAAAACTAATGCATGCGGCGATCTCACGGGTGCGCAATGGCAAGCCGGCTCCGGTCTTGCTGGAACTTCCGGTGGATATTCTGGCTGAAAACCACCGACCATCCTCCGGCACCTATCTGCCGCCCCGCCGCAGCCGGCCCCAGGCGGATCATGGCGAGATCAGTGAACTGGTTACCACCGTGCTCGCCGCTCGGCATCCCGTCATCGTGGCGGGCCAGGGCGTGCTCGCCGCCTCGGCGTCGCGCGAACTGGTCGCTATTGCGGAATTGCTGCGCATCCCGGTGATGACGACGCCGAATGGCAAGAGCGCCTTTCCCGAGACGCATTCGCTGTCGCTCGGGACGGCGGGCCGGTCGCGGCCGGCAACGGTCGATCATTTCCTAGAACGCGCCGACGTTATCCTGGCCGTTGGCACCAGCCTGACTCGGTCGCATTACATCCTACCCTTGCCCGAGGACCGGGTACTGCTGCAGGTGACAATCGACGAAGGCGATCTCGGCAAGGATTACCCGATCGCTCAGGGCGTCGTCGGGGATGCGAGAGCCGTATTGAAGCAGATTTTCGCTCTGGCGGAGGAGCATCGCGCTCTAATCCCGCAACGGACTGGCCTCGAAGCCGAGATTGCGGAAGTATATGCGCGTTTCATGGAGCAGTGGATGCCGCTGCTGACCGCTCGCAGCGAGCCGGTCTCCCCCTACCGGGTGGTGTGGGAGATCATGCAGGTGCTCGATCCGGAGACATCCATCGTGACCCATGATGCCGGCAATCCCCGCGACCAGTTCTGTCCATTTTACCGCGCCGTGCATCCCGGCAGCTATATCGGTTGGGGCAAGACCACGCAGCTTGGCAGCGGCCTCGGTTTCGCACTGGGCGCGAAGCTCGCGCGGCCGGAGGCGACGGTTGTCAATCTGATGGGTGAGGCCGCCTTCGGCATGGTTGGTTTCGATCTCGAAACCGCGGTGCGCTGCGGCCTGCCGATCCTGACCGTGGTGATGCGAAACAACGTATTGGGCGGCTATGCGGCCAGCATGCCGATCGCAACGCAGAAATATGAGGCCAATCGCATGTCTGGCGGCTATGCGCCGGTCGCCACGGCCCTTGGCTGCTATGGCGAATGCGTGACCGAGGCTGATGAACTGCGTGGCGCCTTGCAGCGTGGTCTCGAACGCGTGGCCGCCGGGCAGGCGGCGTTGATTGAAGTCGTGACTCATGAGGAGCCGCGGCTGCCGGGTCTGGCTCGCCTGTAGGGAGAGAAAGCGTGTTCGAGACCATCCTCGCCGGCGGGATCGTTGTTACTGCGGAAGGCGAGAGCCGTGCCGACGTGGCAATCGATGGCGCCCATATTGCCGCATTGCTGTCGCCCGGAGAGGCTGCTGCCGCGCGCCACGTCATCGACGTTAATGGTTGCCATCTGCTGCCGGGCCTCATTGATGCCCATGCACATCTGCGCGAACCGGGCCTGACCGAGAAGGAGGACTTCTTAAGCGGCACCCATGCGGCGGCGCTGGGCGGTGTCACCACCGTGCTCGACATGCCGACGGACAAGCCCTGGACCGCCACGGCAGCGGATCTGCGTTGGAAAATGCAAGCTGCCGTCGGTCGTTTGTATGTCGATGTCGGCTTTCAGGTCGTAGCGAGCAAGGATCTTTCGCTGTTGGTGGAACTGGCTGCCCTCGCCCCGGTATCCTGCGAAATATTCACTGCCGATGTGCCAGATCGCTTTCGATTCGAGGGTGTTGACGAAGTCGCGAATGCCCTGCGCAGTCTCGGGCGGTACCGGATGATTGCTGGCCTATCGCCTGGCGACGAGTCGATCCTGCGTAGCCATAAAGCTCAGCCGCATCTTGGGGACATCGCGGCATTCCTCGCGAGCCGACCACCCTTGGCCGAAGCGAACGGCATTGCGCGCGCCATCCTTGCCGCCAGCGCGACGAGGGCTGCCGGACATATCCGCCAGATCAACTCGGCCTTTGGGCTGGAGACTTGGCGGCGGATGCGGGACATGGCCGATCTCAGCGTGGAAACAACGCCACAGAATCTGTTCTTCGATGCGCAGGCCTACGAGACGCGTGGCGCCGCCCTCAAGGCTTCGCCGCCCTTCCGCAACAAGGAAGACGTCGCGGCTTTGCGCGCGGCCGTTGGGAGCGGTCTCATTGACATCATGGTGACCGACCACGCACCCCATACACCGGCGGAGAAGGCCGCTTCCTATGGCACTTTCGCAGATATTCCGGGCGGTATGCCCGGATTGCAGACCTTGCTGCAAGCGATGATCAGGCTGGTTGATGAGAAGCTGATTACCTTGAGCGATGTGGTCCGCATGTGTTCCGTCAGTCCCGCACGGCGCTTTGGCCTCGGCCGCCGAAAAGGTGTGATCGCTCCGGGCCATGACGCCGACATCGTCGTCATCGACCGGCGACAGCCGGATGTGATCCGTAGCGAGTTGCAGGTATCGCGTGCCGGGTACACGCCTTTCGACGGTTGGAAAATTGGTGCCAGCTTGCGCCGCGTCTTCCTGCGCGGCGTGGAAATCGCACGTGATGGCCGGCTGACAGGGGAGCCGCGGGGCGTCGTCGTGACCGGCGCATTCTAGGAGAAAGTGATGGCTCTTTTGCAAGATCGCGTGGCGATTATCAGCGGTGCTAGTTCCGGTATCGGCCGGGCGATCGCACAGCGCTATGCTGCGGAGGGTGCCGCGGTGATCATCGCCGACATGGTGGAAACACCCTTGGAGGGTGGTGCGCCAACCGCGGAGATGATCACTGGGCAGGGCGGGCAGGCCTGGTTCACCAAGACCGATATTTCCGACGAGACTTCGGTCGGCCACCTGGTCGACGCCGTCGTCGCCCGTCATGGCCGTCTCGATGTGATGGTCAATAATGCCGCCATCTATACCTCGACCAACCTCATCGATACCTCACTTGAGCAATGGAGGCGGGTGATCGACGTCAATCTGACCGGCTTCTTTCTCTGTGCGAAGCGCGCAGTCCTGCAGATGCGCGGCCAGGATCCGGTCAACGATGTCCGCGGGCGTATCATCAATATCTCTTCGCAGCATGGCATGGTTGCATGCCCTGGCGACTTTCCCTATGGCGTAACCAAGGGTGCCGTCGTGCAGATGACGCGGCAGATCGCCGTCGACCATGCGGCGGAAGGCATCATCTGCAATGCAGTGGCACCGGGAAAGATCATCACTGGGAAGCCGGGGGTCGCCAACGATCCGGATGCTCTTGACTATTCCCGCCGGCGTACACCTTGGCCGCGCCTGGGCCAGCCGTCGGATGTGGCAGGAGCAGCGCTGTTTCTCGCGAGCGACATGGCGAACTATGTCACCGGCATCAACCTGATGGTCGATGGCGGATGGATGGCCGGCTGACGGCCGGTTCCGAGCAGACAAAAGGAGATCTTCTCTATGGATTTAGGATTATCGGGCAAGACGGCGCTGGTCTTCGGCGCCGGTGGCGGTCTGGGTGGTGCGATCGCCCGTACGCTGGCGCAAGAAGGAGCCCATATCGCCGTCGCAGATATCAATGTTGCCGCCGCCGAGAAAACAGCCGCCGCCATCACGGATACTGGCGGCAAGGCGCTTGCCTTGGCCTGGGATCTCGCCGATCTTTCGATCATCGAGGACCGGCTGAAGACTATCGAAAAGCGGTTAGGCGGGATCAATATCCTCGTCAACAATACAGGCGGGCCGCCGCCGACGCCGGTCGCCGGTCAGAATGCCGAAACGTGGCGCCAGTTTTTCAACGCCATGGTACTGCCAGTCATCGCCATCACCGACCGGATCCTGCCGGCGATGCGGGAGGCCAAGTGGGGTAGGATCATCACCTCAACCTCGTCTGGAGTGATCGCGCCGATTCCAAACCTCGGCCTTTCCAACACGCTGCGGGTTTCTCTGCTGGGCTGGTCGAAAACCCTCGCCCAAGAGGTGGGCCGGGATGGCGTCACGGCGAATGTCGTTCTTCCGGGCCGCATCGCCACCAAGCGGATCACCTTCCTCGATGAGCAGAAGGCCCAGCGCGAAGGGCGCTCAGTCGCTGAGGTTTCTTCGCAAAGTACGTCATCGATCCCTCTCGGGCGGTACGGGGATCCGCAGGAATATGCCGATGTGGTCACTTTCCTCGCCAGCAAGCGGGCGTCCTATATCACGGGCAGCGTCATCCGTATTGATGGTGGACTGATCGCGAGCATCTGAAACTACCTTAAGAATGGAAACCTGTGTTTCGATTGCGCTCGATACGGCATAGCCGTAAATGAAAGCCGATTTGGCATGCGAATGTGCTGGCGAGGCTCCAGCCGGAGAATAATCGACACCCACGGCCTTCAGGGACTTGCCTGGGATGTTCGGGATTGCATGCTCGAAATTGGGCGTTATCGTTTCTTCGGGGCTCTGCGTGACTGCTGGTGTTGCGAGAGCTAGACCCGCTGCGATGGTGAGGGACTTCAATTTCATGACGGTCTCCACTTTCCTTTCCGCAGCAAGCCCTCTCCGACACTAGATAGAGCGCCAGGAACTAACAAATTTCGTGTGGCATGTGGCGTATAAATCCGTCTGTCCGAGTCACTTACATGACCCTTCTTCGCATCAGAAAAAAAGCACCAAGAACCGACAAAAAGTTGTGTACCATGAGACCGTAACGAAGCCGCTGTCATTGGATATTGATAGAGCCGCCAAAACCCCGCTGGCAGATCAGGTGCATGTTACGCTGGATAGACCTCTCGGATTCGAGGTCCAGGGTCTTTGTGGCTTGGTCGAAGATCAGGATACGCGCATTAGCGACAAGGGCGAGGGCAATGGCGATGCGCTGGCGCTGACATGGAATCCGCCCCCGCTACTAGAGCGCTGTCCTGGGCGTTTGAGAGAGTGACGGAGAGGTTTATCGCGGCCATCGTCACCTCTGGTTGCGCGATCAGTGGCCCTGATTAACGACCGCTGTAAGTAAATCGATCGCCAGCTTTCGCTGTTTTGGTGTCATGAGGGATACTAAACGCTCGATTTTTGGTAGTTCGGCCGGTCCAACGTCTGAACGGTTTGGCTGGCCAAAAGCGATCAATTTCAGCAAATCGATATGGAGGGCCTCCGCGATCTGTTGCAGGGTCGAGATCGACGGGACAACAACGCCGGCTTCTATGTTCGATAGGCCCTGTTTTGCGATGCCGGCCATCGAGGCAAGGCCCGACTGACTCAGCACCCGGGCCTCTCTCATTCGTTTTATCTCAGCGCCGAGCAACTCGGGTTCGTATCCGCCCGCCCTTGTTTTCTTGACGGTAGCCTTCGGCATTCGACCCGGTTTCCTCCCGCTTTTGCAATATTTCAATTAAATCGAGCAGTTATTCGGTCAATCGAGCAATTATTCAGTCGCGTCATACGTGCTAAACTATCAAACCTTCGCCTTGCGGCCATGATGGGCCAACAGGCTTTGCACGATTTCCTCCAGCTTGCCGCGATCCATCAGGAACAGATTGCGGCCCTTCCGCTTCAACAGGCCCGACGGATAGAGCTGGCTGATGGCGCGGTTGACGGTTTCGCGCGTGGTGCTGGTCAGGCTGGCGATCTCATGCATGGGCGGCAGCGGGCGCACCACCCAGAGGCCGGGCACGGCGGCATCCGGCTGGGCCATGCGCAGCAATTCGGCATAGACACGCTGGGCGGCCTGCAGGGTCGACAATTCCATGATGCGCAGGCCGCTGGTGCGGATCACCGATGCCAGGCGCTGCAGCAGGCAGAAGCTGACCGGCCCGTTATTGTGTAGCAATTCGAGGAAGACTTCCGACGCCATGATGGCAAGATCGGTCTTCTCGACGGCGGTGGCGCTGGCGGAACGTGGTTCTTCGTCGATCGCCGCAAGTTCGCCGAAGAAATCACCGGCTTTGCGGGTGGCGAGGGTAACTTCCCGCCCGGCACCCGAAAAGCTGACGATGGCGACGGAGCCCTTGAGGATGAAGAAAACCTCGCGACTGCAGCCGCCCTTGTCGAGAACGGTCTCGCCGCGGTTATAGCTGCGCCAGCGGCATTTGCTGGAGAGCGCCTTGATCTCGTCATCGCTGAGGGAACGCAGCAAGTGAAAGCCGCGCAGAGACTTCTCGGTGGTACTTGTTAACGTCGACGACATGGTCCCCATGGTCCCCTTGATCTCTCGTCTTGCGAAATGACGACCGCCGGACACGCCGATACTGACTGGTCAATGGCTTGACACATTGTTGCGTGGCCGGGGCGCGGCAGTCATAGCATGGATGCCGCCAAAGTTCGAGGGGGCGGCTGGCTTCGCTGGCCGCGCCGGCGCTGGCGAAGGCGTGTCCGGAGGTGGCTAACCCCTTGGCACGGCAGCCCTTATCGGCTCAAGACCGGGCGGAATCAACCGAGTTGTGCCGCCGGCCGCTGCATGCGCCGGGATTCGGCGATGATGTTCCA
>Ga0255336_101385_pt1 | contig 17753 bp, 13 predicted proteins | sample MeOH1_35cm_T3_17_FD_189102 | JGI IMG/M metagenome (GOLD analysis project Ga0255336, IMG submission 189102) | Sandy soil microbial communities from University of British Columbia, Vancouver, Canada - MeOH1_35cm_T3_179 | ecosystem: Engineered > Artificial ecosystem > Sand microcosm > Unclassified ...
AAATGGCGGAGATTACGGCTGCGCTGGTCAAGGAACTGCGCGAAAAGTCCGGTGCCGGCATGATGGATTGCAAGAAGGCCCTGGCGGAAGTCGCCGGTGACCTGGAAGCGGCGATCGACTGGCTGCGCAAGAAGGGTCTTGCTGCGGCCGCCAAGAAGGCGGGTCGTGTGGCCGCCGAAGGTCTGGTCGGCGTTGCCGCGGAAGGCACCAAGGGCGCCCTCGTCGAAGTGAACTCGGAAACCGACTTTGTCGCCCGGAACGAAAGCTTCCAGGGCTTCGTTACGGCGGTCAGCAAGCTCGCTTTGACGGTCGGCGACGTGGAAGCCTTGAAGAACGCGAAAATGCCCGATGGCGGCCAGACGGTCAGCGAAAAGCTGACACAATTGGTGGCGACCATTGGCGAGAATATGAGCCTGCGCCGCACGGCCATGCTCAGCGTGCCGCATGGCGTCGTTGCCAGCTACATCCACAATGCCGCGGCGCCGGGCGTCGGCAAGATCGGCGTTCTGGTGGCCCTGGAATCGACCGGCGACACGGCCAAGCTGGCGGCCCTCGGCAAGCAGATCGCCATGCATGTGGCGGCGGCCAACCCGCAGGCCCTGACCACCGATGCGGTCAGCGCGGCCGATCTGGACCGCGAGCGCTCGGTTCTGGCCGAGCAGGCCCGCGCTTCCGGCAAGCCGGAAGACATTATTGCCAAGATGGTCGAAGGCCGTCTGCGCAAGTATTATGAGGACGTGGTACTGCTGGAGCAGGTCTATGTCATCGACGGCGAAAGCCGGGTGAAGCAGGTGGTCGAGAAGGCCGCCAAGGAAGTCGGTGCGCCGGTCAAGCTGACCGGTTTCGTCCGCATGGCGCTGGGCGAGGGCATCGAGAAGGAACAGACCGACTTCGCCGCGGAAGTGGCCGCGGCGCGCGGCAACTAAGCCGGGCGGATTGCAAGCGGACTGATTGGTTGGCGTGCTATTATGCGCCGGCGAGAATGGCGTAACGGCTGAAGCGGCGACAGGCTGCTTCAGCCGCATCATAGCGGGACCAGGAGGCGGCAGAGTGAGCACGGCGACAGCATCGAGCCTGTTATACAAACGCGTTCTGCTTAAAATCTCCGGTGAAGCATTGATGGGGCAGCGAGAATTCGGTCTCGATCCGGAGACCGTCAATCGCGTCGCCCAGGAAGTGAAACAGGTTCACCAGCTCGGCGTTGAATGCTGCCTCGTGATCGGCGGTGGCAACATCTTCCGAGGCATCGCCGGCGCCAGCCAGGGCATGCAGCGCGCCTCCGCGGATTACATGGGTATGCTGGCCACGGTGATGAACGCCCTGGCGATGCAGAATGCCCTCGAACAGGCGGGCGTCGATACCCGCGTGCAATCGGCGATCCCGATGCAATCGATCTGCGAGCCCTATATTCGCCGTCGCGCCGTCCGGCACCTGGAAAAGGGCCGGGTGGTGATTTTCGCCGCCGGCACCGGTAATCCCTATTTCACGACGGATACGGCGGCCGCCTTGCGCGCCTCGGAAATGAAATGCGAAGCCTTGCTGAAGGGCACCAAGGTGGACGGCGTCTATAGCGCCGACCCCAAGCTGCATCCGGAGGCTGAGCGCTACACGCATCTCACGCATCACGATGTGCTGTCGCGCGACTTGAAGGTGATGGACGCGGCGGCGATCTCTCTGGCACGCGAAAACGGCGTGCCGATCATTGTCTTTTCTATTCACCGGCCCGGCAATTTCGCCCAGGTCATGCAGGGCACGGGTAAGTACACGGTCATCGGCGATGCGCCGAAGGCCGCTTAAGCTGCTGTTAGTGGGAGTAGGTCATGGCAGATGCTCGTTTGACAGAACATAGCCGCCGGATGGACGGTGCCGTGGAAGCGCTGCGCAAGGAATTCGCCAGTTTGCGCACTGGTCGCGCCTCAGTGCATCTGCTCGATCAGGTCGTGGTCAATGCCTATGGCAGCACCATGCCGATCAATCAGGTCGGTAACGTGAACGTTCCGGAACCGCGCATGATTACGGTTCAGGTCTGGGATCGCGGGCTCGTCTCAGCCGTTGAAAAGGGGATCCGTGACTCGGGTCTCGGGCTCAATCCCGCCAGCGATGGCCAGCTGGTGCGGGTGCCGATCCCGGAACTCAGCCAGGAGCGTCGCACCGAACTCGCCAAGATCGCGCATAAATATGCCGAACAGGGCCGTGTTGCGGTGCGTAACATCCGCCGGGATGCCATGGATCAGCTGAAGAAGCTTGAGAAAGATGGAGAGATTTCGCAGGACGAACATCGCGGCCTGTCCGATCAGGTGCAGAAGCTGACCGACGAGCATATCAAGCGCATCGACGAGGCTCTCGCCACCAAGGAAAAGGAAATCCTGCAAGTCTGAGAGAGGCGAGGGTACGAGGTTGAAGGCTTTCAATCCAGCGGTACAGACCAAGCAGCCGGACGAATCCGGCGTTCCGGCGCATGTCGCCATCATCATGGATGGCAATGGACGCTGGGCGAAAGCGCGTGGCCTACCTCGCACTGCCGGTCATTACCAGGGTGCCGAGACGGTGCGCCGAGTGGTGGAAAGCTGTATCGAAAATGGTGTCGGCTATCTCACCTTGTTCGGCTTCTCGTCGGAGAACTGGAAGCGCCCGGCGACCGAGGTCAACGATCTCATGGGGCTGTTGCGGCTCTATCTGCGCCGCGAAATCGGCAAGCTGCATGAGAATGGCGTGCGCTTATCCGTGATCGGCGAGCGGTCGCGTCTTGCCCCCGACATCATCAAGATGATCGAGGATGCCGAGGCGCTGACGCGCAACAACGCACGGCTGCGTCTGACGGTGGCGCTCAGCTATGGCGGTCGCCAGGACATCGTCAATGCTGCACGCGCGATTGCGCAGCAGGCCAAGGATGGCAAGCTGCAGCCGGAAAATATCGATGAGGCGCTGTTCGGCTCGCATCTCTCGACCGCGGATATGCCGGATCCGGATCTGGTGATCCGTACCAGCGGCGAGATGCGCATCAGCAATTTCCTGCTCTGGCAGTTCGCCTATACCGAGATGGTCTTTGTCGAAAAGCACTGGCCGGATTTCACCGCGGCGGATTTCGTCGCGGCGATCACCGAGTTCCAGTGCCGGAGCCGCCGTTATGGCGCCACCGGCTGAGCCAGCCCCTACTCTTGACGCCTCGCCCCGGTCCAGTCCTCAACCCGCCGCGAAACCGGCCTTGACCGGCCTGCAAAAGCGGCTGCTATCGGCGGCGATCCTGCTGCCGGTTGCCATCGCCGCACTGTGGCTCGGCGCTCAGGTTTGGACCGCCCTGATTTTCATTTTCGCGCTGGCGATGGCTTGGGAATGGTGCACGATCTGCGTGCGTCGCCGTCTGGCGCAAGAGCCTTATCCCGATGGCGCCCTGACGCTGGCAGGCATCGTCATGCTGGCGACTGTCGTTGCGGCATTGCTGCCGGTCTTTATGCCATTTCCTTTTCCCTGGCCGTCAAACCTGTCGATCGTCGTAGCCGGTGCCGCCCTGGCCGTGATCGCGGCCTGGCCGCGCAATGGCCCGAAGGCGCTCTGGTTCGGGCTCGGGGTTCTCTATGTCGTGCCGGCCAGTCTGGCGGCGGTGGCGATTCGTGCCCAGGCCGGTGACGGGCTGCCGACTGAAATCTGGATCGTGGCACTGGTCGTGGCGGCCGATACCGGCGCCTATGTGGCCGGGCGCAGTATTGGCGGCCCCAAATTGGCGCCGCGGATCAGCCCCAACAAGACCTGGGCCGGCTTGGCCGGGGCGATCGTTTCCGCCGGCATTATTGGTGCCGTCACGGCCGTCATCATTGGCCGTCCATCGGTCATGCCGTTAACCCTGGTCAGTGGCTTGCTTGCCATCGTCGAGCAGGGCGGGGACCTCTTCGAATCCTATTTCAAACGACATTTCGGCGTGAAGGATAGCGGGCGTATAATCCCCGGACATGGGGGAGTCCTCGACCGGGTCGACGGGTTGCTGGCTGTCATTCTCGCGGTCGCCGGTCTGGAACTGGCGCTAGGTGAAGGAATTTTTGCATGGCTTTGAGCGAACACAAGACTGAACCTGCAGCCCCGCGCCGCGTGACGATCCTCGGTTCAACGGGTTCGGTCGGCTGCAATACGGTCGATATTGTCAAGCGCGATCCCGCCGCCTATCAGGTCGAAGCCCTGACCGCCAACAACAATATCGATCTGTTGATCGAGCAGGCGCTGCTGCTGCGCCCGCGTCTCGCCGTCGTCGGCAGCGAGGCGCATTATGCGCGCCTGAAGGAAGCGCTGGCCGGCACCGGCATCGAAGTCGCCGCCGGCCGTGCGGCTGTCATCGAAGCGGCGGCGCGACCCGCCGATTGGGTAATGGCCGCAATTGTCGGCGCTGCAGGACTCGAGCCGACGCTCGCAGCAGTGCGACGCGGGGCGATGATCGGCCTCGCCAACAAGGAAACGCTGGTTTGCGCCGGTGAATTGGTGATGGCGGAAGTCGCGCGCCATCGTGCCGTGATGCTGCCAGTCGATTCCGAGCATAGCGCGATTTTCCAGGTCTTCGACCCGGCCCAAATCGACTCCATCGAGCGCATCATCCTGACCGCGTCCGGCGGCCCCTTCCGCCAACGCAGCTACGAGGAAATGCGGCAGATGACGCCGGAACAGGCGGTGGCTCATCCCAACTGGCGCATGGGTGCCAAGATCTCGGTCGATTCCGCCAGCATGATGAATAAGGGGCTGGAACTGATCGAGGCGCATCACCTGTTCGGTCTGCCGGAAAGCCAGATCGATATTCTGGTTCATCCGCAATCGGTCATCCACAGCATGGTGGCCTATCGCGATGGCTCGGTTCTGGCGCAATTGGGCAGCCCCGATATGCGTACGCCGATCGCCTATGCCCTGGGCTGGCCGAAGCGGATCGCCGCCCCGGCCGACCGGCTGGATTTCAACAAGATGCGGGAATTAACCTTCGAATCGCCGGATCCGGTGCGATTCCCGGCTCTGCGTCTTGCGCGCTCGGCCCTGCAGGCCGGTGGCCAAGCCCCGACCATCCTGAATGCGGCCAACGAAATCGCGGTGGCGGCCTTCCTCGACAGCAAGATCGCCTTTACCGATATTGCGGTTATCGTCGAATCGGTCCTCGACGAAATGGGACATAAGCCCTTGGGGTCGCTGGCCGATGTCCTGGAAACCGACCTTTCCGCCCGGCAAGTGGCGCAGCGTCAGGTTGGCGCCAGATTGCGCAACGCCTAACCCTCGAAAATCTCGGTTAAGCCAAGGAAATTGCTCTGTTTTGATGTGCTGGCGCGCCAAATTGTGCTAGACCATCGGCAGCGGCTTTGGGGCCGGCTGCATCGCCGCGGGGGCATGATGGCGATGCGCTTTCCTGAGAAAAGCGGTCCGGGCCGCGCCAGGCGACGTGGCGGGGCTGGCAGCAAGAGGTGAACGAGGGCGATGCAAATTCTGGCGGCTATACCGCAATACGGCTTTTGGTTCCTGCTGCTTCTGACCGTTCTGGTTTTCGTGCATGAAATGGGACACTTCCTGGTCGCTCGCTGGTGCGGGGTCCGGGTGGAGGTCTTTTCCATTGGCTTCGGGCCTGAACTGATCGGGTTTACCGATCGGCACGGAACGCGGTGGCGCTTCAGCATGGTGCCGCTCGGCGGCTATGTCCGGATGTTCGGGCAGGAAGGAAACGTTCTTGAGGGCGGCGCCGGCAGCGCCATGACGCCTGAGGAGCGTGCGGTTGCTTTCGATAGCAAGAGCGTTGCGCGGCGTGCGGCGATTGTCGCTGCGGGGCCGATCGCCAATCTGCTTTTTGCAGTGCTTGTGCTGACTATCATTCTGGCCAGCCTGGGTAAGGTGCTGCAATCGCCGGAGATCGGCAAGGTGATGCCGGATTCCGCTGCTTCCGAAGCCGGGTTGCAACCGGGCGACAAGATCGTCAGCCTCAATGGCTCGGCAATCGAAAGCTTTGATGAAATCCGCACCTATGTCGTCCTGCATCTCGACCAGCCACTGGTGCTCGGCATCGAGCGCAACGGCGCCCCGATCACGGTCAATCTGACGCCGCGAATTGTCGAAGATACCAACATTTTCGGATCGCAGCGGGTCGGTCGAATCGGTATTGCCAGTATCGGCGATGGCAAGATCGTAAAGCTGTCGATACCCGAGGCTGCTACCGAGGCGATTCGCGAAGTTGTTGACATGAGCGGTGCCATCGTCACCGGCATCGGCCAGATTATCACTGGCAAGCGCTCGAGCGATGAAATCCAGGGCGGCTTGCGCATGGCAAAGATGACCGGGGAGGCGGCCAAGGCCGGGTTCCTCACCCTGGTCGGGTTGGCGGCGATGATTTCCGTCAATCTCGGCCTGGTCAATCTCTTACCGATTCCGATGCTGGATGGGGGGCATCTGGCATTTTACGCAATCGAGGCGATCAGGGGGCGTCCGCTTGGTGCACGTGCACAGGAATGGGGCTTACGTATCGGCGTTGCGTTCGTTTTGTCGTTGATGGTATTTGCTACCTGGAACGACATAAAAATCTTGCTGATCAAAGCTCTGCTGACGTGACCGGGAATGCGTAGAATGTTCAAGCTGAAAAGGCTGCTCGTTGTTTGTTACGCCCTGGTCGGCGTCGCGTTTGGATCCGTTCTATTGCCCGCCCTGAGCCATCAGGCCCTGGCGCAGAATATCGGCAGTGGCGACCCCATCCAGGAAATCCGGGTCGAGGGCAATCAGCGTATCGAACCGGAGACGATCCGTTCCTATATGCAGATCAATCCTGGCGATCCGTTCGATGCGGAGAAGATCGACCAGGCCCTGAAGAACCTCTTCGCCACCGGCCTGTTCGCCGACGTCAATCTCCGCCGTGACGGCAATGCCCTGGTGGTGTCGGTCAAGGAAAACCCGATCATCAACAAACTGGCTTTCGAAGGCAATAAGCGTATCACTGACGATGCGCTGAATGCGGAAGTGCAGTTGCGTCCACGTGTGGTCTACACGCAGACCCGCGTGCAGCAGGACGTGAAGCGCATTCTCGATCTGTATCGTCGCAGCGGCCGTTTCGCGGCGACGGTCGAGCCGAAAATCATCAAGCTCGATCAGAACCGCGTCAATCTCGTGTTCGAAATCCATGAGGGCGATATCACCTTCGTGCGCCGCATCGACTTTGTCGGCAACAAGGTGTTCAGCGACACCGATCTGCGTGACGTCATCCTGACGCGCATCCACCATTGGTACCTGTTCCTCACCAATGCCGACGCCTACGATCCCGATCGTCTGACGGTCGACAAGGAACAGCTCCGCCAGTTCTACCTGACCGAAGGTTATGCGGATTTCCGCGTCATTTCGGCGGTCGCCGAGTTGTCGCCGGAGCAGGATGCCTTCTTCATCACCTTCAATATCGAGGAAGGCGAGCGCTACAAGTTCGGCAAGATCAACATCAAGACGACGTTGAAGGGACTGAACCCCGATAGCCTGTGGAGCGACGTCACCAGCAAGGAAGGCGACTGGTATGACGCCAGCCGGGTGCAGGATACGGTCAAGGCGCTCAGTGATCGCCTCGGCAATCTCGGCTATGCCTTCGTCGACGTTCGTCCCCGCATTGACCGCGATGCCAAGAAGCACATCCTGACCCTGACCTACGATATCCAGGAAGGGCCGAAGGTCTATGTCGAGCGCATCGACATCTCCGGCAACGTGCGTACCCAGGACAAAGTCATCCGCCGCGAATTCCGTTTGGCGGAAGGCGATGCCTTCAGTACCGAGAAGATGCAGCGTACCGAGCAGCGCCTGAAGAACCTGGACTTCTTCGAATCGGTCGATATCTCCGAAGCGCCCGGCAGTACGCCCGACAAGACTGTGATCAAGGTGAAGGTCCAGGAGAAGTCGACCGGCAGCCTCAGTTTCGGTGCCGGCTTCTCGACCTCGGATGGTCCCTTGGGTACCATTGGTGCGGAAGAGCGCAACCTGCTGGGCAAGGGTCAGGATCTGTCGATCCAGATCCAGATTTCGGGCAAGCGGTCCGGCGGTGCGATCAACTTCACCGATCCGTATTTCCTGGATAAGCCGATGTCGGCGACTATCGGCATCTTCCATACGCGCTACGAAGCCGCGCATGATCGCTATCGCCAGATGTCGACCGGTTTCACCACATCGATCGGCTACGACGTGACGGAATATACCCGTCACACCCTGGGATACACGTTCTCCGCTGACGACATCTATCACATCGACAACAAGGCCTCGCAGGTGATCAAGGACGACGAGGGCTATGAGTATCGGTCGATCCTGAAATCGAACCTGCTTTATGATCGTCGTGACGCCAAGTTTGACCCGCGGGACGGGTATTATGCGAACCTGGAGACCGACTATATCGGCGTGGGTGGCTCGGTTTACGCCGCCAAGGGCATCGTGAGCGGCGGGTATTTCTATCCGTTCAATCGCAACAAAACGGTATCTCTCGGCGTTACCGGCCAAGCCGGGTATCTTCAGCCGTTGTTCGGCGACTACCTGCATTTCGGTGACTCCTTTAAGCTTGGCGGCCAGAGTCTGCGCGGCTTCGCGGATAATGGCGTCGGTCCGCGCGACGAGAATGCCAAGACCAAGGACGGGTCGATTGGCGGCAAATTCATGGCGGCCGGCACGGTCAGCCTGGGCTTCCCGCTTGGTCTGCCCGAGGAATACCAAATTCGCGGTCGGCTGTTCTCGGATTTCGGCCTCGTGACGGGTACGGATCCGAAAAGCAATATCGATGTTCACGATAGTCACTTGATTCGGGTGTCGGCGGGCGTTGGCCTGACCTGGGTTTCACCTTTCGGTCCTCTGGCGGTGGACGTTGCCCTGCCCATCCAAAAGGACAAGGATGACCAGACCGAATTGTTCAACTTCAGTGTCGGTACATCGTTCTGACACTTCTGAGAATTGGAGAGCTTAAAGTGCGTTACGTTACTAAGATTGCTTCTATATTGACGGTGGCCTTGGCCACGACGGTCGGCGCCGGTTTGGTCGCCACCGTTCATCCCGGCATTGCTGCGGCACAGGCCGCGCCTGCTGTGGTCATCGCTGTGATCGACAGCAAGGGCATCATGACCCAGTCCACTGTCGGCAAGGGGCTGCAGGCGGCCGGCAACCAGCGCCTGAAGCAGCTTGAGGATGACACCCAGAAGCGTCGCGATTCCCTGGCGAAGCAGAGCCAGTTGCTGGAGCAGCAGCGTGCCACGATGACGCCGCAGGATTACCAGAACAAGCGGGCTGATCTGATCAAGCAGGACGACCAGATGCGCCAGGACTACCAGAACAAGCGACGGGCGCTGGATACGGCGGTCAACGGGGCTTTGGAGCAGATCCAGACCCAGAGCCTGGCGATCGTCAAGCAGATCGTCCAGCAGAAGAACATCACGATGGTGCTGTACAAGGAAGCGGTGGCTTGGGGCCCCAATGTGGTCGACATCACCCCGGACGTGGTCGCACAGCTGAACCAGAAGCTGCCTTCCGTTAAGTTCTGATCGCAGATGGCCGATACGGAGATGACTGAAACAGAAACAGCCTTGGGCATTAACATCGATGCGAAGGGGATCATGCGCATGATCCCCCATCGCTATCCGCTGTTGTTCATCGACCGGGTCGAGAACATGATCAGCGACGTGACAGCGACGGGTATCAAGAACGTCTCCATGAACGAGGCGGTGTTCCAGGGCCATTTCCCGACTGATCCGGTCCTGCCCGGCGTGATGATCATCGAAGCCATGGCGCAGACTGCCGCCGTCCTCGTGGTGCATACCCTGGGAGCGGCTTTCGAGGGCAAGCTGGTCTATTTCATGAGCATCGAAAATGCGCGGTTCCGCAAGCCGGTGCTGCCGGGCGACCAATTGCGCTTGATCGTTCGCAAGGATCGGAACCGCGGTCCCGTTTGGAAGTTTATCGGCGAAGCGAAGGTCGGCGACCAGCTGGTTGCCGAGGCCACCTTCGCCGCAATGATCCGCGACTAATCAGGTCGCCTAACGACCAAAGGAGCGCGCAATGGCTCAGGCATCGGCACAGACCGCATCGTTCAAGCTGGCCCATACCATGATCCGGGTGTTCGATCTCGACAAGTCGATCGATTTTTATACCCGCTTGCTCGGCATGAATTTGATGCGTCGCAAGGACTATCCCAGCGGCGAGTTTACCCTGGCTTTCGTCGGCTATGGCACCGAGGAAGATAATGCGGTGATCGAGCTGACTCATAACTGGGGGCAGAAGGAACCATATCAGCTTGGTACGGCCTTTGGTCACTTGGCGATCAATGTGCCGGATATCTATGCCACCTGTGATCAGCTGGCTAAGGAAGGCGTCAAGATTCCGCGCGCACCTGGGCCGATGAAGCATGGCGGTTCGGTCATTGCCTTCATCGAGGATCCCGACGGTTACAAGATCGAGCTGATCGAAGCCAAGCACTGAGCATCGCTTCGTATCGATGAGCGTCAAAAACAAAACCCCGCCGATTTCTCGGCGGGGTTTTGTTTGAGAAACGACGAGATGCACCGGAAGCCGCGGCACTTGCTTGGGTCTGCGAGTACCGCGCCACTCCTCAGCAGAGTTGCGAAAGGGTCCGTCCTAGCTGTTTCAGACCCTGCGCACTGGCGGCGGTGCCCAGGTTCCATTGATGATCGAGGGCGACTTTTCATGCGGCCAGTACATGCGCAGCATCAGAAGGAATTTGCCCGCAGGTGCCGGCAGCCAGTTGCTCTCATTGTCAGCGCCGGGTGACACATTCTGGATATAGAGATCGACTGAACCGTCTGGATTGGCTTTCAGATTCTGGCGGGCGCTGATCGAGTAGCGGTTGATTGGATTATCGACGAAGAAGTAGTTCTCGTCATACATGGTGAGCGACCAGAAACCTGCGACCGGCGGCAATTGCCCTTTCGGGAAATGCATCACGTATTTGTTGGCCCCCATATAGGCCCCGTGTCCGACATCCTTCAGGGATGTCGGATAGCACGCATCCTGAATGCGATTGGCGCCGAGGCCAATGGCAGTCACAAGGGCCCGGTTGAGATAGCCTGTCCCGTAGATGCCGGTTACCGTGTCAAAGTTCCAGCCATTGATGGCTTTAACCGCCTTGTTCACCTTGAACTGCAGCATGATCCGGTCGAAGGCGACTTGCGGGATGCGCTTGGCGAATGCGGGGTCGAACTTGCTCGTATCAAAGTCTTGGCCCGGGACAAGCCCGATCCTGGCGAATTTGGCAAGCTCCGCGGCATCGGCGGCAGCCGGCGGATTTCGCTTCAGCAATTGCGCAAGAAGGCTGAAATAGGCGACCGCGTCCAGACTGTTAACTTGGTCGCGAATCGCCGTCTTCATATCGATTGACGGATCGACCTTGCCGTCTGGTGGCACATAGGATTTGCCGTAAGCGCTGAGCGGCACGAGCTGAAACTCGTCTTGTGCGGCATGTACCTCGGCATAATCCTCCGGCGTTCCGGTGCAGTAGATGCGGCCCAAAAGCCAGACGATGCTGGTGGGCGATTTATACTCTTTGACACCAGCGGGCAATGTCCCCTTCCAGCCGGGTCCGGTAATCGCATAGGTCTGTGCTTTGGTGCCGGTCGTACGCTTGCCCGGTACCTGGAAGACGTTGGTCCAGCCATCGAGCATTGGAAACAGAAAGTATCGGTCCTTCATGTCAGGCATACTGAGGACCCACGGCTCGTCTCCCACGTCGACCCACGCCGTCGTGTAGAGCGTGTCGGCATTGGGAGCCGTCACATCGCGGAAACTGGCGTCGGGATATCGGCGCATCTTGATGAATTGCCCCATCGGCCCGCGGGAGGTTTCGGCGGAAGCGACGTTCGTCATCACCCGACGGGTCATCTCCATCGTCACCAGCGGATAGCCATAGATGTAGGCGTCGGTGGCGAGCCAGAAATCTTCGCCACCATCCAATTCACGGACGAGCAGCCCCCCCTCGAACTCGGCGCGCGCGGCGGATGAAATCGCGAGCGACGAAATTACAGTGCCAAGCGCCGTCATGAGTGCTTGGCGGCGCGTGAATGACATGTCGAGCCTCCGATTTTTGATTGGGGAAATGCCCCCGAATGCATTCGCCCTCTTCCCTTAAACATGCATCAAGGACGAATGCGAAGCAGCCCTGTTGAATCTGGCCATCGCAATAAGCTTAAAACCCATCACCGCAGCGGAACTTGCCATCATAGCACCCTCGAGCCTGCCGAGGATTTCGCGGGGGCGGTCGAACTCTGCATGAGAAGGCCGCATGGTAAGCTGACAGACGCTTGCTCAAAACACGAAAGCAATAGGATCGACGTCCCCTGGTGCTCGCGCAATAATGATAATACTAGGACAGAAGTTTGTCGATGCGGTTGTTTTCCTGCTCGCAGATAGGACTGAGGATGTTCGTCGAGCCAAGCGTCAAAAAGAAAACCCCGCCGATTTCTCGGCGGGGTTTTTGCTTGATCGTGGCCGATCCTTACTTGCGCTTGTTGAGCGGCACGAAGGGACGTTCGCCATAGCCGGTATAGAGCTGGCGCGGGCGACCGATACGCTGTGTCGGATCCTCGATCATCTCCTTCCACTGGGCGACCCAGCCGACGGTCCGCGCCACGGCGAAGAGTACCGTGAACATCGAGGTCGGGAAGCCGATCGCCTGCAGGATGATGCCCGAATAGAAGTCGACATTCGGGAACAGCTTGTGGGAGACGAAATAATCGTCTTCCAGAGCGATCCGTTCCAGTTCCATCGCCAGGGCCAGCAGCGGTTCATTGCGCTTGCCGAGGGCATCCAGCACTTCGTGGCAGGATTCGCGCATCACGGTCGCACGCGGGTCGTAGTTCTTATAGACGCGGTGACCGAAGCCCATCAGGCGGAAATTATCGTCCTTCGATTTCGCCCGCTTGATATATTCCGGGATGCGATCGACCGAGCCGATTTCGCGCAACATGGCGAGCACCGCTTCATTGGCGCCGCCATGGGCCGGACCCCAGAGGCAGGCGATGCCGGCCGCAATACAGGCGAAAGGATTGGCACCCGAGGAGCCGGCCATACGCACTGTCGAGGTCGAGGCATTCTGCTCGTGATCGGCATGCAGGATGAAGATGCGGTCCATCGCCTTGGCGACGACGGGGTCGATCTTGTAGTCCTCAGCCGGCACAGCAAAGGTCATGCGCAGGAAGTTTTCCGCGTAGCTGAGATCGTTATGCGGATAAACGAAAGGCTGGCCCACCGAATATTTGTAGGCCATCGCGGCGATGGTCGGCACCTTGGCGATCAGGCGGTGGGACGCGACCATGCGCTGATGCGGATCATGGATGTCGGTGCTGTCGTGATAGAAGGCCGAGAGCGCACCGACCACGGCGACCATGACGGCCATCGGGTGGGCGTCACGCCGGAAGCCGCGATAGAAGGCCGCGATCTGCTCATGCAGCATCGTGTGATAGGTGATGTCGCGCCGGAAATCGGCCTTCTGCTTGGCGTTCGGCAATTCGCCTTCCAGCAGCAGATAGCAGACTTCCATGAAATCGCTGTGCTGCGCCAACTCCTCGATGCGATAGCCGCGATGCATGAGGATGCCTTCCTCACCATCGATATAGGTGACGGCCGATTGCGTCGAGCCGGTCGAGCCGTAGCCGGGATCATAGGTGAAGAGACCATGGTCGCCGTAGAGCTTACGGACATCGACGACATCGGGACCGATGGTGCCTTTGAGGACCGGCAGGTCCCAGGTTTGATTCGAGCGGTTATCCTTCACCGAGACGCTGGCATAGGACTTCGGCGCAGCCGGCTTGATCCCGGAATCGACAACCTTCAACTTCGGAGCTACGGCTTGAGCTGCCGGTCGCTTGGCTTTCGGGGCGGCTTTCGTTGCGGTCTTGGTTGAGCCTTTGCCAGATTTACGCTGCGCCATGAGGTCCTCGTTTTTGACATGAACAGGCCGAAACGGCCCGGAGGTTTGCTGCCTGTGAGGCCGCTAAGCTAGCATGCAGAAGGTTAATGCGTCATGACCCATTTTCGCATTGCGGTAGTTCATGCAGCTGTCATGAATCGGCTATTGGCAGCAATCGTTTAAGCGCTCCAGGCTTTCTTTCCGGCCCAGCACTTCGATGACCTCGAACAGGCCAGGCGAGGTTGCCGAGCCGGTCAAAGCGGCGCGCAGGGGCTGCGCCACCTGGCCCAGTTTGACGCCTTTATTTTCAATGAATTGGCGGACGGCATCCTCGATCTGCGCGGCCTGCCAATCGGGCAGGGCCGTGAAATTCGGCATCAGTTCCTGAAGCAGGGCAACAGCTTCCGGCGTCAGCAGCGCCTTGGCCTTGTCCGTCATTGGCAACGGCCGTTCGGCGACATAAAAGGCGGCATTTTCGGCCAACTCTTTCAGGGTCTTTGCCCGCGCCTTGAGGCCGGCCATGCCCTTGACCAGGCGCTCGGTCGCGGCCTCGTCGCCGGCAACACCAAGGCGGGCGGCAGCATCGACCGCCAGCTCGCGATCATCGGCCTCGCGAATATAGTGGCCGTTGAGATTGTCGAGCTTGGCGTAATCGAAGCGTGAAGCCGAGCGGCCGACATTGCCGAGATCGAACCATTTGACCGCCTGTTCGGTGGAGATGATCTCGTCATCGCCGTGCGACCAGCCGAGGCGCAGCAGATAGTTGCGCAACGCCGCCGGCAGATAGCCGAGCTCACGGTAAGCGTCGACGCCGAGCGCGCCATGGCGCTTCGACAATTTCGCACCATCGGCTCCGTGAATGAGCGGGATATGCGCAAAGCTCGGGCAGTCCCATCCCATTGCCTGATAGATCTGCTTCTGGCGGAAGGTATTGGTCAGGTGATCATCGCCGCGGATCACATGCGTGATGCTCATGTCATGGTCATCGACCACCACCGACAACATGTAAGTCGGTGTCCCATCGCCGCGTAGCAGCACCATGTCATCGAGCTGCTCATTGCCGACGCGGACCTCACCCTGGACTTCGTCATGGACCACCGTCTCGCCGATGGTCGGCGCCTTCAGGCGAATCACCGGCTTGACGCCTGCCGGCGCCTCCTTGGGATCGCGGTCGCGCCAGCGGCCGTCATAGCGCACCGGTTTGCCGGCAGCACGCGCCGCTTCGCGCATCTGCTCCAGCTCTTCCGGCGTGCAGTAGCAGTAATAGGCCTTGCCGGCAGCTAGCATGGCATTTGCCACCTCGGCATGCCGACCGGCACGCGCGAACTGGAACACGGTCTCGTCATCCCAGTCGAGACCCAGCCAGCGCAACCCATCGAGAATGGCCTCGATCGCCGCTTCGGTTGAGCGGACACGATCCGTGTCCTCGATGCGCAGGCGGAACGTGCCGCCGTGATGACGGGCATAGAGCCAGTTGAAGAGAGCGGTTCGGGCGCCACCGATATGCAGGAAGCCGGTCGGTGAGGGGGCAAAGCGGGTAATAACGGTCATGGTCGCGATTCATCATCTGGAATGTCGGGCGGCGGAAGCGCCGCCGATCACCCAGGTTCTTAGCATATTTGGCGGTCGGCTTGGCAACTGAGCCAGTGGTCCAAGAGCCGTCAATTTGCTACAGCTATGACGAGTGGAACAAGGTGACGGTGCCCGTGCCCCAATCTCCCCTGTCTCGACGTCCCATACGGCTGGGTGCCCAGGTCGCGGCCCGGTTGATCCTGGGCCTCCAGGAAACCGTTGCCTGGCAGCGCGTCAATTGGCCATGCTGGCTGGCGATCGGTCTCGGGATCGGGGTTCTGCTCTATTTCGCTGCTCCCGCCGAACCTTCGCTCCGGCTGGCGACCGGCGTGGTCGCGATAGCGGGGGTGATGGCTCTTGCCGGCGCTTTCCTGCCACGATACCGGTTCGTCTTCTGGCCCATCCTCGCTCTCTTTGTCATCAGCTGCGGCTTCACTGCCGCCTGCTTGCGCACGGCGTTCCTGGCGCCGCATTTCCTCGCCACTGATATACGGGCGGTCCCGGTTGTCGGGCGGATTGCCCAGATCGAACCTTTGCCAGCCGGGGGGCGCATGACACTGACGCCCGCCATCATCGGAAGGGCGGCGGAAACGGCCCAACCCGCGACGATGAAATTGCAGATCACCGTCCTCAGCGGGATTGACGATCTGCAGCCGGGGGATTGGGTCCGGCTGCGTGCCGACCTGCACCCGCCTTCCGGTCCGGCGGCCCCGGATGCGTTCGATTTCCGGCGCCAGGCGTTCTTTTCCGGTGTCGACGGCATCGGCTTTTCTTACACCGCCAAGCGTATCGACCCGCCCACCGGATGGGAGACAGGCCGCGCGGAAGGCCGGTTCAGTGCCTGGGCTGATCGCCTGCGCCAGCGGATCGGCCAGCGCATCGCGCAAATCCTGCCGGATGAAACAGGTGCCCTGGCCATCGCCCTTGTCGTCGGCAATCAAACCGCTTTGCGCAAGGCGGATATGGCAGCGATGCGCGATTCCGGTCTCTCGCATCTGCTTTCTATTTCGGGGCTGCATATCAGCATGGCGGCAGGCCTGGTCTTTTTCACCTGCCGCTTCCTGTTCGCTCTGTGGCCCTGGCTGGCGCTGCGGATTGCCACCAAGAAATGGGCGGCCGTCCTGGCGCTGATGGGGGCGACCTTCTACGCGGTCCTGGCAGGTGCTGCCGAGCCGTCGCTTTCCGGCAGCGTCGTGCCGACGCAACGTTCGCTGTTCATGGTGGCAATTGCCTTCATCGCCATTCTCGTCGACCGGTCGCCGATTTCCTTGCGGCTCGTCGCCTGGTCCGCGGTCATTCTGTTGCTGTGGCAGCCGGAGAGCCTGATCGGTCCCAGTTTCCAGATGTCCTTTGCCGCCGTCTTCGCACTGATTGCCTGTTTCGAGGTCTTGCGGCCGCACTTGACCGCCTTGCGCCAATATCTTTCCGTTCCGGCGGTCGATCTCACCGGCCGCCTCATGGGTTATGGCGGCATGGCTTTCTTCTGGCTGTTCAGCCTGATGTTGAGCAGCCTGGTCGCTAGCCTGGCGACGGCGCCCTTCGGGCTCTATCACTTCGATCGCCTGCAGATCTATGGGCTTGTTGCCAATATGCTCGCTGTGCCGCTGACCGGGTTCTGGCTGATGCCGGCCGCCGCCATCGCGCTGCTGCTGATGCCCCTCGGCCTCGATGCGCCGTTCTGGCAGTTGCTGGGCTGGGGCTGTGAGGTGCTGTTCTGGATCGGGCGCGGCGTGCAGCATTGGCCGAATGCCGTCATCGCCATCCAGGCAATGCCGGTTTGGGGGCTGCTTGCCGCCAGCGCCGGCCTGATCTGGATCTGTCTGGGGCATGGCTGGAACCGTGCCTGGGGCCTGCTCGGCGTTGGTGCCATGGCGCTCTCGATCGCGACAATGGCACAGCCGGACATCCTGCTCTCTGAGAGCGGAAGGCTGATCGCCTTGCGTGTTCCGGCAAATCAGCTCGTCGTCAGCAGCAACCGGGTGGAGAAGCGTGTCCGGGAAACCTGGTTACGGCGCAGTGCGCAAGCCAAGAGCGATACCTTCGCCATGCTGGCCGGTCGCGGCGATGTCGTTTGGCTTTCCTGCAGCTTCGAGGATAGCTGTCGTGTGGAAGTCAACGGTCGCAAGATCGTTTTCGATCTCGGCCGGGTGCCCGGCGATATCTCCTGTCGTGATGTCGATGTCATCATCGTATCGCAGCGGCAGATCAACTGCGACGGTGCCGGCGGTGAAAGCGGCAAGCCTCTGGTTATCGACAAAAGCGATCTCGCCCGGACGGGCGCGCTGGCACTTTATCTGAAGCCGCAGTCCAT
>Ga0255336_101386_pt1 | contig 17749 bp, 13 predicted proteins | sample MeOH1_35cm_T3_17_FD_189102 | JGI IMG/M metagenome (GOLD analysis project Ga0255336, IMG submission 189102) | Sandy soil microbial communities from University of British Columbia, Vancouver, Canada - MeOH1_35cm_T3_179 | ecosystem: Engineered > Artificial ecosystem > Sand microcosm > Unclassified ...
TTCAAGCCGGGCGCGGGCTTCAACCTGGATCCGGCGAGCATCGATACGAAAGCGCTCGCCGGCTACGCCACGGCGGCGCATCAGCAGAACACGGTCGAGTTCCTGATGCACATCATTCCGGACACCGTCACCAGCGCGTTCGCGTCCGGCAACGTGCTGCAGATCCTGCTGATCTCGGTGCTGTTCGGTGCGGCGCTGGCGGCCGCGGGCGAACGGGGGCGGCCGCTGATCAACATGATCGATCACTTCGCCCAGACGTTTTTTGGCATCGTTCATATCATCATGAAAGTAGCCGCCATCGGCGCCTTCGGTTCGATCGCGTTTACGATCGGCACCTATGGCATCGGCGCCGTGCTGCCGTTGCTGAAGCTGATCGGCGCGTTCTATCTGACGCTCGTTGTCTTCGTGCTGGTCGTGCTCGGCATGATTTCGCGGTTGCTCGGCTTCAGCATCCTGCGCTTCATGAGCTATATCCGCGAAGAGATCCTGATCGTGCTCGGCACGAGTTCGTCGGAAGCCGCTCTGCCACAGATGCTTGAGAAACTCGAACGCCTCGGCTGTTCGAAGTCGGTGGTGGGGCTCGTCATTCCGGCCGGCTATTCGTTCAACCTCGACGGTACCAACATCTATTTGACCATGGCTGTGCTGTTCATTGCGCAGGCATTCAACATCGAACTCAGCCTGGCGCAGCAACTGACGTTGGTCGGGGTGGCGATGCTCACGTCCAAAGGAGCGAGCGGCGTGGCTGGCGCGGCGTTCGTGATGCTGACGTCGACGCTGCTGGTTTTTCCGCTCATTCCTGTGTCCGGGATGGTGTTGATTCTCGGCATTCACCGCTTCATGGGAACGGGGCTCGCGATCGCCAACACGATCGGCAACGGTGTCGCGACACTGGTGGTGTCCGCGTGGGAACACGAGCTCGACCGTTCGAAGCTGAACGCCGAAATGTCGCGTCGGCCGGGGCGCTGACCGGCTGACTGGTTAGCGGCGCGCAAAAGCGCTCGAGGGTTTCGCTGTCTGCTTGCGCTATCTGCGCACGCGGCGGGAGACGCTCGCGCCTAAAAAAACAATCTGGTTTGGAGACGAAAACAATGTTTGTAAATAAGAACGGACCACGCCGCGGGCCCAATCTCAACGTCGTTTGCATCGCGACGGCATGGCTGGCGGCGACCAATGGCGTCGCGCACGCGGACTCTTCACAGGCCGCGGCCGGCGCGGCGACGATTCAGACGTCGTCGGTGCAGATGTACGGGCTGATTGGCATGTATATCGACAGTTCGAAGTTAAGCACAACGCGTGCGAGCACGGTACAGGAAGGTGGCGGCGGGCTGACGACATCGTACTGGGGCATGCGCGGCCGCGAAGATATCGGCGGCGGCAATGCGGTGATCTTTGCCCTCGAAAGCTTCTTCAGGCCAAATACCGGACAGCTCGGACGCAACACGACCGATGGCCTGTTTTCACGCAACGCGTATGTCGGCCTGACCGGTGCATACGGCACCTTCAAGCTGGGCGAGCAGACCAATCCGACCTATATCAACCAGCAACTGGTCAACCCGTTCGGCTCGTCGGTGGTGTTTTCGCCTTTGATCGTGCAGTCGTATACGGCCAGCTACAACAATACGCAGATCGGTGACACGGTCTGGCAAAACGCGCTCGAGTACGTGTCGCCCAGTTACGGCGGCCTCACGGGTACCGCGATCTATGGCGTCAGCAGTACGACCGGTCATCAGGGCCGCGACAACCTCGGCCTGCACCTGACGTATGCAAACGGACCACTGACAGCCGTGTTGTCTGCGCAGCGCGTGCGTACTGCAGCGGTCGCGCCTTCGACCGGGCAGTATCTGTATCTGGCCGGCGCCGCGTACGACGCAAAGTTCATCAAGATCTACGGTGCCGCACAGACAACCAATAACAACGATGTGGAGACCGGCTCGCATACGTATGAACTGGGTTTGTCCGTGCCGCTTTCGCCGTCGAACCTGATCCTCGCGGAGTGGGCGCGTACCCGGCATAGCGCGCCGCTCGATCGCGGCAATGTGCGCAATACTGGCACCGTCGCTTACGACTACATTCTGTCCAAGCGGACGCTGGTGTATGTGGTCTACTCGTACGACAAGCTCACAGCCAATCCGTCGGGCAGTACGTACGGAGTTGGCATGCAGCACACCTTCTAGCAACAAGCGGGTATGGGATCGCCAGTAGGGTGCCGGCCGTGTGAAGCGGTTCGATCCACGCAGGCAGTGAACCGATCAAAACACATGATCGATGCCTACCGTCACCGCCGTTTGTGAGTTTTTCCCCGTCGGGTTAAGCGTCGTCACCAGCGCGTTCTTGTACTTCGTGTAGTCCATTTCGCCATAAAGAATCGTCCGCTTCGATAGCGAGTACGCGAGCGAAACGACCGACAAACCGCGTCGCGATGCCTTGTCGTTCGATACCTGGGTCTGGTAATAGCCGCCGATGAAGCTCCATGCAGGGCTGATCTGGTAGCTCAGTCCGCCGAACGCGTTATGCGTGACGGTATGCGTGGCCGCTGCGTTCGCCTGGTCCTCGGACATGAAACCGCCGGATACGTTGAGCGCCCCGAACTTGAAGCCGATGCCGGCCATGTAGTAGTCGTCGCCCTGATAGGTGGTTCCGACCAGAAGATTGCGGTGCGATACGAGCCCGCCGATGCTGAACGGCCCACTGGAATAGTTCACACCGATGCCATGCGATGCGCCGCTGCTGAACGCTCCCGCGACGCCACCGAACGCATTCTCTACTTCGAGGCGAAACGGTCCATACGAGCCTTTGTACTTCACGTCATTGTTAAAGCGCGTGCCGTCGGATGCCACCGTCAAAGGAATGAGCGGCGTGAAGTGAAAGTGAAACGGATCGTAGATGCCGACGATGTCATGGGCGATCGTGTACTGCCGCCCCATGTCGATCGAACCATAGTTGCCGCCGACGCCAACGAAAGCCTGCCGGTTGAATTCAGTGCCGGTCGTGTTGTCGAACTGGCCGTTGCCGAGATTGAAGCCGCTTTCGAGCAGGAAGTGCGCGTTCCACCCGCCACCGAGATCTTCCACGCCTTGGAAATCGAGTTTGTTCGAGCTGAAATAGCCATTCGAATTCATCGTCGTGACGGCGCCACCCGATGCGCTGGCATTGGTCTGGTAACGAACGCCGCCATCGACGGTACCGGCCAGCGATACGCTCGACTGCGCGGTCGCCGCTTCGCTCGCAACACCCAATACGCCCGACACGCTCACTGTCAGCCAACCAAACCATCGATTTTTCACAGCATTGTCTCCAGTCAAAGTCTTGGCCGGCCGGTCCGCATCCGCGTTTTCAGGCCGGTATTTTTTTATTTGGAATGCGAACTATAAGAGAACGATGTTCTCATTCGATTCGTGAACCTATGAGTCGGGTCTGCACGATTCCATCAGCGAACAATGGAATCGCGCACCTCACTGTCCCGCGCCGTTCATCTGTTGTTTCAACGCGCCGATTGGTGCATCGGCTTCCTTGTAGCCGATGTTCAGTTCAGCGCGAAGCGTGCTGTGGTCGAGCGCCTTTTCCCAGTTCGCGATGACGATGGTCGCGACGCTGTTGCCGACGATATTCGTGAACACGAAGGCAGATGACATGGCTCGATGAATGCCGAGAACCAGCGCGATCGATGCCACCGGGATCGAGTTCGTGGCCGCGAGCGTTGCCGCCAGCACGGCGATCGCCGCACCCGACACGCCCGCCGCGCCCTTTGACATGAGCAGCAGCACCGCCAGCAATACGAGTTGAGCATGCCAGGTCATGGGCACATTGGTCGCCTGGGCAAGGAAGATCGCGGTGGCCGCAAAGTAGAGGCAGGTGCCGTCGTGATTGAACGTGTAGGCGGTCGGCAATACGAGCCCGACGACAGATTTCTCGCAACCGAGCCGTTCGAGCTTGTCGATCAACTGCGGGAAGACGGTTTCTGACGAGCTTGTGCCCAGCACCAGCAGCAGTTCAGCGCCGATATAGCGCATCAGCTTGAGCAGGCTGAATCCGTTCACGCGAGCGATCGGCCACAGCACGATAATGAAAAAAAGCGCACAGGTCAGATAGAACTCGAGAATCAGCTTGCCGAGCGACAGCAACGTGCCGAAGCCGAACTTGCCGACCGTGAACGCGATCGCGCCGAACGCCGCGATCGGCGCAACCTTCATCGTCAGGCCGATGATCCAGAACAGCGCCGACGAAATACTGTCGATCACATTCAGCACCGGCGCGGCACGCTCGCCGATGGCAGCGAGGCCAAGTGCGAAAAGCACGGAGAAAAACAGCACCTGCAGGATGTCGCCGGAGGCGAACGCACTGATGGCGGTTCGCGGTATCACATTGAGCAGGAACGCACTGGTCGAAACGACGTGATGCGCCTGCGACACGTAGGTGTCCACCATGCCCGATGGGACATCCTGCATGTTGACGTTCATTCCCGCGCCGGGTTTCAGCACGTTGATGGTCACAAGACCGATCACGAGGGCAAGCGACGTCACGACTTCAAAGTAGAACAGCGCCTTGATCGCGACACGGCCCACTTTCTTCAGGTCGTTTGCACCGGCGATGCCGCTGCAAACGGTACAAAAGATGATCGGGCCAATCAGCATCTGGATGACGCGGATGAACGCATCGCCAAGCGGCTGCATGTCGACGCCCACGCCCGGATAGAAATACCCGAGGGCAACGCCAATGACCATGCCGGCCAGCACCTGGAACGACAGGTCCCGGTAGAACGGCCGGCGCCGGCCCGGATGGGTCGGGGCTTTACCAGGTAAGGTCATCTTGTCTCCTTCAGGAAAGCGCGGCGGATCCGTTGTCGGCACATGCTTGAGTGGATGCTTCGGCGTAGGGCGCGCGCTATCGCGCTGCTGTGCTTAAAGCGCAGCGTCTCCCAGAACCTCGATGCAGTCGGCGAAAATTTCGTCGACGCTCAAGCTGCGCGACAACAGTTTTTGGTGCGCGCAGAATTCCAGTATTTCCTCGAGCGGCGCACGCAAGGCAGTCACGCCGAACGGCAGCTTATCCGGTTCGCCCGGTGTCGCGTCGACGGACGCCTTGCCACGCCTGAGCAGTTCATACACCGCCCGCAGCGCTTGCGGATGTTGCTCGATGACTTCGCGCTTCATCGTGACGACGTGATTGACCGGTACGTATCGATGGATCTCGTACCAGGCGGCATCGGCTGCGGCGGGGTCGGGAATCAGCGTATCGAGACCTGGTTCGTCGGGCAGATCGTTGCCGAGAATCGCCGCATCGAGTTCACCGGCGCGCAGCATCGACAGCAGTTCCTGTCCGGGCGCCGCGCGGCGTACGAACGGCGGATCGCGATATTCCTCCAGATGCGAGCCTTCGAACGTGACCCAGTCGATCGTTTCGACCGGCACGCCGTAAGTCTGCGCGAGAATCGCGCGCACCCACATGCCGGTGGTTTGCGAATAGGCGCGCACGCCGACCCTGGCGCGCGCGAGATTGCCGACGCTTAGCTTGCCGCGCTGTGCGTTATAGATAATGCAGCCCTGCTGAAAACGTGCGGCGACGACGGCCGGTAGCAGCACCACCGGTTTGTTGTACGCCTTCGCCTGCAGATACGTGACGATCGCCAGCTCGCTGACGTCAAACGCCTGAGTCCGTGCCATAGGCGCGAACGCGCGATGAATCGGCTCGACTTCGCTGAACACGAGTTCGAGCGAAGGATCGGCAATGGCGCCTGATTTCAAGCCGCTTGTATGCGGATAGGTTTTCAATGCGGCCGACAGGCGCAAGCGTGACAGGTCCTGACTCATGTGCGAAGACTCCGTGGCATGGCGGCTCAATTCGCAAGCGCCGGATAGATCGTACGCGCCGTGCCGCCGAAGATCGCCACGAGCGCCTCGGCTGGCAGCATCGACAGGCTGTCGCGTGCCTCGGCGAGCAAATCAGGTAGAGAGCCTTCCGCCGCCGGGAAGTTCGAGCCCCATGCGATTCGAGCCGCGCCGAACTCAGCCAGCACGCGCTGGAAAAAAGCGGCGGGCGTCGACGCGCCGCGTGACGCTTCGCGAATGGTCCGGTTGGTCAGCTTCAGGAAGACGCCCGGATGGGCGGCCAGGCTGAATAGCGGCGCAGCCTCCGCATACGGCGGCCCGCCGGCGAGGTCGGGACGCGCGAGGTGATCGAGCAGCACGCGGATGTCGGAGAAGCGGGCCAGCATGTTGAGCAAGGCGGGAATGCCCAGTGCGGTCATTTGAAGACAAACCGGAATTGCATGCCGTTGTGCGTATTCCCATGCCGGGAACGAACGTTCGTCGTCGAGCCAGCCGGCCTGGCCCGGCATCGTGGTGCCGGTCGTGAAAAGACGCAGCCCGCTCAGCCCGGCATCGAGCCAGCGTTGCATCTGCGTGATCGAGTCGGCCGCGAGCACATCGATGGAAAACACGCCACTGAAGCGGTCCGGGTGTGCCTGCACCGCGTCGACCACATAACTATTGTCGTTGCCGTAGACCGTTGAAGCCTGTACTACGATCGCGCGGTCGATCTCTGCAGCGTCCATCGCCGCGAGCAATGCCTCAAAGCTGACCGGCCGCTCGGCCGACCATTCCGACTGATGACCGCCGACCGGCGCAAGCGGATAACGCTTTGTATCCGCGGCAATTACATGGGTGTGGGTATCGACCACAAAGGTCATGAGAAAACTCCTGTCTGAAAGACTCGCGCTTCGAATAGCCGTCACTTTAAGTTCGGTTCAGCTGGTTTGCTTAATATGAACTGCGTCCAGGGACATAAGTTTTTGTTAATCTCATGGTTTACGACGAGAATACGGACGCACGGAGAAAGGTTCAGATGAATGACGATTCGGCCCGCTTGCGGCGTCTGTTTCTTTTCGATGCGGTGTGCGACGCCGGCGGCATCGGGCAGGCCGCAGCGAGGGCGGGGCGTTCGCAGCCCGCGGTCAGTCTCGCGATCGGCAAGCTGGAGGTGAGCTTCGGCGTGACCCTGTTCGAGCGCGGCTACGGCGGTAGCGAACTCACAACGGAAGGCGCAATCCTGCATCGGCGGGTGAAGCGGATGCTCAGCCAGATCGAGCAAGCCGTGGCCGAATTGCTCGGTGGCGTCGAAATGCCGTCGCGCGCGGTCAGCAGCGTGTGCCGGCACCTGACGGATGCGCAAGTACGGTGTCATATCGCGATCGCGCATCGGGGCTCGGCGTCCGAAGCCGCACAGCAACTTGGTATTTCGCCGCCGGCGGTGCACCGCGCCGCGCGCGAACTCGAACGCACGGTCGGCATGACCTTGTACCGGCGGCGCGTGCATAGCGTGTCGGCGAACCCGGTCGGCGTCGAGTTCGCACGCCGTCTGAGTCTTGCGTTGTACGAAATCGTGCAGGCCGGTGAAGAGCTTTCGTCCGCGCGCGGCCAGCTCACCGGAAGGGTCGCGATCGGCGTGCTGCCAATGTTGCCGCCGCGCCTCGTGGCCCGCGCAACGCAGCGCTTATTGCGCAGCCACCCGCACGCAACCGTGACGCTCCAGGAAGGATCACATGCCGCACTCCTGACAGATCTGCGCTTCGGCGCGATCGACGCGATCGTCGGCGCGTTGCGCGAGCCCCGCCTGTCGGGTGCGGTGATCGAAACCGGATTGTTCGAGGACCCGTACGTCGTAGCGGTCCGCAAAGGGCACCGGCTGGCGGCTCAGTCCGTTATTTCCACCGCCGATCTTGCGGCGTTCGACTGGGTCGCGCCGCAACGCGGCATGCCGCGGCGCGTGGTGATCGACGCGATGCTGTCGAGGTTGCCGCACCGTCCACGGCTTGTGGTGGAGACCAGTTCGCTCGCCATGATCATGGCGATGCTGATGGAAAGCGATTGCATCACCTTGTTGTCGAGATCGCAGATCCGGCAGGCCTATCCTGGCGACGAGCTGGTCGCATTGGACGTTGCCACATCCGGCGCGGGACGGACTGTCGGCTTGACGACGCGCCATGACTGGCTGGCCACGGAGGTGCAGGAGGCCTTTCTTGCGCAACTGCGCGAGGAGTCGCTGCAGGAGGTGCTTTGAACGCGGCACGTATCTGATGCGACCCGACTGATGCTGCGGACCTGACCCGACGGTCTCAGCAAAACGTTACCGTGCCGGCGCGAGCAATGCGATCAACGCATTCGCGACCACCTTGCTCGCGAGCGGCAGCGTGTCCAGCGGGACGCGTTCATCTGCGCGATGCCCGTTGGCTTCGAGCAGCGAGCGCGGCCCGGCGCCGTACATGATCGTCGGTACGCCGGCTTCGACATAGAGACGCGCGTCGGCGTAAAGTGGCACGCCATTGGTCGGCACGACCTCTCCCATCACCGCGCTCGCCTCGCGGCAGAAGATTTCTGCGAGCCGCTCGGCACCCGGAACAGGCATAAACGGGCGCGCGAGAAGTATCCGCGTGATTCCGGTGCGAATACCCGGCAATGTCGCGGCGCTCGCTTCAATCAGCGCACGCAATTCCGCTTCGACCGCATCCGGCTGCTCCTCAGGGATGATCCGGCGGTCCAGGCGGAACGTCACTTCGTCGGGCACGACGTTGGTATTGATCCCGCCGTCGATCAGTCCCACGACGAGTGTCGGCGTTTCGATGCCGGTCACATTCGAACGGCGCAGGGCGAGCGTTGCACGGTACGCATAGAGGTCCGCGAGAATGTGCGTCGCGGCCTCGAGCGCATCGTGCCCGGTGTCGGGGCGTGCCGCGTGCGCGGACTTGCCGAGCACCTTCACTTCCAGATGCAGGCAGCCGTTGTGTGCGATCGTCACATGATGCGAGAACGACGCGCAGACCGCGAAGTCGGGGCGCGTGATGCCCTCGGCGAGCAGCCAGCCGGGACCTGTCAGGCCGCCCGTTTCCTCGTCGTAGGTGAAGTGCAGTTCGACTGTTCCGGCGAGCGGCGCACCACAGTCCTTCAACGCGCGAAGCGCGTAGGCGTAGGTCGCGAAGTCCGACTTCGACACCGCCGCGCCGCGTCCGTACATCCAGCCGTCGTGCACCTCGGCGCCGTATGGGTCGGTGCTCCAGCCGCCGCCCGCGGGCACGACATCGCCGTGGGCGTTGAGTGCGACCGTAGGCCCGGGGCCGAAGCATTCGCGAACCACTACGTTGGTCACGCTTTGCATGCCGTGGCGCGCAACCACTTCATCGGGTACGCGGTGGCGCGCCACCGTGAAGCCAAGCGCTTCCATTTCGCGGGCGGCCAGTTCACCGTGCGGTGCGCAGTCACCCGGCGGGTTGTCGGAGGGACAGCGTACGAGTGCGGCGAGCAAAGCCTGCTGAGCCTCGCGATGGGCATCGATCCAGACGGCGATGCGTGCTTTCAAGTCGGTGTGGGTCATGGGCGGTCGAGTCGTTCAGGGTGAGTCGGGAAATGACGCTTCCAGGCGTTCAGGCCAGGGCAAAGCGGTCGATGAGAAACGGCGTGACATCGAGTTCAGCCGGGCGCTCCAGGATGAGGTCGGCAACCAGTTGCGAGACGATTGGCGCAAGCGTGTAGCCGTTCGATGTCACCGCGTTGTAGAAACCCGGCACGCGCTCGACCGGGCCGAGAATCGGCGCGCCGTCGATGTCGATATTCATGCCGGCCCACGCGCGCACCATGTGCAGTCCTTTGAGTGCCGGCAGCACGTGGCTCGCCACCCACACGTTGCCTTCGATACTTTCGCGCATCGCGTGATTGATGCGGCGGGCAGGATCGAACGCGGCCGTCCAGCCGCCGCCAATCAGCAATCCGCCCGTCTCGGTTTGCTTGAGGCTCAGATGACGATCGGCGTGTGCGATCAGGTGATTGACGAGCTTGGGCGCGGGTTCGGTCGCGATCATCTGCAACGGTGCGCCCGCGACGGGCACATGCACACCGAGCATCGCGCCGATTTCCTTCGCCCACGCGCCGGCCGCATTCACGACAATGCGTGCGCGAATCCTGCCTCGGCTGGTATCGACGACGAAGCCGTCACGCTCGCGCGCAATCGCCGTGACGTTGGTCGCGCGCTGGAAGCGTGCACCCTGGGCAGTAGCGAGCCGCATCACGGCATAGGTTGCCCGCAAAGGATTGATTTTCCCTTCCATCGGGCAGAATTCGGCGCCGAGCAGGGTCGGCGCCAGATTCGGCGATAGTGAGAGCAACGCCCGCGTGTCGAGCAGTTCGGCTTCGATGCCGAAGCTGCGTTCGAGTGCGATCTTGCGTTCGAGAAAGCGCATGCCGGCTTCGCTGTCGGCGACCATGAGACCGCCGGTGAGGCGAATCTCCAGATCTTCGCCGCTGGCAGCTTCGAGCCTCTGCCACAGCCGCACGGAGGCGGGTCCGAGCGCGAGCGTGCTGGCCGCGGGCATGCCGCCTGCGCGTGCCTTGTTGCCGAAGTCGAACGACAGGAGCTGGACGTGCAGGCTTCCGGCATTCGCCCCCGACGCCTGAAGGTTGAGATCGTCGCGATCGACGACCAGCACCTCGCGTCCCGCACGGCTCAGGAAATAGCTCAGGCACGCGCCCATCACGCCACCGCCGATGACGAGCACATCGGTCTGCTGATCGGCCAGCTTTGGCTCGTTCACCGGCCGCGCGACGTTCGGCGTGACGGCCTTGCGATGCCCGCCCCATTCGGATTTTTCGAACGCGAGCGCGGCGAGCGGCACGGGCCTGATCGGCACGCGCGGCGCAAGGAAGTGCATGACGTCACGCTTGCGGCCCGTCAGTTCCTCGACGAGCTTCGCGCAAGTGGCCGCGCAATTGCGTCCCTGGCAGCGCCCCATGCCGAGCCGCGTGCGGCGCTTGATCGACGCCAGTGTGTCGTGGCCGCTCGTGATCTGGTCGAGCAGTTCACCTTGCGTCACTTCTTCGCAGCGGCAAACCACAGTTTCTCGCGGCAAGCTTGCGATACGGACTGGCGGCGCCTCGAAGAGCGTCCACAGCGCTTGCTGGAAGCGGGTTGCGCGGGTGAGGGCGCGACGAGCGCTGTTGCGCGATGGCATCGAAGGCATCGAAGGCATCGATGGCTCGGGCAGCCCGAGCGCGTCCGCCGCGGCGTGGCCTGCGAGCGTGCCGCGCGCGAGCGCCACCCGTGCGCCGCCAATGCGCGTGCCGTCGCCCGCCGCGAGCACGCCTGGGACGCTCGTGCGCCCATCCGCATCGATGTCGGTCGTGAGGTAACCGACGTGGCGATCAACGAACGAGTGATCGCAACCGAGCGCGCGAGCGATGTCGGTGGCCGGCGCGAAACCATAGCCCACGCAGAGCGTGTCGCAGTCGAGTGTCGCCGTGCCGCTCCCCCGGACGTACGTGATGCGTTCGACGCGAGGGCGACCTTCGGCCGCGATCACGCGCGCATCCCAGAGCACCGGCACGCGCGCGGCGCGCAGCTTGGCGAGATAGGCGAGCCCATCGGCGATCAGCCCGGGCGCCTCGCGCAATGCACTGAGCACCGGGCGCCACTGAGCCAGGCCCGGGCGCGGTGCGCTCTCGAGCACGGCCACGACGTTCGCCCCGCCTGCCTGCAACTCCACCGCGAGTTGCAGGTTCAGCGGCCCGTTGCCTGCAATGACGATCCGCTCGCCGGGCGCGACGCGGTAGGCGCGCGCCAGGGTTTGCGCGCCGCCCGTCGTCGTCACGCCCGGCAGCGTCCAGCCGGGAAAGGGCGCCGTGTATTCATAGGCGCCGGGCGTCAGCATCAGTTGCCGGGGCCGGTACAGCAACGCCTCGCCTGTGGCGATCACGCCGATCTCATGGGGGCCGAACACACCCCACACCATGGCGTCCGGTACGATCGCGACGCCCATCGAACGGACACGGCGAATCAATGCCGCGCCTTGCTCGAATTGCCGGTCCGGCTGGCGTTTGCAGCGATGGCTCGGCGCGATCTGCTTGAAGAACTGGCCGCCGGCCATTGAGCGATCGTCGATCACTATCACCGAGGCGCCGCGCGAGCGGGCAGCGCATGCGGCGGCCAGTCCGGCGGGTCCTGCGCCGACGACCAGCAGGTCGATCACGATCTCGCGCGGCGCGGCAGCCACCGGTTCGCTTGCGAGCGGCGTCAGGCCGCTCGCCCGTACGTGTTCGCTGTCTTGCGCGCATACGGACATCCCGTCCGCCACCTTCGTCATGCATGCACGCTGGCCCTGCCGGCCGTCCACGCTGACCAGGCACTCGTAACAGCTGCCCATGCCGCAATAGAGACCGCGCCGGTTGCCTGTGCGGGTGTGGCGGTATATATCACGGCCGGCGCGGCCGGCGGCGGCGAGGGCTGCCGCGATCGTTTCACCTTCGAGTGCGCTCACGCGTTCGCCGTCGTAGTCGAACGCAACGGTCCTCTCGGTGGGGACGATCGTGGAGCTTTCCAGGCGCATGAACATCGTTCCTTGATCGGATTAGAAGCCGGGTTGGAGGCCCTGCATGGGGTCCGGAAATTTGAAAACACTTGACGTATAAAATTTGTATACAAATGATATACGAACGATATGCATAAACAAAGCGTTCAAAAAACGGGACTTTGACCGAGCACGATGAAAACATTCCGAGGCACTTATACCGTCCTGATCACGCCGTTCACCGACGACGGCAAGCACGTCGATACCCGCGCGTTACGGAAGCTAGTGGACTGGCAAATCGAGCAGGGTATTCATGGGCTGATCCCTCTGGGCAGCACGGGTGAATTTCTGTCGCTGAAGGATGCGGAGCGGATCGAAGTGGCGCAGACGGTCATTGCCGCAGCCGCGGGCCGTGTGCCGGTGCTGCTCGGCACCGGGATGGAATGGACCGACGACGCCGTGGCGCGCTCGCGCGAGGCACAGGAACTCGGCGCCGACGGCGTGATGGTGATTCCGCCGTTCTACAGCACGCCGACCGAGGACGAACTGTTCGAACATTACCGGCGCATCGCAGAGTCGATCGATCTGCCGATCATGGTCTACAACAATCCGGCCACGGCCAACGTCGACCTCAAGCCCGAATTCGTCGCACGCCTCTCGCACATCGACAACGTCAGCTACATCAAGGAGTCGACGCTCGAAGTGACACGTGTGCGGGACATCGTCGAATTGTGCGGCGATCGCATGACGGTCTTCGCGGGCATTCTTGGCTACGAGTCGATGTGTGTCGGCGCACAGGGGTGGGTCGCGGTGTGCTCGAACCTGATTCCGAAATGGTCGGCCGAGCTTTACGAGTGCACCGCTGTGCAGCGCGATCTCGACGCGGGGCTCGCGCTGTACAAGAAGATGCTGCCGATCGTGCGCTGGGTCGGCGGTCATCGTTATGTTTCGGCAAGCAAGGCAGGCCTCGCGATGATGGGCCTGCCCACCGGTGAGCCGCGCGCGCCGCGTCTGCCATTGCCCGGCGCGGATCGCGAGGCCTTGCGCCGTGACCTTGCCGCACTCGATTTGCTTAACACGCTTTCCTGACTTCCTGACTTCTCGACCTCAATCGCCTACCGGAGTACCCCATGTCCATTCGTTCGATCTTTCGCCGTGCCCTGATTCCCGGCACCGTTGCGCTCGCCGCGAGCTTCGCTGCCAGCGCGGCCAATGCCGGCTGCAGCGCAGCGGTTCCCGCGAGCGCGCTCATCAAGCAAGGCACGCTGATCATGTCTACCAACCCGACCCTGCCGCCGCTTCAGTACGTCGACGGTTCGGGGCAGTTGAAGGGCATGCGCATTGAACTTGGCGAGGAGATCGCAAAGCGCCTGTGTCTCACACCGGAATACGTGAAGATCGACTTCGACGCGATGGTGCCGGGGTTGCAGGGCGGCCGCTGGGATGTGATCAATACCGGCATCTTCGTGACCGACGCACGCACGAAGATCATGCAGATGATTCCCTACGAAAATCAGGCGATCAGCCTCTCGACGCCAATGGCCAATCCGCTGAAGGTCGCGAAGACCGACGATCTCGCGGGCCGCACGGTAGGCGTCGAACTGGGTGGCTTCGAGGAAGCGCAGGCACGCGCGATGATCAAGGACATGGAGGCGCGAGGTCTCAAGCCGTTCACGCTGCGGACCTTCGACACGTTCTCGATCGCCTATCAGGCGCTTGCCTCGGGACAACTCGATGCAGTCGTTTCGATCGATGCCGTGGCCGGCGAATACCAGAAGCGCGGCGGCTTTGCACGCGTCGTGTCGGGCCTGCATCCCACGCCGGTCGCGCTTGCCGCGAAGAGCCCGGAACTTGCCGGCGCGATCGCGAAGGTGCTTGACGAGATGCAAGCCGACGGCAGCTATCAGAAGCTCTTCGCGAAGTACGGCATGAAGCCGTTTGACGGGACGATCGCCATCGCGCAGCCGAAGTAAGGGCGGGTTCCGGGCGCGTGCCGGTGACGTGCCCGGGCCGTGAAAAGGCCACCAGGAGCGTGTGATGAATCAAGGATGGAACTGGGACGGGTTCGCTTCTTATCTGGTCAGCCCGTACTTGATCGGCGGCGCCTTCCAGACGATCTGGCTGACGCTTGCAGCAATCGCGGGCGGCCTTTTCCTCGGTACGCTGCTGACCCTGGCCCGCCTGTCCGGAGCCAAGTGGCTGTCGGCGCCGGCTGCGTTTTACGTCTGGGTCTTCCGGGGCACGCCGCTGCTCGTGCAACTGATCATTATCTACACCGGATTGCCGCAGGTCGGCGTGCGCCTGCCGGTGGTGGAGGCAGCGCTCGCTGGACTGATCCTGAACGAGGCGGCTTATCTGTCGGAGATCATCCGCGGCGGCATCGCCTCGGTGCCGCGCGGCCAGACCAACGCGGCGAAGGCGCTCGGCCTCAATGCGTTCCAGACAATGCACCAGATCGTGTTCCCGCAGGCCATGCGCCTGATTATTCCAGCGCTCGGTAACAGCGTGAACAGCTTGCTCAAGACTACCTCGATCACGTCCGTGATCTCGATGGAAGAACTGTTGCGACGCACGCAGGAATTGATTCAGGAGCGCTTCATGGTGCTCGAACTGTTTGTTGTCGCCGCGCTTTATTACCTGTTGATCACAACCGTGTGGGACTTTTTCCAGCGCAGGATCGAAGCGCATTACGGACGTGGCTACGTAGCGCACGGCGCGGCTCCCGCTAGCTGGCGGGAACGGTGGCTCAACCGGCGTGCGCGGCGGCGCGCCGGTTCGCCCGCTGCGCAGCCTCACTGAACCAGCGAACCAGCGAGACACCCATGAATTCAAGTAATCGCGATCAACCCTTCGATACCGTCGTGCGCGATGCGCGCATCGCAACCGCAGCCGATCTCTTCACCGCGGACATTGGTATTCGCGACGGCGCAATCGTTGCCCTCGGCAAGGATCTGGCCGACGGCCGCGAGACCATCGACGCACGCGGACGATTCGTGACACCCGGTGGCGTGGATGGGCATGTCCATCTCGACCAGCCGACATCCGACGGCTCGAAGATGGCGGACGATTTCGAAACCGGCACTCGTTCGGCGGCCTGCGGCGGCACCACGACCGTGATCCCGTTCGCGTTGCAGTTCAAGGGCCATAGCGTGCGGGCGGCGATCGAGGACTATCACGTGCGTGCGGCAGACAAGGCTGCCATCGACTATGCGTTCCACCTGATCGTGTCGGATCCCTCGCATGCAGTGGTGAGCGAAGAGTTGCCGAAGCTGATCGCCGAGGGCTACACATCGATCAAGGTCTACATGACCTACGACGACATGAAACTCGACGATCGCCAGATCATCGACGTGCTGGCGTGCGCCCGCATCCACGGCGCCATGACGATGATTCACGCGGAGAACAGCGACTGCATTGGCTGGCTGACCGAGCGTCTGCTTGCCGCCGGCCTGAGCGCGCCGAAATACCACGGCGCGTCGCGGCCGATGCTCGTCGAGCGCGAGGCGACACATCGGGCGATCGCGTTGTCCGAACTCGCTGAAGTGCCGATCCTGATCGTGCACGTGTCCGGCCGGGAGGCAATCGAGCAGATTCACTGGGCGCGCGGGCGCGGACTGCCGGTCTTCGCCGAGACGTGTCCGCAGTATCTGTTCCTGAGTGAAGAGGATCTGGCTCTCGACGGTTTCGCGGGCGCGAAGTGCATCTGCAGTCCGCCGCCACGTGACAAGGCCAACCAGCAGGCCGTGTGGACCGGGCTGCAGAACGGGATGTTCACGATCGTGTCGTCGGATCACGCGCCGTTTAATTACGACGGCCCGGACGGCAAGATGCTGCATGGCGCCGGCGGCAGTTTTCACCAGGTGCCCAACGGTATTCCCGGCATCGAGACGCGCATGCCGCTGCTGTTCTCCGAGGGCCTGCTGGGCGGCCGGATCGACATCAATCGCTTCGTGCAACTCACTTCGACGAACGCGGCCAAGCTCTACGGCCTCTATCCGCGCAAGGGAACAATCGCGATCGGCAGCGACGCCGACCTCGTGATCTGGGACACCGGCGTCGCCCGCACGATCCGTAACGTCGACCTGCATCACGCTGCCGACTACACGCCCTACGAGGGCCGCGAAGTTCGCGCCTGGCCTTCGGTCACCATGAGCCGGGGCGTAACGGTGTGGTCCGAGGGAGAGTTCCGGGGCCGTGCGGGGCACGGCCGGTTCCTGCGGTGTGATCGGCCCGGCGTTGTAACATCGCAGTTCAAAATCGGGCCGGCCACTTTCTGACACGGTCCGAGTGAACATGGAACCCCTGTCTGACCATGACCAAGGTATCGAAGAACGTCACTGAAACTCGCGTGAAGAAAACCGCTGGAAAACGGCAGCAGCAAACCGCTGCCGCGACGAGCCAGTACGAGACTCCCGCCCCGGCTGACGACGGGTTGTCGGATACTCGCGTTGTAAGCCTCGGCGAGCGCGCTTACCGGCGTCTGCGCGAAATGATCCTCGATCGCGAGCTCGAGGCAGGCGCGCTGCTTAATGAACATCGGGTTGCCGATCAGCTCGACATGTCTCGCACGCCGGTTCGCGAGGCGCTGATCCGGTTGACCGGCGAGGGCTTGCTGGTGCGCGCCGACGCCCGCAGTTTCTCTGTCAGGACAGTATCGGCGCGCGAGTTTTTCGAAAGCATGCGGGTGCGCGAGACGCTCGAAGCGCAAGCCATCGACCTCGGTATCCAGCGTTTGTCAATCGCCTCGATCGAGGCGCTCGAGGTGCAGGTTCATGCGCTCGAAGTGGGCGTGCATACCGAGGTCGAGCATCGCGAATTCGACGACCTGCTGCACCGGACCATCGCGGAGGCTTCGGGCAACGCGGTGCTCGTGCAGATGATCGTCATGATGCGGCTTAACGCACGCCTGTTTCGCGTGACGAGCCATTTGCACCGGCAGCAGGAAAACCATGTCGAGCATCTCGCGATTCTCGCGGCACTCAAGTCGCGCGACGTGGTCGAGGCGCGAAACGCGATGATCAATCACATTCGCGGACTGCAGGACGACGTCATCAAGGCGATAACCGGCTAGCCGATCAGGGTTCTCCGGGCTTCTTCGTGGGCGTAAATTCACGCCACGCCGCACGCTATAAGTCTCGCGAATACTAACCACCCCGATCCGGATAGACACCAATATTAGCTCGTCGATACTGTCTCGGAAGCTCGCCAGAACAACCCGGCGTGCATCCAGACCGACGAGACCCATGCATAATTTTTTCACTGAAGAACAGATTTCCCTGCGCGATACCGCCCGCCGGTTCGCCGAACGCGAAGTACTCAAACGCGCCGCGGCAATCGATCGCGAGGACCGGTTCGATCGCACGCTCTATCGACGCATGGCCGAACTCGGCCTCTTCGGTATCAGCCTCGAGGAAGCCGGCG
>Ga0255336_101387_pt1 | contig 17737 bp, 13 predicted proteins | sample MeOH1_35cm_T3_17_FD_189102 | JGI IMG/M metagenome (GOLD analysis project Ga0255336, IMG submission 189102) | Sandy soil microbial communities from University of British Columbia, Vancouver, Canada - MeOH1_35cm_T3_179 | ecosystem: Engineered > Artificial ecosystem > Sand microcosm > Unclassified ...
GTATCTGGAAACTCTTAACGAGCAACCAGTAGTGGTGTTGGGTACGCCAAAGATGTACAGGTTTGACGGATGTTCTTTCGTCGCCTAGAATCTTGAAGCTCTCCATTTCAATGGAGAGTAGTTCACTTCAGATAATCTGCTCCTGAATGAAGCCAATCGTATTCTCGCAGAGAACTTGAAGGCTATGCCGAATCATCAACATCTCCAGGTTAATGACCCGAGTGGACTGATTATTGCGGACAGCGATGCGAAGAAATTGAAGTCGGATTCCTCGAAACGGGATTATTTTAAACAAGCTCTGCAAGGTAAATCGAATATTAGTGAGGTTCTCGTTTCGAATGTTAACCAGAAGAATATCGTGGTCTTCGCAGCCCCGATCAAGGATAGAGACGGGAATGTCCTGGGGGTCTTGGGCAATGTAGACTATGCTGACCTTTTTGTCAATGCCTTAGGAAATATTAAGGTTGGAGACTCAGGGTACGCTTTTATGGTCGACAGCACAGGTACGGTCATAGCTCATCCAGACAAAAGCCTTATTACTAAAAAGACGACAGTTCAAGCCGTCCTCGATATTGTAGCTAAAGGGGATAAACCAACCGAATTACAGAATCAATCTCTCAATTACCAGCAGGATAATAATAAAATGGTTGCGAGTTATGTGATCATTCCAGGGACGAACTGGGTTCTGGTCATTAGTGACTTCGAGACGGACATGATGAAGTCCGTGAGTGTGTTAATGACCCAAATTGTGATGATTATCTTGATCGCCATCGTTATAGCTATCGTCATTGGGTTCTTTATCTCTCGAAGTGTGACTAATCCACTCAAAGAAATCGTCGAAGAGGTGAAAAAAGTCGAGCAAGGGGATTTGACGCAACGCATTCATCATGATTCAAAGGATGAATTTGGGGTACTTGCGGGAGGGTTTAATACCATGATTGGTTCCCTGCAATCGGTTTTGGGTAAAGTTACCCAGACCTCAAATGCAATCAATGATGGAAGCCAGACGCTTTCGGCCTCAGTTGAAGAAATCACTGCGCAAACGCAAAATGTCAATGCGAGTACGGAAGAAATCGCTGCAGGCTTAGAAGAGAATAGTGCAGCGACTGAGGAAGCCACGGCTTCTGCGCAGACCATTCTCGAATCGACGAAATCCCTTGCCGAAAAAGCGGGAGCTGGAGCTCAAAATGTTCAGGAGATTAAAGCACGGGCGATCAATATGGGAACAAAAGCGCAGCAGGCAGCGGATCTATCAACCTCCCTTTACGAAGAGAAACAAGTGAATATCCGCGAAGCAATGAAGGCCGGTGAAGTCGTTGCCGAAATTGGAAATATGGCTCAGGCGATCTCTGATATCGCTGCTCAAACGAATCTCTTAGCCTTGAATGCGGCGATTGAAGCTGCTCGAGCGGGAGAACAGGGCAGAGGGTTTGCAGTTGTCGCTGATGAAGTCAAGAAGCTTGCCGAACAATCCGCGACCACTGTCTCCGGAATCCAAACCGTTACGACTCAGGTTCAAGAGGCGTTTACCCAACTTTCCAATTACTCGGGTGATATTTTGGACTATATTGATGGAACGGTAAACCACGATTATGCTCAGATGCTCGAGAATAGCGCGCAATACCAGAAAGATGCTGAATTTATCGCTGAACTTGTGGAGGATTTTGCCGCAAGCTCGGAACAAATGGCCAACTCTACTGCAGAAATTCTTAAAACGATCGAATCAGTGGCGGCTTCGAGCCAACAAGGAGCGGCGAGTTCTCAGCAAATATCTGATACCGTGACCGAAACGGCCAGTGCGGTCGCAGGGGTCGCTGTCATCGCTCAAGATCAGCAAAGACTTGCGCAGGAGCTCTCTACTTTGGTTCAGAAATTTAAAGTTTAGTTTATTTAATGGAAGGGTTAATAAAAGAATTAAGAAAATATCGAACAATGATATGATTAGTAAAGTTAATGTTCGAAAAGGGGTTGACCAGCGGAATTCTATAATGTAAGATAGGTACAGCGATGAAGAAAAGTCCAGAAAAAGTTCTAAATTAAATTTAAGCCAAAATAGAGTAGAGTGTTCATATAATAGCAGAGATATGGTCTGCAAGTATCTACCGGGCTACCGTAAATGGCCTGACTATGAGCGAAAGTGTACCTAGGGTTGTGGCAAAATGCCCAATCCGAGTGGTACAGATTCAGAGTTAATCTGAATTACACCGAAGGGATAAAAAACCAGGCGGGTAGGTTTCTCTCACGTTCTCGAAGGAGATGAGTTGATTGAAGTCTACCGACCTGGGTTTTTTATTTTTTGTCCAAAGCAATAAAAACAGAACTGAAAGAGGAGGCAAAATTATAATGGAGAACGCCAAGGTTAAACATCCTGTCGATGAGCTGTTGCCAGCTGGCAAACTATTTCTCTATGGGTTACAGCACGTTCTAGCTATGTATGCGGGAGCGGTAGCCGTTCCTTTGATTATTGCTGCAGCGGCTGGTCTTACGAAATCTGAAACTGCTTTTCTAATCAATGCGGACTTATTTACGTGTGGTATTGCAACTTTGCTTCAAACATTGGGAATCTGGAAATTGGGAATTCGACTCCCTGTTATTCAAGGAGTTACCTTTGCTGCAGTGACGCCGATGGTGATGATGGCAAAAGCAGGCGGAATGCAAACCATTTTTGGTGCAGTGATCATCGCCGGTTTGGTCACGTTCTTGATTGCTCCATTTTTTAGTAAACTCATTCGGTTTTTCCCGCCCGTTGTTACGGGCAGTGTGATCACGGTTATTGGTGTTTCTCTTCTCCCCGTAGGTGTGAACTGGGCGGCTGGAGGAGTAGGCAATAAGCAGTACGGGTCCTTAACCTATATAGTGGTCGCGGCCATCGTACTCGTCTCGATTCTCTTGATCAATAAATATTTTAAAGGCTTTATTGCCAATATTGCGGTTTTACTTGGATTAGTGGTTGGTATGATTATAGCTATGCCTCTCGGACTTGTGGACTTCTCTGGTGTAGGGTCAGCTGTTTGGATGGGTATTGATACCCCCTTCCATTTTGGGAAACCTCAATTTGAGGTGGGCGCCATCATATCCATGATCCTGGTGATGTTGGTTGTTATGGTTGAATCGACCGGGGACTTCCTAGCTATTGGCGAAATGGTGGGGAAAAAGGTAGGAGAAGAGGATTTAACTCGAGGACTGCGCGCTGATGGCTTGGCTACCATGCTTGGTGGAGTATTCAATGCGTTCCCCTACACCGCCTTTGCCCAAAACGTGGGTCTTGTCGGTCTCACGGGAGTGAAAAGTCGGTTCGTGGTTGCGACTTCCGGTCTTATCTTAGTGGTCATGGGGCTCTTCCCAAAAGTGGCAACTGTGATTGCCTCTCTGCCGAACGCGGTTCTTGGGGGTGCAGGAATTGCCATGTTTGGAATTGTTGCGGCGAGTGGAATCAGAACCTTATCCAAAGTTGATTTTGATAAGAATCCCCATAATCTATTTATCGTGGCAATCAGTATTGGAGTTGGTCTTATTCCATTAGTCGCGCCTGACTTCTTTAAAATGTTTCCAAACTGGAGCCAAACCATCGTTCATAGTGGGATTACACTGGGTTCACTGACAGCTATTATTTTAAATGCCTTCTTTAATGGAAGTGGAACAAAAGGATTAGGCGATGACGTTTCCAAGGAGTTGTCGGGCAATTCTAAGATTGATGTAGCTTAGGTCTAGTCAACAGTGAAGTTTTTTGGCATACTAGAAAGTAGAAAAAAACTCGTCGGAGGTTAGCATGAAACGGACGAAGTTGGATTGCACTAACGAAGCGCTAACCTCCGGGAGCCTTTGGAAAATGGTACGTAGAGCTCAGGTGGTTACGTTCATCGGGGCAGGTGGCAAAACGACGTGCCTTAACCGTTTGACGCGGGAGATCACCCAAGCTGGGGAACCCGTGATTGCCACAACGACGACAAAAGTGTATCCGTTAACGTTTCCCTCGCTTTGCAAAAATGCGGGGGAATTCCCGTTTCTAGAAATAATTACGCCCTGTTTCTGGTACGCGGACAGCGAAAAAGAGAGCGGAAAATGGCTTGGCCTCCCCACTGAAATTGTGGATCAGGCGATTCATAAGGATTCCAAGTTAAAGGTGAAGGGGCACTTTTGGCTGATTGAAGGGGATGGAGCTCGGGAATGTCAACTCAAATGTTGGGCTGCGCATGAACCCCAAATTCCCCGCTTAACCGAGTCTGCTGTACTGGTTATTGATGGACGATTATGGGGTAAGACACTTCAGGAAAACGAGATCTACCGTTCTGAACTTTGCCCTGACCTGATCGGACACATTTGGAGTCCGAAGCTTGCCTGGGAATATATTCTGAGGTCCCCGGTTTTTAAGCCGGAGTATCGGGAGATGTCCTGGGTTGTTCTTTTCAATGAATGGAGTGGTCCGAAAAATGGGTCAAGACAGGACCCTTTTGATGGTGAAGTGTACGCCTTGCTCAAAGTGGGAGAAGAATATCTTCGGCAAGAGCAACTTCCTGAGTCGCTACTGGCTAAACATTTGAGATTGGCTTCGGGAGATGCAAAGGAGGGAAGCTTACAGTGGTTCGATTTGTGGTGATGGCCTCAGGTCAAGCAACACGGATGGGTCAGGATAAACTGATTTTGCCCTGGAAGGATTCCACTGTTTTGGGATATGTGCTTAAGGTTATTCTCCAGTCTCTTGAAGCTACAAGATCAGGAGCGAAGCTGAACTGTATTTCCGAAGTTGCGGAACCCCCAGCTGAAGTCTGGGTGGTGGCTCGAAAACCGATGCGCGACTATGGAATCAGCGCAAATTGGAGTGCAGGGGACAGGTATAAGGGCGTATGGATCAACCAACCTGCGCTACGACCGCTTGCCGAAACGATAAGCTTAGGACTGGCGGATTTACCAGAAGGAATCTTGGGAATCTGTTTTGTTCCTGGAGATCAGGTGGGTCTTGAACCTCAAAAATTAGGAGAATTAACCCAGTGCTTTCTCGAGAAACAGCCTGACTTTCTCGTTCCACAGGTTGAGAACGTGGGTATCAATGCTTCCCCGGTATTTTTTCACCGCCGCTATTTAGAGGAATTACGCTCTCTTCAAGGAGAGCAAGGGGGAAGGGCCATCCTTCAACGCTATCCTCAACGCTGGTTAAGCTATTCAGTCCCTGCCGAGTTCATGGAAGATGTGGATACTCTGGAAGATTATCAGCGCTTACGAGCGCTATAGAAATAAATAATAGAGGAATGAAGCCAGAAAAAGGAGAGATTTTTGGTGTTCACAATACGCGACTTAGTTCAACCCGCGACAATTGAAGAAGCCTACGCAACGCTGATCAGCAAAAAGATGAATACGGTCTTAGGTGGTTGCTTGTTCTTAAAGATGGGCTCGAAGAGAATCGGAACAGCGATTGACTTATCGAACCCGGAACTTGGGCTTAAGGGGATTCGTGAGCACGAGGACAGCTTTGAAATAGGAGCCATGGCCACGTTTCGGGAAGTGGAAACCTATCCGCAGTTTCAAGAATTTTTCCAGGGAGTCCTTCCCCAAGCTGTACGAAACATTATCGGGGTGCAATTCCGAAACGGCGTGACCGTAGGAGCTTCCGTCTTTTCAAAGTACGGATTTTCCGATTTACTCACCGCGTTGCTTGCCCTTGATGCTGAGGTGGAGTTATTCCACGGGGGGAGAATGACCCTGCAAGCGTTTTTGGCGCAACCCTATGAAAAAGATATTTTAACTAAAATTTGGCTTCAGAAAAACACTCGCCGTGCTGCTTATCAATGTCTCAGAAACTCAGCTAGCGATTATCCTGTGCTGAATGTCGCCGTTTCCGAGTTGGAAGGCCAATGGCGAATCGTGGTTGGAGCCAGGCCGCAACGTGCAATACTCGCGGCAAGGGCCTCCCAGAAGTTGTCAGAGCACGTAAGCGCAAGCGGAGCTTTACTTCAGAACGATGAAACATTGATCGAAGATATCGCAAAGCTTGCTGCAGAGGAACTCTCCTTTGGTACGAATATGCGGGGAAGTGCCGAATATCGTCAAGCGATTTGTCCTGTTTTGGTCAAAAGAGCCCTTAGGGAGGTAGCGCGCAATGCAAATTGAACTCATCATCAATGAAAAAAAAGTACACTGGGATGTCGCTGCCGATGACTTTTTAGCGGACACCTTACGGTCACATGGTTATTTGAGCATAAAAAAAGCGTGTAATACGAGCTGTTGCGGATTATGTACCGTCTGGGTGGAGGGCCAACCGACTCTTTCCTGCTCAATGCTCTCCATTCGAGCGAACGGAAAAAAGCTCACAACCCTAGAAGGCGTTCAGAAGGAAGCCACCGAGTTCGCCCAAATTCTGACAGCTGAGGGAGCGGAACAGTGCGGTTTTTGTAGTCCAGGCTTCGTTATGAATGTCCTGGCCCTGAAAAATGAACTCGAAAATCCAACAGATGAAGAAATTATTCATTACCTAACTGGGAACCTCTGCCGCTGTACCGGCTATATGGGACAGCTGCGCGCGGTCAAAACCTATCTGGGGGTGAATTCAGAACAATGATGAAGACAAAGCAGATTGGGAGAAAAGTGGCTAAGATCGACGGAATGGCCTTGGCTACAGGGAAACCCGTCTACACCGATGATCTTGCAGACGCGAATGCCTTGATTGTTAAACTCTTACGCAGTCCGCATGCGTTTGCACGGATTAAATCAATCGACACGACACGGGCCGAAAAGTTAGAAGGAGTCGAGTGCATCTTCACCTATAAGGATGTACCCCAAACACGTTTTTCGTTAGCCGGGCAATCTTACCCCGAACCTTCGCCCTATGATCGTTTAATTCTGGAAGAAGTCGTACGCTATGTGGGGGACGAAGTCGCCATTATTGCAGCCATCGATGAAAAGACCGCTGTTAAAGCGATGAATTTGATTAAAGTTGAGTATGAGGTATTAAAGCCTGTCCTCAATTTTGAAGAAGCAATCGGGAATTCCACCGTGGTTCACCCAGAAAAGGACGTGCACTGTAACTTTGATATCGGCATGCTCCAAGAACAAAACGTCGTGTCCACCCAAAAGGTAGTCGTCGGAGACGTTGACGAAGAACTGAAAAAGTGTGATGTGATCGTCGAAGGAGTTTATTATCCGCAGGCCCAAGCTCATGCCATGATGGAAACGTATCGCGCCTACACCTACCTCGATTACCTCGGACAATTAGTTGTGGTTAGTTCGACGCAGGTTCCTTTTCATATTCGGCGCCACGTAGCTCGAGCTCTGGAACTGCCAGCAAGTAAGGTTCGCGTCATTAAACCCCGAATCGGGGGAGGTTTTGGTGGGAAACAAACCAGCTCAGGAGATGTTTTTGCCGCCTTCGTAACCTTGAAAACCGGGAAGCCGGCAAAGATCATTTATGATCGGCAAGAAACCTTTAGTTGCACAACGAGTCGGCATGCCATGCGTTTGAAAGTAAAAATGGGAGCCGATCGCGAAGGGTTTATCCGCGCCCTTGATCTTGAAGTATTATCAGATACCGGAGCCTACGGGGAACACGCTTCCACGGTTTTAGGCTGTGTCGCGGAATATACCTTACCTCTCTATAATAAAACCCGAGCCATTCGGTTTAGGGGTCAAGCGGTTTATACCAACAAAATGCCAGCAGGCGCTTTCCGAGGCTATGGAGCGACTCAAGGAACGTTTGCTGTCGAATCTACTGTGAACAAGCTAGCCCTCAAATTAGGGATGGACTCAACCGAGCTTCGTCTTAAAAATATCATCCGCGAAGGGGAAACCTCTCTGGCTACCCAGGGCATCAAGCTGGGTAGCTCAACCCTTGATCGTTGCATTATCAAAGGAAAAGAGCTGATTGGTTGGGAGGAAAAAGGCTTGCGACGCCAGGTTAGTCCGCATAAAGTTCGGGGCCTGGGTATGGCCGTGACGATGCAGGGCTCAGGAATTGCCAATATCGATACAGCCTCTGCCGAGATTCGTTTGAATGATTTGGGGAGCTTTGTCCTCATGCACGGTTTAACTGATAATGGTATGGGCGGGGATACGATTTTGGCGCAGATGGCGGCTGAAGTCCTCGAAACCGAGGTGGACAAAATTGCAGTTCATGCGGTGGACACCGATACGTCTCCTTATGATCCGGGTGCTTATGCTTCCAGCGGGACCTATGTTAGCGGGACAGCTGTGATTAAAGCGGCTAAGGATTTGAAAGCGAAGATTTTGGAGCAAGGTGCGAAATATTTGGAAGTCCCTGTTGAAGAGGTTGAGCTTACTGGGGAAGTGGTGCGCTGGGTTCCGAGCGAGCTTGAACTCGGCAAGGAACCTCAATCGAAAGAGATTACCCTCGCTAAAATGGCGGAACTCGCTGTTCTGGGAATCGGTAAACTTCAACTGGTTGGACAGGCTACGTTTGGTGGCGAAATTTCTCCGTCACCTTATATTGCTGGCTTTGCTGAAGTAGAAGTCGATCAAGAAACTGGGAAGGTGGATCTTCTTCAGTATGTCGCAGTTGTCGATTGCGGAACCGTGATTAACCCCAACCTAGCTCGTATCCAAGCTGAAGGGGGAACCGTTCAGGGGATCGGCATGGCTCTTTTTGAAGATGTCAAGTACAACGACCGAGGGAAAATGCAAACGGACTCGTTTATGCAATATAAAATCCCGACGCGCCTGGACATCGGCCAGGTTAGGATTGCGTTTGAAGAAAGTTATGAACCATCGGGTCCTTTTGGGGCAAAGTCAGTGGGGGAAGTCGTGGCCAATACCCCGGCTCCAGCTATTGCTGATGCCGTGTATAATGCCGTGGGTGTAAGAGTCACGCATCTGCCGATTACTCCGGAGAAAGTGTTTATGGGGATGAAAAAGAAATAAGGAAATTGTAGCTTTTCGCGCATCCGTTCAAGTATAATGGAAGTAGGCTTCTCCCTGGATTTGAGGGGGAAGCCTTATTTTTGGGGGCAAAGAATAGTGAACACTTGGTAAATATGCGAGTGGCTAGGACGCGTCGGAAATCCAAAGTGGTCAGAAGTGCACACTATTATTGAGCTAAAAAAACCCAAATCCAGTTAAGGTTGGGTTTTCTCAAGGGTTGGGCGGCATTTGTACTTTCAACCTTATTTTTTATATTCTGATATTTTCAACATTGGGGAGGAATATATTGGATTTTGTTGAATTGTGATATAAAGGGTTGTTGAATATCAGTTTAAAGACTTAAAACGTAGGATTACTAAATTATAGATTTAGGTTGTAGCCGTAATAAAAAAAGGAGGAAATAACTATGAAGATCGAATCTGTCAGAATAGAAAATTTTAGGAGTTTTAAAGACGAGACAATTAAATTTGATAATTACACTTGTCTTGTAGGCTCAAATGGTGCTGGTAAATCGACTGTATTAAATGCTTTGAATGTGTTTTTTAGACAAAATAAAGATAGTAAAACTGATCTTAGTAAGCTTACAAAAGAAGATTTTCATCATAAAAATACAGATGACCCAGTAAAAATAACCGTGACTTTTACTGAAATTTCAGATTCCGCAAAAGATGAATTATCAGATTACGTTAGACAAGATAAACTAATTGTTTCTTCTGTTGCAAATTTTGATTCGACTACAGATTGTGCTGTGGTTAAGCAATTTGGAAATCGTCTCGGTTTTAATGAGTTTAGAAAATTTTTCGAAGAAGAAAAAAGCGGGGCAAAAGTTTCTGATTTAAAGGAAATCTATTCAACCTTTCAAAAGACATATAGAGATCTACCTGCTCCGGGAGGAAAAACTGCAATGGTTGATGCCCTGAGAAAATATGAAGCCAATCATTCTGAAGGGTGTATATTGATTCCAAGTGAAGATCAGTTTTATGGTGTCAGCAAAGGTGTCAATAAGCTTGCAAGCTACATTCAATGGGTATTTATTGCTGCCTCAAAAGATGCAATAGAAGAAAGCGAAGAATCAAAGACCTCAGCATTGGGACAACTTTTAGGAAGGACTGTTAGATCAAAAGTAAATTTTTCAGAGAAAGTTAGTAAACTAAAGAAAGATGCCCAAGAAGAATATCAGAGAATGCTCGATGTAGAACAATCTGCATTGGACTCAATATCTACCACCTTAAAGGAAAAACTGGAGTCTTGGTCACATCCTGGTATTACTGCTCAGATCCTATGGAAACAAGATTCTGAGAAGTCAATAAAAGTTGAAGAACCTTGGGCTTATATTAGAATTGGTGAAAGAGGATTTGAGGGTGATTTAGCCAGATTTGGCCATGGCTTGCAGCGGTCATATATGCTTGCATTACTTCAAGAATTAACAACTATTTCTGATGAAACTATTCCTACATTGATAATGGGAATTGAGGAACCAGAAATATATCAACATCCTCCTCAGGCTAAACATCTTGCAGAAGTACTAAATGATCTCTCAGAAAACGATTCTCAAATATTGATTTGTTCACATAGCCCTTTATTTATTCCTGGTAACAATTTCGAGACGATAAGAGTTGTAAGAGAAAAAGATAACCCCAGTACGTCATATATATCCCAGCTTTCATATGAAAATTTATCTACTAAACTTGAATTATCCGGGCAAAAAGCTTTAAAGGAAGAAGGAATGTTGGCGAAGCTCTACCCTTCTCTGAACCCAATAATTAATGAGATGTTTTTCTGTAATAATTTGATTTTAACTGAAGGAATTGAAGATGTCGCGTATATCTCAACATATTTAATGCTTACAGGAATTATTATGGATTTCAGGAGATATGGATGTCATATAGTCCCGGTTGGGGGTAAAAGCTCAATTATTAAACCGCTGGCAATGGCAAAATTATTAAGTATACCTACTTTTGTTATTTGTGATGCTGATACAGATAAAGAACAAATTGAAGATGAGGATAGGAGAAATTCCGAAGTGAGTAAGCACAAAAAGGACAATAGAACCATTTTAAATCTTTTAGAATATCCAGACTTAGGAGAATGGCCATCTACATCAATAACCAAACCGGATTTATGTATGTGGAAAACAAACCTTACTCATGCTATAGAAAATGAACTTGGTTCAAACTGGAAAGATTATTTAGATTTAGCCTATGCCCATTATGGAAATCCCGGTGGATTAAAGAAAAATCCTTTAGCAATAGCGCGTGCATTAAAGTCAGGTTGGGAGGATGGATTGAAATCTAATTTACTTATTAAATTAACTGCGGATATTGTTGCTTTTGCCAAAAGTCAAAAAGATTTAGTTAAAATTTAATTTGCTTATACAGTAAAATTATTGGAGGATAGCATCAATGAGTGATGATTGGTTAGAGGAGATAGAACCGCGCTTAAAAAAGAGTTATATATTTGAGATATTTTCTGAGAAATGTGTTAATGATTCTGCAGGTGATCATGCCAAAGCACTGGTAAAAGACGGTGTACTATATGCTTATAATAAATCAAAAACTATTATACGTCATATGCCTGAGTTTACACTTCATGATGCTGGGCATTTATTTCGCGTCTTGCGATTAATGGAGAAGTTACTAACTAAAGAGAATATTGATAAGTTATACGTTCCAGAATTAATGTTACTTATTTTAACAGCATTCTTTCATGATATTGGCATGGCGCCTGATGAGGAGACAATATTATGTTGGAAAAGGTATTGGGATATTGACCCCAAATTCAATGGATCTCAGGAGGAAAAGGAATATATTGAATTTGATAGATTTTGCTCGTCAAGATCCGAAAGAATAAAAGATATAGATGAAGCTAGGGTACAAGGTAATATTACATTATCAGAAACCTTAAAACAGTATTTAATCACCGATTATATAAGAATCACACATGGAAAGCGTTCAAGGGAGATTATTGATAAAGATTGGAATAGTAGAATTAAGTATAGGGACATAGATCTAACTGTAGATTTTGCAGAATTATGTTTTAGTCATTCCGATGATGCAATAAAAATTAGTAATTTGGATAAACATTTAATATGTGGACCAGAAGTGTTTGCATGTTTGCCATTGATTGCTGTTGTACTAAGAATTGCTGACATTTTAGATTTTGATTTAAAAAGGACCCCACCAGTACTGTTCTCCCATTTATATGTTAGGCATCCGGTTTCTTTGCAGGAATGGAGTAAACATCGTGCAATAGAAGCATGGAATATAAATGAAAAAAATATCCAGTTTCATGCCAAATGTACCCATCCAGCAATTGAATCTTCAATTCATAAGTTTTGTGATTTAATAGATCAAGAATTAAGCATATGCAATAATATTCTAAATGAAATTAACGAATTCAATAGTAATAATGACAGATCGCTAATAGTAAGATTACCATTTCAAGTTGATAGAACAAAAATTGAAACCAAAAAAGATATCTCAGGTAAACCAATCTACAATTATAGAGAAACACGATTTGAATTAAGTAAAAATCAAGTGATAGAACTATTAATGGGCACAAAACTATACGGCGATACAGGTGTTGCCCTTCGCGAATTAATTCAGAATTCAATAGATGCGTGTCTACTCAGAAAAGCATTAGAGAATAAATGGGGAAATGATTATAAACCATATCTTGAAGTAAAGTTTTATCATGAAAACTCTGACTCAATTTTAGAAGTGAATGATAATGGAATAGGTATGGATCAATACATTATTGATAATTATTACTCGACTATTGGTTCTTCCTTTTATAAATCATCGGATTTTTATTCTCTTCGCTCTAAAACTGGATTTGATTTTGTACCAATATCAAGATTTGGAATTGGAATATTATCATGTTTTATGGTCACTGATACAATCTTAGTAGATACAAGGAAACTATATGGTCCACATAAATCTAGTGATCCAATAAGTCTAATGATTGAAGGACAGGATAGTATTTTTTGGATAAAAGATGGTGTTCGAGAAATACCTGGAACACAGACAAAGTTAATTTTAAGAAAGAACGAAAACCCTTGGCAAGATTTGAGTGAACAAAAATTTATCAATTTGGTAGAAGAAGCAGTCCCAAATCCACCATTTCCTATTCAAATTACAACATTAAGCCAAACGAAAATGAGAGATGAACGTAGTTTTAAAGAATTAACAGCTACTTCTTTAAAAGATTATTCATGGGATGAACATGAGAACTTAAAAGAAATTGAAATGGAATTTAATGATGTAAGTGAAGGTATTATTGGTTCAGCAATAATTGGAATATTAGAAAAAAATGGTATGCCAATTAAAAAATTCGATATGATAAATAAAAACATAGAGATTGAAGGTGAAATGTATCAATTGGATAAAAGTATTAAGATATCTAATAATGAAATTGAACTTTCTACCACGACTGTAACAATTGATATGATTTAACTGAGGAGAAGATACACTACAAAGCACGGTAGGAGGAGTCGTAGACTGCTCTTCTCAGCTTAAATCAGTATATTAAACAGTGTAAGAATCATCTTTCAAGCACAAATAAGTGGTTCTATAAGACCGTACGCTAATCATTGTTTTAGCTACTCGTTAAATGTGTGATGATTCAGTCAATGTCTTCCTCCTTAACTATAGAAAGGAGGTTGTAACGTGAAAGTTGTTTACCCTATCTGCTGTGGTGTCGATGTGCATAAAACTTTTCTCGTCGCCACAATCATTACTTCACAGGGAATTACTCCTCATTATTCCAAAAAGAGATTCTCCACCTTTAACAAGTCCATTCTCCAATTCAAGCAATGGTTGATTGATAACAACTGTTTTGATGTGTGCATGGAATCGACGGGGAAATATTGGGTTCCCATCTTTAATCTTTTGGAAGATACCATCCGTATTACTGTCGCTAACCCCAAATGGGTGAAAGCTGTAAAGGGAAACAAGGACGATACCAAAGATTCAAAGTGGATTGGAGACCTTTTTCGTTTAGGTTTAGTCCCAGGAAGTTTTATCCCCCCTAAGCCCATTCGTATCCTGCGTGAATACACCCGCTATCGATCCAAACTTGTTTCCTGTAAAAGTAGCGAAAAGAACCGTTTCCAGAACGCCTTCACCGTCTGCAATGTAGCCCTTGATGCTGTCGTTTCCGACATGTTTGGCAAATCCGCCTCTTCCATCACGGACTACTTGATTTCATCTAACTCTTTTAATCCTGATTATTGCTCATCTCTTCTTCAAAGGTCTTTAAAGAAAAAAGCAGATGCCGTAGTTGAATCCATTGAAGGATATCAAATGACCAAGGAACAAAAGGAACGAATAATCCTGGTTCGCTCCCATCTTGAATTTATTCAACAATCCATTACTATGCTCGATGAGAAGTTGGATAAGATGCTCGTTCCTTATGAGAATGCCATTACTCTTCTTTGTACCATTCCTGGAGTTGACAGAGCTTCTGCTATTACCATCATCTCCGAGATTGGCACCGATATGACTCAGTTTGCCAGTTCCAAACGTTTATGTTGCTGGGCGGGCTTAACACCTGGCAACAATGAATCTGCAAGTAAGAAGAAATCTGTTCGAATAACACGTGCTGGCGTCTACCTCAAACCTGTATTGGTACAAATTGCCCATGCAGCCGTGAAGTCGAATAAATCTCCTTACTACAAAGTCAAGTATGAACGAATTAGCAAAAGGAGAGGCAAAAAAAGAGCCATAATCGCTATCGCAAGGATGATACTCACCGCCATCCACAATATGTTTATTACTGGTGAAGAATTCAATCCCAGTGATCTGTATAAGATTGATATGCCCCAAGAAATGGTGGAAAAGCAGAAAGAAAAAGCTATTAAACAAGCAGTTAAACTTCTACTTTCACATGGTCTGATAAAGGAAACTGACATTTCCGTGGTTTAAACTAAAGCTTTATTTTTTCTGGGCCTTCAAAGCCTTAATTTGGTGCACCCTTTTTTAGGCTGAGATAAGTTATTTTTCATGCTATCTTTCTTAATACATTTCCTTTTCGCTAAAATTTTTCTAGATTAAAGATTACTTATTGTTAAATGGCAAGCTGTTCGCCCGGTTTGTCATTTTTCTTTGGGAATATACTCCAAATGAATTGATATTGAAGTTTTGCAAGGTCAAATTCCTATGCTGAAGCTAACTGAATGATTGTTCTGGAAGAATACAGGGATGAAGGGATATCAGCATACAATGGAACTAAGCGTCCAGACTTTGAGGCAATGATAAGACATGCTAAAGAGGATAAAGAAATTAAGCATATCTTGGTTCACGATTCATCCCGATTCTCCCGTCATAAATACCGCTCATCGTCAATCAAAGGAGAGCTTCAGCAGCATGGAGTTACTGTCATTCTAGTAAATTCGCCTTATGATCCTACAACCATTGAAGGAGTTTGGCGGGATTCAATTGATGAAGCTATGGCTTAAACCACATCCATGGTCATAGGGCAGCATGTCGTAAAAGGGATGGTCGAAAATGCCAGCAAAAGAGATCCAGAAACAGGATATTGCTATAAAAATGGTGGACGTGCTCCCTATGGTTACAGACTGAATGGGTTATACATAGGAAAGGGTCAACGTAAAGATAACTATAAGCTGCTTTGGGAAAAAGACCCGGAGACAGCTCCTATCTTACAGAGAATGGTAGTCGATTGGCGGATTGGTGAAGGCTTATCCTATCATCAAATTAGGGATCGTTTGAATGAACAAAACATCCCTAATCCGAGCGGGACTACCTGGATTAGTTCTTCTATCAGCCAAATGTTTCGTGAAGATAGACTCATGCAGTATGCCGGATATTATTATTGGAATAAGACCGCAAAACGGGGGACTAAAGGGCAGACACGCAAAGATAAAAGTGAATCGATTATTGTTGAAAATGCACACTCAGCAATCATTTCGGTTGAAGAGGTAAAAGCAGCATTGGCTTTAGCTCGCAGTAGGCAACCAAGAACAGCAGCGATCAGCAGCTTTAATAGTCGTTGGGCTTTAACTGGATTAAATCTTGAAGGGCAACCCTTCTTTACTTGCAAATGCTGCGGTGGAAATATGTCAGGACTTAATGATCCCAGAGGGGGCAAATATGCTTGCAGCAACTACCATTACCGTGGGGAAGTAGCCTGCACCAATCAACACACCGTAAGAAGGCCAGTCCTCGAAAAGAAGTTGTTACAGCAAATTGAAGAGAACTTTGGAGAGCCGGAAGTTTTAGACTCTCTGATGAGTGAACTCAATTCCCGTTTAAATGGTGAGCTTGAATCTTACCATAAAAATATTAAATCCATGGAAAAAGAGCTAAACAAAGTGGAAAAACTTATCGATGATACGTTTACAGCTTTTGCCAAAGGATTAGATCCGGATCTGTGCAATGAGCGCTTAACAAAGCTTAAAGCCCAGAGAGAGGAACTAAACGTTAAGATGGAGAAATCAAAAAAAGATGAGCCAAAGCCCCTGGCCATTAATACCCAAAAAGCTAAGGCTATGCTTAATGATCTAAAAAAAATCTATGAGAATGGTACAAACGAGCAAAAAAGAACGTTATTTAAAACCTATATAAGACGAATGCAATTTGACCCAGAAACTAATCAGGTGGACGTAGTTTTCTATACGCCTTATGTCCAAGAAAAATTGCGAACTGGAGCATACTTGCAGACATACATTGCTGACGATGTCGGGAATGCCCAGAACGTCAATACCGGAAGCTTTTAAAGCCTAGAAGATCGAAGTTCTCTCACTTAACGCATTTTGTTTTGTTTTGAAGAGTGAGATGAGGGTGGAAAAATTTGTTGCAAGCTACCATAATTTATTGTAAACTTAAATTAAATTTAAGGTTTACAATAATAAATGTGAGGAGTGTTACAAAGATGAGTCAAAGTCAGTCGCAGTCGCCTAATCTCCGTATGATGGTTTTTGCATGTCTTTTTACAGCATTAATAGTAATTGGAGGTTATATTAGCTTCCCAATTCCCCTCAGTCCCGTACCTATTGTATTATCAGATTTCTTTACGATGCTGGCAGGTTTATTCTTAGGAGCATCCTGGGGGGGGGCTAGTGTAGGATTATTTCTCTTTTTAGGTGCACTTGGACTTCCTGTTTTCGCAGGTGGAAAAGCAGGCCTGGTCGTTCTTTTTGGGCCTACAGGCGGTTTCTTATTTGGGTATTTGATTGCTGCCCTTGTAATTGGGTTGATTTCTGGAAAAGGTAAATCCTCATTTATAAAAGACCTCGCTGCTTTAATTGTTGGAAACATAATTCTCTTCGGCATTGGTGTTCCTTGGCTTAAACTGGCGTTAAAACTTTCATGGGGAAAAGCATTGGCCTTGGGACTTTTACCGTTCATACCCGGTATGATAATCAAAATTATTGTTGCACTCGCTTTAATCAAAACATTGCGCCCCCTTCTCAAGTCGGTGATCACTAATCAATCACAAAGTGGGGGGGACTAAATGAGCATTCTTGCAACTCAACATTTGACACACATTTTTCCTAACGGCAAAATTGCGATTAATGATATAAACCTTTCAATTCAAGATGGGGAGTTCGTTATTATTGTAGGCTCTAATGGTTCGGGAAAAACTGTTTTGATACGACATTTTAATGGACTCTTTCTTCCTACTAAAGGGAAAATATTACTGGACGGGGAGCCGATAACCAAAGATCTTACTTCGGTAAGGAAAAAAATCGGATTGATTTTTCAAAATTCGGACAGTCAAATAGTGGGTCAAACTGTTGCCGAGGATGTGGCATTTGGTCCTGAAAACCTTAATTTATCCCGTAAGGAAGTTGATGATAGAGTTAAAGAATCACTTGAAGCTGTAGGATTAAGCGCTTTTGCTAATCAAC
>Ga0255336_101388_pt1 | contig 17714 bp, 16 predicted proteins | sample MeOH1_35cm_T3_17_FD_189102 | JGI IMG/M metagenome (GOLD analysis project Ga0255336, IMG submission 189102) | Sandy soil microbial communities from University of British Columbia, Vancouver, Canada - MeOH1_35cm_T3_179 | ecosystem: Engineered > Artificial ecosystem > Sand microcosm > Unclassified ...
GCTAATCCGCCATTGCCCAAAAAAACGAAACGCCGAACCACAGCAAAAACCGAGGCATCGCCACGCCGCCACTGATCCGCTGGTCAATCCAGGAGATCCGCCGCGTCGCCATCAGGCTTGCTCGAAAACGGATCCAACCAGCACACATCATCACATGGTCTCTCTGGCGTAGAGCTCACCAGGCGACCGCTCAGCGTGCACACTTCAGATCAAAAACGCAACTGTAATGTTAGCTCCGACAATTTCCGCTTTGTCTTCTGGATCGCGGTCATTCCGGCCTTCATCTCGCTCGCCGTGATGATATTTGCCGTTCGCGAGCCCGCTCGGCATGAAGCCGACGCCAAACCACGGTTGCGCCTCGCAGATGCGAAACGCCTGTCCGGCCGATTCTGGAGCGTGGTTGGCGTCGCCACGGTCCTCACCCTTGCCCGCTTCTCCGATGCGTTCCTCATCCTGCGCTCCCAGAATGCCGGGATCCCGGTCGCCTTAGTGCCCGCCGTCATGGTGGTGATGAACATCGTCTATGCGCTCGGAGCCTATCCGGCCGGTGTGCTGTCTGACAGGATTGGCCGAGGCGGGCTGCTCGCGGTCGGAATCGTCTGCCTGATCGTGGCAGATCTGTTTCTTGCCCTCGGCACGACCATTTCGCTCGTCATGATCGGCGTCGTCTTCTGGGGGCTGCACATGGCGCTCACGCAGGGCTTGTTCGCGAGCCTGGTGGCCGACACCGCGCCGGAGGATCTTCGCGGGACGGCATTCGGTGTATTCAACTTCGCCGGAGGCATCGCCATGCTGATCGCGAGCGTCCTCGCCGGCGGATTGTGGGACGCCTATGGTCCGTCGGCAACATACCTCTGCGGCGCGGCGCTCACCTTGGTCGCGCTGATCGGTCTGGTCCTTTCACACCGCCGAAACCAACTGACTCATTCCGCCGGATGAATTGGCCGATGCGCGGCAGAACATCGCGGCGCCAGGCGGTTCCGTAAATCAAGCCCAGAACTCCAACTTTCGGGCAGAGGAAATGGTCGCGTCGCTCCGCCGGTATTCCAGAGCAGAGATCGTGCGCCACCTGCGTTTGGCCAAGCCCTGAAATCTCATCATCCTCGTCTTCCACGGTCAAAACGCGTGCCGGTTATGGCTTCCGTGGCAATCCTGCTTCCACGCCACGCCAACCGCTCGTCCGCCAGTGCGGCGTCATGGAACACGCGCGATCGTGTCGAGGAAGAATTCCGCCGGCACGTCGACAACTGAAAAGAACAGTTTGAGAAAAGGATGGCCCACAGGGGTCCTCCCCGTCGTCGCGCAGGATCTTGGCGAAAAGCTCGCCGCCGCTCGCGCAATGACGGCAAGAGATAGGTCGAGAGCATCATCAGTTCGGCGCCACCCGGATAGACGCGGCGGCGGCGGCCGGGCCGGAAGGCCGAAACGGTGATGATTGCATAATCCTCGAACCATTCCAAGCGCAGGGTACGCGTGGGGCTGTCGACACGGATCGGGTTAATGCGCGTGTCAAGCTTGCCGCCGATCAGCGTCAGCGATGCGGGCCGGGCTTGTTCGTCGGCAACGATTGCAGCTGCCGCAAGCGCGGGCAATGCGGATTGGTAAAGCCCGATGAGATGGGTTGCGCCTCCGAGATAGCGCAGCATCTCGACCACATAGGCGATATTGTCATCGAGGCTGAACGGACCGGCTACGACAGGAACCTCGGCTGCATCCCTCCAGGTGAGCCAGACGGTATTCCTGTCGCCAGTGGCTATTATACGGTGAAGCATTTTGCCGGTGATGCTGCCCACGAACTTCGGGCGCCGCTGGCCATCACGATGCTGAGTATCGGCAAGTTGCCTGAAGGCGAGGCAAAATCGAGGCTTGCCGCCAACGCGCAGAGGATGAAGCGCCTGGTCGACCAAATGCTCGATTTGTCTCACGCCACGGTGCTTGAGATTGACGCAAATACCCGCGCCGACCTTCGTGCAATTGTTTCCGACGTCGCCTCGGAACTGACGCCCCTTGCTGTTGCTCGCGGTCGCTCCATCGCGTTCCGCGATGCCGGCGCGACCGAAGTATACGGGCATGCCGACGCGATCGGCCGTGCACTCAGGAACCTTGTCGAGAATGGTTTGTCCCATACCCCTCCGAGAACCGTGGTCGAGGTCGTCGCCGGTCCGGGTCGGCAATGCTCAGTACGCGATCATGGTCCAGGCATCCCCGCTGTTCGACGCAGCGTCGTGCTGGAGCGCTTCCACCGGCTGGACAAGAACCGCACAGAGGGGGCGGGGCTTGGCCTGGCTATCGCTTCGACCATCATGGATTTGCATGGGGGCGAGATCCGCATCGAGGATGCGCCGGGTGGCGGCGCGCTCGTCCGTCTCATTTTTCCTGAGGCGAGTCGGTCTTGAAGGATAGTGCTATACTCAGCGCGCTCTTCTTTTTTGCATCAATGTGAGTGCCTCGTCGCCAAGGTAGACAAAGTTCAACGAGCCGAAGGTGCGCGCGTGGTCATCTGCGATTCTCGGTAGGGTGGGGCGTGATTCGGCCTCAACTGACATCGTCAGGCACCGTCTTACCGATACTGGTGCACGTGACGGTCGCATCCCCTTTGCGTTCCGCGTCGAACGCCCGCTTTCCCTTATCGGCCCACAGGCTTCGCGCCTATTGGCCCTGATCGCTCTGGAGCTTGTCGGCCATCCAGAGCATCGCGCCGTAGATCATGGTGCGGTCATCGCCGGTCAGGTCCACGATGCCCGCCTTGACGACGAGGCCGCCGTGTGTGGACGGCCTCCGCGATGCAAGGGGTTTGTCGGAGTTAGTGACGTTTTTAGTCGGCGGCGTCCGTGTGTCCGGCCTACATAAGGCGGCACCTTTCGCCGCCGGCCTTGATGAGATTCGCGGATCAGGTCCGTAACCGAGTTCACGCGCTAAGAGCGCCAGGCGGCCTTCTGGGTGTCCTGATCTCGTCGATCGACCATCGCGTCATCACCTCTTTCAGCGCCAATGCATCACGACCGCCCTTCCTTTCGGTCGGGCGCTCGTCTCGTTAAGCCGGACGATAAACCTCGCCACGTGTCAACACCGCCCAGATGATGCGTGCCATTTCGTTTGCCAGTGCAACGGCCGCGAGTTTGACGGGTTTGCGTGCAAGCATCCTGGCGAGCCAGGATTCGGCGTAACCCCTCCCTCGTCTTTGCCCAGCGGATCGTGGATATCGCGCCGACAACCAGGAGTTTGCGAATGCCGGGATCGCCCATTTTGGTAATTCGTCCCAAGCGATCCTTGCCCCCGCTGGAATTCTGACGGGGCACAAGGCCTAACCAAGCGGCAAAACCTCGACCTGATCTGAACGCATGGATATCGGGCACGCCGGCCAGAACGGCACTGGCCGTGATGACGCCGACACCAGGGATGGTGATAAGCCGCGCAGCATCGGCATCTTCGCGGCATCGCTTACGCATCTGGGCTTCCATCACGTTGATCTGCTTGGACAGTGCAACCAACTGGTCTGCGAGCACATTGAGCACTTTGCGCACCGAAAGTGGCAGCGCGGTTTCGGGATTTGAAATGCGCTCCAGCAGCCGGCCAAGATTCTGCGTTCCAGCCGGCACCAGCACGCCCAATTCCGCCATATGGCCACGGATCGCATTGATGAGCGTCACGCGTTGCCGTGACAGGAGCTCGTGTGCGCGGTGCACGACGCGCGCAGCCTGCTGCTCGATCGACTTGATCGGCGTCGTGCGCACCGACGGGCGCGTAACCGCCTCGCAGATCGCGGCAGCATCGGCGGCATCGTTCTTTTGGCGGACGACATAGGGTTTGACGTAGCTCGGCGGGATCAGGCGGACATCGTGCCCGACCGCGCGCAGTTCTCGGCCCCAGTAATGGGTTGTGCCGCACGCTTCCGTTCCGACCAGTACTGGCGACAATTTGGCGAAGAACGGCAGGACCTCTTCGCGCCGCAGCTTGCGCTGGATGACCGTGTTGCCGGCGGCATCCGCGCCATGCACTTGCAGAACGCGCTTGCCGATATCGAGGCCGATCGTGGTGATCTCATTCATCGCTGGTCTCCTCATGTGAATCGCTTGTGACGACTGTGGCACTTTGATGCCGGGTGCGGAGATCGTCCACCTCATCAAGTTCGATGAGATGCCGCGTGCGTTTGCGGCGTTCGACCTGCCAGTCCCGCATGTCATGCCGCGCCCGTGCCGCCCGATGCCGGTTGCGCGCCGCCCGGTTGCGGTTGAGCGCTGCCAGCGTTGCGGTCAGGCGCTGGTGCAGTTCGCCGCGACCGGCCTTGAAAGAACGCAGCCCCGCGCTTCGCCCATGCCTCCCTCTTTCCGGCGTCTTTCGTCTCCGCCAGCACGATCAGCGCGCCCGCCAGTTCCTCGGCGCTGAGGGCGTCGGCGCCGGTCGAGATGACCAACTCGCCGAGCTGTTGCACCTTGCGGGTTTTCAGGTCTCGCGCCTTGTCTTCGAGCGATTTCAGTTCCGCTTTGAAGTCCCGTGGCTTACGCATCGTCGTCTCCATAAGCTGTCGATGGAGCGATGATAGTTGAGCGCCTGCCGGAATGCTGTAAGGTTGCCGAGACAGTTGGGGACGGGCTGGTCGCTCCCGAGAATTTTTCGAGGGAGGGCGCGCTTATACGTCGTTCCGACGTGCGCTTGTCCGTGCCAATTCTTGATCGCGATGGCGATCTATCATCTTCACGTCAAGATCATTGGCCGCAAGGCCGGCTCCAGCGCGGTGGCTTCCGCCGCCTACCGCTCGGCTTCGCGCATGCGCGACGAGCGCATCGACCGCGTGCAGGACTTTTCCGCCAAGCGCGGCGTCGTCCATTCCGAGGTACTGCTGCCGGAGAATGCGCCCGAGGCATGGAGCGACCGCGAACGGCTCTGGAACGATGTCGAAGCCTTCGAGGTGCGCAAGGACGCCCAGCTTGCCCGCGAGGTGGAATTCGCCATTCCGCGCGAGATGACGGAGCGCCAAGGCATCGAACTGGCCCGCGATTTCGCGCAGTCGGAATTCGTCGATCAGGGCATGATCGCGGACCTCAATGTGCACTGGGACATGGCCGAGGACGGGACGCCCAAGCCCCATGCCCATGTCATGCTGACCATGCGGTCAGTTGACGAGAACGGTTTCGGCCCGAAGGTGCGGGAGTGGAACCGCACCGAGATGGTCGAGCGCTGGCGCGAACGTTGGGCCCAGCTTGCCAACGAGCGGCTGGCCGAACTCGACATCGACGCGCGCATCGACCATCGCAGCCTGGAGGCGCAGGGCATCGCGCTGGAGCCGCAAAGCCAGATCGGCGCGCCTGCGCATCGTATTGAGGCTCGGGGCATCAAGGGCGAAGGCATTGAAGCCGCCGCCCGCGCGGAGATGCACCGCGAGATCGCGCGCAACAACGGCGCGCGCATCATCGCCGATCCGTCCGTTGCGCTGGACGCGATCACGCAGCAGCAATCGACCTTTACGCGCCGCGACATGGCGAAGTTCGCGCATCGGCAGAGCGACAGCATCGACCAGTTCAACGCCGTCATGGGCGCGATGCGCAATGCGCCCGATCTGGTCGAACTCGGTAAGGACGGACGCGGTGAAGATCGCTTCACCACGCGCCAGATGATCGAGGCGGAACAGCGCCTGCACCGCGCCGCCGAACTCATGGCCGAGCGGGAACGCCATGAGGTTAATGACAGGGACCGTGAAGCTGCCTTGGCCCGCGCGGAACAGCGCGGCCTTGTCCTGTCCGGCGAACAGGCCGATGCGCTGGCGCATGTCACGGACGGGCACGATCTCGGGATCGTTGTCGGCTATGCCGGGACGGGAAAGAGCGCGATGCTGGGCGTGGCGTGCGACGCCTGGGAAGCGGCAGGCTACGAGGTCCGGGGCGTAGCGCTGTCCGGCATCGCGGCGGAAAACCTGGAAAGCGGATCGGGCATCGCCTCGCGCACCATTGCCGGCATGGAACATGGTTGGGGACAGGGCCGCGACATGCTCACTGCACGCGATGTGCTTGTCATCGACGAGGTGGGCATGGTCGGCACGCGGCAGTTGGAGCGCGTGCTGTCCCATGCCGCCGAGGTTGGCGCCAAGGTCGTGCTGGTCGGCGATCCGCAACAGTTGCAAGCCATAGAGGCCGGTGCAGCCTTCCGCTCGATTCACGAACGCCACGGCGGGGTGGAAATCGGCGAGGTCCGCCGCCAGCGCGAGGACTGGCAGCGTGACACCACGCGCGATCTGGCGACCGGCCGAACTGGCGAAGCGATCCATGCCTATGACACGCATGGCATGGTGCATGAAGCGCCATCCCGCGATGTCGCGCGGAAAAATCTGATCGACCGCTGGGACCGCGACCGGCAGGCGGTGCCGGACCGCAGCCGCATCATCCTCACCCACACCAACGACGAGGTGTGCGCGCTGAACGAGGGCGCGCGGGAACGGATGCGAGCCGCCGGCGATCTGGGCGAGGACGTTCACCTGAAAGTCGAGCGCGGCGCGCGCAGTTTTGCGAGCGGGGATCGCGTCATGTTCCTGCAAAACGAACGCGGGCTTGGCGTGAAGAACGGCACGCTCGGGACCATCGAACAGGTCGGCACGCAATCCATGTCGGTTCGCGCCGATGACAGACGCAGCGTCAGCTTCGACCTGAAGGATTACAACCGCATCGACCACGGCTATGCCGCGACCATCCACAAGGCGCAGGGAATGACGGTGGACCGCACCCATGTTCTGGCGACACCGGGCATGGACGCTCACGGCAGCTATGTCGCCCTGTCGCGGCATCGCGACGGCATGGACCTGCATTATGGCCGCGACGACTTCGCCGGTCAGGACCGGCTGGTCCGCACCCTGTCGCGCGACCGAGCCAAGGACATGGCGTCAGATTACGAGCGTACCGATCCGGCACAGAGTTATGCCGCGCGGCGCGGCATTACTTTCCGCGAGCGCGTCGCCGAGATTGTCAGGAAGATCGTGCCTGAGAAGTTGCGCGACCGGATCGGCGGGATGCTCGACGGTTTGCGCTCTCCCGCAGACGGAGCGCCTGGTTCAGACGGCGTGCCGCAGCCGGAAAGGGGAAGCGCGGGTGAGGAGGCGCGGCGCGAACCCGCAGCGCCCGCGCGTGAGGCGGCCGACGACCCGGAGGCGGTGTTGCGCAAAGCTCGGACCGCGGCGCTCCGCCGTCATGCCCGCGCGGTGGACGCGATATTCAGCGCGGAAGATGCGGGCGGCAAGGCCGACCCGGAGCAGATGCGCGAACTGACTGATGCGCGGAAAGCCTTTGAGGATGTACGCCCGCATGGCTGGCAGGATGCCGAGGCGGCTTACGCCAGAGACCCGGAGCTTGCCCGTGAGGCAGGATCAGGCCGGATCAATCGCGCCATCCGCGCGCTCCAGTTAGAGACCGAAATCCGCACCGATCCGAACCGCCGTGCGGATCGCTTCGTGGAGCGCTGGCAGAAACTCGACCAGACCAGCCAGCGCCAGTATCAGGCGGGCGATATGTCGGGCTACAAGGCCACACGGTCGGCAATGGGCGACATGGCCAAGAGCCTGGAGCGCGATCCGCAACTGGAATCCATCCTCGCCGGCCGCAAGCAGCAACTCGGCATCGCGTCCGAGTCAGGCCGCAGCCTTGGCCGCGAGCTCGCCTTCAATCATGGCATCGACCTCGGCATAGGACGAGGGATCGGGCTCTGATTTGATGCGGGGCGTTGTCTGCACCCTTTTGGGCGACATGGATTGATTCCGCCGATCGCAAGTATTTTCCGCCGATTGTACGCCACAGCACGACGACGCGAAAAATACTCTTGCGCGCGCAACTGGTCGTTCTGTCTGATCTCAACAGCCATCAGAAACAACTGGCCGGAGGCAGCGCAGCCATGCGTGACCCAGACCGTATCGTTCGCCTCAAAACCGTTCTGTCCCGCACCGGGCTATCCCGGTCCACCATCTACCGCAAGATCACTGAGGGGACTTTCCCCGCCCAGATCAGGATCAGCGTCAACGGTGCGGGATGGCGCGAGTCCGACATCAACCGATGGGTCGCCGATCCTGTCGGATGGCGCGCCGTCAATGATAACGAAGGCCCCGGCGGAAAGGGGGGCAAGCATGGTGCCGGCTGACCCGCCCGATCCCGAGGGGCATCCCGTCGCGGCCAACGATAACGGCGGCGCGGACGGCCCCGATCCCGAGGCGCAGCGCAAGGTCAACGATGTCGCCCTCCGGTTTGCGCGCATCATCGGACGCCGCATGGCGCGCGAGGACCACGAGAAGGCCATGCGTGCCGCCAATGATAACGCGCCGAAATCCGGCGACGACAACGCCCTGAAATCTGGCGACGAGCAAGAGCCATCTTGATTTTGCCAACAGTACGGATATAATCCGTACATTGAGGAGACGACAATGGCTCAGACACAATCCAATCGTGACGACCGCATCGAGTTGCGCACCACGCGGGACGAGAAGCGGCTTCTCACCGCCGCCGCTGCTCATGAGCGGCTCGACGTGACCAGTTTCATCATGCGCGCCGTCCTGCCGGCCGCACGCGATGTAGTCGAGCAGGCGGAACGCCTCTCGCTTTCAAAGCGGGATTCGCTGCGTGTGCTCGATCTTCTGGAAAACCCGCCAGCCCCAACGCCTGCCTTGCTTGCCGCGGCACGCCGCCGGATCGCCAGAGGCCGGAAGAGTGCCTGATTGGCGCGAAGAACCCATCGGACGCGATCATGACCGCAAGGCGTTCGATTGCGGCTCGCCGGAACTGAACGGCTATCTGCGCCGACACGCTCGTCAGAACCATGAGGGCGGAGGCTCCAAAACCTTCGTCGCGGTGGCCACAACCGCGCCCAAAACTATCCTTGGCTACTACTCCATCAGTCCCGCCTCAATCGCTTTCGCAAAAGTTCCTGCTGCTTTGACAAAGGGGCTGGGGCGCTACGAGGTTGCCGTGTTCCGGCTTGCCCGTCTGGCCGTGGCGCTTCCGATACAGGGCCAGGGGCTTGGGGGTGATCTCTTACTGGCAGCCGGTGCGAGGGCGCTCGCCGTGGCGGCTCAGGTCGGTGGAGTGGCGCTGGCGATCGACGCCAAGGATAAGAAGGCGGCGCGCTGGTACGAGCGCTTCGGCGCAATGCCGCTGCTCGACAGTAACCCGCTCAGCCTCATTCTGCCGTTCAAGGCTATCGTTGATGCCCTGGAAGTCGCGCAGAGCGAAAGGCCGGTGCGCCCCGCAACGCGCAAATGACCGATCAGAGGAAGGAACAACAAGAATGACCCGTGTCGCCCTTTACGCTCGCTACTCCTCCGACAACCAGCGCGATGCTTCCATCGAGGATCAATTGCGCCAGTGCCGCGAGCGCGCCGCTCGCGAGGGCTGGACCGTCGTGGACGCCTATTCCGACCGCGCCATTTCCGGCGCATCGCTGATCCGATCCGGCATCCAGTCACTGCTGGCCGACGCGCAGTCAGGCCGCTTCGACATGGTGCTGTCGGAGGCGCTGGACCGCATCAGCCGCGATCAGGAGGACGTGGCAGGCGTCTTCAAGCGCCTGCGCTTCGCGGGCGTGACGATCTTCACCCTCTCCGAAGGAGAGATCAACGAGCTTCATGTCGGTCTCAAGGGCACCATGAACGCCCTGTTCCTGAAAGACCTCGCCATCAAGACCCATCGCGGCATCAGGGGGCGCATCGAGGCCGGCAAGATCGGCGGCGGCAACGCCTATGGCTATCGCGTCGTCCACCAGCTTGACGCGCGCGGCGAGCCGATCCGGGGCGAGCGCGAGATCATCGAGAGACAGGCCGAGATCGTTCGCCGCATCTTCCGCGAATATGTCGCGGGCAAGGGACCACAACGCATCGCCGCAGACTTGAACCGCGACGGCATCCCAAGCCCGACCGGCAAGCGCTGGAACGACACCACGATCCGGGGCAACAGGATCATCAGTTCCGGCATCCTGAATTGCGAACTCTATGTCGGCGTCATCCGCTGGAACCGGCAGAAGAAGCTGAAGAACCCCGATACTGGCCACTTTGCCTATCGGCTCAATCCCGAAAGCGAATGGATACGCGCCGAGGCTCCCGAGCTTCGCATCGTGCCGCAGGAGCTATGGGACGCCGCCAAGAGCCGGCAGCACGAATTGACGGCGCTCTACAAGAACCGGATCGAGGCAGCGCGCGAGGGCACGAAGCGCAGCCTCGCCAAGAATGGCGCGCTGAACGCCACCCATCGCCCACGCACTTTGCTTTCCGGCCTGTTGTTCTGCGGCTGTTGCAGCGGCTCCTATGCCCGTCGCGGGCAGGACCGCTACGCCTGCACCAACCATGTATTGGGCAACGGCTGCGACAATGCCCGAACCATCGCCCGCGAGGCGCTGGAAGCCCGTGTGCTGACCGGCCTGCGCGAGCGCATGATGACCCCGGAAATGGCGGCGGAAGCCATCCGCGCCTATACGCAAGAAACCAATCGGCTCAACCGTGAGCGCCGCAATACAGTCGACGCCACCCGCCGCGAGCTTGCCGAAACCGCGAAGGCGATTGCCGAGATCGTGCGCGTCATCGAGCAAGGCGGCTGGCACCGCGCCCTGTCCGAGCGGCTCACCGAGCTTGAGGCCAGACAGGACAGCCTCACCGCCCGCATGTCGGATGCCCCGCAGGACGTTCCCGACATGCACCCCGGCATCGCCGAGACCTACCGGCGCAGGATCGAGCGGCTGACCGCCGCGCTCGCCCATCCCGACGACGCGGCGGAGGCAGCCGAGGCCATCCGTGAGATCATCGACCGCATCGTTATCACTCCCGGCCTGACGCGCCGCGACCTCTCCGTCACCCTGCAAGGCGAGCTTGGTGCCATTCTCGACTGGATCGACCGCACTGGAAAACCAGGCTACAAACCGGCGCCTGACACCGCCTCATCCCGATTGTCGGCGTCGGTCAAAGCCGGGGCTTGACCAGGCCATCCGCCTGAGCACCGACCCCGCCATCACCGAGGCGGCCCAGAAGGCCCTGGCGGATCTCGCTGAAAACACAGCGCAATAAGAGATCCGCCCTAATAAGGCCGATTCCGATGCCGACTTGTGACCGTTCGCCGCAGGACCCGCCGCAACCTTAAGGACATGCAGGCAAAGCTAGCAGCCATGCGGAAATTGTGCCTACTCACCTCTGCGCCGCCGGGTAATGATGCAGCCCATCATGCCTGTCGACCTTAGCGTTGCGGCGGCGAAAACTTCCAGTACGCCTCGCCCCCGCAATTTCCGTGTCATCGCCGTCATCATCGCCAGCGCCCTCTTCATGGAGCAGCTGGATGCCACGGTTCTCACCACCGCTTTGCCGACCATGGCGCGCACCTTCGGTGTCCTGCCGTTGCATATGAGCCTGGCGCTCACCTCGTATCTTCTGAGCCTTGCCGTCTTCATCCCGGCCAGCGGCTGGGTGGCCGACAATTTCGGCGCCCGTAAGGTGTTTTGCGCGGCGATCGGCATCTTCACCCTGGGCTCGATCCTCTGCGGGCTGGCCAACAGCCTGAGTTTTCTCGTCATCGCCCGGTTGCTGCAGGGCCTGGGCGGCGCCATGATGGTGCCGATCGGCCGGCTGATCCTGCTGCGCACGGTGGCGAAGACGGATCTGATCTCAGCCATGTCCTGGATGCTGGTACCGGCCTTGATCGGCCCGATCCTCGGCCCGGTGGTGGGTGGCTTTATCGTCACCTATCTGGATTGGCGCTGGATCTTCTACATCAATGTGCCGATCGGCCTGGTCGGCATCGTTCTGGCAACATGGCTGATACCGGATATCAAGGAACCAGGGACGGGCCGTTTCGATATTCTCGGTTTGATCCTCTCCGGCACCGCGCTGGCCTGCCTGACCTTCGGTGTCGAACTGGCGCCGCGCGGCGTGCTGAGCAGCAGCCAGATCAGCCTCATCCTGCTGACCGCCGGAATCAGCTTCGCCCTCTATCTGCTGCATGCGAGGCGCCATCCCGAGCCGATCCTCGATATGAGCCTGATGCGCATCCCGACCTTCAGCCTGTCGGTGATCGCGGGTGCCCTTACCCGTATCACCGGCGGTGCCCTGCCCTTTCTCCTGCCGATGATGATGCAGCTCGGCTTCGGCATGTCAGCGGCACAGAGCGGCATGGTCACCTTCGTGAATGCCCTGGGTTTCATGCTGATGAAGGCCGGGGCGACGCCGGTCCTGCGGCGTTACGGCTTTCGCAGCACGATGGTCTGGAACGCGGTGATCGCCACCCTTTTCATCGCCCTTTGCGCCGCCTTCCGGCCCAGCTGGCCGCTCTGGACGATCTATGCGGTGCTGGTGATGTGCGGCTTCTTCCAGTCGCTGCAATTCGCCGCCTACAACACCATTGCCTATGCCGATATCCCCCGGCAGCGCATGAGCGCAGCGACCAGTTTCTATGCCACCTTCCAGCAATTGATGCTGTCGCTGGGTATCTGCGTGGCCGCCGGTGCGTTGCAGCTTTCGGTCGCTTTTTCCGGCCATCAGCATGTCGGCCTGTCGGATTTTTCCGTGGCCTTCCTGGTCGTGACGGGGGTGTCGATCTTCGCGGCGCCCGTCTCGATGCTGTTCCCCAAGACTGCCGGCGACGATATGCGCGGTCGTCCGGCAAAGGCCAAATAGCGTTCAGCCTTCCTTGCCGAGGGCGAAGGGGTTGAGCCGGATCCGACGGTCATAGACGTCGATGCCCTCCCGCCGCTTCAGGAAACCGACGACCAGATAAGTCAGCGGCGTCGCCAGGGCCTCATAGGCGGATTTCACCAGCCATTGCGTGACGATGGTGCCGACCAGAACCCCCGACGGCAGTACCTCGAAAAAGGCGACGGAAATGAAGACGGCCGAATCCAGCCCCTCGCCCACCAGGGTCGAGCCGATCGTCCGGACCCAGAGATGGCGGCCCCGCATGGCGACCTTCAGCCGCGACATGATGACGGCATTGGCGAACTCGCCGACCAGATAGGCCAGGAACGAGGCCAGCAGCAGGCGCGGCGTGGTGCCGAGAATGGCGTCATAGGCCGCCTGGCCGCCCCAGAAGGGTGCTGCCGGCAGCAGGCCGCCCAGCCAGATCGCCAGCACGGCCAGTAAATTGCAGAGAAAACCCAGCCAGATCACCCGCCTGGCCGCGCCGTAGCCGTAAACCTCGGTCAGGACATCGCCCAGGATGTAGCTGAGAGGGAAGACCACGACGCCGGCCGGCAGGACCAGCCCCTGCACCAGGACGAGCTTGACCGCGATGATGTTGGAAATCACCAAAGCGGTCACGAAAAGCGCCACCACCAGGACGAAATAGGACGAGAACCGGCTTCCGGAAGGCTGCGTCATCTTGCATAAGCTCGCAAAATCAGTTGTCTGGGCGGGCGGAGCGGGCTACCTGGAACCCCGTTTCGCCGCCCATTGTGCCCTATAACCCGGTTGGCCCCGATAAAGCCACTACGATAAAACCACTGCGATAAAGCCATTGCCGTGACGTCCTTAACCGTAAAGCCGTAACCCGTGACCCTGCAGACCGCCGATTTCGATTTTGACCTGCCGGAGGCGCTGATCGCCCGGCATCCCAGCAACCCGCGCGATGCGGCGCGGCTGCTGCATGTCGGCAAAGCCGCCTTGGACGACCGGCTGGTGCGCGATCTTCCGGCGCTGCTGCAGCCCGGCGACCTGATGGTTTTCAACGATACCAAGGTGATCCCGGCGCAGCTCTTCGGCGAACGCCCCGCCCGCGACGTGCCGGGCGGCGAGGCCGCCAAGATCGAGATCACCCTGCATAAGCGCGAGAGCCTGGATTGCTGGCGCGCTTTCGCCAAACCGGGCCGGCGATTGAAACCCGGCGATGAGATCCGCTTCGGCGAGGATTTCAGCGCCGAGGTGCTGGAGAAGACGCCGGAGGGCGAAGTTACCTTGCGCTTCGGCATGGGCGGCACGGCCCTTTTTGAGGCGCTGCATCGCCATGGCCAGATGCCGCTGCCGCCTTATATCCGCAAATTACGGGCGGTGGAGTCCAGTGACGCTGCCGATTACCAGACGGTCTATGCGCGGGAAGAAGGCGCCGTGGCGGCGCCGACCGCCGGGCTGCATTTCACGCCGGAACTGCTGGCGGCGCTGGAGGCAAAGGGCATCGGGCGGCTGATGGTGACCCTGCATGTCGGGGCCGGCACCTTCCTGCCGGTCAAGGCCGAGGCGATCGCCGATCACAAGATGCATGCGGAATATGGCGTGGTGTCAACTGCCGCCGCCGAGACGATCAACCGTGCCCGGGCGGAAGGCCGGCGCATCGTCTCGGTCGGCACGACCTCCTTGCGCCTGCTGGAGAGCGCCGCCGATGAGGCAGGCCGGCTGCATGGCTTCGACGGCGATACCGATATCTTCATCACGCCCGGCTATCGCTTCCGCTGCGTCGATGTGCTGATGACCAATTTCCATCTGCCGAAATCAACCTTGTTCATGCTGGTCAGCGCCTTTGCCGGGATGGAACGGATGCGCGAGGCCTATGCCCATGCCATCCGCACCGGTTATCGCTTCTTCTCCTATGGAGATGCCAGCCTGCTGGAGCGCGCCACATGACCGAATCCGCTTTTACCCTGCTCGCCACCGACGGCAAGGCGCGCCGGGGCCGCCTGCAGACGGCCCACGGCGCCATCAACACGCCGGCCTTCATGCCTGTCGGCACGGCGGCCACGGTCAAGGCCATGCTGCCCGAATCGGTGGCGGCAACCGGCGCCGAGATCCTGCTGGGCAATACCTATCATCTGATGCTGCGGCCCGGCGCCGACCGCGTCGCTGCTTTGGGCGGGTTGCATCGTTTCATGAACTGGCCAAAGCCGATCCTGACCGATTCCGGCGGCTTCCAGGTGATGAGCCTGTCCGAGCTGCGCAAGATCACCGAGCAGGGTGTCGAGTTCCGTTCGCATATCGACGGCGGCAAGCACATGTTGAGCCCGGAAATCAGCACCCGGATCCAGGATCAACTGGATGCCGATATCACCATGTGCTTCGATGAATGCACCCCCTTCCCGGCCACGCCGGATCAGGCCGCGCAATCCATGCGCCTTTCCATGCGCTGGGCGGCGCGCAGCCGAGAGGCCTTCCGTCGGCGGCCGGGCTATCTGCAATTCGGCATCATGCAGGGTGGCATCTACGAAAATTTGCGCCGGGAATCCGCAGAGGCGCTGATTGATCTGGATTTCGACGGCTATGCGATCGGTGGTCTTGCTATCGGCGAAGGCCAAGGCGAGATGTTCCGCATTCTCGATTTCGCGCCGGATTTCCTGCCCACCGACCGGCCGCGTTATCTGATGGGTGTCGGGCGGCCGACGGATATCGTCGGCGCGGTACGGCGCGGCATCGACATGTTCGATTGCGTGATGCCGACCCGGGCTGGCCGCACCGGCGCCGCCTTCACCCGGTTCGGCGAGCTCAATATGCGCAATGCCCGCCATGCCACGGATCACCGGCCGATCGATCCCGACTGCACCTGCCCGGCCTGCACCGGCTATTCGCGCGGCTATATCCATCATCTGAACAAGTCGAAGGAAATCGTCGGCGCGATGCTGTTAACCTGGCACAACCTGCATTATTATCAGGAACTGATGCAGGGCCTGCGCAAGGCCATCGAAGCCGGCAGGCTGGCCGATTTCATCGCCGATTTCGAAACCGGCCAGGCGCGCGGCGATCTGCCGCCACTATGAAAGCGACCTGCAACAATCGCCGATCCGGAGCATGTCCATGAGCGAAAACATCTATGCCGGCCTGACGCAACTTGGCCATAAGACCGATCTGCCGGCTTCGCCGGAGGAAGCGGTGCTGGAGCGCGTGCCCAATCCGCATCCCGATACGAATTACCTGGTGCGGTTCACGGCGCCGGAATTCACCTCGCTCTGCCCGATGACCGGCCAGCCGGACTTCGCGCATTTCGTCATCGACTACGTGCCCGATCAATGGCTGGTCGAATCGAAATCGCTGAAGCTCTATCTCGGCTCCTTCCGTAATCACGGCGCCTTCCACGAGGCCTGCTCGGTCGATATCGGCAAGAAGCTGATCGGCAGTTTGACGCCGCGCTGGCTGCGGATCGGCGGCTATTGGTATCCGCGCGGCGGCATGCCAATCGACGTCTTCTTTCAATCCGGCACCTTGCCGGAAGGCGTGTGGGTGCCCGATCAGGGCGTAGCGCCCTATCGCGGCCGCGGCTGAACGCCATGACGGTGCCGCGCGACGACATCCGGGCCGAAGCGCTGGCGCTGGGCTTCGACGCCGTCGGCTTTGCGCCGGCCGAACTTTCCGCCGCGGCGCGCGGCAACCTCGCGACCTTCCTGGCGGAAGGCCGGCACGGCGATATGGGCTGGCTGGCCGAGAAAGCGGACCGCCGCGGCGATCCGCAGGTGCTGTGGCCGGAGGTGCGCTCGGTCATCGTACTCGGCCTCAATTACGGGCCGGCGGAAGATCCGTTCGATTTTCAGGCACGGCCGGAAACCGGCAACATCTCGGTCTATGCCCGGCATCGCGATTATCACGACACGGTCAAGAAAAAGTTGAAGGCGCTGGGGCGCTGGATGGCCGATCGATATGATTGCGGCATCAAGGTCTTCGTCGATACCGCGCCGGTGATGGAAAAGCCGCTGGCGCAGAGAGCGGGGCTGGGCTGGCAGGGCAAGCACACCAATCTCGTCTCCCGCGATTTCGGTTCCTGGCTGTTCCTGGGCGAGGTCTATACGACATTGGATCTTGGCGAGGATGCAACCGAGATCGATCATTGCGGCGAGTGCCGGCGCTGCCTCGACATCTGTCCCACCAAGGCCTTTCCGGCGCCGTATCAGCTCGATGCCAGGCGCTGCATTTCCTATCTCACCATCGAGCATAAGGGCGCCATTCCCCACGATCTGCGGCCGCTGATCGGCAATCGCATCTATGGTTGCGACGACTGCCTGGCGGTCTGCCCCTGGAACAAATTCGCCCGGCCCACGGAGGAGCGCGATCTGCAGGCCCGCGAGGAGCTGACGGCGCCCCATCTGGCGCAGCTGGCCGGCCTCGACGATGCCGCTTTCCGGCAGCTCTTCTCCGGATCACCGATCAAGCGCATCGGCCGTGATCGGTTCCTGCGCAATGTCCTGATCGCCATCGGCAATAGCGGCCTGCCCGACCTAGCGGCAACGGCAATCGCAAGGCTTGAGGATGAAGCCGCCCTGGTGCGGGGTGCTGCGATCTGGGCCGCTTCGCGCCTCTTGCCGCCTGGAGAATTGCAAGAGCTTGCGGCCCGCTACCGCCGCAAGGAACCATCGGAAGACGTGCAGGTGGAATGGGCCGCCGCTTTGGAAGACCTGGGCATGGGGCCTAAGGCTGCTGAAGGCTAGCTGCGCGTATTGACCCAGAATACGGCCGCCCGCCCGCTGCCGATATTGCGGAACTGATGCGGCGAGGTGCTGGGGAAGCCGAAACAATCGCCCACATTCAAGATGTAGATCTTGTCATCGAGTTCCAGCTCGATCGTACCGCTGATGACATAAGCGATTTCCTCGCCGAGATGGGTATAGGGCTTGTCGCCCGAGCTGGCGCCGGGTTCCATTTCGACATAGAAGCCGTTGAATTTGGTGATCCCCGTCGGTGAGACGAGTTCCTTCAGCATCCCGTTGCTGTTCACGAAGGGCCGACGCTGGCTGGCGCGAACAATGAATGGATTCTCCGCTCCCTTGACCGGCGCGTTACCGGGATCGATCAGCCAGGCCGGCGA
>Ga0255336_101389_pt1 | contig 17710 bp, 19 predicted proteins | sample MeOH1_35cm_T3_17_FD_189102 | JGI IMG/M metagenome (GOLD analysis project Ga0255336, IMG submission 189102) | Sandy soil microbial communities from University of British Columbia, Vancouver, Canada - MeOH1_35cm_T3_179 | ecosystem: Engineered > Artificial ecosystem > Sand microcosm > Unclassified ...
TCGCCTATCTGCTGAGCGCCACCGAATACACCTTTCCGCACAGCTATCTGATGCTGGAACAGGTGCTGGCCGAATTGCCCTCCATCGAAGGCGCCATCGCCTATTCGCTGTTCATGATGCCCTGGCGACGGTCGCGGCGGCTGGAGGCCTATCGGCGCGTGCTGGAGGCCGGCGCCAGCCTGCATTTCGCTGTCGAGCGGCTGGTGCTGAAGCAGCCGGCGGATATCGCCGATCTCGAAGATATCTTCCTGGTGCAGCAGGCGGTGCAGCTGCCGCAGATGCAGGCGCTGACCGAGCAGGTGCGGGACTATTGCCGGCCTCTCGACTGAGGCGCTGGTCCAGATCAGTTGGCGGAATATTCCGCCTTGCCGATGATCAGGTCGATGATGCTCATCAGCCAGAACTGATGCGCCGTCTCCACGATGTTGTAAGCCCGACTGTCGGCCCAGAAATTGACGTCGCCCAAGGAGCAGAGCGGGTTGTCCGGCAGGAAGCCCGACAGGGTGACGACCTTCAGGCCCAATTCTCTCGCAGCCTTGACGCCTTCCAGGATATTGCGCGATTTCCCCGAGGAACTGATCGCCACCAGGACATCGCCCGAGCGCAAATTGAGGCGGACAGCATGGGCCAGCCAGTGCTCGAAGCCGTAATCATTGGCAAGACAAGTGATCTGCGCCCCGTCATTGAAGCAGGTGGCCGGCACCTTGCCGTTCTTGGCGAGATCGATGGCGATATGGGAGGCGATCGCCGCCGACCCGCCATTGCCGATGATCGCCACGCGGCCGCCCTGCTGCTTCGCCGTGACGAAGATGTCGCGCGCCGCCGCGATTTTCTCGATCAGCCCCTCATCCAGCACATTGACCCGGGCCAGGCGGTCGAAATAATCGGCGAGAAACTGGCGATCCTGGTTGGTCTGCGGCATTAAAGAATTCCGGCCCTGATCCGGGACCCGTCGCCCCGGCAATAGGGGCCTTTATGCCAGAGATGACCGGTTAACATCAACCGGCGGTAACCCCGGTTAAGCTTAGGAAACCCCGAGAAAGGCCGTGGGACTGGCCGCCAGCAGCGACCGGAACTGGCCGCCACCGGCGATGAAGGCGGCGTTCCGGCCGACGATCTTCGGCTCGACCTCGGGTGCCAGGCCGAGCAGGCACAGGCCAATCCCCCGCTCCAGCAACGCGGCGGAAGGCAATATTGGCAGATTTGTGCCGGGCAGGAACAGGCCCTGCTTCTGCGGTGTATCGTCGACCACACAATCGAACAACGTCCCCAGCCCGTGATAATTGACGAAGGAGGCGGTCAGGTGGCCGGCGCCATAGAGCGCAACCGGCCGCTTGCCTTTGGCAGCCTCCAGCTTTTCGCGCAACTCCTGGGTAACGGTGTCAAAGCGGCGGCCATAATCGCGTCCGAGGGCCAGCACCCGCGGAGGCGCTGCGACCGGATCTGCAGCACCGACGGAGTCGTCACGTCGAGCCACCAGAATGAGGCAATCTTCATAGGGATAGGGATATTGCATAGTCAAAGCCGGCGCAAAACCATGGCGGTCGAGCAGGTTGAAGAATGTCTCCGGGGTAAAGTAGACGCTGTGCTCTTCCCAGATCATGGTGTAGTCGCCAAGGGCGAGGCTGCGCGTGCAATCCGGTACTTCCAGCATCAGATAGCCACCCGGCGCGACCAAGGCTTTGAGACCTTCTATGAACTGGCCGAGATCGGCCGCGTGCTCAAAAATATGCCGGACGATGACCAGCTTCGCCGGACCCTGGCTGCGCGCGATCTCCGCCCCGCACTCCCGCGTCAGCGCCTCCGGCACCGCCTCCACATTGGCATTCGCCCTGGTGACGCCGAGGTCACCCGCGATATCCAGGCGGCTGACACCCGTGAAGCCGAGCTTCGACAGCCGCGCCAAGGCCGACTCGTCCTTGCTGGTCACGCCAAGGATCCGGGCCCGCCGATCCTCCAGGCCGGGCAGCGCCGCCAGCCGGTCACAGACATCATCCAGATGATTCTCCGGCTCGCGGTAAGTGACCCAGTCGACCAACGGCGTCAGATCTTCGGCTGCCGCCGGCTGGCGCAATTGAATGAGGCCGCAGTGCCCGCATTGCAGCAGCGCCAGCTCAAACATGCGCAACGGCTCATAGCTGCGCAGCGGCAGGCCGGTGGAAAAAGGATGACTGCCAAGATCGAGAACCGGGGACAGGGCTGACGAGCGGCAGGATTGGCATTGGGTGATCATTGTACTGGCTGCTATTTTTACGAACTCACTTGAATCGGCTACGACTAAAAAGACATATCCATCGAGCGAAGCAGTTGGCGTGCCGGACAACTTAGGCTATAGGATTCGGGTGGAATCATACTGCTATGCGCGCCACCTGCGACGTGTTTTTGGACAGGGTGAAGGAACCGGATGTCTATCGACTTCAATAGACCGTTCCTTGTCGGCAAGGAAATCGAAAATCTGCGGCGCTGTCTGGAAAGCCGCCACCTTGCCGGCGATGGCCCTTTTACACACCAGTGCCATGAATGGCTGGAACGCCATTACAGCTGTCCGGCGCTGCTGACGCATTCCTGCACGGCGGCGCTGGAGATGGCTGCGATTCTCGCCAAAGTCGGCCCCGGCGACGAAGTCATTATGCCATCCTATACATTCGTATCGACGGCCAATGCCTTTGTCCTCCGGGGAGCCCGGCCGGTCTTCATCGATATTCGCCCGGACACACTCAATCTCGATGAAAGGCTCCTGGAACAGGCTTTGACACCGCAAACCAAAGCGGTCGTCCCGGTTCATTATGCCGGCATTGCCTGCAACATGGACGCGATTCTCGCTTTTGCGGCTCGCCACGCGCTGACGGTCATCGAGGATGCGGCACAGGCCCATCTATGCAGCTACAAAGGCCAGACGCTCGGCCGGTTGGGAGCCATGGGCGCACTCAGCTTCCACGAAACCAAGAATATCGTTTCCGGTGAAGGTGGGGCGCTTCTGATCAACGATCCCGCTCTGGTCGACCGGGCGCATATCATCCGCGAGAAGGGAACCAATCGCACCCAGTTCATGCGCCGCGAGGTCGCCAAATATGAATGGCTTGATCTCGGTTCATCTTACCTGCCCAGCGATCTGATCGCCGCCGTTTTGCTGGCCCAGCTGGAAGATGCCGAGGCCATCGTCGCGCGGCGGCGAGCAGTCTGGGATCACTATCATCTGGCACTGGCTCCGCTGGAACAGCAAGGTTTGCTGCGCCGGCCATCGGTCCCGGATGAAGCGGTTCATAACGGTCATATCTATTATGTGATCCTGCCCGAAGCGGCGTCGGCACAGCGGTTGCTGAAGGGATTGCGCGAGGAAGACATCGGCGCGACGACGCATTATGTGCCGCTACATTCCGCGCCGGCCGGCCTGCAGTTCGGCCGCGTCGCAGGCACCATGACGGTGACGGATCAGACCGCCGCCTGCCTGGTACGCCTGCCCCTGCATGCCGGCATGAACGAGTCGGAAGCCGACCGGGTAGCGGAGGTGACAACGACGATCCTTACCGCTCGTCACCGCGTGGCCTGAGCGGCATTGGCAAGAGATGAAACGCTGCCTCTCCTGTGGATCTGACTTTCGCGGCTCCGCCTGGACCTGCCCCATTTGCGGCCACACGCCGACTAACATGAATGGTGTCATGGCCTTTGCGCCGCAACTCGCACTCAGCAATGACGGATTGGCGCCTGACGCTCATCACATACTGGAACAGATCCAGCAAAACAGTTTCTGGTTCCGATCCCGCAACCGCCTGCTGCAGGACATGGTACGCCTCTATTTCGGCCAGGCCGAAGCGCTCCTGGAAATCGGCTGCGGCACCGGTTACGTTCTGTCCGCTCTCGCCGAGGTTTTGCCGCAAGCGCGCATCGTCGGCAGCGAAATCTATGCCAATGGACTCGATTACGCGGCGAAACGGTTGAAAGGGAGAGCCGAGCTCTTCCAGATGGACGCCCTTGCGATTCCCTATATCGGCGAATTCGATCTGATCGCTGCCTGCGATGTATTGGAACATATCGAGGATGATAAACAGGTGCTGGGCGAGATGTTTCGCGCCCTGCGACCCGGCGGCGGATTGCTGCTGACAGTGCCGCAACATCCGGCCCTCTGGAGCCAAAGCGATGAAGTCGCTCACCACAAACGGCGATATCGCCGCGACGAGCTGGCGGAAAAGGTGCGCCATGCGGGCTTCAATATCATCCGCGACACGTCCTTCGTGAGCGCGCTGTTGCCGGCCCTGATGCTGCAACGTCTGACGCATGGACAAGGCAAGGATTACGATGCAAGCGCGGAATTCTCCGTGCCAGCCTGGCTGGACCGGCTACTCGAAGTGCCGATGGAAGTGGACAGGCTGCTGATCAAACTTGGCATGTCCTTACCGGCCGGCGGCAGCCGCCTCGTCCTGGCGAGGCGTTCATGTTAGCGACTTCCGGAAGGGTTGCGCAGCGGCCCCCAAAAACCGTCGTCATCACGCAATCCAACTATATTCCCTGGAAAGGATATTTCGACCTGATCAGGTCGGCGGATGAGTTGGTCATTCTGGATAGCGTCCAATATACCCGTCGCGATTGGAGAAACCGCAATATCATCAAGACGCCAAACGGCCCGCTCTGGCTGACCGTCCCTGTGGAGGTCAAAGGTCGATATCATCAGGCCATTGATGAGACCCGAATTAGCGACCCCAAGTGGGCTGAAGCACATATCCGCAGTATCGAACTGAATTACAAACGCGCCGCGTGTTTCAAGGAAATGGCACCATGGCTGTTCGAGACATTGACTGCAGCAGCCACAAAGCCGATGCTCTCGGAGATGAACGAGCATCTGATACGTTCGATTTGCGAAAAGCTGGAAATTTCGACACCGATACGCCGCTGCACGGAGATCCTTGATCGAGAAGCGATGCAACGGATGGAGCCAACGGAGCGCCTGCTGGAATTATGCCGCACCATCAGCGCCACACGATATATCAGTGGTCCAGCTGCCAAAGATTATCTCGATGTCACTCGATTCAATGATCACGAAATTGAGGTGATCTGGGCAGATTATTCCGGGTATCCAGAATACTCCCAGCTTTGGGGAGCATTTGACCATCGTGTCTCGATCGTCGATCTGCTGTTGAACACCGGCGATGCCACAACACGGCTTATGAAACCTCCGGCGCCGTAGCAAAGTCTCATGCTATCTTGACTCAAGCACTGCGAGTCCAAAACCGGTTCGACCAAAGGTGTTACCGGCGTAAAGCATGTAACGCTTGCCTTGGTGATCAAAAATGCAGGGATACTCGATCATTTCGGAATCCCAACCTTCTACCGACACATCTATTCCAACCGGCTGCACATCGCGCTCCCAGATTATGCCGTCTTTTGACTCCGCATAACGGATACGGTAGGCAGGGCCACGGGAACAGAACCACATATGATAGCGATCACTGTCACGTATAACACAAGGCTTACACATGGCGTATTCGCTGGCGTCGTTAAAATCGATCGCAATGATATCTTCTCGTCGCCAATGGATACCATCATCTGATTCAGCATACTTAATCAGGTGCTGCATGTCGGATTTTTGCGCTCCCCATCGTATATTGGAGCCATACCACATGCGGAACTTGCCATTTTCTTGGATCACCCAAGGATAGGATATTGTGTAGGGATCTAACTCATCCAGGCCGATAATTGGGAACCGAGACACTCGCCGGAAAGGTTGCCCCGGGCCCTCGCTAATAGCGAGCCCAATGGCGTTCTGCCAAGGTACAGTCACCGTGAGATGCCAGCCCATATAATACAAATAGCGCTTCTCTCCGACCGGGAGGATGCAGCCAATGGAGCAGCCGCTATCATCAAACATCGCCAGCTCGCCGGGCCCGAGGATTGGCTCCGACGACTCAGCGAGAACTTTATTTGGAGCGTTCAGATCAATCTCAATCCAAGCGATCGATGATCTATTCTTTTCGTCCCTACTGGAAAAATAAACTCGAAATCGATCCCCACCAATTGGCTCGGCAATCGGATTGGCCGCATACCATTGCATCCAGGGTTTACTGCCATCGGGAGCATAAATATGTCCGATCTTTCGCCAATTCATAGTTTCTTACCTGCCATCATTACACGCATGAACGCCTTGCTATCAGCATCCAGCTTGGCTTCATGACCATAAATGTAGACCCCACCAGCTTCGGTGCTACTTGTTACCAGCCTATCCGCACCAATAAATGTATCAGGCGCAACTTTAACGGCATTCGATATTGTTGAGCCTATGCCCAGGAATGCCCGCTCGCTGATTTCGACATTCGCAGCTATCGTTACGTGAGAAGAAACCCATGCGTGATCGGCAATATGCGTCATATCGCCGATATGGTTGCTGGACCACATCACCACATTGTTTCCGATCGTCACATCAAGCGAGATTGACTGATTGTCAAGGATGAAACAATTCTCACCGACTTGAACATCCTCAACGCGGAAAATGTCCGAAGCAACATAACTTTCCAGCGTATATCCTTTAGCCTTCGCTTGGAGGAATTTGCTCTCTCGCAGCCGATTCATGCCCTGATATCCGAGCAGAATAAGCATTCGATATTCTTCCGGCGGGTATTGCGCTTCAATATTCTCAAACGGTACCAGTGGTAAACCATGGAAGGTTTCGCCAGCAATGTACTTTTGGTCGACAGTAAATGCGCAAATTTGATGCTCGGTATCTTTGGTTATAAACCGAAAAGCGACATCGGCTCCACGACCATTTCCAAAGAGAACAAGCTTGCTCATGGCTATTCAGCCTTATTTTCAGCGCCGCCAAGGTCGGTCGCGGCCTGACGCTTAACCAACTGATCAAGCCATTCATGAACACTGAGGCCCGATCGCGCTGCCGCCTCGCGAACCATTGCCTTGGCTTCAACAGTAACTCCCTCAAGCTGACCGAAATAACGACTGCGCATTGTCCCACCACGCCATCCACGATGCGGCAAATCGAGATTGAGCTTCGGGAGGCCATCTCCCTTGCAGTAACTGATGACATAGAAACAGTTGTTGATAATCCAACGCACTGTGACATCTCGAGCGCAGGTAGGAATTGTATGCAACGGCGCATCTGCATCGAAGAGTGGATTGTTGGTGGTGACAATCCGCTCAAACTCTGTTCCCTTCAACCAGGGCGCAACAGCTTCGTCACCATAAAGAACACGCCCACCCGGCTTCGTGACACGCGTCAGTTCCGCTGCTCCCTTGACGAGGTCCCCAAATTGATTGAAGCCGCCAAAGTGAAATACGGCATCAAAGAAATCATCCGGAAACGGCAATGAAGTAGCGGAGGAAATCGAGTAATCAAATTCGCATGTGAAATGCAATCTCTGATCATACTCCGCCATCTTACGCACGCAGGCATGAACCATGCCGGGAGACAGATCTTGCATATGCAGATGGCCACCCTTACCGAGACGCCGTGCAAGCCGAAATGAATCACGCCCCGTACCGCACCCAACTTCAAGAACACGCATTCCGGGCTTCAGGCCGAGCATATCGACCATCGATTCTCGGACTGCGTCCTCATCCTCGTACATGGCGGCAAACTGCCAGTCTACGGCAACATCGTAAATGGCTTCAGCGACGTTATCGTACTCAGCCTTTGTCTTGACCTCGACCGGCGTTAGCGCCTGTATTTCGAGAAAGTTCGGAACACCTTGTTCAACGGCATAAGTATAGCCGTCCGGCGCCACCAAACTACCGGATACTACGTCGCCATCATGCACTGTCTCGTTTAAGAGCTTAAGTGCTCCTCCCCGTCTTGGACAATGAAAATTCTCCAGATATTTCAGCAGCATTTAGATACCTGACCGGTGCGAATGATTGAATTGAAAAGTAAAGATAGTGTCCAACCTTGTCTAGTGAACAGACGAGAGACGCCTAGTTGGAACGCCGACACACAACGATCCAGACATGCTCTTCGATACCCCAGAAATCGTTGCGGCAAGAGCCGATATGAAAATCGGAAAACATACCCGCTAGTGCACTCTCGATCTCTTGCTCCTGGTCAAACTTTTTCAGTACGTATCCGTTTCGAACGCCATAAGGATCATTCGTTATTTCCATATGTCCGTCACCGAGACTTCTAGCTCCCTGCATAATATAGCTTGTGCCGATAGGCGCCGAGAAGACGAAGCGACCACCCGGCTTCAAAACGCGGGCGATTTCACGCAGATTGTCGCCAAAGACAGTACCGGGATCAACGTAATAGCAGGCATGACAAGCCAGAACGTGATCAAAAAAACCGTCGTCATAAGGTATGCTTCGATTGCGGCCAACTTTAGCCTCGATCTCCACACCCAGTCGCTTCATTCGCTCTGATGCACGCAGGCAAATGTCTTCTCCGATCTCAACACCATAAACTTTCATCCCTAAATTTGAGAGCAGCGGCATATTGCGACCGTCCCCAAAACCCAGATCGAGCACCCGCATTCCAGCATAGCTGTTGGCTTGATTTGAAAGCCGTGGATAGTTACCCAGAAAAGCTCTAACAACGAATTCGACTGGATACACGTGCTCTGGGTTGCGCTTGGCATAGAACGCATCGTAGTTGCGCCCGATTTCGTCATTCATTCGAAGGATGTCTCCGATACAGTATTTTTGCCGTCTCTGGACCTATCACGGAATGTGAGGGAAAGGTCGAGTCTCGACAAACGCTATTCGCACCCACAACACAATTCTGTCCTAGACATGTACCAGATAGAATTGCTGCTCCGACACCAATCCAACTTCCACGACCAACCACGACGGGCTCTCCGGCCTTATTTGGTTGCTGCATAATGGGCACGTGAGGATGAGAAAACGAGTGATTATTGTCGCCGATAAAAACCCGCTCCGACAGCAATGCGTTGTCCTCAATTGTGATTGAGCGAGTACATGACATAAATGAGAATCGACCTATCTGAACCTCGCGCCCAATCTCGATGCGGGGCTCGTATTGATAGTCTTGCGCTTTGAAATCAGATCGATATCTGGGATCGACATAGTTCAAAAGAAAGGACAAGTCGCGAAAGGCATTGATGTGGCATCCCTCACGTATGGCTGTGACGTCGCCGATAAAAATGTATTGAGGATTCAAAATACGAAACGGAGGAACAATCTTAGCATTGACGCCGAAATAGCCGAATAAGGCCTTATCTTCATTGGTAAGTGGAGTGCTCTTTTCTAGCAGTACGTTGGCATTTTCAATTGGACTTAGCCCAGTCATTCTTCTGCCTCACTTGATTCGACATTCTGTGTGTCGGCGCGATGAATGGCTTTCACGATTGTATAGGGTCGGTTCTTCGTTTCTATAAAAACCTTGGATAAATAGATGCCGATTAGACCAATGCAAAATATGGCTAATCCACCAAGGAGCCAAACGGAAATCATAACAGACAGCCAACCAGGAACGCCGACGCCGCCCACTAACCACCGAAGAAGAAGTGCCGCCGCATAAATGCCCGAGATGAACGAGATTGCCAGGCCGAGATAGAAAATGGCGACCAATGGCGTTTCGCTGAATGACGTGATTGAATTAATTAGTGTATGCCATCTGTGTATAAAGCTATATGTCGTGGCGCGTCGGACAATTTTATCGACCGCGACACCAATCTGTCGATAACCGGTTATGACCCAAAGACCACCAATGGCCGTCTGCTGTTCGCGATGCAGTAAAAGCGAATTGACGTATGCACGACGCATAAGCCTCACTGTTACATGATTAGCCGGTATTTTATACGGTATCAGGAGATCAAATAATTTATATGAAAGCGCACCGGTAGCGCGTCGAAAGGGAGAGCCGGAGCGGGTCCGCTGATAGCCGTAAACCACGTCGGCACCGGAACTATGTAGCGTCTCCCAGAATTTACCAAGAACAGCTGGATCTTCTTCTAGGTCACTATCGATAAGAAAGCAGTATTCACCCGACGCATGCATCAAGCCAGTCATCAGCGCCTTATGATGACCAAAGTTTCTTGATAACTCCACGACCTTTAGCCGCGCGTCTTGACGCACCAAACTGCAAGCTAGCCTTAGTGAGTTGTCTGGCGAACCATCGTCCACAATCACAATTTCGAAGTTTGAGGTTATTGATTCAGCTGCCGAAACCGCTCGAGTACAAAATGCTTCTATTGTACCAGCCGAGTTATAGAGTGTGGTGACGATAGACAGCGTTGGGGGTTCTGCTGCTGCCTCTATTGCCGCTCCCTTTTCAATTTTCACCTGTCTCTCTATTAGAGAACTCATGTCAGTGCTTCCATCAACAAGCCTCGAACCGCCTTCCGATCGACTTTACCATTCGCATTCTCAGGCAGTTGACTCAGCTGACGAATGTGTGCCGGCCGCATATATGCGGGGAGCCGGTCTGTGCAGTGTGCATGCATTTCCTGAATGGAAATCGTCCTCTCTGCCATAAATGCTAATCGCAGCTCAGGCCCATCATCGCCGTTGACAACGACGCATGAGGCACGAAGCACACCCGACATCTGTTCGGCCGCCAAATCTATTTCTTCAAGCTCGATCCGGTGCCCACGAATTTTGACTTGGTTGTCCACCCTGCCCTGAAACCATAGGAGACCATCGTCATCTTCGCGTATGATATCGCCCGTTCGATACCAGATCGATCTGTATTGGTCCTGACGCGGGTCTTGCAGGAATCGCATCGCGGTCTCGTTTGGGTTTGCGTAGTAGCCCAACCCGACACAAGGTCCGCCAATCCACAACTCGCCAACTTCAGCAGGCGCACCTCGCTCGTCGAGGACGAGGTGAGCAAACCCTTTATGCATGCGCCCCAATGACGCAAAACCCGTCCCTGCTGTTTCCAACTGGGCTGCATTTATTTCAATGCTGGAACAGATGCAGCTGGTTTCGGTCGGGCCATAAACATTGATCAGCCTTGCCTGCACCGAGAAACGAGCGTGAAAAGTTTTCAGCGCTTCAATCGGGAAACCCTCGCCGCCGAACAGAAACAATCTGACGTCGGGCAATGATTCCGGCGCGAGCAACTTGAGCCTATCAAGCGTCAAAAATAACGTCGGCACGGCAAATACCACTGAAACGTGGGCATCTCGCAAACGACGAACCCATGCCATAGGATTGCTGAGTGCGCCGGTCTCTACGGGCACAAGCGCTGCGCCGTTCATCAAACCACAAAACAGATCGAAGACTGAATTATCAAAATGCAGCGGATTCAGATTTGAAAATCGCGCGCGTTCTTTTCCGATAACAGTTTCGCAAGCCCACCTTATCAAAGTCATAACTCCCCGGTGGGGGATTACCGCACCCTTTGGCTCGCCAGTAGAGCCGGATGTAAACATGATATAGGCGGGATCCTGATCATGCAAAGCAGCCGGCAAGGCAGGAACATTTGCTACTGGTAGCGCCTCAATCCAGGCTGTGCCATCGACGCCACCACTTTGCAGCTTAGCGTGACGGCCGAACGGATTCTCACTGTCGCTTGTTGATACGTAGAGCGCTGGACGCGTCCGCGCCAAGATGCTTGTCGTGCGATCCACCGGATTCTTGGGGTCAATAAATACATAAAGCAAACCCTGCCGCAGACAGGCTAGCCAGAGAGCATAGGTCTCAAGCCGCTTTGGGAGCTGAAGAGCGACAACCTCACCGCGCTTCAGACCAAGATTTGTGAGCCACTGCGCTGCGTGTTCGGCAAGAGTGAATAGTTTGCCAAAGCTGACCGTCTCGGTCGGAAAAATTAGAGCTAGTTCCTCCGCATTGCGCTGAACAACGCTTTGAAAGATTTCCCAGAGATTTTGCGGTGCCAATTGGGGCATCAATGAAATTCCAATCCGGCTGACTGGTACCGATCTAAAGCCTCAAACCACCATTGACGTCCAGCACTGCGCCATTGACAAAAGCGTTGGCAGCCAAAAAATCAACTGCGTCCATGAGTTCCTCACAACGGCCTAGACGCCGGACCGGCGTGTGCTCGACAATCCCCTTTAATTGTTCATCAGACATCGCCTGGTGTGTTGAGGGAACGTCAACAAAGCCCGGCGCAATTGCATTGACGCGGACACCGACCTGACCGAGCTCGGCAGCCATAGCACGAGTCAACCCCTCGATTCCTGATTTCGCTGCACTATAGGCAGCTTGCCCAACATTTCCACGGCTGGCGATCGAGCTAAAATTAATGATCGCTCCGCCACCTTTTCGCGCCATTCGGGCAGCCACAAGAGAAGCCAAGATGAAAGGAGCTGTAAGATTCGCTTCGATTACTTTTCGCCAGCTCTCTGTGCCATGCGTATGCAAGCTTGCCCCGCGCAACTTCAAAATCGGCTCATTCCAGATCAATCCCACGGCATTAACGAGAAGACCAATCCGCTCCGTACGAGGAATTGCACTATCCAGTACCTCCTTTACCTCCGCCTCAGCTGTTAGATCCACAGAACGTATGACGACGCGTGCATCTCCAGTATTCGTTGTGAGCCGATCCACGTCGCGATCAAGGGCAAGGACCGGCACCTGACGTGCAACAAAGCGCTCGAAAATCGCTCGTCCAATCGAACCATTTGCGCCCGCAACTATCACCCAATCGAGATTCCGATCAGCCATAGCGGCTTAGCTCGCACTCAACAGCACAGCTAGATCACCAACCGTATTCAGGCTCTCGAGTTCATCTTCTGCAAGTTCACGCTGCAGCAACTGTTCGAGACGGATCACCATATTAACCATCTTCAGGGAGTCCCAGCCGGCTATTTCACTAAATGGAACTGATTCGGCAATCGGCGGCAAATTGTGTTGCATGACCTCAACGAGAAGATCTCTAGCATTCATCTTCAACCCCAGACTCACTAGTTATTGCATGTTTTAATTGTGCTACCGCAGAGTAGCCCGCTATATATCATAGGGAAATCCAGCACAAAAGCGTCGACAAAGCGAAACAGCTGTGCCGGCGTTATCCATCGGCCAGTGATTTCAGATAGTCGACATACGGACATTCCCGAAGCCGTCCGACCAAATGCATGAGCTGCTCACGCGTAACAAATTTCATCCGATAGGCGACCTCTTCGGGGCAGGCGATTTTAAGCCCCGTCCTCTGTTCCATGACCATCACGAACTGACTGGCATCGAACAGAGTCTGTGGTGTACCGCCATCCAGCCACGCGCTGCCACGACCCAGCATTTCGGCGCGAAGTTTCCCTCGCTCGAGATAGACACGATTCACGTCCGTGATTTCCATCTCGCCCCGTGATGACGGCTTCAAGGACCGCGCGATTTCCAGTACGTCCTCATCATAAAAATACAAGCCAGGCACAGCCAAATTGCCTTTGGGATTCTTTGGCTTCTCTTCCAGAGACAAGACACGGCCATCCGCAGTAAGCGTGATGATGCCGAAGGCTTCCGGATCCGACACCGGATAGGCAAAGATCGTCGCGCCATCTTCACGGTTGATCGCGCGTCGCAACTGTGTCGGCAATCCGGTTCCATAGAACAGGTTATCGCCCAGGATCAACGCTGTCGGATGGCCGGCGATATATTGCTCCGCCACCAACAGCGCCTGGGCGATGCCGTCGGGCGACGGTTGCGCGGCATAGTCGATGTGGATGCCCCATTGGCTGCCGTCACCGAGGCAGGTTTGAAACTGCGGCAGAGCCTGTGGACTTGAGACAAGGACGAAATCGCGAATGCCAGCCAACATCAGCGTGGTCAGCGGGTAATAGATCATCGGCTTATCATAGACGGGCAGCAATTGCTTATTGACCGCCATGGTCAATGGATAAAGCCGGGTTCCGCTGCCACCGGCCAGAATGACCCCTTTCCAGTTTCGCGTGTTTTTATCAGGCATGGTGGTCATCCTGTTGGTCGACTGCGGCGATATTGCTCAATCCCAATCTGCTGCCATCATAGCTTTGCCCGCGATGGCGCTGCCACCAGCTGGTCTGTTCCAGATACCAGGCAATAGTCCGCCGGAGGCCACTACTCAGGGTCTCGCGCGGCGCCCAACCGAGTTCGCTGCGGATCTTGCCGTCGTCGATGGCGTAGCGCATATCGTGTCCGGGCCGGTCGGCCACGAAACGAATGAGGCGCTCATGCGGCCGGTGCGGTGATGCCGGAAGCATTTCATCCAGCAGGGTACAGATATCGCGGACGAGGTCGATATTGCGCCGCTCGGCACGCCCGCCGATATTGTAGGTCTCGCCGGGATGTCCTGAGGCGAGGACGCGGCACAGCGCATCGACATGATCGTCGACAAAGAGCCAATCGCGGATGTTTTCGCCTACCCCATAAACCGGCAAATCCTTTCCCTCCAAGGCGGCGACGATCACGGTCGGGATCAGTTTTTCCGGAAATTGATGCGGGCCGTAATTGTTCGAGCAATTGGTGACGATGACCGGCAGGCCATAGGTCGTGTGCCAAACCCGCGCCAGATGGTCGGACCCGGCCTTGCTGGCGGCATAGGGAGAATTCGGCCGGTAAGGCGAGGCCTCCTCAAACAGGCCGACGGCGCCGAGGCTACCATAGACCTCATCGGTCGAGACATGCAGGAAACGGAACCTCGCAGCCTCTTCGACCTTCAACCCCCGCCAATAAGCGAGGGCGGCATGCAGCATGTTGAACGTGCCGAGCAGATTGGTGCGCACGAACATCTCCGGCGCATCAATCGAGCGATCGACATGCGATTCCGCAGCGAGATGAATGACCGCCTCCGGCCGAAACTGCTCGAACGCCGCAGTCATCGCAGCAAGATCGGTTATGCAGGCCCGTTGGAAGACGTAGTTGGCATCGGATGCGACGGATGCAACGTTGTCAGGATCACCCGCATAAGTGAGTTTATCAATGTTCGCAACTTGGCGTCCCTGCACACCAACCAGCTGTCGAATAACGGCAGAACCGATGAAGCCGCAGCCCCCGGTTACCAAAATGCGCTGATGTTGCAGACCAATATCTGTCACCAACTCGGCCGCCCTCCCCCCTTTGCGCCAGATTACGGGCGCTTATTCATTAAGCGCGCGCAATGAGAATGAGACCACAAATGACAAGGCCGATGCCGGCAACCTGCATCAGCTTGACCTGCTCCTGCAGAAAGATTGCACTAATGATGACGACCAGGACAAAAGCCAAGCTGGTAAAGGGATAAGCCAAGCTCAGCGGCAGTCGGGTCATGGCAGCCATCCAGGCAAAACCTGCGAAGAACGCACCAAACAAGCCGCTCAGCACCCATGGATCCAACAGCATCTTGGCCAAAAAGACGGCTTTGTCTTCGATGCTACTGCCCATCGCGCCAGCATGAAGGACGCGTAGTTTAATCACAATCTGACCATAGACCGTCAGTAGTACCGTGACGGCAACCGCGACCCAGGCCCCAACCGAGCTCATAATCCCTACCGACTTCCCTATGCGACCGCATCACCTTTGGTGAAAGATGATACGGGCTTCCACACCCACTCAATCGTTCGCACTTTACCTAAAGCATTGATATTCACAAAGATTTTCTACCGGACGAACCACGATCCCGATAGTCACGTCGTCAAAACTTAAGTCGTTGATTTTAAATGGAAATATGTTTCGAAATTTCTTCAAGGTTTACGTATTTATCGATGGCAGCCGGAAGAATTCCGTCCTTGGGACTGAGCATCGTGTTGCCGATTCGCCGGGGCAATTATCAAACGACTCGCCACTCTTGCCTTGGCGGCATGTTCACGGTCGGCGCCGTTAGCTTCGGTAATTCTCCCGCCTGCAGCTATACCCAGGGTGCAGGCATTGAGGAAGCGCGCAAGGTGCGGCGGCGGCGCCCCGATGACGATCCCTTGTGAATGACGATCCCGCTCAGCCGGTTATGCTTTCGTCTTCACCGGCTTCTTGGCGGCTGAGGATGTGTTCAGGGTCACGGCGGCACGGATGAACGCCTTCAGGCGCCTTCTCATTGATCTTGTTGCCTTCGTGGAAATCGATGGCCCGCCTGGTGTTGCCGTCGAGGCTGGAATTGAAGAGGCCCGCTGGATCCTCCAGCGCGGCGCCCTTGGCGAAAGTCATCTTCACGACGCTCTTATATGTCTCGCCGGTGCAGATGATGCCGGCATGCTCCCAGACCGGCACGCCGCGCCACGTCCAGGTTTCGACGACTTCCGGATCGGCCTCTTTGATGAGCGCGCGGAGCCGTGCCAGCATCTCGCCGCGCCAATCATTCAGCTCCTTGACGCGCCCATCGATCAGTTGAGAGGGCGCATCACCTCCTTGCCCTTCCGCCGCGTCGCTCTTCCCCGTCTGCATGGCCTTTTTCTTCGTTGTTGTCGCTCGCCCGTCATCGCCAGGCGCTGTCAGTTCATGACTCTTGCTATCGGCTCGGTAAAGCGGGAGACAATCTTGCGGGCCGGCGATTGCGCGGCTTTTCCGAAAGGTTCGGGCAACGGCCATCACATGATCAGCAGATCGGGTGCGATGGCGGTTTATCTCGAAGTCGGCTCACGCCATCCCGACGACCTCGCCACCTGCTCCGACATCGACATGATGAGCGCCAATGCCGACGGGCGCTTCGTGCATAAGGACGGCACGCCATATAGCGAGTCATGAAAATGGGAACGAGATCGTTTCCGCTATCGCCCCCCGTTTCCGACGCGATCAAGTTCTAAATCGAAAGCTCAAGATCCGGGAATTCGGCTGCGGCACGGTCGACACGCTCTCGGATTTTCTCATCCGCCTCGCTGTGGCTAGCGAGCGTCAGATAGACATTCCCGGCGTCGCGCTTCGCGAAGACAATCCATTCCCCTGTCATCTGCCGAGCTTCATGGCGCTCACTATACCCGTCCACTACCAAACGGTGGGCAAGAAGATCGCATTTTCGATCGGGAACAACCTCGATGCGTGCTTCAATTTCAGCGGCCAATGCCTCGGTGCGCGCCTGCGTCCAATGGTTTATGAGGTTACGCATGACGAAAGCTGGGGCGGTATAGTGCTTGTGCCATAGTCCACGAAGGACAGGACGCGTGAACATCGACGCTGGTTTGGTTGACTGCGAATGAGTCCAAGGCTCGCCTTCCAGTGTGCCGATCTCGTCATAAATGCAGAAGACGTTAAGAGTTCTGCCCAACATGTGCTGTGCGAGGTCGTCGGCCAATAGCGCCGAGCAGCGTCCTATCGTGAGTTTGAGGCTCAGCCATTCTTCCACCTTCTGCCGGCATTCATCTAAAGTCACGCCATCAGTCCTCCCCGCTCTCCAAGGCAACCTTTTTCACCTTGGGGTAACTCGGAATAGAACGCAGCCCATCGATGATCAGGTCGCGAACGCGAGCCACCGAAATCGTTGCCTTTTCTGCGAAATCCTAAGCCAAAGCCATCAATTGCAGCCGTTCGCCCTTATTCCCGCTCGATTGCTCTGATTGACTCTCGTGCATTAACCGCCTGGGTGAAGACCCGGGGCCTCCTGGCCCGTTCGTGCCACATATTCGGTGTAGCCGCCGCTGAACTGATGAACGCCCTCGGGCGTTAGTTCCAGCACGCGGTTTGAGAGTGCCGCCAGGAAGTGGCGATCATGCGACACGAACAGCATGGTGCCCTCGAATTCCGACAGCGCCGCGACCAGCATCTCCTTCGTCGCCATGTCCAGATGGTTCGTTGGTTCGTCGAGAACCAGGAAATTCGGCGGGTCGAACAGCATCTTGGCCATGACCAGACGCGCCTTCTCGCCGCCGGACAGCACGCGGCAGGGCTTCTCGACATCGTCGCCGGAGAAGCCGAA
>Ga0255336_101390_pt1 | contig 17701 bp, 12 predicted proteins | sample MeOH1_35cm_T3_17_FD_189102 | JGI IMG/M metagenome (GOLD analysis project Ga0255336, IMG submission 189102) | Sandy soil microbial communities from University of British Columbia, Vancouver, Canada - MeOH1_35cm_T3_179 | ecosystem: Engineered > Artificial ecosystem > Sand microcosm > Unclassified ...
CGTGCTCAACGTGCAGCGCCAGCCGGGCGCGAACGTGATCGCCACGGTCAACCAGATCATGAAGCAGTTGCCGCAGCTCGAATCCACGCTGCCGGCCGGCATGAAGGTCACGGTGGTGTCGGACAGCACGGGCGTGATCCGCTCGTCAGTGTCCGACGCGGCGCTCGAACTGATACTGGCGATCGTGCTGGTGGTGGCGGTGATCTTCGTGTTCCTGCGCAACGTGCCGGCCACGCTGATCCCGAGCATCTCGGTGCCGGTCTCGCTGATCGGCACGCTGGCGGTGATGTACCAGTTGAACTACTCGATCGACAACCTCTCGCTGATGGCGCTGATCATCGCCACCGGTTTCGTGGTCGACGACTCGATCGTGATGATCGAGAACATCGTGCGCTATCTGGAGGAAGGCAAGACGCCGCTCGAGGCCGCGCTGGAAGGCGCCGGGCAGATTGGCTTCACGATTCTCTCGCTGACCATCTCGCTGATCGCCGTGCTGATTCCGCTGCTCTTCATGGGCGGCGTGATCGGGCGTCTTTTCAGCGAATTCGCGGTGACGCTCGCGGTCACCATCGTGATCTCGGCGGTGGTCTCGCTGACCGTGGTGCCGATGCTCTGCGCGCGCATGTTGCGCGCGCAGGCCGAACGGCATCCAAGCCGCTTCGAGCGCATCAGCGAAGGCCTCTTCAACAAGACACTCGCCGCTTATGAACGCGGCCTGCGCTGGGTGCTGGACCATCAGGTGCTGACGCTCGCGGTGGCGGTCGGCACCGTCGTGCTGACCGGCATCCTGTACGTGGTGATCCCGAAGGGTCTCTTTCCGGTGCAGGACGTGGGCGTGATCGAGGGCATCAGCGTGGCCGACAACTCGGTGTCGTACAAGGCGATGGTGACCCGCCAGAGTGCGCTCGCCGATGCGATCCTGAAAGACCCTGACGTCACCTCGCTCACCTCCTACGTGGGCATCGACGGCACCAATTCCACGCTGAACAACGGCCGCTTCCTGATCAACCTGCGTGACCGGGACAAGCGTTCCGACACAGCGCAAGAGATCGCGCGGCGCCTGCAGCAGGAAGTCGCCAATGTGCCCGGCGTGAGGCTCTACATGCAGCCTGAGCAGGATCTGACGCTCGACACCACGGTCTCGCCGAACCAGTACAGCTTCGTGCTGCGCGGACCGAGCCAGCAGGCGTTCCAGAAGTACGTGCCGGAACTGGTGTCGCGCATGAAGCAGATTCCGTCGCTCGCCGACGTACAAAGCGACATGAATACCGACGGCCTGAGCGTGAACGTCGAAGTCAACCGGCAACTGGCCGCGCGCTTCGGCATCACGCCGGCGACCATCGACAACGCCCTGTACGACGCACTCGGCCAGCGGATCGTCTCAACCATCTTCGAGCAGTCGAACCAGTACCGGGTGATCCTCGTCGCCAAGCCGGAAGCACTGCCGGACGTGCAATCGATCGGCAACCTGTATCTACCGAGCCAGACCGGCAGCACCGGTCAGGTGCCGCTGTCCGCCATCGCCAAGATCCAGATCACGAAGTCGCCGCTGGTGATCAGCCATCTGGCGCAGTTCCCGTCCGTCACGATCTCGTTCAACCTCGCGAAGGGTGCGTCGTTGAGCACGGCGGTGAAGGACATCCATGCAGCGGAACAGTCGGTGAACCTGCCGCCGTCGATCACCTCGTCGCTGCAGGGCGCGGCCCAGGCGTTCGAGGATTCGCTGTCGAGCGAGGTGTACCTGCTGATCGCGGCGCTGGTCGCGGTGTATATCGTGCTCGGCGTGCTGTATGAGAGCTTCATCCATCCGGTGACGATTCTGTCCACGCTGCCCTCGGCGGGCATCGGCGCCCTACTCGCACTGATGATCGCCGGCAGCGACCTGGATGTGATCGGCATCATCGGCATCGTGCTGCTGATCGGCATCGTCAAGAAGAACGCCATCATGATGGTGGACTTCGCGCTGGATGCCGAGCGCAACCACGGCAAGGCGCCGCGCGAGGCGATCTTCGAGGCGTCGCTGCTGCGCTTCCGCCCGATCCTGATGACGACGCTCGCCGCCATGCTCGGCGCCTTGCCGATGCTTCTCGGCAGCGGCACAGGTTCGGAACTGCGCCGGCCGCTGGGTCTCGCGATCATCGGCGGCCTGACGCTGAGCCAGATGCTGACGCTCTTCACCACGCCGGTGATCTACCTGTTCTTCGACAGGATGGCCGAGCGCGTGAACCGTAGGCGGCGCCGCAATTCGGAGGGCACGACGGAGGACACGCCTTGAACATCTCGGCGTTATTCATCCGGCGCCCGGTCGCGACCACGCTTCTGGCGATCGCGATCCTGATCTCCGGGGCGCTCGCCTATTTCCGGCTGCCGGTCGCGCCGTTGCCGAACATCGCCTTCCCGGTGATCGTGGTGCAGGCGAACATGGCGGGCGCGAGCCCGGACATCATGGCCTCCACGGTGGCCGAGCCGCTCGAGCGGCGCCTGGCGACCATTGCCGACGTGAGCGAGCTCACGTCGATCAGCTACGTCGGCTCGTCGATGATCGTGGTCGTGTTCGGCCTGAACCGCGACATCAACGGCGCCGCCCGCGACGTCGAAGCGGCGATCCAGGCGGCACGCGCGGACTTGCCGACCACGCTGCGCAGCAATCCGACCTATCGCCAGTACAACCCGGCTGATGCGCCCATCATGGTGCTCTCGCTGACGTCGGACACCCTCACCAAGGCGCAGCTCTACGATTCCGCGGATTCGGTGATCCAGCAGCAGCTCTCGCAGGTCAAGGGTGTGGGCCAGATCACGCTCGGCGGCGGCGCGTTGCCCTCCGTGCGGGTCGAGTTGCAGCCGGGCAAGCTGAACAGCTACGGGATCGGCCTCGAGGACGTGCGCGCGGCGATCAGTGCGGCGAACGCCGACAGCGCCAAGGGTCACCTCGATGAAGGCAACCAGCGCTACGTGGTCACGTCCAACGACCAGATCACCAAGGCCGCGCCTTATCGCGACCTGGTAGTCGCCTACCGCAACGGCGCGGCGGTACAGCTGCGCGATGTCGCCGAGGTCAAGGACTCGAACGAAAATATTCGCAACGCCGGACTCTTCAACGGCAAGTCGGCCATCCTGGTGATCGTGTATCCCATGCCCGGCAGCAATGTCGTGAACACCGTCGCGCAGATCCGCCAAGTGTTGCCCTCGATCGAGGCGACGCTGCCGAGCAGTGTGCACGTGGGCGTCGCGATCGACCGGTCGGAGTCGGTCCGCTCGTCGGTGGGCGACACCGAACGCACGCTGTTCATCGCCGTGCTGCTGGTCGTGGGCGTGGTGTTCATCTTTCTGCAATCGCCGCGCGCCACGCTGGTGCCGGCGGTCGCGCTGCCGCTGTCGATCGTGGGCACCTTCGGGCCGATGTACCTGCTCGGCTACAGCATCGACAACCTGTCGCTGATGGCGCTCACCATCGGCACCGGCTTCGTGGTCGACGACGCAGTAGTGGTGCTGGAGAACATCGTCCGTCACATGGAGGCGGGGCTCAGTCCCAAAGAAGCCGCGCTGAAAGGCAGCGGCGAAGTGGGCTTCACGGTGATCTCGATGAGCCTGTCGCTGATTGCCGTGTTCCTGCCGATCATGCTGATGCCGGGCATCGTCGGCCTGCTGTTCCACGAGTTCGCGGTCACGCTGTCCATCGCCATCCTGATTTCGCTCGTCATCTCGCTCACGGTCACGCCGGCGATGTGTGCGTATGCGCTGAGCCGCAACAACGCCGGGCATTCGAAAGCCCGCTGGGCGCTGTGGGTCGAGGTGCAATTTGACCGCTTCAAGGGCGCCTACGCACGCTCGCTGACAGCCGTACTGGACCATTCGCTGCTGGTCATTCTGCTGTTGATCGGTCTGCTCGTGGCCAACGTGTTCCTGTTCAAGCTGGTGCCGGCCACCTTCTTCCCCGAGCAGGACACCGGCATCCTGATCGGACAGATCATCGCCGACCAGAGCATCTCCTTCCCGGCGATGCAAAAGAAGCTCGCGCAGTTGCAGGAGATCGTGCAGAAGGACCCGGCGGTCGCCTCGGTAGCCGGCTTTACCGGCGGCCGCGCGCTCAATACCGCGAACGTGTTCATCGAACTGAAACCGCTGGCTGAGCGCCATCTCACGGCGACCGAGGTGGTGAACCGCCTGCGGCCCAGGCTCAACCAGGTCTCGGGCGCGCGGCTCTTTATCCAGGCGCAGCAGGATCTGCGGATCGGTGGACGGCAGTCGGCCGCCGAGTATCAGTACACACTGACCAGCGACGATTCCGCCGCGCTGTTCAAGTGGACGCCGCTACTCGTCGCCGCGCTCGGCAAAGAGCACGCGCAGTTGCTCGACGTGAACTCGGACCTGCAGCAAAACGGTCTGCAGACCTACGTCAAGATCAACCGCGCGACGGCGGCACGGTACGGCTTCGCGCCGAACCAGGTCGACAACGTGCTGTATGACGCGTTCGGCCAGCGTACGGTGTCGACCATCTACAACCCGCTCAACCAGTATTTCGTGGTGATGGAGGTGGCACCGGAGTACTGGCAGTATCCGCAGACGCTCAGCCAGATTTACCTGAGCAAGGCGGCGGGCAATGCCACCGGTACGGCGGCCACGCAAATGCCAAGCGGCACGGTGTCCGGGGTGACGGCGACGACTGAGACCAGCACGACCAGCAGCTCGTCCAGCACGAACTCGCTCAACTCGAACGCGCAAGCCAACGCGACCACCAACAGCATCTCCAACAGCAAGGGCAGCAGTTCGACCGGCAGCGCGGACAGCACGTCAGCGGAGACCATGGTGCCGCTGGCGGCGCTGGTTTCGTTCGCGAACAGCCATACGTCGACACAGGTGAACCATCAGAGCGGCCTCGTCGCCGCGACGATTTCCTTCAACCTGCCGGCCGGCGGTTCGTTGAGCAAGGCGGCCGTGGCGATCGACAACACGGTCCGCGAGATCGGCATGCCGGCCAGCATCCACGGTGCGTTTGCGGGTGCGGCGGCAGCCTACTCGCAGTCCATGGGTACGGTGCCGCTGCTGATTCTCGCCGCGCTCGGCGTGGTGTATATCGTGCTCGGCGTGCTGTACGAAAGCTCGATCCACCCGCTGACCATCCTGTCGACATTGCCGTCGGCCGGTATCGGCGCCACGCTGGCGTTGCTGATTTTCGGCACGCCGTTCTCGGTGATCGCGATGATCGGCATCATTCTGCTGATCGGTATCGTCAAGAAGAACGGCATCATGATGGTCGACGTCGCGATCCAGTTACAGCGCAACGAAGGGATGCCGGCGCGGGACGCGATTCACGCCGCCGCCGTGGTGCGTCTGCGGCCGATCATGATGACCACGTTCGCGGCCGTGCTCGGGGCGGTGCCGCTTGCCATCGCCATTGGCCAAGGCGCGTCGCTGCGTCAGCCGCTCGGTATCACCGTGATGGGCGGCCTGATCCTGAGCCAGGTCTTTACGCTGTACACGACACCGGTGATCTACCTCTACCTCGACCACTTGCGTTCCAAGCTGGTCAGGTGGTCCGCGGGCCTGCCGTGGAATCGGGGCTCGGAGCAACCCGGACAACCGGATACGAAGGCATGAAGATGACGATTTCCTATAAACACTTTGGGCCGCTAAGTCACCTTCGACCCTTGGCCGTCGCGACGCTGGCCCTGCTGGTCAGCGGCTGCATGGTCGGCCCGGACTACCACCGGCCGCAAGTCAACGTGCCTGCCACCTACGCGGAACTGCCGGGCTGGACACAAGCCGAGCCGGCTGCAGCCGGACCGAAGGGCGAATGGTGGACGGCATTTAACGATCCGCTGATGGACCAGCTCGAACCCATGGTGTCGGTGTCGAACCAGACCGTGCGCCAGGACTACGCAAACTACCAGCAAGCGCTGGCTGAAGTGCGGGTTGCACGCTCCAGCCTGTTCCCGACCATCGGCGTAACCGGCTCGTCCACCAAGTCGCGCAGCGCGATCGGCAACGCGGCCAAGATTGTCAACTCGGGCTCGCTCGAAGGCGACATCAGTTGGGCGCCGGACCTGTGGGGCGAGGTGCGCCGCACGATCGAAGAAAATGCCGCGACCGCACAAGCGAGCGAAGCGACGCTCGCCAATGCGACGCTCTCCGAGCAGGTGGCGCTGGCCACGGCCATCATCGACCTGCGCACCAGCGACGCCAATATCGATCTGCTGCAGAAGACGGTCCAAGCGTATCAGCACTTTCTCGAGGTGATCGCCGACCAGGACAAGGCGGGCACCATCCCGCCGTCCGACCTGATCACCGCACGCACCCAGCTCGAGTCGGCGCAATCCAGCCTGATCGCGCTCGGCGTAGCGCGCGCTCAAGACGCGCATGCGATTGCCGTGCTGGTAGGCAAGAATCCGGAAGAGCTTTCGATCCCGCACAGCACCGCGATGCCGACCCTGCCGACGGTGCCGGTCGGCGTGCCGTCGACGCTGCTCGAGCGTCGCCCCGACATCGCCACCGCCGAGCGCAAGATGGCCGCGCAGAACGCGGCCATCGGCGTGACCGTGTCGGCCTATTACCCGACGGTTTCCCTCTCGGCGCTGAGCGGCTTCACGCAGTCGCCGTTGTCCGGGCTGCTGCACGTGAGCAACTACGTCTGGTCGCTCGGCGGCAGCGCCACCGAAACGATCTTTGACGGCGGCTTGCGCAATGCGGACGTGGACGCGGCGAAGGCGGCTTACGACGCGACCGTCGCCAATTACCGCGGCACGGTGCTGACCGCCTTCCAAGACGTGGAGAACGACCTGTCCGGCTTGCGGATCCTGGCCGAACAGTCGCTCGTGCTGGAGTCGCTCGTGCGCGACGCGAACCGGGGCGCCGAGATTGCCTTCAACGAGTATCAGGCGGGCACGGTGGACTACACCACCGTGGCCACCGCCCAGGCCACCCAGTTGAGCAGTCAGCAGACCGCGCTGAATGTGCAGCAGGAGCGCCTGCTGGATGCGGCGTCGCTGTTCGGCGACCTGGGCGGCGGCTGGGCGGCCACCGACCTGCATGATCCGCGGCATCCGCAGCCTCCGGTCACGCAACAGGCGGCGCCCGCGCAAACAGGCGATACCTCCACGCACAACGCTGCAGCCAGGACGCAATGATCTCGCGTTCCTGACGCGCTGAGCGGAAGGACTCGAGTCAGCGGGACACGCGAGAAAAACCTATAACTTCATGTCTTTTTACGCTCGTGTACTTTCGCTCGAGTGCCCGCAGGCGCTTTCTTCTTCAATTTGATCTGATTGTATTCAACAGCGGCACGGACGAGATTTTTCAGAACGCGCGCATCAATCTTATCGCCCTCGAAAAAATCGATCGCTCGTCTCGCGTTGCCTTCGAGGCCCGCGTTGAACAGATTGTCAGGATCCGGGAGGCTCGCCCCGTAGGCAAAGGTAAGTTTCACCTTCCCTTTGTGAGCGTTGGCGACTGCAATTATTCCGTCGCGAGACCACACCGGGCTTCCCATCCACTTCCATTCCTCGAATATCTCCGGGTCGGTCTCAAGGATGCTCTTGCGGATGCTGGCAAACGTTTTACCACGCCAGTCAGTGATTTCTGCGATCAGCTGGTCAATGCGTTCCGATGGATTCATTGGATCTTTGCGCCTCGAATTTTGGAGCCGTTTCATGCGGCCACAATAGTAATGGTGCGACTACATTATTAAGTGAGAAGCAAGCAGCAAGAGGCCGTAGACGGCCTGGCCGTTGTAGTCGCTAGTATTCCCCGAAATGAAGACACCGTTTCAGTCGTGAGTATCGCCATTCGTGAGTATCGCCAGTCGTGGCTAGTGCAACAGACGCGTCTTTGGCCGGCTTCTGCCTGCTATCGCCGCAGTCGACCCATTTTAACGTTTGCGCGCTCGCAGCAGATGATCGCAGCGCCACGTCTTGGCAGAAACGTTTGCGCCCATCCCCAGTCTGAGTTATCGCGCGCGAGATCGATTTCCCTGCAGCCCCTGGGTTTTGCGCAGACCAACAAACCCTGAGTAGAGCGAACATCATTAAAGAGTTCCGAAGAAAGGTCGTTATCTGATCTACAGACCATAAAAATTGGCGAACCGCTTGCGTGTCCGAGAAATACAAACGGGGCCAAGCAAAAACTCTTCGGGGGCTACGTTGAACCAGGAAAACTCATCAAGATTGCGGGCATTCGCCCCGGGTGAGACTATCTACTCGGAAGGGTATATTGGAACCTCGGCCCTCTATGTAATTGCAGAGGGCAAAGTCGAGATTTCGACAAAATGCGACGAAAGACGTGTCGTCCTCGCGACCCTTGGAAAGGGAGAGTGCTTCGGAGAATCGGCGTTGCTGCCGTCCGAGCCACGCGGGTCGACGGCGAAGGCGCTTAGCTTTTGCCGACTTAGCGTGATCGACGCAAAGGCCGTGGAAGAAGAACTGGAGCGCGTCTCGCCGCTCCTTCGCCACCTGATGCGCACTCTGATTCGCCGGAACAAGAGGAAGGACGAACTCCTGGCGACCTACACAAACGCTGACTTTCTGCCCGGCATAGTCTCCTATGCACACTTACTTAGCTTGATGTCAGGAACTGAAAGTCGAGAAATGCAGGGCCGCCGGTCTCAATCGGATGAAGTTGCCATTCCTCTTGCGGAAGTGTGCAAGCGATGCCAGGCAGTAGCTGGCCATCCTCGTGTGCATGTCATGGCCATGCTCAAACGCATGGAGAAACTGAACCTCGTCGCGCTCGAGTTCGGTCGCGCGGAGTTTCTCGGCAACGTCCCGGCCCCTGTCGCTGACGACACCTTGGGCCGCCAGGTTGTCACCTTCGATCCTGTGCGGATTATCGAACGTGCTCAACGAGTCGGTGGTCATGATCTTGATATTTCGATCGCCAGCGAGCTGGAATTGATAGAACTGGCTGACCTCGAGGCCCTGATAGGAGTCGAGAGGCAGTTAATACTCGATAAGCTCTCTCGCGCGGAAATCGCCGAAGATATCTTTGCTTTCCGGCGAGCCAAAGTGCTGACGTACATTGAAAACAATGGTGTGGCTTATTTCTCCAAGAAAAAGGTGCGAGCCTCGAGCGAGCTCGAATCGATGACGGACCTGGATCTCGTCGACGACCGGACGCTATTTGATGCCGTCAGCGCGTTCGATACCTACGATCTCGCGAAACTGCTCTCCTCGGCGACCGACCGCTCTGTATCCGAGCGGCTGCTTTCGGTCATGACAAAAGCCCGGCAGAGTGAAACGTCGTGGATCATGCGGCGTGACCTCGTGATAAATCCGCTCGAGATACAGGACATCGAACAACGATTCATTCAGCTGGTCAAGGCGATGAAAGCCGGGCCAGCAACCGACTCGTCAGCACAGCTTTCTGTTGGAACCTGACTGCCGGGTCCCCGGGTTCTGTTCAGCAGATCGGGGACCGGAAAAAATAGTCGTCGCCGTCAAAAGATAAACGAGGAATCGTATGGATATCCTAACGCTGTGCGGAGCGCTTCTCGGCATTGTCGCGATTGTTCTCGGCTTTACTTTGGAAGGCGGCCGGTTCCTGACACTCTTTCAGATAGAAGCCATGGTCATTGTCCTCGGCGGCACGATCGGCGCCGTGATGGTTCAGAACACGTGGGTAAAGTTCTCATCAGGGGTCAAGCAACTGAGCATGGTTTTCACCAAGGCCCAGCCGATAGATCGGGAAAACCTGACTATCTTGCTCGAATGGGGCCATAAAGCAAAAGTGGAAGGGATGCTCGCATTCGAAACCATCGATCCCGAAGGCATTAGTCCCTTTGCCAAGAGAGGACTCGAATTGATCGCCAACGGCGTGCCGACTGCCGTGATCGAGGATGCGTTGCAAAGGGAGCTGGACGCGTACGAGCGCAACCAGATGGCTGCCGCGCGGATATGGCTGCAGGCCGGAGGCTATGCCCCGACTTTCGGCATCCTGGGCGCTGTGCTGGGTTTGGTGCAGGTTACAGGCCATCTCCTGGAGCCTGCTCAGCTTGGCCAGGGTGTCTCGGTTGCCTTCATCACGACGCTTTACGGACTGGCTCTCGCCAATATGCTGTTGCTGCCTATCTACGGGAAAATCAAGGCAAGAATAGATAGCGAATTGCGATTTAAAAAATTGTACTTCGATGGCTTGCTCGCCATATCCCGCAAAGAGTCTCCCCAGTTAATCGAAGCCCGTCTCGTGGCGGATATTGCCTAGAGACGGAATGTGATGAGCAGGCATTTTAACGCGCCAATTTTCGTCTAAAGATCATGTCCTCGGCACCTACTAAACCCAATCGTAAGCTCGACGATGACGCCGAGGTACTCTCCGAGCGTTGGCTGATTTCGTACTCGGATCTCGTGACCACCTTGATGGTGCTCTTCATCGCGCTGTACGCGATGCAGCTAGCCAAACATCGAGAGCTTGAAACGAAAAGTCTCGCTTTAGCACCGGCGGAGAAGAACCTGGGCGATGCACATACTCATGTGCCCCGGGCTGCGGCTCTTGAACAACTCCAGGCGTCCAAGAGAGAGCTGATCTCTTCATTAAAAGTCCTGCGCGACAAGCAAGAAATTCTTGTGCGCGAGAGCGCGCGCGGTGTCGAGATCGAAATCAACGCGAAGATACTCTTCCGCTCGGGTGAGGCACATCTGATGCAGGATTCAGATGCTGTGCTCGACCAGGTGGCAACTGCGCTCAAGGAGCATTCGGCACAACAGATCCTGGTTGAAGGACACACTGATTCCGTGCCGATCTCCACGACAAAATACGAGTCGAACTGGGAGCTTTCGTCTGCACGGGCCGGCTCGCTCGTGCGGTTCCTGGTCGATAGAGGTATCGAGCCACACAGACTCGCAGCAATTGGCCGCGCGGACAATATTCCCGCTGTTATGGGAGATGACCCACTTGCCCGCGCAGCCAATCGTCGGGTCGTGATCATTGTGCAATACGATTTATCGAATCCCCCTCAGTAAATCCGTGTGGAATACTGTGAGCCCGGCGATCACCCTTTCATCCCGGCTTCTACCCTTCCAATCAGTCGCTCGACCCAGCTACGGAGCAGCCTGTTCGATGGCACCAGCGGCACCGAATACGCCATGACCCGGTACACGTTGCTACGCGGTATCTTTGAGACTTTATCCGGGTCCAGCCAATCGTCGTTGTTCACAAGAAGCAGTAGCGTCTCCAGCCCGATGAGGATCGGCCATAAACAGGCCAGCCGCAGTCGAACGGAGAACGCGGGAATAGCGAGCGTGTATTCGAGGGCTTCACGGAAGTGATCGAGGGTCCCGTGGACAAGTTCGAACATGAGCGGCCGGGCGCGACGGGAAGCATCCGGTAACAACAGGTCTTGCGGACTCAAGCCGGATCGATCAAGCATCGTGGCGGGAAGGTAGCAGCGCCCTATGCGCAAATCTTTGCCACAGTCCCGCAAAACATTCGTCATCTGCAGCGCTTTTCCGAAACGAATGCCACGATTCAACATCGTCTCGGGACTGTCCTTAAGTGTTCCCGGCATGTGCGCGTAAGTCATCTTTGTCCAGAATTCCCCAACGCATCCCGCGACCAAGTACGTGTATCGATCAAGTTCGCCCAATTCCTGAAGCGCGACAATCTGCCCGGAATATTCGTTGGGAAAAGTACACAGGTCGAATTCCATGCCCTCCGTGAGCGTAGTGACAATCTCGCGTACGGCCTCCTGATCGGACTCGCTCAATTGGGACAACACCGTCAGCGCTGGCCCGAGCGACTCAAGCAGATGCTTTTCGTCGGACTGCGTCTGCCGACCCGCCACTTCCACCGCAATACGAGCCAGCGCTCCTTTGTCCGAGACGCCGTTGACCTGACTGCGAAGCGATAAGAGCAGCTCCAGCCGCTGCTCCGGAGGGATCAGCGAAGTATCCGCGATCGTGTCCGCCGCGCGTGCCAGGAGGTACCCGAGGCCGATAGGATCTCGCATCCCGGCGGGCAGTATGCGCAGAGTGAGGTAGAAGGAACGTGAAACGCCTTTCAGTAGCGGACCAAGAAGGAAGGCTCGAGCAGGATTACGCATGGATCGGATCGGGTCGTTATTGGACAAATCGGGCGCCGCCGCATTGTATCCGGCAACGTGCTTCCGGTCTGCTGTGGCCGACCGCTCCTTTCCCTCCGACATCCGGAGGCCATGCGGATGATCGACGAAAACCCACCAACCCGCTGCAGGCCGTCCCATCGGGCCTGTGTCCTGCTCGCTCGGTGGGACGGCTGCGATTTTGCTTGCCGGTGTGCTACGGCTTGCGGGGCGAAACGACGCCGGCGCCGCTAGGGCTGGTTGCCGGCGAACTGAACACCCCATGAGTGGGTCCGTAGCTAGGACGCGCGTTGACGTCTGCTGGAGAACTATTCTTCTTCGCCACGCCGCCCGAAGACGGCGCGTTCAGCGCTTGCGTTTCCAGTAGTTTTTTATTCCGATCGTTCAGCCCGGCGTTGCCCGTTTCGATTAAGCAACAGCAGCATATGAAGCCAAGGATAAGGTTCCGTTTGGTCATGAGCGCCTCCTCTTCAAGTACGCACGGCCACGGGAACTCCAACGTGCCGGTTGAACCGGCAACCCGGCGATTTAACGCTGCCCGTGGCTTGTCCAACGACGCGTGACCCGGAACGAGGGAAGCATGATCGGCTGATCAACAACTCGTCCACGGAGTCATCGTCGATTCGATTATCGTGCGCCTTTGTGAACTGCATAACAAGATGGTCCAGGGTTGAGTTCAGCTTATCGCCCCCGGTAGCGAAATCCCGATTCGATGTGTCCTTTTGGCGCACCGCGAAATCGCATGGCACTACACCCTGGAACAGCACTTGCCGCCTCACGCTGCCATTGCAATCGATGACCGGTGCGTACTAACGCGGCACACGTAAGCGATGGGGATCAAATCCGCACATATCTGGCAATTTCGCCTGTATCGGCGGCTAAGTTGGCAAGGCGGTGGTTTTTTCGTTTGGCGCGGGAGAGTTAGCTGCCCGCCCGTTCGCGATGGGTACCCCGCAATACTTACTCCTTCTCGGGCTTTTTCTGCCCTTTTTTATCCATTTCTTACGTGACCATTGACAGCTTTGAATCGTTCGCTAAAATAGCACCCTTAGCTGCATCCCTTGGCCCAGGTGGCGGAATTGGTAGACGCACATGGTTCAGGTCCATGCGCCGCAAGGTGTGGAGGTTCGAGTCCTCTCTTGGGCACCAAATAGTAGTCTTAGTAGATCCAAAGAAGTCCGGGAAACCCAGCAAAGCCTTTAGCTTGCTGGGTTTTTTGTCTTTTGCGGTCCGATACGTTCCGGGGCGAGCCGATTGCAAATGAGTACATTTTTGAGCACATTGGAAGTTCGAGTTAGGAAAATGTACTCATGATGCTCCTTACCGCGCGCCAAGCCCAAACAGCCAAATCTCGCCCGAAGGCCTACGGGGTTCCCGATGGCAGTGGCCTGACCCTGTGGATCACTCCGGACGATCATAGGTATTGGCACTTCCGTTACCGAATGGGCGGAAAACAGGAAAACAACCGCGCATCTCGCTTGGCACTTATCCCGCGGTTTCGCTACAGCAAGCTCGGGAGCGAGCGGCAGAATACCGAGCCCTGGTCGCAAATGGCATCGATCCCCGCAAAAAGCGGCGAGACGAGAAACATCGCGACGCGCTGGTCCAAAACAACACGTTCAAGGCTGCCGCCGAATACCGGTACAAACATATAAGGTTGAGACGGGGATAAGGCTGAGACGGGGCGTGCTGCCGCGACGCTCGCCAAGATCCGCACCTATTTGGACAAGGACATTGTTCCTGAGCTAGGTGACAAGCCGCTACAGCACATCACGCATGCGGACTGCGCCAGGCTGCAGGAACGCATCGAAAAACGCGATGCGCATAACGTCGCGAAAAAGACCCGAGGCTGGCTCAAACAAATCTTCAGCCAGGCCATTGCGCGCGGGCTTTGCGAAAAAAATCCTGCGTCGGAGCTTCGCGCCATTGCACCAGCGGGGCCGGCGGTCAAGCACCACCCTCATCTACTCGAACCTGAGCTGCCCGAATTTCTGAACGCCCTGGACCGTTCAACCAGCCGTCTTACTGCTCGAGTCGCAGCGTGGATGACACTGTGGACGGCGAGCCGGCCGGGCATGGTGCGTTACGCCGAGTCGGTCGAGATCGATTTCGACAAGGCCTTGTGGACCGTTCCGGCCGTCAAGATGAAGATGCGCAAAGCTCATGTCGTTCCGCTTCCGACACATATGCTGGCTGCCTTGCGTGAACTGCATCAATTGACGGGACGTGGGCGATATCTGTTCCCCGGTATTGGCACCAAGCATCCGATCCTAGATAGCGTCAACTACGATGGTTCCAGTGACGTGTGGCGTGAGTGCTTTTGACTCGCATCCCGCTCACGTATAGCCGCGTTAGACGCGCCACGCGCGCGGCCAGATGTCCTGCTTGCCGGGAGCCAAAATTCCGGCGGGATCGACCGCGAACGAATCAAGATACGCGGTCAGCCCGTCTGCCGACGACACCAGATGCTCCGCGCCGACGATCGCCGTCCATGCAGCGAGCGCGTGCCACAGTTTCGCTTCGGAAAGATCTGGCGACGATACGCGTCTCAACACGCCCTCCTTGTTATAACCGGCGTCAACCGGCGCGGGCGCAAGGGGTGAGCCGCGCGCATGAAGCCCGGGGGCTAACGGTGCCCCCCGCCGCCTCCGTGAAAACCGCCTCCTCTAAAGAAACCCTCCCCTCCGTGAAAGCCGCTCCCTCCGTGAAAGCCGCTCCCCCCGTGAAAGCCGCTCCCTCCATGAAAGCCGCCGTGCGGTCCGAAGTCGACATGATCCATATGATGGAAGTGATGAAAACGATCGACGAAGACGAACGACGCGCCGAAGCCGAACGCCACAGGTGGCCCATAAAACCACGGGTCGTAATATGGATAGTAAGGGTAAGGATATGGGGGCGGCGGGGAAACGTCACCCATATCGACGCCCGTGTCCTGCTGCTGGATCTGCCAGGTGCCGTCGGGCTGCTTGCACGCAAGGCCCGATATGTTCTGCGTGGCGCCATCGATATGCGCCGTGCCGTTGACCATGCGGCACGTGGGCGACGCGGCCGATGTGGTCGTCGTGTCGTTCAGCGAATCAGCTTGGTTGGGCTGCGACGCCATCGGCGTCGTACACGCGACACAGCTGCAAAGCACCATTCCGAGTCCAATAAAGTTGCGCATGAATCCGTCCTGCTCGACGGTCCGGTAACACGACGCGGACCGCCGCGTCGACACCGTGAAGACCCCATCGGTTCGCCTCGCAGAGCGCGTTGCCGGAGCATGTGAATTCGCATGTAAAGATGTGCACGACGACGCGGACCTGCTGAATATGAAACGCGTCGCCGGCTGACGTTATTCCGCTTGCTGGCCCCAGTCGCGGCATCGATTTGTTACGCCGTGTTTCCTGTCAGATCAGGCAACGCTGTACGGAATACCGCCTCGCTGCCGAAGCCCGATCAGGCCATCGGCGCGGCGCCAGCGCAATCAATCGTCCGAATGTTCAGATTTGGTAAAGAGGACCTGGAACACACGGCGACCATGCGGCTCAGTTGTAGACCACAGCAAATTTGTCACCGTTACGAGGATAAATACGTCACTTGGGAGTTTTAACAGCAGCGAGTTCATGAAGCCGTTAGTAGGGCGTAGCGGCAGATGGAAGATCTGACGGATAAACAAAGTGGTCTCTATCGCGAGATCGGAGTATGCCCACGGCCTGCCACGGGCTCGGATCTTGGCAGGGCGCATCCGAGGCCCCCCTCGGCAGACTAGATTGTGATATCACCACCGGTGCAAGGCTTTGATATATTCGGGCCAGTTGGTCACCTTGTAACGCGCTTTTTCGATCTTGTGACGGCAACTCTGGTTATCTTTGTACAGCATCGTCCTTTCTGCAAATAAAGTCATCGCAGATCACACCAGGTCGCCGGCCCTCGGGCTGGAAGATCGATTTATTCAACAACGCCGCTGTGGGTGGGAACCACTGATTCTTTGAGAGAGACTGGACACCGAAAAACTGGAGCGGGCGAAGGGATTGGTAACGGACTGGCGACGCTTCTCGAGGTCTATCGCTCGCGTTCGTTCATGAAGACCTGCCAGGCAGGGCGCGGGCGAGCTCCGCCGTGGTGACGACGGCTGCCTGTTTCGCGATGACGATGTCGAGCAGCATCGCATGCACCTCTGGATCTGGGTCGGCGCAGCAATCGCGGACAACGACCAACCGATAATCCAGATCGCCGGCCTGGCGAACGGTCGACAGCACGACGCCACTGGTGTGGACACCGGCGAGCACCAGCGTGTCGATGCCGTTGGCGCGCAGCAGCGTCTCCAGGTCGGTGCCAACGAACGGGCTGATGCGGTGCTTGACCACGATCGGTTCCCCCTCTCGTGCCGCTGCGGCTGGATGGATCGCGGCGCCTTCGCTCCCGGCCACAATCATTCCGTTTGCCTTCACCGCGCTAAACACGGGGTTATTGGGGCTGACCTCGGGATGACCGGGCCGGAATGCAACAACGACATGGATCACCATCATGCCCGCGCCTCGTGCCGTGGCGATCAGATCAGGCACACACGCGATCGCATCGGCGGACTGCGCAGCCGTCATGAACCTAGTGAGGACGTCGACCTGATAATCCATCCCCAGCAGCGCGGCGCTCCTGGAATCAATGTGCGAAAGCTCAGGCATGGGCTTCTCCTTGAATGCAAGTATTGCTCGCATTTCTCGAATACATAATATGACTTATACTCACATTTAGTCAAGATGCGATTCGAACCCGTTCTGAAATACCTCTCTCGGAGAGACGGGGAGCTTACCGACTGGATATCTGGTGGACAATCGACTGCCAGCTTTAATATCGCCGACATCAACGGAGGTAGACCGGCAGGCAGGACACGCAATGCAGATCATCGGCCCAGCAGGTCCGCGTACACCCATAGCTCCCGATGTGGCTGGAACGTACGCGTTCATGGTGGCGGTCGACGACAATATCTACCGCAGATCAGGGTGGTCTTGCTGGTTTCGCGAGTGGGCAATCTGCCGAACGCTTTGACTGCAAGGCCGCGCGCAATAGTCGCGCGATAACTTGCTTCGCATGACAGGGAGAAGGGAACGGCACGATACTGACACGTAAGGGCAATGCGGATACCGTCCTGTTGCAAGCAGTGCCGGCGCACCGGCGTCGCGTGTCAGGCTAACAGCAGCGCTTTTGCAGTGCCGGTTGCGGGGAGCACGCCAACGACTGGCCAACCGAGAATAACGGCATGATGAGGCTATCGCGGCTCTCTGCTGGTTCTTGCGTTCGCTGTTGAACTCCCACCGATCCGTTCCTCCAGGTAGCTGCCCAAAGCCTGTTGCATCTCTCTGCGCAACGCCGCGCTCTTGCTCTTCTCCACCATCCGGCTCCCTTGTACAGTTCCCCGAACGATCAACCAAGTCGCCACGGCAATTGCGGACAGTTCCGAACGCTTGATCTCGGGATCATACTTCGCCAACAGATCCTGAATGGCTGCGGAAAGCCGGTCCATCCCGTATGATCCCGGCACGACCGATGGCGTTTCCGCCAGCACCCTGCACGCGGGGTGTTTCGAGACGTAGCCATAGACGATAGAAATCAATCCGCCGGCGAACTCCCTGGGCGTACCCGGCAAGGACGATTGCCACTGATCCAATAGCGAGA
>Ga0255336_101391_pt1 | contig 17696 bp, 17 predicted proteins | sample MeOH1_35cm_T3_17_FD_189102 | JGI IMG/M metagenome (GOLD analysis project Ga0255336, IMG submission 189102) | Sandy soil microbial communities from University of British Columbia, Vancouver, Canada - MeOH1_35cm_T3_179 | ecosystem: Engineered > Artificial ecosystem > Sand microcosm > Unclassified ...
TGCCAAGCATAAGCGACCGTTGGGCGAGGTATTTATTTGGTTTTCTCATCATTTGTCTCCCTGAGGCCGGATGGACCGGTTGTTGCTTTTTGCCTTGGCGGCAATTTGCGCAGGCCGGGACGAAGGCCACGTCCCGGCCCCGCCATCATCGCGCGGCGCCGGATCTGTGGCAAGCGGGACCGGCGCCATGCACGGTCCGACCGAACCTCGACCTCAGTCGAGCTCGGCGCAGGCGTAGCAGTTGATTTCGGCGCCAAGTGCGATTTCGACGATCTGCGGTGTTTTCCAGCGCGTTGCTTCCCTCCCGATTATAGCGCATTTGTCGCCATCTTCAGGACTGGCCGAAGCAGCGCCAATTGTACTTTGGTACTACCGATGAATTGAACGGCGTGCCGACCATCCCGGCGCGGCGACATACCGGAGAATTGCCGGGGCTGGCCGTAAGCCGCGATATCGATTAACATTCAGGCTGGGAGAAACGGTGAGAACCGACGAACAATGAAAAAAATCATCATCGCCGACGATCACCCCATGATCCGCGGCGCCTTGGCGCTTGCCATCGCGACCGCATTCGGAACCACGGAAGTCATCGAATGCGCCACGCTCGACGAGCTGCTGCTGCAGCTCGACAAGAATGGCGAGGCCGATCTTCTGCTGCTGGATCTCCGAATGCCGGGGGCGAACGGCTTCGAAGGGCTGATCACGGTCCGGACCAATTTTCCGGCGACTCCGGTCGTCGTCATCTCGGCGCTCGAGGATCCGCGCCTGGTCAGCGAGGCGCTGGCGCTGGGTGCCATGGGCTTCATTCCGAAATCCACGCCCCGGCACGAGATCGTTTCGGCGCTCAATCTGGTCGCCGGCGGTGAAGTCTACATGCCGTCCCATCTGGAGCCGACTCCGCCGGCCGTCGCTCGCGGCACGGATGTCGATCCGGCATTCGCGCAGAGGGTGCTGACGCTCACGCCGCAGCAAAGGCGCGTGCTGCAGCTGCTCGGCACCGGCAAGCTCAACAAGGAAATCGCCTTCGAACTCGACATCGCCGAGACCACGGTCAAGGCGCATGTTTCCGGCATCCTGCATAAGCTCAAGGTCTATAGCCGGACGCAGGCCGTGGTCATGGCCGGCCGACTGCATCTCGATAATTTCGTCGATATCGCCGGCGGTTAAAGCCGGAACAGCTAGCTCAGGACGCTTGACAGCAGCGAGCGGAGCTGGGCCGGGTTGAGCGGCTTCTTCAAGAGCCAGTAATCGTGCTGCTTGATGAGCGCCTGCACCTTGGGGCTGTAGTCGGCGGTGATGATCACGCCGGGAATGGCTTGTCCGGCCGCCTGCCGAATCCGGCCGATCTCGTTGACGCCAGTGCTGCCGCCTTCCAGGTGGAAATCGGCGATCATGACATCGGGCGGTCGCGGCATGTCCTCGAGCGCCGCCAGCGCCTCGGCCCCCGACGAGGCCGTGCAGACGGTGCAGCCCCAGCCGCTCAGAAGCGCCTGCATGCCGGCGAGCACGTCGCGCTGATCGTCCAGCACCAGGATGAGCGCGCCATGCAGGGGCTTCAGCGCCCCGTCGGCTCGGGTCTTGCGCACCGCCGAGGGCGGGCTGGTGCCGCGCGGCACGGTGATGGAAAAGACCGAGCCGCGGCCGGGAACCGACCGCACGGACACCGGCAGGTCGAGCATCTTGGCCGCGCGCTTGACGATGGCGAGGCCGAGTCCGATGCCGCGATCGCCCGGATTGATGTCCTTGCGCAGCCGGTGGAATTCCTCGAAGACGGCATGGATCTGGTCGCCGGGAATGCCGGGCCCGGTATCCCAGACTTCGATGCTCAGCCGATCGCCGACCCGCCGGCAGCCGAGCAGGATGCCGCCCCGGTGCGTGTAGCGAATGGCGTTGCTGAGGAAATTCTGCACGATCCGGCGCAGGAGCAGGATGTCGCTGCGCACCACGGCGCTGGAGCTCACCAGCCGCAATGTCAGTCCCCGATCGCGCGCCAGCACCATGTGCTCGGTGGTGAGAGGGCCGAGCAGCGAACCGATCGGGAAATCGACGATCTCGGGCGAGACGGCGCCGGCATCGAGCTTGGAGATGTCGAGCAGCGCCCCAAGTAGATCCTCAACCGCGCTCAGCGAGACGTCGACATTGTCGACCAGCGTTCGGATCTGCTTGGCATGCGGCAGCTCGGCCAGAGCCGAGACGAACAGGCGCGCGGAATTGAGCGGCTGCAAGAGATCGTGGCTGGCGGCGGCGAGGAAGCGGGTCTTGCTGAGATTGGCCTGCTCGGCCTGGCTCTTGGCGATCTGCAGCGCCTTCTCGATCTCGCGGCGCTCGGAGATTTCCTGCTCCAGCTTGGCATTGAGGCGGCGGAGCTCGATGGTGCGCTCGTCGACCCGCTTCTCCAGCGTCTCGTTCGCTTCCTTGATCGCGGCGTCGGCCCGCCGCCGCTCGGTCACATCCTGCATCAGCGTGAAGAAACCGAGGATCGCCTCGCCATCGCCGATATGCGGCAAGAAGGTGACGTGGGCGTAGCGTCGCACGCCCGATTCGCCCGGCGTCAGCTCCAGCTCGAACGCGACGCCCTCGCCCTGGAGCGCCCGGCCGGCGAATTCGCTGCACCTGGCATAGAATTCCGGCGCCAGCACGGCCTGCATCGGCCGGCCCAATATGTCGGAATCGTCGCGCCCGACCCATTGGCGGTAAGGCTCGTTGACGAACTGGTAGCGCTCCTCGGCATCGACATAGGCGATGAGCGCCGGCATGGCGTCGGTGACGAGGCGGATGCGCCGCTCGCCGTCGCGCAGCGCCTCTTCGTTCCTCTTGCGTTGGCTGATGTCGGTAAAGGTCAGCACGAAGCCGCCATCCGGCATCGGGCTGCGCTCGATGTCGAGGATGCGGCCATTGTGCCAGGGCTGCTCGAATTTGAGCGGTACCCGACCGTTGTGCGGGTCGAGGAATTCGGGATTGGTGATGCCGCCCGCGCCGAGGGCCGCGTTGAAGCGCCGGAGATCGGCGAAGCCGGCGCCGCGCCGGATGCAGCGCGGCGTCAGCTCCAGCAGCCGGACGAACTCGTTGTTCCAGGCGACCAGCGCCAGATGCGTGTCGTAGACCGCGACGCCCTGGTAGATGCTGTCGAGGGTCGCCTGCAGCAGGTTGGATTTCTTGGCGAGGGCTGCTTCCCATTGCAGCGTCTCGCGCCGCTTCAAATTGGTGATGTCGGTATAGATGCCGACGATGCCGCCGTCGCCGGTGCGCTTCTCGTTGATCTGCATCCAGCGCCCGTCGCTCAGCGCATGCACGGTCGGGCCGACGCATTCGGCATGCTGGCGCAGGCGGCGCCGGATCCAGCCTTCCGGGTCGCGATAGGCGTCCAGCACGCCTTTGTGCTGAACCGCGAGATGCACCATCTCGGAGAAGGACATCCCGGCATGGATCTGGTCGGCCATGCCGGGCCAGAAGGTCAGGTAGCGCTGGTTGAACAGGGTCAGCCGGTCCTGGGCGTCGAACAGCACGAAGCCTTCGCTCACCGATTCGATCGCGGCGAAGAGCTGAAGCCGCGCCGTCTCGGCCTGCTCGCGCGCCTTGGCCGACTCGTTGTAGGAGCGTTCGAGGTCGGCCAGCGTCTGCTCCAGCGCCAGCGTGCGGGCGCGGATCTGCGCCTCCAGCACGATCGCGGTCTGGAACAGCGAGAAGGCGGAACCTTGCCCGTCCATGCTGCGCTCGACCCGGTCGACGAGCGCGCGCTTGATCCGGGTGAGCTTTTCGACCTGCCGCTCGAGCTGGGCGATCCGGCCGAACAGGTCGGCCTCGGACCTCGGTTGCGCGAGCGCGTTCATGCGGCACCGATGGCGACGCCGGTGAAGGTCTGGTTCACATGCATCGACATATATTGTTCGCCATAGGTGCAGAAGCCGACGACCCGATGCTCGACGAACAGGGACGACACGGCGTGCTTCAGCGCCCGTTCGTCGATCTCGATGTTCCGCAACACGCAGTCGCAGCCGATGATGAGATCGGGGCGTCCGATCTCGCGCTCCAGCCGCCCGAACAACTCCTTCAGATTCTCGATGAGATCGACGCCCTCGGCCACGGTCAGCACCAGCCCCTCGTCGATCGCGCACAGAAAGGTCAGGCTGTTGTCCGGATTGACCTTCTGGATCGCGCGGACATGGTATTGCCCGCCGACGCGGACCACGACCGGATGGGCGGCGAAGATCTTGGGTGAGAGCGCCTCGCCGTCGAGCCCGACCAGCCGCGCATATTCGAGCGCCGCCGGCTCGGCGTTGATTTCGTACACGCGGCGGCGGGCGAGATCGGCGCCAGTCACCACCATCTTCTCCTCGGTCGGTACGAAATGCTCGGTTTTGAACACCGAGAAACGGCGTCTGGTCGAGATCAGCAGCAGGATAGCCGCGTCGGTGGCGAAGCGGTCGCGGAAAAAGACGAAACTGCGCTTGAAATCGAGCCCGTCGCCGGCCGAGCCGCCGACCAGCGGCGTGCCGCCGAGCGTGTTGCCGATGGCGCTCACCAGTTGCTCCTCGCGCACCGACAGCCCGTCGACCAGCAGCAGGCCGAAGCTGTCGGCCGTAGGCGCGCAGCCGTCGCGCTCGGCCATCAGCAGCCGCGTGCGCTCGATCGTGGCGCCGATCTCGAACGCTTTCAGATCCTCGAACAGGGTCGCCGCGACCGAGAAATCGCCCTCGGGAAAGCCGATGCCGCTGATGCCGCCGCTGATATAGCCGAAGGGCGTGATCTCGCCGGCGGTCGTGCAGCCATAGACGGGCGTGTCGCCGAACTCGGCGGCGACGGCCTCGGCGATCTGGCCGAGATCATAGCGGGGCGAGCAGAAGACCAAGGCGAACCCGATGCCCGGACCACCGATCTGTCGGCGAAGATCGGCCACGGCGGCGCGCGGATCGGAATGATCTGAGCCGCCTCGATGGACCTGCATCTTCGACATTCGAGCCGCCTCCGTTGACCGACCAATATCCTCGCGGTCGGACCTCGGCCCGGCTCTCGGGGCCAAAATTATACCCTCGCCGTTTTTGCCGGTTCAACATCGCTCGGCCGCATCATCGACCCGAAAAACGCAATTGCGGCGATTGTCCAGGTAGACCAAAGCAAGCTCACCGGAATGCGGCCGTACTGCAACAGTCCTTTAGTGCTATTGCGCCGCGCGGTCGGAGGTTTTTTAGTGTCAACTAGAGGCCGGACTCCTGCTAAGGCGGCCTAGAGATAACTATTCTTGTCGCGCTGCAATATCCGACGCGAAACAGCCCCTCAGCGGGGGCTGAATAATAAGGCAGGGAGGATGCTGAACATGAAATCGAGGGGAACTTCGCGCATCTACTGGGCGGCGGCGATAGCCGGGTGCGCGTTTGCGGCGAGCGGGCCAGCCTGGGCCGACGCCATGGACAATCTGCTGGATAAGCTGCTGGCCAAGGGGGCTTTGACCAAGCAGGATTATGACCAGCTAAAGACCGAGAAAGCTCAAGAACAGAAGGCGGCACCCCCTGTCGTCACGCCCTCCAACGCGCCGAGCTCGTCGGCCTTTCCTCCGGCCGGCGATCAAGGGCTCGTCCGGATGATGGACCCGGAAAAGGGCATCGGCCTGCATGTTGGCCCGGTCGACGTGACCGTGTCGGGCGAGATCAACGGCTTCTACGTCCATGACAGCCCGGATACGGCAGGCCCGACCCATGTCATTGATGGCGGTCTGGCCGCGGTCGGCTCGAACACGACCTCGGCGGTCCGCAACGGCCTGCTGCCGGGCAATTTCGCGGTCGACCTCAAGACCAAGCAGGAAGGGCTCGATATCGTTGCGCATTTCGGCCTCTATCCGGGCCTGAACAACGTTTCGGGCGTGGGCGGCGCCAACTCGTCCGGCACATCCCACGCGCTCGGCACCTCCGGCATCGATTTCCGCCAGCAATACTTGACCATCGGGTCGCCGGATCTCGGCACCTTCAAGGTCGGTCGCGATATCGGCCTGTTCGGGCAGGAGGCGATCCTTAACGACTTCACGCTGTTCGGCGTCGGCAGCACCGGCAGCAACACGGCACCGTCCAACACCTCGCTCGGCCGCATTGGTCTGGGCTACGTTTATACCGACTGGATCCCGCAGATCACCTATACGACGCCGACCTTCGCCGGGTTCGCGGTCACGGCGGGTATCTTCCAGCCATTCGACGCGTTCAATTTCTCCGGCGATTCAGGTACGCTCGGCGGGCATGACTCACCGCAGATCCAGGCCAAGATCGCCTATACCGTGCCGTTCCCTCCCAGCAGCGGATTCAAGGGCCAGCTCTGGACCAACGTCGTCACCCAGGAGCTCAAGAGCGGCGGGGGCACCGACGCGCTGGCTACAGGCAAGAGCGTCCAGGGCACCGGCTGGGACTTCGGCGGCAAGCTCGATTACGGTCCGGCCGAGCTGGTCGCCTATGGCTATATCGGTGACGGCCTCGGCACCACCGGCCTGTTCTTCGATGCGGTCAGCCCCGAAGGCAAGACCCGCTCGTCCGACGGCTACCTGTTCCAGGGCAGCTACACCTTCTTCAACAAGCTCACCCTCTCGGGCAGCTACGGCCTGAGCCATCTCGACCTAGCCTCCGGCGAATTCGCACCGACCCTGGTAAAGGACAACGAGTCCTACGCCTTCGGTGCCAAGTATCACCTGACCAGCTGGGTCAATTTGATCGCCGAATATACGCATACGACCTCCACGGCTCACAACGGCAACTCGGCATCGGACGACGCCTACACGGCCGGCGCCATCGCCTTCTTCTGAGGCGGTTCCGGTAATTTCGCCCGCGGCTTGCGCCGCGGGCGGATTCGCCGCTCTTGGAACCTTGTGCGGCGGTGATTAGGTTAATAGTGGTATTGACAGTGGCGGCCGGATCGGGCCCCTCTGGCAATCGGGGCCGAAATCCCAATCGGGGATTGACCGACCTAGATTAGAATTGTTATAAACTTATGACGGTATACGTTAAGGTGCCGTCATAGTGGAGGACAGAAAATGGCTTGGAAAACACCCCGTGTCATCGAAGTCGCGCTCGGTGCGGAAATCAACTGCTACGCCTGCGCTGAGATCTAAGACCAGCTGAAAGGACTCGTCATCGCGGGCGCGAGTTCGCGGTGGCGAGGCCCCCAAACATGCATGCAGTGGTTCTCGGAGCCGCCGCCGGTGGCGGGTTCCCGCAGTGGAACTCGAACGCGGCAGGATGCCGGCGTGCCCGGAGCAAGGACCCGGCGGCACGGCCGCGCACACAGGCCGCCTTGGCGATCAGCGCCGACGGCCATTCATGGTATCTGCTGAACGCCTCGCCTGATCTCAGACAGCAGATCGAGGATACGGCCTTCCTGCAGCCTTCCGAAGGCTTGCGTTCCTCGCCCATCGCCGGCGCCATCCTGACCGGCGGCGATGTCGATGCCGTCGCGGGCCTGCTCAATCTGCGCGAACGGCAACCGCTGACCGTCTATGCGACTTCGCGCGTCCATGACGTGCTCGACGCCAATCCGATCTTCGAGGTGCTGGCGCGCGATATCGTGCCGCGTCGCCGCGTCGCCCTCGGCGAACGGGTGGCGCTGGAGTTGCCCGGCGGCGGGTCCAGCGGGCTGGAGATCGAGCTGTTCAGCGTGCCTGGCAAGGTGCCGCTCTATCTGGAGGAGTCCGACGCGCCGCCGATCGTCGAAGGTGAGGATACGGTCGGTGTCGCCGTCACCGGCAACGGCCGGACCTTCTTCTTCATCCCGGGCTGTGCGGCCATGACCGATCGGTTGGCGGATCGGCTGCGCGGCGCCGAGTTGGTCTTCTTCGACGGCACGCTCTTCGCCGACGACGAGATGATCCGCGCCGGCCTCGGCCGGAAGACCGGCCGGCGGATGGGCCATATGAGCGTTTCCGGTCCCGAGGGAACCATCGCCGCCTTCCAGCCGCTCGGCGTGAGGCGCAGGGTTTTGATCCATATCAACAACTCGAACCCGATTTTGCTGGATGATTCCGCAGAACGCGCCGCGGTCGAAGCGGCGGGCTGGGAAATCGGCTTCGATGGGATGGAAATTAAGCTATGACGACGGATCACCCCTTGTCACCGGATGAGCTCGAAGCGGCGCTGCGCGCCATGGGCGCCGAGCGCTATCACATCCTGCACCCGTTCCACAGGAAGCTGCACAGCGGCGGCCTTAATCGCGGCCAGGTCCAGGCCTGGGCGCTCAACCGCTATTATTACCAATGTCGGATTCCGGCCAAGGACGCCACTCTGCTGGCCCGGCTGCCGACGACCGATCTGCGTCGCGCGTGGCGCAGCCGGCTTGAGGATCATGACGGCGTCGAAGGCAAGATCGGCGGCGTCGAACGCTGGCTGAAGCTGTGCGAGGGCGTCGGGCTCGACCGCGACTATGTCGCCTCGACCGAGGGCCTGCTGCCCGGCACCCGCTTCGCCGTCGACGCCTATGTGGCGCTGGTGCGCGACCGCAGCATCCTCGAAGGCATCGCCTCGTCGCTGACCGAGCTGTTCTCGCCGACCATCATCGCCGAGCGCGTCTCCGGCATGCTCCGGCACTATGATTTCGTCACCGAAGAGACGCTGGCCTATTTCACGCCGCGCCTGACCCAAGCGCCGAAGGATTCCGATTTCGCGCTCGCCTATGTCCGCGAGAACGCCCGCACGGTCGAGGAGCAGCAGGCGGCGCTGCGCGCCTTGCGCACCAAGTGCGACATCTTGTGGGCTCAGCTCGACGCGCTTCATTTCGCCTATGTCGAGCCCGGCCTGATCCCGCCGGGCGCGTTTGTGCCGGACGACCGGAAATGAGCGACGCGACCGTTCCGGCCTTCGCCCGCGGCGTCCGCTTCCGTTTCGACGAGGTGCGGAAAGCCTGGGTCGTGCTGGCACCGGAACGGCTGTTCCTGCCGGACGAGCCGGCGGTGGAGATCCTGAAGCTCGTCGATGGCCAGCGCAGCATGGGCGCCATCATCGACGACCTGGCCGCCCGCTTCGCGGCCCCGCGCGACCTTATCGCCACCGATGTCGCCGCCATGCTGCGCGACCTCGCCGACAAGGGAGCCTTGACCCTATGACCGCTCCGGCCGCCCCGCTGGGCCTCCTGGCTGAGCTCACCCATCGCTGTCCGCTGCAATGCCCCTATTGTTCGAACCCGTTGGAGCTCGAGCGTGCCGGCAACGAGCTCGACACCGAGACCTGGCTCAGGGTCTTCGACGAGGCGGCGGCGCTGGGCGTGCTGCAGGTGCATTTCTCCGGCGGCGAGCCGACCGCGCGCAAGGATCTGCCGGCGCTGGCTGAGCGCGTGGCGTCGCACGGCATGTATTCGAACCTCATCACCTCGGGCGTGCTGCTCGACCGGCGCATGCTCGACACGCTGCAGACCGCCGGGCTCGACCATATCCAGCTCAGCTTCCAGGATATCGAGACCGAGAGCGCCGAGCGCATCGGCGGGCTGCCGGGTGCGCAAGCGCGCAAGCTGGAAGCGGCTAGGATGATCAAGGAGGCGGGTTTCCCGCTGACGCTCAATTTCGTCGTGCACCGGCAGAATCTGGAGCGGCTGCCGGGGATGATCGAGATGGGACTTGAACTCGGCGCCGGCCGGATCGAGATCGCCCATGTGCAATATTACGGCTGGGGCTTGGTCAATCGCGACGCGCTCTTGCCGAGCCGCGACCAGCTCATCGCCGCGACCGAAGTGGTCGAGGCCGCACGCATCCGCCTCAAGGGCCGGCTGGTGATCGATTACGTCGTGCCTGACTATTACGCGGCGCGCCCGAAATCCTGCATGGGCGGCTGGGGCCGGCGCTTCATCAACATCACCCCGGTCGGCAAGGCGTTGCCCTGCCATGCGGCCGAGAGCCTGCCGGGTTTCGATTTCCCCTCGGTGCGCGAGACCGCGCTCGCCGAGATCTGGAACCATTCCGACGCGTTCGAGCGCTATCGCGGCACCGACTGGATGCCCGAGCCGTGCCAGAGCTGCGAGCGGCGCGAGATCGATTGGGGCGGCTGCCGCTGCCAGGCCTTCGCGCTCACCGGCGATGCCGGCCGCACGGACCCGGCCTGCGCGCTCTCACCCGACCATGACGTCATGGCGGCGGCCGTCGCGGCGCGCGGCGATTTGCCGACCGAGTTCGTTTATCGCCGGATCGGCGGCGCGCCGGTCGGCGAAGCATGGCGGCACGAGTCCTAGCAGGCTTCCTTGCGATCCTGCTGCTGACGGCGACGGGTGCCGTGGCGGCGCCGATTCCGTTCGAGATGGCCGAAGTGGCGCCCGGCATTTTCGTGCGCCAAGGCGTCCATGAGGATGCGACCGCCGAGAATGGCGACGCCATCGCCAATATCGGCTTCATCGTCGGACCGGCCGCGGTCGCGGTCATCGATCCGGGCGGCAGCGGCGAGGATGGCGAGCGGCTGCGCGCCACCGTCGCCACCAAGACCGACCGGCCGATCCGCTACGTCATCATGACCCACGACCATCCCGATCATATTTTCGGTGCCGCCGCCTTCGAGGCCGATCACCCGACCTATGTCGGCCATGCCCGCCTGCCGGGCGAGATGGCGGAGCGCGGCCCCTATTACCGTGACGAACTGGTCAAGATCCTGGGCGAGAGCCGCGCCGGCAATTATGTCATGCCGACCCAACTGGTCGAAACCACGAGCGAGATCGATCTTGGCGGCCGTCGCCTGGAGCTGACCGCTCACGCCACGGCCCATACCGACAACGACCTCAGTATCTTCGACCCCGAGACCAAGACGCTCTGGGCCGGCGACCTGCTGTTCGTCGATCGCGTCCCATCGATCGACGGCAGTCTTATCGGCTGGCTCAAGGTGCTGAAGACGCTCGAAACCGTGCCCGCCCTGCGGGCCATTCCCGGGCATGGACCGGTCTCCGTCCCCTGGCCGTCCGGGGCCGCCGACGAGACGCGCTATCTGGATTCACTGGCGCGCGAAATCCGCGCCCTTATCGCCAAGGACGGCGATATCGAGACCGCGGTGCGCGAGGTCGGACTCGGCGAGCGGGACAAATGGCGGCTTTTCGACGATTATAACGGCCACAACGTCACAGTCGCCTTCAAAGAACTAGAATGGGAATAGGGAGGACGGGCGATGCGAATTCTACTCTCTGTCTTGGCGTTGATCTGGCTCGCGATCGCGCCGGCCTGGGCCGACGAGGACGATGCGACGCGCGCCGCCCGCTGGGAGGAGCTGCGCCACACCATGTTCGGCGACCGGCCGGTCGAGGGCGGCAGCGCGCTCATCACGCTCGATGCGCCCCCGCGCGCGCTCGACGCCGCCCTCGTCCCGATCACGGTCAAGCTCGCGCCCGACGCTAAGATCAAGACGCTCTATCTGCTGATCGACGGCAACCCGTCACCGCTCGCCGGCACCTTCCATTTCGGGCCGGCCGCAGATCCGCGCGAGCTCAAGACGCGCGTCCGGGTCGATGCCTATACGCTGCTCCACGCCGTGGCCGAGACCGAGGACGGCAAGCTCTACGCCACCGACAAATACGTCAAGGCGGCCGGCGGCTGCTCGGCGCCCTCGAGCAAGGATGCGCAGCAGGCGCTCGAAAGGCTGGGCCAGATGAAGCTCAAGGCGGTGGCCGACGCCGAGCCCGGCCGCAGCATGGCCCAGCTCCTTGTCAGCCATCCGAACTATAACGGCATGCAGATGGATCAGGTGACGCGCAACTACACCCCGGCGCGCTTCGTCCAGGACATCAAGGTCAGCGAGAAGGGCGTGCTGATCTTCGATCTCGAATCCGACATCTCGCTCAGCGAGGACCCGGCGATCACCTTCGGCTATGTGCCGCAAGGGACCGCGCCGCTCGATGTCGAGGTGCGCGACAGCACCAACGCAGTCTTCAAACGCAGCTTCGATCAGCCGGGAAAAGGAGCGTGAGTGGCATCGATCCAGCGCCTGGACGCCAGGCGCTGGATCTTTAGGTTATGCCGAACGCCGCCGGCGGCCGACGAGCAGCAGATGCGTCGCGTGCTCCATGAACCAGGGATTCTGCGAATAGGTCTCTTCCAAGCGGGCCAGATCGGCGCGGCTGGCATCGTCGATCGGTGTCGAGGCAGGATTCCACCGTGAGTCGGGCGCGAACCGGCTATGGAACAGGTCGAGGCCGCGCAGATCCTCGATCACGAACCAATCCGAGAAGCAGCTTCTCAGTTCGGCCGCCCCGAAAAGGTGAAAGCCCACGGTAAAGCGGCGGCCGTCATCAAGCTCGATCATGCATTGGTCGCGGCCATGATCGAGCTGGAACTGGCGCGCCTTCTCGATCGAGTCGACGAAGATGGTCGGCATGCTTCCGACCGCCCGCGCGGTCGTCACGAAGTCTCCGCCCGTGACGCGCGCGATCTCCGCGGCGACGGCGGGCAGCTTCGCGACAGGCAGATGGCTGAGCACGCTGTAAAGGCATAGGGAGAGGTCGATCGAGGCGTCCGCCTCGGGCAGCGGTGCGGTCAGATCCCCGACCTCGAAGGTCAATTCGACCCCATCGAGCTTCGCGAGCGGCTGGGCCATGCGCTTGGCGGCTTCGATCTGCTCCTCGGCAACGTCGAAGCCGCGTGCGGTGATGCGGGTAAAGCCCAGCGCGTGGGCGCGTGAGACCAGGCGGCGCAGCCATGTCCCAGGTCCGCAGCCGGCATCGAGAATGCGGACGGAGGATGCGCCCTTCGCCCGCAAATCCATGAGCTTCGCGTCGAGGACGGACCAGACGCGCCGATCCGCATAGGCGTGCAGGCCGTCGAAGGAGAAGAGGCTCTCCGGATCTCCGTCGGCATAGGCGAGATATGAGAGGCCAGCGCGATTATAGGCCGTCGCGACATTCCCGGCCGGACCGTCGCCGGCCGGGAAGCCGGGGTGACGTTTGGAGCTTGCCGAATTCATCTTTCAACTCTTTGCAACGAAGAGGCGGACTGCAGGTTTGTAGTCGTCGCCGATACGCAAGGAAACTTCGTCTCGACGAACTATAAATTCAAGATGAAAACCTAAGCCTCGATATAAAAATTCCATAGTAGGCTATGTGCATAGTTGTTTTCTTCGATCGATCGGAATGTCATTTGATGTGTTTTTGTTGAACTCTGAGTGTCTGTCGATAATATCGCCCCGATTACGCTTGGACGTCTCCGGCTTGCTGTCAGAACACGCATGCCGGATGACGCGAATAATGTCGGAGGTATTCGAGAATGAAACGCGAGCAAGGGCTTCGGCGAACCGTCATACGGGAATGGATGTCGCTTCCTCATGACCGGCGACAGACCCAGGAGCAGGCCGCCGCCTTCGCCGCCAAGACGGCCGGATCGCACAAGATCAGCGATAGCGGCAATCCCGCTCAAATCGTGTTGCGATGGCTGCTGCCGCGGGTCGGACGGGCCTGAGCCAAGGATAAGGACCCGCCTGGAGGCCGCCGGCCGCAGCGGCGGCCGAGCGCCTCCTGGCGGTGTTTCGTTACTGAGGAGCGCCGAGCCTGATCCAGGTCAGCTCGTGCTTGTTGTGATGAAGATGAATGAGCCGTGCGCCCGGAATCGCGGCGAAGGCGGCGGCCGCGGCGTGATCGGTCGGGCCTTGGAATTTCACCGAGCAGATCATGTTGCGCGCGAGCCCGCTCTCGAGCCAGCCTCGCACCAGGCGTAGGAGCCGTGCCGGATAGCAGATGACATCCGACGTGAGCCAATCGACCGGCCCGATCGAATCCGGCGAAAGGGCAAAGGCGCTGGCTTGGCGATGCTCGATGCCGGGCAGCGTTGCGATGTTCGGTGCGAGCGGCGCCCGGTCGACGCTGATCACCTTGGCCCCGGTGCTCTGCAGGACCCAGCTCCAGCCGCCCGGGCTGGCCCCTAGATCGAGACAGGTCTCGCCCGGCACCGGACGGCGCTCGATCAGGGTCAAGGCTTCCCAGAGCTTCAGATAGGCCCGCGTGGGCGGCGTGACGCGATCCTCGACGAAGACGGCTTCGCCATGCGGAAACGGGCTCGAGCAATCCGCCGCGGCAAGGATGGTATTGGAATCGAGCAGCGTCCAGGAACCGAGCGGTGCCGTGGGCGCCGGCGTCGGAAAGATCAGCGGCTTCGCGCTCACATGCGGCAACGCCTCCTGGATCAGGTGCGCCCGCCGGTGATGGCCGATCGGCCACAAGGCCCAGTTCCGCTGCCGATCGCGCAAGGCCCGCGCACCGTCCTTGATCGAGATGATCGGGATGCGCACCGCGTCGCGCCATATGTTCTGCGCCCAGGCCGCCGCCAGCGGCGGCCCCGGCGCCAGGATCAGGCGGCCATGCACCTCGATCGGCGCGATGCCGGCAAGAGCCAGCTCTTCCAGCAGCGGTTCGATGAAGCCATCGGCGGCGAGATAGGCGGTAAGCGATTCCGGCGATCCGGACGACATGCTGGAAGAGACCTGAGATGTGGCGTCCGCCCCAAGTGGCGATACCTACCCCATGCTCGCATCGCTTGAATAGAGGCGGATTCATGGATGGGATGGATCGCCGTGCTACTCCATCCCATCCGATTCAGCTCTACGCCGCGCGCGCAGCGCGGGGTTCGTCCCCGGGCTCGTGCTCCACGATACGCGCGGCAAACCCCGCCTCGCGCAGATATTCGATCGCGAGCTCAGCCTCGTCGCGCGGGATTTGTCGGACCCGCGCGCCGCTGGTCACGCTGCGCTGAACCTTGAGGCCCAGCGCTTCGGCGGTCGCCTGAGCGCCGGAGGGGAGGGCAATATCGACGAGATCGGTCATCAGACCGCTCCTTTCCCGAGTGCCGCGGCGCCTACGCACGCGACGATGTCTACTCGCCTTCAGGTATGCATCCGAGGCGGCCCGTTATCGGCGGGAAAGGCATGCAAAATCGATAGGAATCAGCGTCTGGCTTCATGAAAGCGGCAGATCAATGGCCACAGTCGGACGAGCCCTTTGCGCCGATCACGAGCAGCGGAGATTGACCTCGGCCTGGGCGCGGCGGAGCTTTTCCGTCTCGGTCTTGGCGATAGGCGTGTCGCGGAAGAGCGCGCCGCGCTGGCCGAGTCCGCCTTGCTGCATGCTCAGGATCGTGTTCGCCTTCTCGTAATCGTCGTAGGGCAGCAGATCGGCGATGGTATCGATGCCGCACGCGCACTTATCCAGGAACTGGCGATCGAAATTGTTCGAGGCCAGGCAGCCGATGACGTAATCGGCGCGCGCCGCCGTCGGATAATCGTATTTCGGATGATGCGCCTTCTGTTGGGCGCCCGCCGGCGCCGCCAGCACCAGACCGGTCACAGCCAGCCAGGCGGCGAGCCCGCCCTTCACGGCGTCACGCCGGCGAAGCTGATTGTCTCCGACCAGGCGGGTGCATGGCTCTCCGGATCGGCCGGCTCGTCGATCTTCAGCTGCTGGATCTCGCCCGGCACCTGGTCGGACAGGATGAAGCTGTAAGTCTTGTCCTTGACGGCCGGCAGCTTCTCGAAGCGCGCATCGCCTTCATACGGCTTGAGCGTGATCTCCTTCGCCGGCACCGTCTTGCCGTCGAGCTCGATGGTCGTATCGGCCATCTTGGCGCGATCCACGAAGGCCGACCGCACTTGATCGCGGAAATAGGCAGAGGCGACGCCGAATTGCTGCTTCATTTCCCGCACGTCATGCTCGAGGAACAGCATCAGCAGCGGATTGCCCTTGAACTCGTCGACCGCCGGAAAAAATTGATGATGCTCGCCGGTCAGGAACTCGAAGCTCACATATTTCGTTCCGTCGGGATGGATGGTTTCGATATGCAGCGTCACGCTGTCGACCAGCGGATCGAGGCCGACACGCTCATAGCGGTAGCGCAAGGTTTCCGGATGGTCGATCGCTTGGAGATGCGGCGTCTCGAAGAGCGCGATCTGCGCGGGGCTGAGCGGGCGGCTGGCGAGATCGGCATTGTCGGGAGCCGCCGCCTCCGCCGCGGAAACGGCGCTCGACAGGAGGAGAAGCGATGCGGTACGCAGAAGCAGTGCTAGACGTCGCGGTGATGCCGCCATGATCGAGTTGGTCCTCGTTTATTGTCTCGTCGCCGATGCCGACCGCTGCATCGAGCAGCGGCCGGTGTTCGAAGAGCCGCTGAGCGGCATGGCGTGCATGATGACGGCACAAAGGGTGGCGTTGCAATACGTCGCCGAGCACCCGGACTACAAGCTCAGCGGCTGGCGCTGCGAGTTGGACAAGCCGCGCCAGGACCGAGCCTGATCCTTGTTTAGAAGACGACGACGCTGCGGATCGATTCGCCACGGGTCATCAGATCGAACCCTTCGTTGATCCGCTCGAGCGGCAGGATATGGGTGATCAGATCGTCGATATTGATCTTCTTCTCCATGTACCAGTCGACGATCCGCGGCACGTCGGTGCGGCCGCGCGCGCCGCCGAAGGCCGAGCCCTGCCAATGCCGGCCGGTCACGAGCTGGAACGGGCGGGTCGAGATCTCCTGACCGGCGCCGGCGACGCCGATGACGGTCGAGACGCCCCAACCCTTGTGGCAGCATTCCAGCGCCTGCCGCATCAGCTTGGTGTTGCCGACGCATTCGAAGCTGTAATCGGCGCCGCCCTTGGTCAGCTCGACCAGATGGGCGACCAGATCGCCCTGGACTTCCTTCGGATTGACGAAATGGGTCATGCCGAACTTGCGGGCCAGCGCCTCGCGCTCGGGATTGATGTCGACCCCGACGATCATGTCGGCACCCACGAGCTTGGCGCCCTGGATGACGTTGAGGCCGATGCCGCCCAAACCGAACACCACGACGTTGGCGCCGGCCTCGACCTTGGCCGTGAACAGCACGGCGCCGACGCCGGTGGTGACGCCGCAGCCGATATAGCAGACCTTCTCGAACGGCGCGTCAGGCCGGATCTTGGCGAGCGAGATCTCGGGCAGCACCGTGTAGTTGGCGAAGGTCGAGCAGCCCATATAGTGCAGCACCGGCTTGCCGTTGAGCGAGAACCGGCTGGTGCCGTCGGGCATCACGCCGCGGCCCTGGGTCGTGCGGATCTTCTGGCAGAGATTGGTCTTGCGGCTGAGGCAATATTCGCACTCGCGGCATTCCGGCGTATAGAGCGGAATGACGTGGTCGCCCTTCTTGAGCGAGGTGACGCCCGGCCCGACATCGACGACGATGCCGGCGCCCTCATGGCCGAGAATGGCCGGGAACATGCCTTCCGGATCCTCGCCCGAAAGGGTGAATTTGTCGGTGTGGCAGATGCCCGTCGCCTTGATCTCGACCAGCACTTCGCCGGCGCGCGGACCGTCGAGCTGTACGGTCTCGATGCTCAGCGGCTTGCCGGCTTCGAGAGCCACCGCGGCGCGTACGTCCATCGTAATCGTCCTTTCCAAGCTGCGTCAGCTCCGATGTAGCGTCATTCGACCGTGCTTGGCTATTGCCCTGCTATGCCGTTCCGGAGTCGGCTGAAAGTCGCGCGTGCGCTGCAACATAGATCGGAAGATCAAGCTACCATGCTGATTTAAATCATGAAATTTGGTAGGCGATGGGGCCGCTCCGAGGGGGCGATGGCAGGATCTCCGGCCGCACAGCACTAAAGTCTGAGGAGGCCGATGGCCGACTGGCATTGACCGAATTGCATTGCCGCGCAATCGTTCGGCAGGGTTGCAGAGACCTTGAAACAAAGTCCGAACCGCCCTCGTGCGGAAATAAAATGGGAGGAGAACGTGAAGCTCGCAAACATGTCCATCTTGG
>Ga0255336_101392_pt1 | contig 17677 bp, 15 predicted proteins | sample MeOH1_35cm_T3_17_FD_189102 | JGI IMG/M metagenome (GOLD analysis project Ga0255336, IMG submission 189102) | Sandy soil microbial communities from University of British Columbia, Vancouver, Canada - MeOH1_35cm_T3_179 | ecosystem: Engineered > Artificial ecosystem > Sand microcosm > Unclassified ...
GGCGAGCCAGTTTTTGAAGCGCAATCTGTGAGTGGTTGTTGGCCTTCAAGAAGCAGGAACAGGAGCGGCTGATGGACGAGCTGAGTACTGTTCCCCACATATGCCAAAAGAAGGCATATGTGGGCCACCTGTGATCTTTCAGGAGGTTGTCCAGGTACAACGTCTTGATCATCTACAGCCACCCGCGTTTGAGGAATCACAGATATCTTTTCCTCTCTTGTGCTTCAATACCTTTCATGTCTAAGCCGGTTTCCTACATCGCAGATCATCTGCGGCGCGTGTTGATCGATGGGGGGAGCGCTCCTCATACGGCGGAAGTGCAGTGGTTTTTCAAGGAAGAGATTCAATCGCGTGGTTGGTACACCAAAGAGCTCAGGAAGTTGGCACGGCGATTTGGGCGCGTTATTCGCAGGGAAGAGGGGATCGACTATCTGATCGGGGTGGCCGACAACCTGTTTCATGGGAATGTACTGGAAGAAAAAATTCTGGCAGTTCTGCTGCTGGAGCCCTTCGTGGGAGAGTTTACTGCCGCGCATTTCAAGATGTTTGAAGAGTGGCTGGATCGAGTGAGCACTTGGGCCGATCACGATGGGCTGGTGCAATACATCATTGGGCACATGATTGTGGCCGATCCGCGAAGGCTGCGGCGGGTCTTCGTGTGGTCGCGTTCGGGGAATCGCTGGCGGCGGCGTGCGGCGGCGGTGGCGCTGTTGCGTGGGACGAATCAGGGATTGTTCTGGGACGAGGTACAGCAAATTACGCAGGCGCTGCTGAAGGACGAAGACGACATGGTGCGGAAAGGGTTGGCTTGGCTGCTCCGGGAGACGGCGCGATTTGACGGCGCACGGACGATGTCGCTGCTGATGTCGATTCGGAAGACGGCTCCGAGGCTGGTGCTGCGCGCGGCTTGTGAGAGGTTATTGGCGAGGGAGAGGGCGTTGGTGCTGGGGCGATAGACCTAAAGGTCACGCGGAGGCGCGGAGGCCCATCGCCTGATGTAAGTCCCGCTGCTTGGACGCAATCATCTCGGAAACCTTGGTTAGCGTTCCTGATGGATCGTTCCGGTTCTTGGACTGCAATTGGATCAGCGAATCAAGTTCACTCCCGTGGAATTCCGAAGTAGGAAAGCAGCTCTCTCAGCTCTACCTGGTAGACAACGGAGAGAGCGTAGAGGCGGAAGATTCCGGGGACGACCCCTTTGTTTTCGACCTCGGAGAGACGGCCAGGGGAGATGGCATACTCCTCATTATTCTGGGCTTCGGCGATTCGGCGTGTGGCTTCGGTTACGTCGCGCAGAACAAGGTGGCGCTGCTTGCGCAGTTCGCGCATGAGTTCGCCGGAGGTTCGGCCGTGGACTTCAAGGGGAGTCTCAGCAGGAGGATCTATGGTCATCGGCATAATAATGGCTTACCTTTCAACGGGCACATTGTAGGCAGAGTTAGTGTGCGGGGACAACATAGTAGCCGGGCAGCCTGCCAGTTTATTTTGAGCTGTACCGAAAGCGGAATTTTGAAAGCTGAGGCAGGGCGGGAAGCCTGGGACGGCGCGGGAGATTTGAGCGGAACGGGGGGCCTTCGCTTCGCTTCAGGATGACCCAAAATCAAAGGCAAAGGCAAGAACACAAAAAGAGAGCCCTCGCGGCGTACGAGGGCTCTTTGCACTAACAATCAGAACTAGCGATTGTCGGGATTGTTCCGATTATCGGGCGGTGGATAGTTCGGATTGCTCTGGTTGTCGGGATAGTTTCGATTATCGGGATAGTTATTGGGGTTGTTGCGATAGGGCCGGTCATCCGAATTGCTGGGTGTGTTGTCAGGATAGTTTCGGTTATCGGGGTAGTTCCGATTGTCGTAGCGATTCGGATTGTTGGGGTCGGGATCGGGCAAACGGTCGCGATATGCTGTGGCTACGACGGGCACGGACAAGTCATTGTTGAGTCGGAAGCTTAACTTGGTTTCGGCGGGAATGCTGAGATCTTTGCCGCGAGTGATGACCTGAGCTCCGGCACCGGCTGCGCCTCCGGCAATGGCTCCGATGGCTGCGCCTTTGCCGCCTCCGGCAAGGGCACCGAGAAGGGTTCCGGCGAGGGCTCCGCCTCCGACATAGGTTCCGGTACGTTTATTGGCACCGAGGCCGCCGTTCTTGCTGCTTCCGACACCGCTCGCACTTTCACCTGTGACATCGATGTTTCGATTACCGAGCTGGATCGAATGAAGATCAATGGTCATCGTTTTTCCGTTGTCATCGGAGACGACGCGGAGACGGGCGGGAGTGCCGCTGGGAATCGCGACTCGACCGTCTTGATCGAGCACGTCACGAGAAACGGTGGCGGGATAGCTGCCCCGGGATTCCTCACCTTGCCTGACGCTGATTGCCTGATCGGCGCGGATCTCAATGTTGGTACCGCTTGCGATCATTGTTCGCTGAGCAAAAAGTCCGACAGCGCTGAACAAGAGCGTGAGCATGAAAATGCTTCGAATTGCCTTGGGCATGGCTCCTCCTAAAAGACAGTGGCTATTCATTAGAGGACAGCGAGAGGGGCGAAGTTGGCTTGGGATAGGAGGGGAGAATCGGAAGGTTGGGCGGGGACGGGGAAGGCGGAAGGCGGAAGGCAAAGGCAAAGGCAGGTCAAAAACCCCAGGTCAGCCCCAAAGAACGGGGCGGGACCTGGGGCACCGAAACGTCAACGAAACGTCACCGAAACGTCACCAAAACATCGCGAACATCGCGGATCATGCGCTACTTCGGTTATTGGCGGAGGATTTCGGTGGAGGTGTCGGGGATGGAGATGCGGACGAGTTTGTGGTCGGCGTCGAGCCAGAGGTGCCAGTCAGGACCGTCGGTTTGCAGGAGGAAATGACGGAGACGCTGGGGACGGCCGTTGAGAGCTGAATCTTCGTATCCTTTGAACTCGACGAAGACCTGGGCAGAGGTGCGGCGGCGAGGGATCAGGACGGGAATACGCTGGCGGACGAGGTCGCATCCTTCACCGGCAGGGCGAGGCTTGCATTCGGCAGAGGCCAGATATCGCCAGAGGAGGACTTCGCGGGTGGAGAAAAAATAATCGTCAAGGACGAAGGTTTCAAGGCCGAGGAAAAAGGGCTGGTCGGTGGTTTTGCCGTCGGCCACGACATGCAGGTTGAGGACCTGCTCACCGGGTTGGACGGTGGCAGAACTCTTCGATGGTGCGATCTGCTTCCATTCGTAGCGGAAGAGGCTGCCGTTGGGGTAGAGGGTGAGTTCGCTGGACTGGTCGATCTTGCCACTGGTTTGTCCGGCTTCGGCGCGGAATTCGGCCGAGGTGGTGCTGGAGTCGGGAAACTGGCGGATGGAAAACGTTTCGGTGGCGACGCGCTGGCCGCTTTGGAAGACTCCGAATGAGCCTTGGTCAACGACGGTTCCGGCTGGCCTGGGAGCAGACTTTCCTCCGGCGATGGCCGCAGGAGTGAGCAGGGAGAGCGTGGTGATGAACAGAGTGGCGAAAAAAAAGTTCCGGCGCATCATGTGGGGTTCCCCGCTAGAGTTTATCGCGAGCAGAGGTGGAGATGCCAAGTCGATTGGCGAGTTGCACCAGGGAGGTTAGCAGGGAAGAGGGATTTCCTTCGGAAGCGTCGAAGGTGTGGTGGGCGGCGAGGTAGGTAGGACGGCGGAACTCATAGAGTTGACGAAGGCGGTCGAGATCGCGGGCGAGCGGACGCTGATTTCCGCCATCTGCGATGCGGGCGCGTACGACTTCAAAGGGCGCGTCGAGGAAGATGACGGTGGCGGCGTAATGTTCGAGGAGTTCGCGGTTGGCGGGCTGGAGGAAGGCTCCTCCTCCGAGTGCGAAGACGGAGGGACGCTTGAGGCGCGGCAGGGTGAGGTCAAGGTGATGGTGCTCGATGGCACGGAAGCCGCTTTCACCGCGGCAGGAAAATAGTTCGGGGATGGGGCCGTGAATGCGGGCAATCTCCACGTCGAGATCGACGAAAGGGCAGGCGAGCTGGAGCGCGAGAAGGCGTCCGACGGTACTTTTGCCAGCCCCCATGAATCCGATGAGGACCAGTAACGGAGCTGCAGATTCGTTGGTCACTGAGGGGGATTGTAGCAGCAGGCGCATCAGACGGTTACGTCAGCAGAATTTTCGGAGCACAGTGCCGCGGGTGGAAAGATTCGGGCATGGAAATGGCCGCGAAATACTCGCGGCCATCGAAAGAACCGATCGCTATCCACGCGAATGCCTGGGCCTATATGGACCGTCGGGCCTGAGCGGGCTTTCCCAAGCCCTCAACCTTGAGCTTCTGTTCAATGCCGTCCCACACTTTGGGGCTGGGATCATACAGGGGGATCAACAGCTTGGCTTGATCTGCGATGTAACGGAGATCGTTGACCAGACCACAACATACTTTGCAGGACTTCAGATGTTCTTCCTGCTCTTCGGTGCCACCTGCGTCAATAATGAGCGGCAGTTCGCGCTGAAACTCAGCACAGGTCATCTCGTTATGTCTCCCGGAGGTATGGACGGCTTTAGGGGCCCCAGCGCGTGCTTCTTGTACTTTTGTCATAGTAATTGCCTGCTTGAGCTTCTAGATGCGTTCCGTTCAGCGCGGGTGATCTTCAACAGATCGCGCAGCTTCATGCGCGCCTTGTGAAGCTGTGACTTACTGTTGCCTATGGAGCAGCCCATCATTTCGGCAATCTCATTGTGCTCATACCCTTCGATGTCATGTAGCACAAAAATGATGCGATAGCCGGGAGGAAGACTTTCAATCGCGCGTTCCAAATTTACACGGTCGATAGAACCGGCGAGAACCTGGTCGTGAGCGCCAATGTCTTTTTTGGGACCGTCTTCTTCGGCCGGTTCCAAAGTTTCTTGCAGAGAGACCTCGGGAAGACCCTTCTTGCGGAGGTGCATGAGAACGACGTTGACGGCCAGGCGATGCAGCCAGGTGGAGAAGGCCGACTCTCCGCGAAAAGTCGAAATCTTGCGGTAGAGCTGCAGAAATGCTTCCTGAGTGAGATCCTCGGCCTCGGCGGTGTTGCCGGTCATGCGGAGGCAAAGGGAGTAAACACGCCGTTTATGGAGACCGTACAAGGCCTCAAAACATCCGCTATCGCCCTCTTTGGCGCGATCGATAGCCTCCGCTTCTGACATTCCCGACGCCAGCATCTTCCTTGGGGTGGTCACAACGGTCCTCTTGGGAGCGGTGACCGGCTCAGATACGGACTGCGGGGAGGGGGCACCCGAAGCGGGCAAGGCTTGAACGTCTTCTACAGGTGCGGACTTTCGAATTGGCACATTATTCCTTCCGCCAAATAGGCGCGGGTCTCGTCCAGTATGTAAAAAGTACGATGCCGCTCGGAGCGGATCAGTTGCTTTTTGGGGGTGCGCGGTGAAAGCGCACACTCGTGGGCACTGACTTGGGATCAGCTGGCGGTGATGGTTTCGAGGCCGTGGCCGTGAGGACCGAGCTCGCGCTGGCGCAGGAGGAAAGCCAGCATGGCTCCGATGATTCCCATGGCGGTGAGTATCTGGAGCATGGGTTGATAGCCGGACGGATGCGCGGCGCTGGCGTGAGCGGCGTCGTTCGCTTTTCCGAGTCCCCAGTTCATTCCCGCCATGCCCATATTCTGGATCATCGTCATAAGTCCGAGCGCGGTGCCGAGAGTGCGGCTGGGAACGATGTAGGCGACCGATGGCCAGATGATGGCTGGGACGAAAGTGAATGCAAAGCCGAGCATCGCCATGGGAACGTAGAGCGAGATGTTGGTGTATCCCATCATGAGGAAGACGGGGATGAGAAGCAGTACTCCGAGGCACATGATGGTGGCGCGGCGTCCCATTTTGTCGGAGAAGAGGCCCACGATCGGGGTTCCGAACATGGTGAAGGCAGTGAGGACGCTGAGGAGGAATCCGCCGAGTTCGCGGGTGGTGTGGTGGGCGTCAATGAAGTATTTCACGGCAAAAGTTTCGAAGGGGAAGATGGCCGAGTAGAAGATGACGCAAAGGCCAACGAGATACCAGTAGGAGAGACCGAAATTCTTCACATCCTGGAAGACGATTTTGTCGGCCTCGCCAGCCTTGCCTAATGCGTAACGGCGTTCGGCGCGCGCTTCCATGATCCAGTAGGCGATGGGGCCGAGGACGCAGAGCGAAACGAAGCCTACGCCGATGAGCCAAGGGCCTTGCCAGGTGTTGTAGGCGGAGTGCGCCCAGGTTGGGGAATTCTGCGCCAGCCAACTGCCGAAGCGGGCGAGCATGAGGTTGAGTCCGAGAGCAAAACTGAGTTCCTTGCCCTTGAACCATTTGGCAACCGCCGCGGTGATGGCAACGATGAGCGACTCGGCTCCCATGCCGAAGAGGAAGCGTCCGGCGGCCATGATTTCAAAGCGCGGACTGAAGGCGGTGAGCATGGATCCGGCAAGGCAGATGACGCCAAAGATGAGGAGCGCGCGACGTACGCCGAGGCGGTCAATGAGGATTCCACCGATGAGAACAGTGGCGATGGGCGCGATGGAATAAAAGGAATTGAGCAGGCCGATGTTCTGATCGGTGTAGTGAAGCTGCTTTTGGAGGACGTCGGCGAGCGGTTCCAGCGCGTCATAGAAATAATAGTTGCCGAACATGGTGATGCTGAGCCAGAGAAGGACCAACCAACGATAGAGCTTGCTGGGCTCGGATGCGGAGACGGGCTGGGGCATGAAGGATAACCTTTCCGGCTTGAAAGTTTCAGTAAAGGTGAATGTAGCAGGTGGGAGGGATGGGCTGCCAGTGACCCTATTTCGGCTAAAGTCTCAAACCCAAAGTGGGGTTGGGATGAGCCACCTGTATTCCGGGGTCCGCTCAAGTCCAATAGCTCCGATAGCGAGCAAGAGCAAGAGCGAGAGCAAGAGCAAGAGCAAGAGCAAGAGCAAGAGCAAGAGCAAGAGCGAGAGCAAGAGCAAGAGCGAGAGCAACAACCCCACGTCAGCCCGATAAAGCCGGGCGGGACGTGGGGCACCTGAATTCAGATCCGAGGCGATTCGGAAATACTGCGCGTTACTTGTGAGTGGTGTCGGGGGTGATCGCTCTCTTCTTCTGGGAGCGGAACTGGCGAGCGTATTCTCCGAGGCTGAAGGAACTGTCATACATGCTGCCCTGCGGCGCGAAGTCGAGGCCTTCAGTGGGCGAGACTCCGAAGTCGAAGTGACGCTGGGCGAGTAGTTCGGTGCTCGCGGGAGGGACGTCGCTGACAGGCGGTTCTTCTGGGATGCCGTGGATAAATTCGACGGGAGGTACGGTCACGGTGGTCGGCGTGGTGGCGGAGCCGAGGTGGATTTCCTGCGTGTAGATGGAGCCGCCATATTGGGCATAAGCAGGAGCGGCGATCAACAACGCGGCGAAAAGGAAGGTTCGCGACATGCATATTTTGGAGGTGCGCGAACGTGAAAGGGATGTACGACGAGGATCGGGGGAGTGCTTTTGGAGGTGCGAGGAAAAACTAGCGGTCCTGAATAACGCCAAAACCGCTGCCTGATATTTGGAACCAAGCCTTATGATAGGTGTTCGGGTTTACAGGATAGTTTCAGGGTCAGTCGCGGTGACTCCAGTGAGAATTTGGGCGTCCGGGTGGACGGGCACGCAAAATGTGGCGAGATGGGCGGTGCTGCTGGTGGGAGTGATCTGCCCACTCGCGGCAGCGGCTCAGTCTGCCTCTGCCGCAGAGGCTTCTATTGACACCCAAGCGGTAAGGCAACAAAGCGGGACAGAACAGATTGATTCCCACAAGGGCCAACTGCCGGAGAGCGCGCTGCCAGGCGCGCGGGCAGCGCTGGCCGACGGCCGCACGGTGGAAGATGTGCGTGTATCCGCGGTGGGGGGCGCACCGAAGCGGACACAGTATCTGGAACGAATTCCTTTGAAGGCTGGAGACAGACTGGAGCGGCGCAATGTTCGCAAGTGCCTGCGGGTGTTGTTTGATACCGGGCGCTTCGCCGAAGTGGAGGCCGATGCGACGGTGCTGCCCTCCGGTGGAGTGGCAGTCGAGTTCCGGACGAAGCCGAATTACTTCAACGGCAACGTAACGGTCACGGGGTTGCCCAAGGTTGGACCGAGTGAAACCCAGGTGATCAATACGGGGCGGCTGGAATTGGGGGCTCTATTCACGCAAGAAAAGCTGCAGGATTCGGAAAGCCGCATCCTGCGATTGCTGCACGACAACGGTTACTGGAAGGCCGAGGTGGGAGCGGCGCTGCATCGGCACGAGCAGGCGCAGCAGGTAGATGTCGAGTTCCAGGTGAAGGCGGGCGCCGCGGCGAACGTAGGAAAGCTGACGGTCAAAGGCGATCCGACTCTGACGGCGGAAGAAGCGGCAGAGATTTGCAAGATGAGGCCGGGGACGCGAGTGCGCGGCGACCTGCTGCAACGCGCGGTGACACGGCTACGGAAACGATATACGAAGCAGCGGAGGTTCAAAGCTCAACTGATAAATGCAGTGCCTGTCTACCATCCTGAGACTAACACGGTGGATTTCTCCTTTGAGGTAGATCGCGGGCCGGTGCTCGACGTGCGGGCCGAAGGAATGAAGCTGAGTTCCGGCAAGCTGAAGCGGTTGGTGCCCGTGTACGAAGAAAATGCGGTGGATGAAGACCTGCTCAACGAAGGGCGGCGCAATCTACGCGACTATTTGCAGGGACAGGGATACTTCGATGCGACGGTGCAGGTTCGGCAGGAAGAGGACAAGCAGCACGACCGGTTGCACATTGTGTATTCCATCGCGCGCGGAGAACAGCACAGGCTGCGCGTAATCGAAATCAAGGGGAACAAGCTTTTCAGCGCGGAAGAGTTGAAAGAGCGCATGGGGATGCAGGCATCCAGCATGCTGCTGCCGCACGGGCACTACAGCCAGGCGATTCTGGCGAACGACCTGCAATCGATCAAAAATCTGTATCTCTCGAACGGCTACCAGTCGGTGAAAGTAACGAGCGAGGTGCTGGGCAACGATCAGGGGGCGCGCGGCGATATGAAGGTCGTGATAAACGTGGACGAAGGGCGACTGGTTCGCGTCGGCAAGCTGGACATTCGGGGAACGAATGCCGTGAGCGAGGACGTGATCCGCGAAATGATCAACACTCATTCCGGGCAGCCGTTTTCCGAGGCCACGGTGGCCGATGACCGGGAACTGGTAATGAACTACTACTTCGATCGTGGATTTCCGTCGGTGCAACTGGAGAGTTCGGCGAAGTACTCCGATGAAGCGCATGTGCAGATGGATGTTGAGTACGCCATCCATGAGGGCTTGCAGGAGTTTGTGGATCGCGTGATGGTGAGCGGGGTGGAGCATACGAAGCCGCACATTGTGAATCGCGCGGTGGCGATACAGGAGGGCGCTCCACTAAGCCAGAGCAAGATGCTGCAGACGCAACGCAATCTTTACGACCTGGGCATCTTTAACGAAGTGAAGACGGCGATTGAGAATCCGGAAGGGGACGAGAAAGCCAAAGACGTGCTGTTCCAGATCAAGGAAGCGAAGCGCTGGACCTTCAACTACGGTCTTGGACTGGAAATTGGAACGGGACTGAACACTACGCAGGGGGGCTCTCCGCAGGGACAGACCGGAGTGAGTCCGCGGGTGACATTTGACGTGACGCGAGTGAATTTTCGCGGACGCGATCAGGCACTGATCTTCAAGTCGCACTTCGGTAATCTGCAGAAAAGGGCCTCGCTGAGCTTCGATCAGCCGCGATGGTTCGATCTTCCGAACTGGCGGTTGACGCTGACTGGGCTGTATGACAACACGCGCGATATCAATACGTTCAGCAGCGACCGGCTGGAAGGTTCGATACAGCTTACGCAGAAGGCGACGAAGGCATCGCAGATCCTTTACCGCTTCGCTTATCGGCGGGTGAAGGTCGATCCGAATAGTTTTCCTTCGGGCTTCAGTCCGGACCTCATCCCGATCTACTCACGCCCGGTGCGGGTGGGAATGCCGAGCTTGACGTATTTGCGCGACACGCGGGATGACCCGTTGAACTCCACGAAGGGCACCTACAACACGGGCGACATCGGCGTTGCGTCGGGATACTTTGGCTCAGAGGCAAACTTCGGGAGGTTGCTGTTGCAGAACGCGACCTACCATAAGTTTCGCAAGAATTGGGTGTTTGCGCGCTCGCTGCGGGTGGGTGTTGAGACTCCATATGGGAGCCTCTGCCAGAACGTGCTGCCGACGAATGGGATCTGTCCGTCAAGCGTGGCCGCAACCGGATATGTGCCGTTGCCGGAGAGGTTCTTCGTGGGTGGCTCGAACTCGCATCGCGGGTTTGCCATCAACCAGGCAGGTCCGCGCGATCCTTCGTCAGGCGCGCCGCTGGGCGGCAATGCGATGATCGTGAACAACATGGAACTGAGGCTGCCTCCGGCACCGTTGCCGTTTGTGGGAGACAACTTGAGTTTCGTGCTGTTCCACGACATGGGCAACGCGTTTGGAACGGCGAATGAGATGTGGAAGAATCTGTGGCGATTCAGCCAGCGCAAACAACAGAGCTGCCGCGATCTGAGCGCGGCGGGGACGTGCGATTTCAGCTACATGTCGCAGTCAATTGGGACAGGCGTGCGCTATCGTACGCCAATTGGTCCGGTGCGCATGGACGTGGGATACAACCTCAACCCGCCGGTGTTTCCGGTGAAAGATCCATGCAACGGGATCACGTCGGGCTGTACGGCAGTGCCTCATGTGGAGCAGGTGCGGCATTTCAATTTTTACTTCAGTATCGGGCAGACATTCTGATGACAGGCGGACGAAATCTCGCGCGGTGGGCTGGGCTGCTGATGGTGCTGCTGACGGTGATGGCGGAGGCAGAGGTGGTGGATCGCACAATCGCCATCGTGAACAATCACCTGGTGACCTGGAGCGATCTGGACGAGCAGATGCGCTTTGAGGCACTGGAGAATGGGCGCGCGTTGAAGGATTTGGGGGAAGCGGACCGGCGCACGGCATTCGAACACTTGGTGCAGTATCTAATATTGCGCGACCAGATGCAGGGTACGATTCCGGCGAATGAATCAGAGGTTGAAGCGCGGATTGCTGCGGTGCGGGCGGGGACCAAGGATGGCCGGATGGACCAAGCATGGGTAGCCACGCTACAGAGGTATGGAGTATCAGAGGCGGAACTCAGCGACCTGGTGAAGAACCAGATCGAGATATTGAAGTTCACGGAATTCCGGGTGCGTCCGCTGGTGAGAGCTTCGCGTAAGGAAGTGGAGGAATATTACACAAACACACTGGTTCCGCAGGTGATGGCGCAGGGTCAGAGTCCTGAACCACTGGAGCGGATGACGCCGAAGATCCGCGAACTGCTTGTGGAACAGAAGATGAATCGCGAGATCGAGAAATGGCTTGAGACTCTGCGAAAGCAGAGCAGCGTGCAGTTGTTGTGGGATGGGGTGCGGTAGATAGCTGGGCGATGTGAGCGCTTGAGAGGGCGATGAGCGAAGAGCCAGAACAAGGTAAATCCGGGCAACAAGTGCAGACCTCACAGGAGGACGCAACATTGCTCGCTGCGCGCGATGGCGACGCGCCGCGATTGGGCTCGCGAATTCTGCTGTGGTGCGGGGCGCTGGGTTTGGTGCTCGTGGTCGTGTTGCTGGCCGCCGCGCGATATGTGAACAGCGCGGGATGCCGTGAGCGCGCGCGCCGATTTGCTGTCGCACAGGTGGAGAGCGTTGTGGGCGGGCAAGTTGAGTTGCATGCCGTGGAGTGGAAGATGGCGCGGCTGCAATTTGAGTTTGACGGCCTGACGATTCACGGGAAAGAAGGGGTGGGCGAAGCTCCGCTGCTGCGGGTTGAGCGGGCGATGGTGCGAGTGAAGTGGGCCGCGCTGCTGCGCGGCCGCGTGTCGCTCGATGAGTTGAGCGTTGTGCGGCCACTTGCCCATGTGGATGTGTACAAGGATGGCTCGACGAATATTCCTGAGCCGAAGCTCCGTCGCCGAGCGCGGACGGATCAGGCGGAACAATTGTTGCGCCTGGCAATAGGCCACGCAGAGTTGAGCCAGGGGTTGCTGCAGTGGAACGAAGAGAAGATCAAGTTGGACGGCCGCGTTGACGATATTGCGGTCGCGTTGCGATATCGCGCGGCGGATCATCGTTATGACGGCGAAGCGAAGGTGGGGAAGGTGCGGATGCAGATGCCGCAGTGTGAACCACTGACGCTGGGCGCGGAGGCGCAGTTCGAAATTTATCGCGACCGTGTGGAAGTGCCGCGATTGCGAGTGAGCGAAGGGCACACCTGGGTGGAGGCGAATGGAACAGTGATTGGGATGGCCTCTCCGGTGGCGCAATTTGTCTATCGCGGGGTTGGCGACCTGGGCGAGTTGGCGCGGCTGGCGCACTATCGCGAATTGCGAGCCGGCACAGTGCAATTGAGCGGTGAAGGGATTTATCGCTGGGATCGCGCGGAATACGCCGTAGAGGGCAAAGCCCAGGCTGCAGGGGTGAACTGGTCGGACCAGGTGGTGCGGCTGGAGAAAATCAACGGCGGCTTTTTGTATTCGCTGAATGGAGAGAACTTCAGCGCCTCTTCGATTTTTGCCACTGCTCTGGGTGGCACGGTACACGGAAAGATGAATATCACCAATCTGCGCGGTAAAGAGCAGGTGGGGCGGATCGAGTTGCAGGTGAACGGCGTGGAGTTGGCGCAGGCGCTGCGCGCTTTTTCAAATAGCGATCTACCTTTGGACAGGCTGCATCTTGCAGGTTCGACGACGGGCACGCTGGATGTGAACTGGCGCGGCAGTCCACTGAATGCGCGAATGGATGGCGACCTCGCGGTGCATCCGGTGGTGCGCGCCGGAGAGCTGCCGGTGGCCGCAGTAGTGCGGGCGACAGTGGACTTTAAAGGCGAGTCGGTGCAGGCGCGCAACGTGGAGGCAAGCACGGCGGCGACTCATCTTTCAGCGCGGGGACTGTTATCGGCAAACTCGAATCTGATGTTGAATGTAACCACGACGAACTTTGCTGAACTTGTGCCGATGGTGACGTCGTGGCGCGGGAGTCGCGCGCGGGTATTGCCGATTGAATTCGGTGGAAGCGCAACGTTTCGTGGGTGGGCGAGAGGTAAGTTGAATTCGCCGGCGCTGGCGGGACATTTGGCATTGAGCGACTTTACGACCTTGCTTCGCAAGATGGAAAAGCAGCCGAACGGACAGCCTGCGATTGAGCGCGTGGTGCGCACCCATTGGGACGTGCTGGAGGGAGACGTTGAGTACTCCGCCACGCGCGAAAGCCTGCGCAACGCGGAGCTGCGACGCGGCGGCGCACGCATTGCGGTGGACGCGAGCGTGGCGCTGGTGAACGGAAATTATGACGCGAAGCAGCCGTTTTCCGCGCATGTGAAAGTGACGAACGCCGAAGTGGGTGAGTTACAGGGGCTGGTGGGATCAAGCTATCCGGTGACCGGCTTGGTAAGCGGAGATGTGCAGGTTGGTGGCACCGAAGATCACCTGAGCGGCAGCGGACAGATCGGCGTGATGAACGGGACGGCATGGCGACAGGCTGTGCATTCGGCGACAGCGGATGTGAACTTCACGGAGAACCGGGCGCAGTTGCGCAACATCGTGGTAAAAAGCGATGTGATGCGGTTGGGAGGCGACGCGCAGATCAATGTGGAGACGAGCGAGTTTGGTTTCGATCTGAAGGGCACTGCGGTAAAGATTGAAAATCTGCAAGCAGTACGCGATGGAAAGGTCCGTCTTGCGGGGCAGGCGACGTTTGATGCGTCGGGGATGGGGACTCCGGCCGCGCCGGTGATTAATGGCCGGCTGCGATTGCGCAATCTTGCGGTGAACCGGCAGGCGATCGGAGACATGAATGTTGACGCGGTCACGCATGGTTCGGAGATGACATTGACGGCGCGTTCGAACTTCAAGGCGGCTGAGGTGAAGCTCGACGCACAGATCCATTTGCGGGATCGGATGCCAATGCACATTACGGGCGAGGTGCAGAGTTCGAATCTGAATCCGCTGCTTGAAGCATATCTGCCAATGCGGCACGGAAGCACGTCTGAGTTGAAGATGCACGTGGAGGCGACGGGCGAGGCGAAGCGTCCGAAGGACCTGGTCGCCGAAGTTGTGGTGGATCACTGGGCGATGAATTACGCCGGCATTGTGGTGACGAACGATGGACAGATTCGTCTGAAAATGGCGAACGAGGTGGTGTCGATCGAGCAGTTCCGCGTAGCTGGTGAGCAGGGAACGCGCTTTCTGCAGGTGCGTGGGCAAATACAGTTGGGCGGCAAGCGGGAGATTAATGTGCGAGCCGATGGCAGTCTGAATCTGAAACTGCTGGAGACCGCAGATCCTGGGCTGATGGCTGGCGGGGTTGCGAATCTGAATTTGCAACTGAACGGTACTTTGGCGCGGCCTTCGATGCGAGGACGTTTGAACGTGGTGAATGGATCGGTCGCCTACATCGACTTCCCGAACGGACTGAGCGACATTACGGGCTCGATGGTTTTCAACGAAGACCGCCTGCAATTGCAGGAGCTTACAGCGCGCACCGGAGGCGGGTTGCTGCATTGCGGAGGATTCGTTGCGTTCTCGTCGTCGCAGGGCGTGGGGATCAACCTTACGGCAAGCGGACGCGAGATTCGGTTGCGTTATCCGGAAGGACTGAGCTCGACGGCCGACGCGTCGTTGTCGCTGAGCGGCTCGATGAAGAATGCGGTGCTGTCGGGCGATGTGACGGTGACGCGACTGGGATTGAATCCGCAATTTGATTTTGCGACTTATCTGGCGAAGGGGATCAGGGGCGCTCCGGCCCAGAAGATCGATTCGCCGCTGAACAATGTGCATTTGGAAGTGCATGTGACTTCGACGCCGGAACTGCAGGTGCAAACGTCGTTGGCACGATTGAGCGGAAATGTGGATCTGCGCGTGCGCGGTACGGCTCTGCGTCCGGTGGTGCTGGGTCGCGTGAACTTGCTGGAAGGCATGATCTTCTTCAACGGCACGAAGTACAGGATGGAGCGGGGCGATGTTACATTTGCGAATCCCGTGCGCATTGAACCTACGCTCGATGTGGAACTGTCGGCGCGGGTGCGCGATTACGACATTACTATGGGATTCCATGGACCGCTGAATCGGCTGACGCCATCGTACAGGTCGGACCCGCCGCTTTCGAGCAGCGATATTATTTCTTTGCTGGCACTGGGGAGGACAACCGAGGAGTCCGCGAATCCGGCGATGATGGGGACATCGCAATATCAGCCCACAGTGTCGGAGAGCGCATCCACGGCGATTATTGGGCAGGCGCTGAATGCGACAGTGAGCAGTCGCGTGCAGAGATTATTCGGCGTGAGCCGCTTGAAGATTGACCCGAATGTCGGTGGGGCGCTGAATGCCGGACTGGCGCGGGTGACGGTGGAGCAGCAGGTTTCCAATAAATTGACACTTACCTATATAACGAACCTGAACCAGTCGGCACAGCAGATCATTCAGTTTGAATACAATGTGAATAAGGATGTTTCGATTGTGGGAGTGAGGGATCAGACGGGCGTGGTTTCGTTCGATGTGCTGTTCAGGAAGCGCAGGAAATAGGCGGAGCTGTTCGCCATTCGGGGCTGGATACCAAAGTCATATTGCGCTGAAATAGATTCGGCGCTACCTTGCCTATCAGATGAAATCTATTTTGAAGTTAGAAAGAATTGTTCTCGGTGGCTTATGCCTGCTGCTCTGCGCGCAGGCAAGCGCAGAGACCCTGATCTATTCTCTTTCCTATGCGGAAACTCCCACGAGCATGCGTGCTCGTTTCCCCAATGGTGCTATCGGCGCATCAATCGATAAGCAATTGGCAATGCTTCGCAAATACCGAAAAACAGAAATCCATTCCGTTTCCCTTGAGGGGAAGAGCTCTCTTTTGTTTTCGGATGAGGGGATGAATTTCGAGATCAGTCCGCAAGGCACGATGCTTGGAGCGGGGAAAGCATTGATGACGGGAGTCGAGCGGGAGTGGCGCACTTCGCCAACTCCCGGAGCCTATGCTTCGTCGCCCGCGTTATATGAGATCAGCCTCGACGGGTCCAAACAAATAAGGCGACTCATTGAAACTATGCCGAACCAAGGGCCCGTTCTTCTAAATTCCATGGGAACTAAAGTGGTGTCGGAGGCGTTCGTGGATGGGAGATACATTATTTCTATTTACGACACGGCAACCTGGAAGGTGCTGGAAAGTTGGGATCTCGACAAGCTCATCAGAGCTCGCTGTCCCGATTGCCTCCCTATGTCTTACGGTTGGATGGTGGAAGGAGACCGGCTGTTCTTCAATCTGGATATTGGCGACGAAGATGGTATTGAATCGGAGACTCACGACGTACCCGGTACTTATATTGCTTCGAGTGATGGCAGCAAGCATGTGAGAATGCAAATAAAGCATGGCGAACTGCAACTAGCGGGATACACTCGCCGGAAAGACCTCATTCCTTATCTGATCGGGCAGTTGCCAGGCGGTGAGAATGTGTTCCATGACTATGCCGTCAAGGATGGGGCAGTGGGCAACATGCGCCGTGAATTGCAGTCCTTTCTTGTGCTTACCCATCCGAATGGTGAGGACAAGAGGCAGTTGTTGCTAGGAGCTTCCCGGATTAGTTCGTATTACCTGTCGCCCACAGGGAAATATGTGGCGTATATCGAAGAGCGGCAAGTTCCAAATTTCCGAACGGAGCGGCATGTGTGGGGGAAAGACTTACGGTCGGGAGACGAGGTAGAACTGTTTGTTGTCCAGCCGGTATATCCTTTATCGTCTACCGAACCGAAGTTAACATTAACCGTGCTCGGTTGGGTTCAGGACTAGCTGAGTTGGATGGCGAGATATACTTTTCGCATGTGCGGGCGATTTAGGATAGCGCAAAAGAAAGAGATTCTCGAGGCGGAGTTCGAAGCAGAGGTGAACGACGACCTTGAGTGGGTGCCTCGCTACAACGCGGCACCGGGGCAGGATGTTGCAGTGGTGCGGCAGGACAAGGAACGGCCCATACGGAAGCTGTCGCAGATGAGGTGGGGGCTGATTCCGAGCTGGACGAATGATCCTCGCATTGGATTCAAGACGATCAATGCGCGGGCCGAGACGGTGGCTACGGTGGCTGCGTTTCGCGAGCCGTTCCGGTTGCGGCGATGCTTGATTCCGGCAGATGGATTTTATGAGTGGAAGCGTGAGGGGAAGGCGAAGCTTCCGTTTTGTTTTACGCTGACAGATGGTGGAGTGTTTGCGTTTGCGGGTTTGTGGGATCGATGGAAGTCGCCGCAAGGACAATGGGTTACGAGCTGTTCGATACTGACGACCACGGCGAATGAAGTGGCGAAGGATGTACATGATCGAATGCCGGTGATTTTGCCGCGGGATGTTTATGACGTGTGGCTCGATCCGGGATTTCAGAATGTGCAGAAGTTACGAGCGCTGCTGAATCCGTATCCGGCTGCGGCGATGCGGAGGTATCGGGTGAGCCAGCGGGTGAACAAGGTGGAGAACGATGACGCGGAGTGCGCGGAGGAAATCGAGGCGGCGCAGGATCGTTCCGTAGCGCCGGGTTTGTGGGACGTGTAAGGCGAGAGAACTGGTGGAGAAGACTCTGGATCAGTACGGGAGATTTGAGCGGCGTAGGGGTTCTTCGCTGCGCTCAGAATGACCCGAAAATCAAAAGCAAAGTCAAGAGCAAAGTCAAGAGCA
>Ga0255336_101393_pt1 | contig 17665 bp, 11 predicted proteins | sample MeOH1_35cm_T3_17_FD_189102 | JGI IMG/M metagenome (GOLD analysis project Ga0255336, IMG submission 189102) | Sandy soil microbial communities from University of British Columbia, Vancouver, Canada - MeOH1_35cm_T3_179 | ecosystem: Engineered > Artificial ecosystem > Sand microcosm > Unclassified ...
GCGCCACGCGTCAGCAACACCGATGTTTCAAGTCTGACGCGGCTCGTCTGACGGGTTGTCTGACAGGCGTGCGGGGCAGGTCGAACCGCTGCCCCGCACGCAAGGCAATCAAAGCTTTTTTTGGCCAATTCATCATGACAGATGCGAAATTTCTAAAAAATGCCGAGGTGTGCACTGAACCCACGATGGCGCCATCCGAGCCGGACCGAATCAGTCATTATCTCGCCGCTCTTTCTTGCTACTCCGCATCAACTCGATTGCCGGAGAAGCAGGGAAGGGGTTGGCCAGATCGCTGTTGCGAAGCCATCCTGATACGACCTTGCGGGAGTCTGTTTCATCAATCGCCATATCGGGATTAACGTACCGCGCATACGAATAACCATTGCGTCGGCTAAGTAGTGTGACAAGATCTCCTGGCAATATATATTGTCGCCGTCTGCCAATACCCGGTTTTTCATAAAAATAGGATTTCTCGACGGAAACGGCGATGCCGACCGCGTCGAACCGTTTGGTCGCCGAATATTGACTTCCCCCGCGTTCTCCGGGCGCCGCGTTGAATAATCCCGCTGCACTCTGACATCCTCCGTGTGGATGATCTGTTTTCAGGGCGATTTCATTGTCGCGCAGGTATAGCGTTCCGCCGATTTCTGCCCGTGGGTCACGCTGAGCATAAGAGAAGGTATTTTTATAAGGAACGAAATCGAACGTTTTCATTTGCAACGCCTCTGTTCCGTCCGCACTTTTTACTCCATGATCCTGATTCGCCATAAACAGGAACTCGCACGAGAATGGAGGCTCGTGAGCGCGGTAATAACCGACGATATCCTGTCCCGACTGATATGTTACTAAATTCAGTTCGTCGTATGTTGTCGCGACACCTGCTGTTGCCATCCGGCAGAAAGGCATAATGAGGCAGAGTGTAATAAATCTAAAAAATATTCTATTTGAATTTTTCATAAAATTTGCTCATCTTATCCGGATATTTTTTAGGATAGCTGTGGCCATTATAATAATATGCAAAAGACTTCCAGTCCTTCTTTTTCAGGGCCTTTTTGGCTGAATCGTTCATGTTGACGTAGGCAATAAAAAGATCGAATTGCTCATCAACGCCCTGCATGGCGAGGTTGGCCAATTCCGTGGGACTTGTGTACCCCAATTCTTTGTAGAAAAAGGCCAGTACCTGAAAAGCTCCCCATGAACATGCCATTATCGCGGCGTCACGATTCAAAGCGCATGCCTGAATAAAGCGTTCATATTGATGCATTACCTTCTCGTCGCTATGCGACCAGCCACGGTCGTCAGTTTCCCCAGCCGTATATCCTCCTGGAATGGGCAGACAAAGATTAGGAAATGCGGGGAAGGGATTGGCTTCCTTCTTTAATAAACTCGTCTTTTCATTTTGCTTGTCCTTTGGCAGGAGAGATCGAAAAAAGACGTGGCGTTCGTAGAGAATTTTAGGTAATCCGTTGTCGCAAAACCCTGCCCCTTGGCTTTCGGTCATCGCGACTGCCTTGATGGCCGCCGCCTCACAACCGAGAGCCTTCGCGGCTTCGGCGTATTTCCTTTCGCTTATCTCCAGCGTTTTGGGATAGTTGAGCTTTGAACCGAGTACGTTGAATGCGACAGTGGCCGGCTTGCCAGTATCGACAACCTTGTAGTGGTGTTCGATGGTCACGGTCGTCTTTTTCTTTTTCGTCTTGTCGTCGACAGTGGTTTCCTTATGGCGAGTCGGGGTATCCTTTTTAACCTTGCCCTGCTCGGTGACTTTCTGCGACCACCCAATATACGGCCCGAACTCTTTCACGAGCCGCTCGATCGTCATGACTTCACCTGGTTTGACGAAGGGAAGATTCAGATCCTGCTCAAATTCCTCTTTGGGCGTCAGCTTCGTCGTGGCTTCCAGGTGGTACTCAGGGCTCGTGACCGTGAATACGCTGATGTCCTTCTTCGGCGTAACCGTTGCCTTCCAGACGAATTCGCCGCGACGGTTCTTCACGAGCACATCAATCTGCTGGTTGCGTGCGGCATTGCGAATCGTGACCGCATAGCCGTCTTTGTCCGTTGTTGCCTGAATGCTGTTCGCAACCGCGGGCGGCGGCGCCGTAGAGACGGGTGCGAGGGGAACGGCCGGTGCGGATGCGGTGTCGGCGTCTGTGCCCGCTCCTGTCGTCCATTGGGGAGCGGGCTGCGCGCCCGTACCGGCCTTGATCTGGACTGACAGCCCTTCAATGGGTTTTTGCAGAACATCGCGAAAGACGAGGGTAACTTGCACGTAAGGGGCGGCCGATGCCTTCGGCTGGCTTGCTGGATGCTGGTGATGGGCCATAGGTTCTAGTCAGTTCGTTCTGCGTTTGCATGCGCGCTCACGCAGACGTGTCGCTACCGTCGGACTCGCCGTGGTCGTAAGCGTCCTCCGCGATGCGCCAGTCGCCCGCGCCGACTTCGCACTTCACCTTGGTCGATACCGACGTGGTAACGGCCAGCGTGGCCCCGTCCGTCAGCATGCCTTGCTGCTGGATCGTGCCGTCCGGTAGATAAATGCGATAGGGACGGTCAGCCAGTTTGGGGCCGATGCCACGATTCCTGACAACGGTACCGACGTCGAACATCTGCGTATAAATGTCGGTCGGATTCTGAGCGAGCGGGGCGAGCGGAAGGACTGGCAGTGGCGCGCGCATCGACGATGCGTCCGGTTTTTCCCAGGAAGGGGTCTTTTCGAGAATCGGCCCGGGTGAGCCGTTGATAATGCCGCCTGCGTTGATCTGAATGTACGAACCGCCGGCGCCAATCCAGACTTCCTTCGATGCGGTGAGGATGATCTTGCCGTCCGCGCTGCTAACGGTAACGTCCTTGAGCGCCGCAAGCGCCAGCTCATCGCTTTGCGCCTGGATGTCTATCCTGCCTTTCGCCGCGATCAGCTTCATGCCCAGGTGGTAAGCGAACAGGGAGATCGCGCCGCGCACCGAGGCGAGTAACGACCGCCCCGACGACACGCTCACATCGCGGCCCGCCGTGACTGCGTGATCATTCGCGCTTGCCATGTGCGTATTGTCGGCTGCCGAGGTCGCGATGCCCGCGCTGCTTGCCATTAGCAGGTCGGGACGGGTCATTTCCGGCGACGGATTTTCGCGGATCCTTGTACCGCCTTTGATCGCGTTGTTCTGTGTGCCGATCGCGCCGGTCGCGTCGTTCTGGTTCGCTTCAGCGGGTTGCGCGTTGTGCCGCTGCGCAAGCTGCGCGAGGTCTTCATGCTGCTCGCGCGCCTGCGTCAGGCGTTGTACGGTCTCACCCATGTCCTTGACGGGCGACATTGCTCCGGCTCGCGTTTCGGTCGTCACCAGGATGCCCCGATTTGCACGCACGACGCCATGTGCTTCGGTTGCCAGTTCGAAGCCTTCACCGCGCGCGTTGTCGCGTCCTTCATGTCCGTCGATGCGCGTGTTATAGCCAAGCACGAGCCGCGACTGCGCGTGGTCGCTTGCCACCTGAACCTGCAACTGTCCGGGCGTGTCGTCCGTCACGACACTGTTCGCCGACTGGCCTTTCAGTTCCTGGCTGCGCCAGCCCGACAGCGCGTCGTTCTTCGGCAAGGCCCACGGCGCCTGATGCAACTCGGTCGTGTGCTCGGACATGATGTAGGGCCGGTCCGGGTCGCTGTCGTAGTAGCCCACCAGTACATGATGTCCGACGCGTGGCAGCCACATGGCGCCGTGTTCGGCGCCATGCCACGGCGACGCGACCCGTAGCCAGCAGCTTGCGTCCTGGTTTTTCGCACCGATCCTGTCCCAGACGAAATGAGCTTTGACGCGCCCATACTGGTCACAGAAGGTTGGTTCCTCCCCATAACCCGTGATGATGGCCGCCTCGGCATAGGCGCGGGGCTTCCGCGCTTTTTGCGGCGTACGGAAGAACGTCGCGGCGGGTACTGCCGTAAACCTCGTATCGCAGTGGTACTGGCGGATTAAGCCGCCGTGCTGGGTGACAGTGTCGTTGTTGACGATCTTGGTGTCGGTCGACACGACCAGATACTCGCCGTTGCCGGGCGTCAGCGGATAGCGTTCGAGCGCAAACGTATAGCCCGTCATCAGTCCGCGCAGGTTGCCTTTGCCTTTCGCGCGCAGGCTCTTCGAACGGTGCGCCTCGACTTTCACGCGCGCGAGGTGCCTGCTGTCGAAGTCGGGATCGTTCCGCCACGAAGGATTGACGCCGTTCGGTCCTTCCATCGGCTGCGAATAGTCGCCCCACGCGTATTCCTCGGCGTTGTCGAATGAGCGCTGGCTAGGGTTCGCCTCGTCAACCGCAAGGTCGGCAAGCGACTGCGTGTAGTCGTAGTCGACCAGCGTCACCTGGCCCGTTGTAAGTTGCCGGGCGATGCGAAAGGCGTGGACATGTTCTTCGTCGATGCGCTGGCCGTCGCGGTCGAGAAAGCGCAGCGTCTGGTAGGCGGCCGGGTGTTTCTTATAGCCGCCGGGTGAGTCGCACAGAACCAGAGTGCTCTCGCTGAAGAAGAACGTGATGCCCCATTCCTGCCACAAGCGCGACAGCCATGCGAAATCCGACTCCCACCACTGTCGCTGATATTCGCGCTTCGGGTAGGGGCGCCGCGCCGCGCCGGGACCGGCCAGACGCATGTCGAACGGGTACGGGTATTTCAGCAGTACCTCCCGTGTTATCTCTGTCACGTCCTTGTTTTGCATGACCCGGCTGTCTCGGTTCAACGTGGCGAGATATAGCCAGGGGCGAATCCTGAGCCGGTAGAACGCACGCCGGTCATCCGCGCCGACGCACTGCGCCGAAACGATCAGGCCTGTCAGCTTGCGCACGTGCGCGCCGAAGTTTTCCGCCCCGCCCGTGCGGCCTGGCTCCGCAGTCCCGCTGCCTTCGATGGCGATGCGGACGGTGATTTCCTTGCCGATCAGCGCATCGACATCGACCAACTGCTGCGCCTCGATAACGCTGAGCGCCGCGTCATCGATGGTGCTCACGTCGACGTCGTAGTCATACAGACGGCCGAGCTTCTCCTTTCCCGACAGCCGGCAGACGACGAACAGCGGTCCGCCCGCCCATTGCGGCAGCGCCTTGCCGGTAACTTCCAGCGTGCGCGGCTGTTTAAACCAGGACATCAGCGACTCCAATCATCAGCAACTCATGTGCGAGGTCAGTCAGGCGCGGTGAGACGAGGTCGTCACGCCGCGTCACGCGTGCCGGAGCGCGGTGGCCAGTGTCCGATACGCCCGCGCTGCTTCGAGCGCAACACGGTCGTCGTGAACGAACGAGGCGATACATGACGTGCCACGTAGCGTTCGAGTACGAGTCCAAGCGTGTACGGACTCATGCCGTCGAACTCTGTTTCGTCGAAAGTCAGCTCGCATTCGATCCCGCGGCCGAACGTGAGATGGCCGTCAAGCGCCCGGCGGCGGTTGACGGGCGTTGCGGTTGCGCCCACCAACCCCGCAACCTGACGGCGCAACCCGGGAGATTCGCTGCCCAGGTACAACGCCAGCAGCTTGCGCAGTCCATCGCCCGCGCACGGATGATCCGGCCTGCTATCGAACGCCGCGTAGGTGAAGCTGAGTTGCCCGATCAATTGCCACGCGTGATCGCCGCACGCGAGCGGCGGGCGTGGCATTGTCGGCGCGCGCAGCAGGCCGATGCTCCTTTGGGGAATCGAACTCGCCACGGACAGGTCGTTCACGCCGTTGCACGGCAGTACGCATGGCAGGTCACGATTGGTCAGTAGCGCCTCGAGCGATATATTGCGGATGCCTTCGGTACTGGGCAGTCCGTTTTCATCCACCAGCGAAAGAAAGGCGCGTGTTTCCGTAAACGCCCGGCGGGTGCCGTAGTGCCGGGTTTCGTCGAGCGGGCGGCTCAGTTCGCGACGAATCGTAAAGCGGTGCCCGCCGTGGTTCTCGTCGTCCAGGTAGTGTGCATGCAGCGGCTGGAGCCGCAGCGCTTCGGAGTCTTCCGAGACCTGCCCCCAGGCACGCGACACCGAATGCACGTCGTAGTCGCGGGGAAATTTGGCCACGGGCACGAGGCGGTGCCCGGTTGCCTGAGCGTCGAGCTCCAGCCACTCGGTGCGCCTCGGAAACAGGTTGATGACAGGCGTGCAGAACAGCGCGAAGTGCGACGCGTCGACCGTCTGCGCCAGCCCGTCCACAGACCGGTCAAGCAGCACGATGACTTCAGCCTCATTGCCGCCGATGGCTGATAGCCCTTTGCCGAGGCCGGTGAGCGTGAAAAACCAGAAGCGTGCGGGACAGGCGAAATACTCCTGCATCAGGTTATGCCCGTGAAACTTGCGAGGGACTGCGGGCAGCAGGCTCTGTTCCGGTTCCAGTGCGTCATGAACGACCGCGTCAGCTGTGACGACATGCAGCGTGCCGGTCGCGAGTTCGCCGGGTACGCCCATAACGGTGGCTACGCCGGCTGCGTGGATCAGTTCGAACAGGTGTGAAGCAGCGGCTTCGTTGCCCGCGAGACAGACCGGCAGCCGTTCGAGCCCCGCGAGGCTCGAGATCGGTGCGCCATTGATCGTTCGCAGAAGAAGCCGCAACGCGCCCTGTATCTGCACCTCTGGCGTGATATAGCGGCCGAGCTCCGGGATATCCGGCGGGATGCCGGTCAGCCGTGCCTGCGCGATCTCCAGTGGATAGAGCGTTACGTCCTGGCTGCTGCGGAACTCACAGGCCGTCAGCTCACCGTCGGGTACGCGTGAGAAGAAAGCCGTGCCGCGCGGCACCGTGGTTCCGTTAGCGGACTGCTTGCCCCGTACGAGCGGAAACATGCGCGCGACAGCCATTGAGGGAATCTGGCTGACATAGTTCGGATAGACGGTTTGCAGTAGCGGCTGTGTGAATTCCGCGAACGCTTGATCCAGGCGCATCTGCATGCGCGCGGTCGTAAAGGCCGAAGACTGGAGCAGGCGCTCGACGAAGGGATCGCCGACTTCGCCCGCCTGCATGCCAAGGCGCTTCGCGACCTTGGGATGTGCTTTCGCGAACTCCTGCGCCAGTTCGTGCATGAACAGCAATTCGGCGTTGTAGTACCCAAGAAGTCGCGGATCCATCGCTTCACGTCACTTCAGGTGGTGCATGGGTGGGGAAACGGATTGGTGCGTCCGCAAGCGTAGGCAGGCGCGCCTTCTGCGTATGTCGTCCAGACGTAATCCATATGTCATCCTTATTAATTGTGTCGAAAGACAGATCGGAAGAGCTATTGGATCGCAAGCCGACCCTTTGCGCCATCAGAAGAATCACAAAAATGTGTGGGAAATTTCCTTGTGGGAGCTCGCGTTTAACTGGCGCAAAGTGACTGCATGGGACGAGCGGAGAAAACCGACTTGCAATCCGTGGCGGAACGATTGGCCAAGCCCTTTGCGCGCCAATTTGCTGATGGCTTTGCTGCGAGGTTTGCGTTCGTCCGCGCACACGCGCTGGAGCACACGCACCCATCGGCTTTCACGCCGAGCCGATCGCCCACTCCACCGCCGCTTGCGCATGCAACGCGGTCGTATCGAACACGGGCACTACTGAATCCTCCGGCTTGATCAGCAACGTGATTTCAGTGCAGCCGAGAATCACCGCCTGTGCACCACGCGCGGCCAGCGCTTCGATCACTCGCTGATACACCGCACGCGAAGCGTCGTTCACCTTGCCGTGGCACAACTCGTCGTAGATGATGCGGTGCACGTCCGCGCGTTCGGCCTGGTCGGGAACCAGCGTTTCGAGGCCGTAGCGCTCGTGCAGGCGTCCCGTGTAAAAAGTTTGCTCCATCGTATAGCGCGTGCCGAGCAGGCCCACGCGTTCGATTCCCGCCGCGCGCAACGCGCTGCCGGTCGGATCGGCGATATGCAGGAAGGGCACGTCGATCGCCGCTTCGATCGACTCATACACGCGATGCATCGTATTGGTCGCCAGCATCACCAGATCGGCGCCGCCCTGTTCGAGTCGGCGCGCGGCGTCGGCCATCTGCTGGCCGAGCGCGCTCCAGTCGCCCGCGCGCTGGAGCGCTTCGATCGGCGCAAAGTCGACGCTGAGCATCAGGCTGCGGGCGTTGTGGTGGCCGCCCAGGCGCGCCTTCGCGTGGCGGTTCAGAAGCTTGTAATACTCGGTGGACGATTCCCAGCTCATTCCGCCGATCACGCCGATTGTCTTCATGTCCCTGCTCCATGAGTGGATGACGGCGCGGCATCGGCCGTCTGTCTGGCGAGTATAGGCGGGCGGCGCGACCCGCAGCCGGTACGGATCGCGCGTCGCCCGCCGGTACGGGTTGACGCAACGGCGGCGGATAAAAACGTCGGCACGCGCTTTCTGACGCCGATAGAATCGTCATCAATCAGGAAGGCTCAAAGGGAGCGATACATGGATCTGATCATCCGCCGCGCGATGCTGTCCCCAGGCGCCGCGCCGCAACAAAAAGAGCCGGTCGACATCGGCATCGAAGCGGGCCGCATCGTCGCCGTCGAACCGAATCTGGCCGCCAGTGCGCGCGAAGAAATCGATGCCGCGGGCTCGCTCGTCACGCCGCCGTTCGTCGATCCGCATTTCCATATGGATGCGACGCTCTCGTACGGTCTGCCGCGCGTGAACGCGTCGGGCACGCTGCTCGAGGGCATCGCATTGTGGGGCGAACTGAAGCCTGACCTGACGCAGGAAGCGCTGATCGAGCGCGCGCTGCAGTATTGCGACTGGGCCGTCGCGCGCGGCCTGCTGGCCATCCGCAGCCACGTGGATGTGTGCGACCCGCGCCTGCTCGCGGTCGAGGCATTGGTGGAAGTGAAACGCCGTGTCGCGCCGTATCTCGACCTGCAACTGGTAGCCTTTCCGCAAGACGGCGTATTGCGCAGCGCGGGCGCCTTCGAGAACCTCAAGCGGTCGATCGCGATGGGCGTGGACGTGGTCGGCGGCATACCGCATTTCGAGCGCACCATGGCCGACGGCGCGCAGTCCGTGCGCCTCCTGTGCGAGTACGCGGCGGAGCAGGGCTTACGCGTCGACATGCATTGCGATGAATCGGACGATCCGATGTCGCGCCACATCGAGACGCTCGCGGCCGAAACGCATCGGCTCGGTTTGCAAGGGCGCGTGACCGGCTCGCATCTGACCTCGATGCATTCCATGGACAACTACTACGTCAGCAAGCTCCTGCCGCTGATGCGCGAGGCGGGCGTCGCGGCGATTGCGAATCCGCTGATCAACATCACGCTGCAAGGGCGCAGCGACACCTATCCGAAACGGCGCGGCATGACGCGCGTGCCGGAGATGATGGCGGCGGGCATCAACGTCGCGTTCGGCCACGATTGCGTGATGGACCCGTGGTACAGCCTCGGTTCGGGCGACATGCTCGAAGTCGCGCACATGGGCTTGCATGTGGCGCAGATGACGGGCGTCGACGGCATGCGCGCCTGTTTCGACGCGGTGACGGTGAACGCCGCGCGTATTCTCGGTCTGGAGGGCTACGGTATCGCGCCGGGCTGCGCGGCCAATCTCGTGCTGCTCGACGCGCGCGATCCGGTGGAGGCGATCCGCCTGCGCGCCGCGCGTCTCGCGGTGGTGAGCCGCGGCAAGGTGGTCAGCCGCGCACCGGCTGCGCGTGCGGCGCTGTCGCTCGAAGGCCGGCCTTCGGAGGTGGATTTCAAGCTGCATCGCGCCTAGTTGCGCATTCAACGTTCACGAACAAAAAAGCCGGCGCCTGCGTCAAGCAGGTCACCGGCTTTCATCGGCCCATGCAAGGCGCCGACGCTTGTATCAACCTCAACCGATCAATGCGCAGCGCCCGGCGTCATGCCGTTGTGCCGCAGCAAGGCGTCGATATTCGGCTCGCGGCCGCGGAATGCCTTGAACGATTCCATTGCCGGACGGCTGCCGCCTACCTCCAGAATCTCCTTGCGATAACGCATGCCGGTGGCCTGATCGAGCACGCTGCCGCTGGCCGATTGCGCGGCTTCTTCGAATGCCGCGTAGGCGTCGGCGGACAGCACTTCGGCCCACTTGTAGCTGTAGTAGCCCGCCGCATAACCGCCCGCGAAAATATGGCTGAATGTATTCGGCCAGCGCGAGAAGGGTGCCTGCGGCACGACGTGGAAGCGCTCGTTGATTTCGCTCGCGAGCTCGGTGGCGCTCTTCGTGCCGGACGCATCGAAGCCGGTATGCAGTTGCATGTCGAACATCGAGAAGACGATCTGGCGCAGCGTGCCGAGACCGCTCTGGAAGTTTTTCGCCGCGAGCATCTTGTCGAACAGTTCGCGCGGCAACGGCTTGGCCGTTTCGACGTGCGAGGTCATGTCGCTCAGCACGTCCCACTCCCAGCAGAAGTTCTCCATGAATTGCGACGGCAGTTCGACCGCGTCCCACTCCACGCCGTTGATGCCCGACACGCCCAGCTCGTCCACGCGCGTGAGCATGTGGTGCAGGCCGTGGCCAAACTCGTGGAACAGCGTGATGACTTCGTCGTGCGTAAAGCAGGCGGGCTTGCCGCCGACCGGCGCGGAGAAGTTGCAGGTCAGATACGCGACCGGCGTTTGCACGCCGCCGTGCGTGTGTCTGTGACGGCCGCGCGCGTCGTCCATCCAGGCGCCGCCGCGTTTGCCTTCGCGCGCGTACAGATCGAGGTAGAACTGTGCAACGAGGCCGCCGTCCTGATTCTCGACACGGAAAAAGCGCACGTCCGGATGCCACACGGCCGCTTTGTCGCGACGGATGCGCACGCCGAACAGCGTTTCAGTGACCTTGAAAAGACCCTTGAACACGGTGTCTTCCGGGAAGTACTGTTTGACCTCGTTCTCGGAGAACGAATAGCGCTTCTGACGCAGACGCTCAGCGGCAAATGTCATGTCCCACGGCTGCAGTTCGCTCATGCCGAGTTCGTTCGCGGCGAATTCGCGCAGTTCCTTCCAGTCCTGCTCGGCATGCGGACGCGCACGCGTGGCGAGGTCTTCGAGGAAGCTCATCACCTGGGCGGGCGACTCGGCCATTTTCGGCGCGAGCGAGACTTCGGCGAAATTGTTGTAGCCGAGCATGTGCGCTTCTTCGGCGCGCAGTTTCAACTGCTCGGCGAGCACCGAGGTGTTGTCCCACTCGGGCTTGCCGTTGCCGTATTGCGGGCCGAGTTCCGAGGCGCGCGTGACATAGGCGCGATACATTGCTTCGCGCATCGGACGATTCTCCGAGTACTGCATCACCGGGAAATACGACGGGAAATGCAGCGTGAATTTGTAGCCGGTTTTGCCTTCGCGCTCGGTCGCTTCCTTGGCGGCTTCGATCACGTCTTCGGGCAGGCCGGCCAGTTGCGCTTCGTCGCCGGCTGCGACGATATACGCATATGCGTTGGTCGCGTCGAGCACGTGATCCGAAAACGCTTTCGACAGCGCCGCCTGGCGTTCCTGCAATTCGGCGAAATGCGGCTTCTGGTCTTCCGGCAATTCCGCGCCGGACAGGCGGAAGTCGCGCAGCGCATTGCCGAGGATCTTCTTGCGCTCGCCGGTCAGCGATTCGAAATCGCTGCTGGCGTGCAGTGCCTTGTACTTCTCGTACAGCGCGAGGTTCTGTCCGACGCTCGACCAGAATTCGGTGACGCGCGGCAGATTCTCGCCATACACGGCGCGCAGCTCGGGCGTGTCGGCCACCGCGTTCAGATGGCCGACCACGCTCCAGGCGCGCGACAGCGGTTCGGTGGCGCGCTCGACCGGCTCGACCACGTCGGCCCATGAAGCAGGCGTGATGGGCTGGGCGGCGCGCTCGACGGCGGCGGACGCGTCGGCGAGCAGCACATCGAGGGCGGGCGTGACGTGTTCGGGGCGGATTTGGCCAAAGCGCGGCAGGTCGGAGAAATCGAGGAGCGGATTGTCGTGATTCGAGGCGGTAGTGGACATGAGGCTTCCTGTCTGACGCGGGTGAACGGGTAATCGGTGCATGGACGGGCGTCCCTTAAGAGGACGTCTTCGGGCGCGCGCGGCGACGCCCTGTCGCAGCCGATAGAGACATTATTGGGGCAGGACGTGCCGATTCCAATCCGTCGACAGACAAATTATCAGATGTCGCCGCAATATGCGCGAGGCGAGGCGAGGCGAGGCGAGGCGGGCGCGGCGGCGCCGCGCGGCGAAAAACGCCGTTGTGCTTTGTGAGAAAGCGAACGGTTCCGATTGCTGCTATGCGGCAATGTGGAGTGCCGCTATCGGTCAGCGGCGTTTTTCGTAAAGAGGTATTGATGAACCCGCTTTCGGATGCGCTATCGCGCAAGGGCAACAACTTCGATCTGGTGCGGTTGCTGGCCGCCGTCGCCGTGGTCTACGGCCATTCGTATCTGCTCCAGGCGCCCGACGGCAGCACGGATTGGGTTCAGAACGCGCTCGGTTTCGACGGTTTCGGCGCATTGGGCGTCTACGCCTTTTTTCTGTTGAGCGGCATGCTGGTGACCGCCAGCTTCGACCGGCAACGCTCGGTGCCGCGCTTTGCCGTGTTGCGCATTGCGCGCCTGTGGCCGGCGGTGGCGGCCGGTTCGCTGGTGACGGTGTTCATCATCGGCCCGCTTTTCACGACGCTGCCGCTGCGCGAGTATTTCGCCTCCGGCATGACGTGGGGCAATCTCGACAACTTCTCGACCATCGTGCTGAAAACCGGCTGGGCGCTGCCCGGCGTGTTCGAGCACAACCGCTTTCCCGTCGACATCTGCGCACCGCTCTGGACGCTGCCGCTCGAAGTGCGTTGCTATCTGATCGTGCTCGCGACCGGCATGGTGGGATTGCTGTCCAGTTCGCGCGGCGTGGCGCTTGCAGCCGCGCTCGGGTGCGCCGCTTTCGTGCTGCGCGTGAATCTGTCGCACTGGCAGGTCGGTTTGCGCGATTTCAGCGAAACGCCCGGCGGTTATTCGTTCTGGCCGGAGCCGTTTTTCATGCTGGGCATGCTGCTGTACGGCTGGCGTGAGCGGATCGATATCAACGGCCTGACTGCGCTGGCGCTCACCATGGTGTTTCTGGTGTTCCGCGATACGGCCGGCGCGCAGCCGCTGTTCTATCTGGCCTTCGTGTACGGCGTGCTGTGGCTCGGCACGACGCCGCTGTTGCGGCGCTTCGTGCCGCATCACGATTACTCGTACGGCATCTATCTGTACGGCTTCATGGTGCAGCAATGCGTGGCGAATATCGCGCCGCAGTTGAACCACGTGGCGGCGGTCTTGATCGCCGCGCCGTTTATCCTGCTGTGCGCGGCGCTGTCGTGGCACTTCGTGGAGCGGCCCGTGCTGAAGTGGTGCCGCAGGCGTCTCGCGCGCCGGTCGACGCCGCTAGCCGCCGGCATGCCGGCAAGCGATCAGGCCGTGCGCTGAGATGCGGCGCGTGTATGGCGCGAAGGTGGCGCGATGTGGCGTCTATCATGGTCGATGCCCTGGCGCGACGCCAGGGCCGAAAGGTCTCGATGCCGGCGGAGCGGCTCTCCGCTCTACCGGCCTTTCGCCCGACGTTCTGCGCCCGACGTTCTCCGCTTTACGCGTTTGCCGCCGCTTCACGCTCGGCGGCTTCGATCGTATTGACGAGCAGCATGGTGATGGTCATCGGGCCGACGCCGCCCGGCACCGGCGTGATGTAGCCGGCCACTTCCCTGACACCCGCGAAGTCGACGTCGCCGCACAGCTTGCCGGCTTCGTCGCGATTCATGCCGACGTCGATCACGGCCGCGCCCGGCTTCACCATGTCCGCCGTGAGGATGTTGCGCAAGCCGGTGGCGGCCACCACCACGTCGGCGTTGCGTGTGTGGGCCGCCAGATCGCGCGTCTTGCTGTGGCAGATCGTCACGGTCGCGCCGGCTTCGAGCAGCAGCAGCGCCATCGGCTTGCCGACGATGTTCGAGCGGCCGATCACCACCGCGTTCGCGCCTTGCAGCGGAATGTCGTAAGCGGCGAGCATTTTCATGACGCCGTACGGCGTGCACGGACGGAACAGCGGCTGGCCGGTCATCAGGGCGCCGGCGTTGGCGACGTGAAAGCCGTCCACGTCCTTTTCCGGCGCGATCGCCTCAATCACCTTGTGACTGTCGATATGCGGCGGCAGTGGCAGTTGCACCAGAATGCCGTGAATGAGCGGATCGCGGTTCAGTTCGTCGATGCGCGCGAGCAGGTCGGCTTCCGGCAGGTCGGCCGGATAGCGGTCGAACGACGAGCCGAGGCCATTGTCGTGGCACGCCTTGACCTTGTTGCGCACGTACACTTCGCTGGCCGGATTGTCGCCGACCAGCACCACGGCGAGGCCCGGCTGATGGCCGCGGGCGGTGAGGGCGGCAGCGCGCGCGGCGACGTCGGCACGCAGGGTCTTGGAAAGGGCAAGGCCGTCGATCAGTTTGGCAGTCATGGTCGGGTCGAGATGGGCAGTTTGGAAAGCGGGGCAGCGCGCAGGCGCTCGTGCGGGCCACGCGCGATGGCGCTTTTCAGCGGGAATGGGGCGGCACGTGAAAAGCGCGCGGCGCGAATCGGGGTTAAGCAGCGCTGCAAAGTGCGACATTATACCGGCCCTGCCCGGTGGGCCGCGTGCGGACTCCCGGCTCGATTGACCGGGGCAACTGATCTACCGCCGCGGCTATCGACCCATCGTGCTAGGGCTGGACCGCCTGCCAACCCGAGTCCGGATCGAACGACCTGATCTCCGCGGCCGCCTGCGTGGTCTGCGGCCCGAGGTTCTTCTGGTACACCTGCCCCTCCTGATTGACGATGAAACTCATCACGCCGGTTTTGCCATATTCGGCCGGCGAGGCGATCAGCCCGAACCCTTTGGTCAGCACGCCGTTTTCGAGGTAGTTCTGCGCGCCGCCCTTCGCGTGCGGCCCCTGCGCCGCGAGAATGCGGTAGTGATAGCCGTGGTAGGCCTCCTGAGGCTGCGTGCCGGTGGGCATGGTGGCGGCGAGCGGGCCAAACGGACTTTCCGCTTCGCCGGGCGCCGTGGCCCAATACAGGCCGTCATGCTGTCCCGGCGTACTGACGAAGCGCTGCGCGTAGTGCTGCGTCAGGTTGCGATAGTCGTATTGCGCATCCAGATAGGCGAGCGAGGTCAGAATAGCGGCACGCTCGTTGCGGCCGATGCGGCGCGTCAGCATCTCGTCGCGTGCCGCCGGCAGATCGAAACGCCAGCCGTTGCCCGCTTGCACGAGCGGAATCGGCAAGTTCCAGCCACTGTAGCCGACCGTCAGATGCGCGGTGACGCGCCCCCTGTCCGCCGTCGGATCCTCGACGATCTGATGGTTCTTCGACCATTCGCCGAGGAATTGATAAATGTCGTCCTCGCCGATACCTTCAGTCGGAATGAAGCGTTGAAAATCGCTGCCGAGCACATGTTTGAGTGCGTCCTCGTCGTTGCGGGCGAGCGCTTCCACGAATGCATTGGCGGCGTCGTTCGCGCTGGGATAGACAGCCTGGGCATGGGCCGGGATCGTGCTGATGAGCAGCACCGGCGCGATGAGCAGCGCGGCGGTGGTGCCGAGGGCCACGGCAACTGTCAGGGCGTGGGCGCGTAGCGTGCCCAGTGAAAGTAAACGCATCATCAGAGACTCCTTTTTATTGTTCAACGATTGCGGCCGAAGTGGCGCTCACCTGCGCCGCCACCACCCAGTGCGCCACCGCCCCAATTCCCGGCACCGCCGCCATGCTGGCCGCCGCCGTTTGCGCCGGCACCACCCAGCGCTCGCTGTTGGCCGCCGCCGTCTGCGCCGACACCACGCAGCGCATGTTGCTGGCCGCCGCCGTCTGCACCAGGACCGCCGTGTGTGCGTTGCTGTACGCCGGCATTCGCGCCGTTATCTCTTCCCGTGTGTTGCTGGGTAGCGCGGTTCGCGAGCGCGTCGCGGCTTGCCTGACCGCGCTGCGTATCCTCACGAGCGGTGTTGCCGTCGCCGGCGCCGCGCAGCGCATTGTCGCGATTGACGTTCTGCGCGCGGTTCTGCAAACCGGGGTTTGCCGTGCCGCCCTGGTGGATCCCTTGCACGCGCTGGCTCGCGCTGCCGCCCAGATTCTGGCCCGTGCGGTTCTGCAGGGTCTGCTGCGCCTGAGCGCGGGCGTTGTCGCGGCCGCGATACGCATCGTGTTGTATGCCGCCGACGTTGTTGTTCAGGTTGCGATCGAAATTCGCATTGTTGATATTTCGATTGACGTTGGTGTTGCGGTTCCAGTTCGTCGTGCTGCCATTCACGTTGAGGCGGTTGTTCACGTTGATCGTGTTGTACCGGTTCACGTTGATATTGACGTCATGCGAGTTCCAGTTGAAGCCGCCCCACAGCGCGTTCGCCACGGCGACGCCGGTGCCGAACGCGAGACCGGCCATGAAACTGGTGGCGATGGTGTAACCGGGCGGCGGCGGAACATACACAGGCGGATACGCGGGATAAGGCCACACGCCATAGACTACCGTGGGGTTGTAGGTTGGCACGTACACCACTTGCGGATTGGCCGGCACGATCTGAATCGTGCTCTGCTCGACCACGACCGTTTGCTGCGCACTTGTTTTCAGATTGCCGGCCGCTTGCGCCTGCCGGCGCAGACGCTGCACGGAGTCCATCACGTCACCGGGCTGGGCGAGGAACGCTGAGCCGAGTTGCGTGACCCAATCCGATTTCGAAGCCATCGTGGCGAGCACCTGTGGGAAGGCGACGAGCGACTGCACGCTCGGATCCCACGGCTCGGCCGCGACCGCTCTGACCGCGTCGTCGCCTTGCAGCTTCGCGTTTGATCTGGACCACGCGGCCGCAGCCCGCACGTCTTGCGGAAAAGTCGCGGCCATCAGCACCTGCGCGAGCAGGGCGTCCGGATAAAGTGCAATGGGAGCGGCCAGCGAATCGAGTTGCTGGTTCGACATTTTCGAGACGCCTTGCGCATGGACGACGCCCGGCGTGGCCAGCCCGGTAACGAGCGGCGCCCCTGCAAGAACGGCGCAGACAAACAACACACACGAGCGGTGTGCTCCGGATCGTTTCACGATGATTTCCTCCCGGTAATGTTTATAAGACGCGACGTGCGTGCGCAGCACGCGCTGCGTCGGTCCGCCGCGATGGAATGTGGCAAGGAAGTGGCAGGGAGGTGGCGAGGCGAGCAGGTGTCCGGTTGGCAGCCAAACGGCTCGGCGGACACGATGCTGCGAAAAAGAAACGCTCGAGCCGATCCGATTGTTTCGTACCACCAGGCGATACCGCGTGCTGATTTTTGCAGCACGTCGTTCCCGCGTTGATCGCCGTCGGCGATATGCGCTAAGGAGTTCTGTGTAAATTAAAGGGTGCGCATCAGTCCGTCAATCTTGTCTGAGGAAAGAAATTGTTGCGCAATAGTGTAAGCATTTGCTGAGTAATGCGTATTATTTTCCTGCTGGATGCGTCGAATTAACGCAGGTCGTGTTGATGGCATGCAAGGTGGCGAGGCAAAAAGCGAGGGGGTATGACAGGAGGGAGGCGGCGAGGTGGCCGGACTCGTGGAGGGTCCGGCCGTTGATGCGTGGCCACTTTTCCGGCGGCGGCTACCCCAGGGGATTTTCTTCGGGGCGTGCCGCCGCGGTGCGGCTCGGGGTGTGGCTTATTGCGCCGGTTGCGGCTTGTTCGACAGCGCGAGTCGCAGCAGATCGGCGACCGTGTTGACGTTGAGCTTTTCCATGATGTTCGCGCGGTGCGCTTCGACCGTCTTGATGCTGATGCCGAGG
>Ga0255336_101394_pt1 | contig 17663 bp, 18 predicted proteins | sample MeOH1_35cm_T3_17_FD_189102 | JGI IMG/M metagenome (GOLD analysis project Ga0255336, IMG submission 189102) | Sandy soil microbial communities from University of British Columbia, Vancouver, Canada - MeOH1_35cm_T3_179 | ecosystem: Engineered > Artificial ecosystem > Sand microcosm > Unclassified ...
AATAGAGCGTCGGTCAGCTTTGCCCGCTTCCAGCCGACGCTCACTTCACACGTTTTAGGAACCCTAACGCCAAGCGAGCCAACGTCCGCTTCGCGGTTTCCGATTGAACGCCTTGGCGTTTCGCTTCGGGTCGACAACGGAAGATCGGCAGGGCGAGGGTGACGACCGATCTCCTCGCTGGCGAAGGGCTTCCGGGTTCGGCCAACACCGGACGGCCGAGGTTTAGAACTGCCTTCTCCATAGCCGACGTTCAACTTCGCAGGGATCGATGTGCGGTGGAAATGCGTGTCCACGGCGCAATAAACGCGAAGTATCCGCGCAGGCCGTGGCGAAGCCCAATGACGGCGTTTGGCGCAGAGCTGACCTTCATCAGCCGGTCGGTGGCTTGCCAGTGAAAACCGCCAATTGAGCGTCGAAAGCACGCTTGTAGGCGGGCCGCGCTTCGCCGCGGGCGACATAGGCGGAGAGGTTCGGATATTCGTCCAGCAGACCCGATGCTTTCAACCTGAGTAGCACCGCCACCATCATCAGGTCACCCGCGCTGAACGCACCATCGAGCCAGTCGGCGTTGCCAAGGCGATCGGAAAGCTCGCCCAGCCGGTCACGGATGCGATCCTCGACGATAGGCAGGCGCTGCTCGTACCAGGTCTTGTCGCCCTCCAGGAGCCTGGTGGTTTGGAGGTCGAGGATCGGCGGCTCAACCGTGTTGAGCGCGGCAAACATCCATGTGATCGCGCGTGCCCGGGCATTCGCATCGTCAGGAAGCAGGCCTGCATGGCGCTCTGCGATATGGAACACGATCGCCCCCGACTCGAACAGGGCAAGAGCGCCTTCTTCATAGGTCGGAATCTGCCCAAAAGGATGAAGCGCTCGATGCGCGGGTTCCTTCATTGCCCCGAACGAAACAAGACGAACCTTGTAAGGTTGGCCCACTTCTTCAAGCGCCCAGCGAACACGCATGTCACGCGCCAGTCCCCTGCCGCGATCGGGCGACCGTTCAAAGACGGTGATAACGAGGGTCAGTGGAGGGGTCATGGTGATTTCTCCTTTGCCGGATGTCTCGTTGAGTGCCGGATGCGCAACCCCAGCGCTCACCTGCCAGACGTTCGAGATAGAGCTAAATCGACATCCCTGAATTACTTTTTTTCTCAAAGATTAGGCAAATCGGTGTCCCGAACGAAATAATCCAAGCAAAAGATCGGCCTCAAATCAAATTAGACTACCCAATTGCAGACCTTCGTGGCCGGCAGATCGGGGTCGCGTGCCGCCGATCGCGGACAGGCAAGGGTCGGCCCGAAGCGGACGATCCCTGTCCGCGGCACCAATGTCCGGTTGCTCAATAGCTACGTTAGCTCTTGCATTCTGCTGAGCGCACGATCGTCGACGCATTGTCCCGATCGGACTTCGGTGCACGAGATGCTTCGACGCTATGACGGACAAGCCCGGCGCTCGGGCCGGGTTTAATCATTGCTACCATCCTGATAGATCCTGCTGCTATTTCACACCAGACGACCCGTAACTCACGATGTTCCGGTTGGCCATTACCGAGTCCAGTAGGCATACCATAGGCAGCAAGACCTGAAAGTTCTTCACTTTAAGGAAAGCAACGTGACTACTAGCTCAACCCCACGCCCTAAATCCGCCTTAGCGAGCATCGCAGTTCCACCCAGATGGCGGGCCGCGTTGCGGTACTTACAATGGGCAGACAACATTTTCAAGTGGCGGCTGAGTCGTGCCGAGTGCCCCAACTGCAACGGCCACCTCTTTCTGTCACTGGGTGGCAGCCCATTCATGACGAGATGCTTAACATGCGGTACCAATGCGACGAACCTATCGTTGATTCCCGTGATCAAGTCGCATGCAGCGCACAGCAACATCTATAGGGTCTGGGAGATGTCGACCTACGGTGCGGTTCTCGCCTTCCTGAAAAGAGCTTTCCACCATGTGGCATCCAGTGAGTTCTTTTCTGAAGTTCCTTCTGGCGAAATCGTAAATGGGACTCTGAGCCAGGACGTCCAAAACCTGTCATTTGGCGACGAGAGCCTCGATCTGATCACGTCAAACCAAGTTTTCGAACACGTTCCAGACGATATACGAGGGTATAGCGAGTGCTTTCGAGTCTTGAAAAAAGGCGGCGCGTTGATTTTTACCGTGCCGCTATACGACTACGCCACAACGCAGCAACTTGCTGCGATAGGCCTCGATGGGATCAAGTTTTTTGGAGAACCGGAATATCACGACAGCCGAACCGGTGGACCGGAGTCAGCCCTAACGTTCTGGCGTCACAGCTACCATGATATCTGCGAGCGAGTATCAAAAGTCGGATTCTCTGCCCGCCTGGTAGATGTCACCATAGCAAAATCACAGCAGGTCCCAATGAAAGTGATCTACGCCACTAAAGCCTAAGCAGACAAACACGGAGTGTCTGTGACCTTGGGGAACGCGTACACGGGAAAGCGTGACAATAACTTCAATCTGATCCGAATGCTCGCAGCGATAGCGCTTCTTGTGAGCGTCACTAAACCGTGTCGGCCAGCGATGAATGTCCGCAACGGCCAATGACTTGCCGACGGAAGGATGAATGACCGCTGCACCGTTCCAGATAACGGACCTTCACCCGCCGATCCTAGCAATCGCGTTGTCGGCCGTTGCGGGTGCTCGTGGCAGGCGTCGTTCCACGCGAACTTCTTGTTAAACAGTATGACGTCGGGATCACACGAAAAAGGCAGGACTGGCGTACAGGTTAGCTATGCTCACCGAAGCAGAACAACATGGCAACGCAATTTTGGATATTCATATCCGCTCCGCCGCAACAAAAGGGGAACACGTGGTTCCCCAAAACAATCACCAGCAGGCATTACAGATCATACGGCGCGATGACCTTGCCGCCACCGTTCACGTAGGTCGGTTTGTCATATACGTCAACATGCATGTGTTCTCGTGTCGCATGAACTTGATTACCATCCTGAACGCTATCCACACGTACGTAGAGCAAGCCACGAAGTGAAAGCAAACTGGTGGTGCGTAACGGTTCCATCTGCTTTGCTAGAGACCAACAAAGCGTGTGGATAGTTGGACGGATGAGCGCAGGTTATCCGCTATTTCGCAAAAATTTCTCTCAATGTATCGTTATTTACTGAAACAGATTTCACTTTGTCTGGCACCCGCCACGTGCCCGTATCAGCGCAGCGGCCGATGTAATCGATGTCTGCTCCACAGCGACCTTCGCGATCCCAGGCAGCGCGTCTTCGGCTAGTTGCGTCAGCGTGCGCCCCGGCGGCATTTCGACGAACACCTGCGCTCCGAGTTCGCCCAGAACGATAGTCGAGTCGTGCCAGCGGACGGGATATCGCAGGTTAGTCGCGAGGTCGATGCGAATGGCATCGGCCTGACGCAAGGGCCGCGCGCCGCGATTGCTGATATACGGAATCGATGGCGCACGAAACGCGATCTTGTTCGCGGCTTCGGTGAGTTCGCGAGCGGCATCGTCGAGAAGCACGCAATGGGACGGTACGCTCACCGCAAGTCGCTCGGCCTTGCGTGCGCCGGCTTTCAGCGCGCGTTCGCGCACGCGGTCGAGATCCGCGTCGGCGCCTGCTACCACGATCTGTCGCGGTGCATTCAAGTTCGCGATGTAAGCGGCCGGCGTATGAGCGTTCGCGATCGCCGCGTCGAGCTCGCGCTCGCTAAGACCGGACACAGCGAGCATTCCGTAACCCTGCGGATAAGCGCGCTGCATCAATTGCGCACGCAGGTGCAGGAGCTTTAAAGCGTCATCGAAAGAAATGGCACCGCACGCGACCGCCGCGCCATAAGCCCCCACCGATAAACCTGCCGCCACGTCCGGCACGATGCCTTCATCGTGCAATGCCCGCACCGTGGCTACACCCGCGACCAGCAAGCTGATTTGCACGGAGACGGTCGAACTTAATGCATCGGCATGGTCGAGATTGAGCACGTCGATATGCAGCACGTCGGAGGCTTCTTCGATGGTCTCAGCAATCCGTGCGTGCGGCGTGGCACCGCCGAGCGTGTGCAAAAAGCCCGCGAATTGCGAGCCTTGACCGGGGAAGAGGAACGCGATCATGCGGTGCGACTCGTCTGCCAGGGATCGGCGACGAGCTTCGGGCCATCGGCGCAACGCATCATCACGCGTGCGCCCGGGTGCGCGAATTCGGCCAGCGAGAACGCGGCGTTATGCGTCTGGATTTGCATATCAACGCGTGTGCCGTGGTCGAGCGCCGCTTGGGAGAGAGCATCGAATAATGTCTTCGCTGTGGTGCGGTCCAGCCGCTCAGGCGCGCGCATCAGCAGATCGAGATCGCTCGTTTGCGTGCCCGTTGGACAGCCACTCGCCAGTTCGAAGCCGACGCTGCCGGTGGGTCCCCAAACGTAGCCGGTTGCATCGCAGAGGGGGGAGATCGCTTGAAGCAATGCAAACGCGGGCAAGCTCTTGCGCGTCATTAAGGGCTTCAGCTTCCTAAGCACTTCCGGCCTCAGCACAAGTTCAACATAACGCGGGTCAAGCCAGGAGCCAAAGCGTTCGCTGCGTATTTCGCCTCGAACGCCAACCGCGATCAAGCCGGTCAACGACACGGCCCGTCGAACGACCACGAACGGTGCGCGTTTCAATGACGCCGGGACCCACGCCGGCGCGTCCGAAAAATTGGGCGTACCTGGCGCAAGCCGCAGCAGATCGTGCGGGCTCACGACGCGTCCCACTGCTCCGCCATGCGCTTGCGGACTTCTATCGACGCCGCACGAATCCGCTTCGCATCCGGCGATTTCAACCGCGACGATAGATCGCGCGGTCCTTGCCGGGCATCGTCGATAGCCGCGATCAACGAAGACTGCACGCGGTCGATATCTTCGTGCTCGGGTGCATCCGCATCAACGCCGGCGATCAGCTCATGCAGCAGCCCAAGCTTCGCGTAAGCGCTCATCTTGTACGACATCGGCAGCACGCGGTCGCCGAGTTCATCGAGTCCTTCCACGCTACGCCGCGTGACACGCGCGGCTGCTTCCTTGCCCATCGCGTGCACGCTGATGCCGTCCGCGTCCAGCGCGATGATCCGGTTCGCCTGATAACCATGCGCGAGGAACGCGCCGGACATCGCCGGGCCAACGATTAGCGCAATCACAGGATGTCCGGCAAGCCGCGCACTCGCGTAGGCATCGACGGCGGCAGCGCACGCGAGATGGACGCCAAGCAATTCTTCGCGGCGTCCATAAGCCTGGCTTTTCACATCGACAATAGCCACGACCGGACGCTTGATCGAAGTCTCGCGGTCCGCATCTATCGCGTTGCGAACGGCGCGCGCGAGTAGCCAGCCTTGTTCGAGGCCGACCACGTTATCGGTTGCGCGCGGAAAGCGGTTATGCGGATCGGGAACGACGGTGATGAAACGCGCGGTCATCTCGCCGAGCGGCGCATCGGCGCTGCGGATCGGACCTTCGTTGTTCGACGCCGAGCGTTTGCCCGACGTCAACGCGTCGAACCAGATTTGCCCACGTGATGCTTCCATCATGCATCTCCTTGCCAAAGCGTCCGCAACACAGCGGGATCGATTGCCGATGGATCGACGCGCGCAAGCCGTTCAAGTTGCGCATCGACCTGTTCTGTTCGATGGCTCGCCGGCACACCGCGTTCGAACGCGCTGAGCACGGCGTCGCGAACCTGATTCGTATCGTCTTCCACAAGGGCATCAGCAAGACCTACGGCGGTACGTTGTTCGCCACCGATCATCGACCAGATAAGCCGACGGTCGCGTGAATCGAGCTCCTCCACGCCCGCTTCCTGTTCGATGACTTCAGGTCCGTTCATCCCCAGCCGCGCCTGCCGTGTCATCACGAGTCGGCTGCATAACGCCGCCGCAAGAGACATTCCGCCGAAGCAGCCCACCATGCCGCCGATCACACCGACGACCGGCACGTATCGACGCAACGCGACGATCGCCGCCTGAATCTCCGCGATGACCGCGAGCCCGAGATTCGCTTCTTGCAGCCGAACGCCGCCGGTTTCGAACAAGATCACTGGCCGTATCTTGCGGCCCGCTTCGAACTCGCGCACAGCCAGTTCGAGCGCCGCCGCGATCTTCGCACCCGATACTTCGCCGATGCTGCCGCCCTGGAACGCGGGCTCGATCGCAGCGATAACCGCCGCCTCGCCACTGAGCTTGCCACGTGCGATAACCACGCCGTCGTCGGACTGGCAGACGACATTCTGCATGGCGAGCCACGGCGATTCCAGCCGGTCGAACGGCCCGATCAACTCGCGGAAGGTGCCGGCATCGAGCAACGCACGGGCACGCTCGCGTGCAGTCAGTTCGATAAAACTATGCTGTGCGATAAAGGTATCGTGGGCGCTCACGGTGCATCTCCTTCGCTCGCTTCCACGGCTTCGGCGAGGCGCAACATGACGACACCGGGCGTCGCGCCGAAGTCGTTGAGTTCGAGTCGGGCGGCGCCGTCGTAGCGCGAGAAGAAACGATCGAGCACGCTCTTCCAGACGTGTTCATAACCGTCCACGCTCGTGCGGATCACGACTTCCGCGTGTTGACTCTCCGATGGCGACAGCAGGATTTCCAGGTCGCCCGAGCCGACCACACCCACATGCGCACGTTGCGGCACGGGGCGGGTGGCGGGATATTCATAGCGCAAGTTTTCCATGGCGTGTTCTCCGCGTCAGTCGACGCGCGGCAAGGTGTCGAGGAAGAGGGTGGCGGCTAGAAGATCCGCTGCGCCTCCGGGCGATGCGTTCAGTTCGGTTAGCCGGTGATCGAGACGGGTGAGCGCGGCGCGGCCTTGCGGTTGCGCTGCGCCGCCTGCTTGCAGCACGTCGCGCGCGCCGGATTGCGCCGCTTCGAGCGCGATGCGGCCGCCACGATGCAGCACGCAGGTGTCGTCGAGTGTCGCGATGATGGCGAGCAACGCATCGAGCCGCGCTTCGTCTTCGGTCGCGCCATTCGCACGCGATCGATGCAACGCGGGCAAGCCGGCTTCGAGCACGTGCGGAAAACCCTCTGCGGCCTGCCCGCGCGCGCCCGCCACGCCGAAGCGCTGGACCACGCGCGCACCGTTACTCAACGCGTTGGGCGACGGCGCGAAACGATCGTCGAAGCGCGCGATAGCGGCGGCTTGCGCACAGAGTACGGAGGGGTCGCTGAGCGGACTCATTGCGGCAGCGGCGCATAGCAAGCCAACAACCCAGATCGCTCCACGATGCGCATTGCTGCCATTCGTTGCACGCAGCATAGCGACTTCACCTTCACGGCCGATACGCGCAAGTTGTTCACGCAGCCGTTGCGAAGGTTTTTCGCCAATGGCTGCGCACGCCAGCTCAAGAAAAGTTGATCGCAACGAACGCGCCGAACGAAGCATGGTGTCGAGGTCGAGATCGCGATGCGCACCGCTTCCACGCTGGTCCACCAGCGCGGGTTTCGGCGTGAGACACGCTTCGTCGATCAACGCTGTGACTGCTTTATCCGCGATGATCGACGGGTCGCAGGCACTGTTGAAGAATACGGGTTGAGTGCAGGCCATCGCGATCACCAGCCGCGGAATTTTGCCGGCGGCTGATACAGCCCGCCCGACCACGCGACCAGATCGTCGATACTCCGTGCCGCCAGCAACGAGCGCTTCGCTTCGCCGCGCCGGATGCCGAGGTCTTCCGGATACGCAACAATGCCTCGTCGACGCAATTCCGCCGTCTTGGCGGGGTCGGCGCGCATGCCGACGGGTGTCACTCCCGCCACCGCGCTCAACGCCGCACGGCGCTCTTCCACGCCTTCGGCCGCGTGCAGATACGCGATCCCTTCTTCCGTGACCACATGGCTCACGTCGTCGCCGTAGATCATCACCGGGGCAATCGGCATGTTGCTCTGCTTGCCGACGGCGATGGCATCGAGCGCATCCACAATGGTCGGCTCGCCGCCCTTCTTGAAGGTCTCGGCGGTTTGAACAACGAGCTTATGACCGCGTCCGATTGCGTTGTTCGGCCCGTCGTTTTTCATCAGCGATAACCACGCCGGGCTCGAATGACGGCGTCCGCGCGGATCGTGTCCCATGTTCGGCGCACCGCCGAATCCGGCGAGGCGGCCGAGCGTCACGGTAGATGAATTCGCGTCGGCGTCCATCTGCAGCGTCGAGCCGATAAACAGATCGACGCCATATTGACCCGCAAGCTGGCACAGCACGCGGTTCGATCGCAGGCTGCCGTCGCTGCCGGTAAAGAACACATCCGAGCGCGCTTCGATGTAATCCTCCATGCCCACTTCGCTGCCGAAGCAATGCACGCTTTCCACCCAGCCGCTTTCGATAGCCGGGATCAGCGTGGGATGCGGATTGAGCGCCCAGTGCGTGCAGATCTTGCCCTTCAGGCCGTGCGCCGCGCCATAGGTCGGCAGCAGCAATTCGATCGCGGCGGTATCGAAGCCGATGCCGTGATTCAGAGCCGTCACGCCATAACGCTCGTAGATGCCGCGAATGGACATCATCGCCATGAGGATCTGCAACTCGCCGATATGACGCGGATCGCGCGTGAACAGCGGTTCGACGGCAAATGGCCGGTCCGCCTGCACGACTACGTCGACCCATGAACCTGGGATATCGACGCGCGGCAGTTCGTCGACGATCTCGTTCACCTGCGCCACCACGATGCCGTGACGGAACGCAGTCGCCTCAACGATGGTCGGCGTGTCCTCAGTGTTCGGACCCGTATACAAATTGCCGTGGCGATCGGCTTGCACCGCGCAGACCAGCGCAACTTGCGGCGTCAGGTCGATGAACATGCGCGCATACAACTCGATATACGTATAGATCGCGCCGATCTCGAGCTGTCCGTCTTCGAGCAATTGCGCCACGCGCAGGCTCTGCGGCCCCGCGAACGAGAAGTCTACTTTCCGGGCAATGCCACGTTCGAACAGCGTGAGATGTTCGGGCCGGCTGATGCTGGATATGAGCAGATGCACGTCGTGCACACGTGCCGGATCGAGCTTGGCGAATGCGCGCGAGAGGAAGTCGGCTTGCTTCTGGTTGTTGCCTTCCAGTGCGACACGATCGCCGGATTGAATCAGGGTTTCAAGGGCATCGACGATGCGTTCTGCTTTGAGCACGCCGTTGTCGAGCCAGCCTTCGATAGCCTTCAGGCGCCGGGCCTTTTCCAGCGCACGCGTGTTCCACTGACGCGGTGCCGGGGCGGTTTCAGCTTGGGCGGGGGGATTCATGCGGTAGCCTCGGTATTGAATGGATCCAGCGATCAGGCTGACCGCGAAGTGGAAGCACGGCGGCGCTTCTTCGGCTGCGCGGCCTGAGCCTGCATTTGCGCATCGTGGAGAAAACGATAAACCAGTTCGCCCGTCGCGAGCAGATGGCGTGCGACAAGTGTTTGGGCCGCTTCGGTGTCGCGGGCGCGCAATGCCTCGAGAATGGCTTCGTGCTCGGCGTCCGACTGGCCTTTGAACGTGGGCATGCCGAACTTGAGCCGCAGATAACGCTCGCCTCGCCGATGCATCGTACCGATCAGTTCCATCAGATGAGGACGCTCGGCGGGCGCATACAGGCTCATATGGAACTGCTCGTTGCGTACTACATACAGCGCAGGGTCCGGCTCGTTGGCCGCGGCCTCCAGCAATTTGCGCGCCTCGGCCAGCGTCGCCTCCGTATGACGTTCGATCGCGATACCGATCGCGAGACTCTCCAGCGACGCGCGGATCTCATAGATCTCGCGGGCTTCATCGGGCGATTGCAGACTCACCGATGCACCGCGATTCTGCTCGATAGTGACCCAGCCCTCGCTGTCCAGTTGCCTGAACGCCTCGCGTACGGGAATCGCGCTGACGGAGAACTGCCTGGCGATAGCGTCCTGCCGCAGCGGCTCACCCGGCAGCAGCGTGCCCTCGACAATCGCCGAGCGCAACGCGTCCGCTATATAACGCGACGTGCTCTGGCGCGGCTCGAATTGCGCCTCGCGGAACAGAGGATTCAGCTCGTTTTTCATGCTTTTTCCTACCGAAGCTAGGTACAAGTGCGGAGTGGTCAACAGCTCATTTTCAAATATTATATATGAAATTGCACTTTAGGCCGGAAACGCAAGACCCGGTGCTTACCCGCAGACGCCCGGTCAACCGAAGAGAGCGCGTCGCTTATATCAGGTTCATATCAGGTCACACCTACGAGGAAGACAGTCATGCCAAGCACGCTGGAACGTTCGATAGGCGCCGCCCGGCGCAAGCGTACGCCACTTAACCGGACACAGATCGTAGGCTTCTGGGGTGCCTGGGCGGGATGGACGCTCGATGGCATGGACTCGTTCATCTATGCGCTGGTACTGGCGCCCGCGCTGACGGAACTGTTGCCGAGGTCAGGCTACACGGCCACGCCGGCGAATGTCGGATTGGCCGGGTCGATCCTGTTTGCGCTGTTCCTCGTGGGTTGGGGGCTGTCTTTCATTTGGGGGCCGCTTGCCGACCGCTTCGGGCGCACCAAGGTGCTCGCCGCAACCATCTTCACCTTTGCGATCTTTACCGGGCTTGCCGCGACCTCACACACCGTGTGGGAACTGGGCATCTATCGCTTTCTTGCGGGCGTGGGCATTGGCGGGGAGTGGGCGCTGGCCGGCACTTACGTTGCGGAAGCGTGGCCGGAAGATCGTCGCAAGATGGGTGCGGGTTATCTGCAGACGGGGTATTACGCTGGCTTCTTCATGGCCGCTGCACTTAACTATACGATCGGCGCGACCTTCGGCTGGCGTGCGATGTTCCTGGTCGGCGTAGTGCCGGTGATCGTCTCCATCATTGTGTTGCTGCGCGTGAAGGAAACCGACAAGTGGCAGAAGGTCGAAGCGACGGTGGCCAAGCAGGCCAGTTCGTTGCGATCGATTTTTTCCGCGCAATATAAACAGCGGACCATCGTTGCGACGGTGTTGTTGACTGTGGCGATTATTGGCTTGTGGGCGGGGGCCGTGTACGAACCATCCGCTGTCATTCAACTTGCAACGAAGGCCGGCATGACGAAGGCGGACGCTGCGCGGACCGCATCGATTGCAACGGGGTTGTTGTCGATCGGCACGATTATCGGTTGTCTCGCGTTGCCGCCTATTGCCGAGCGTATTGGCCGCAAACTTACGCTGGCGGTGTACTTCGTGGGCATGGCGTTATCGATCGTGCTGGCTTTCGGCTGGGCCTTCTATCTGGAGAATGGGCTTGTGCCGTTTATCGCGTTGTTGGTGGTGCTGGGTTTCTTCGGCGGCAACTTCGCGTTGTTCAGCCTGTGGTTGCCGGAGCAGTTCGAAACCCGCGTGCGTGCGACGGCGTTCGCTTTCTGTACATCGATAGGACGCTTTTTTGGGGCGATCGTGAACTTCGGGATCGGCGCAATGGTGCTGCACATGAAGACACTCGGCGTGCCTATCGCACTGACTGCCATAGCGTTTGTGATCGGGCTCGCAGTGATCCCCTTCGCGCCGGAAACGAAGGGGCAGGACTTACCGACATAGGTTCTGGTGGTTCGGGGTCGGCGGTCGGGGTGATGCCGGGTTGCTGCTTTCGGCGTTAGTGGTCTGCGTGAGTTAGCTGATTTCTTTACAGCAGCAACCCGGCATCGCCCCCGGCCACTAAGCCCCTCATTCAAAACGCCGCGCCAGCAAACACAGTATTTCATACATCAGCGTGGCGGCAACCAGTGCAGTGTTGCCACTTGGATCGTAAGGCGGCGACACTTCCACCACATCACCGCCGACCCAATTCAACCCGTCGAGTCCGCGCAGCAACGCCAGGGTTTCACGCGTCGTCAGCCCGCCTATTTCAGGCGTGCCCGTACCGGGCGCGAAGACCGGATCGAGCCCGTCGACATCAAGTGAAAGATAGGTTGGACCATCGCCCACCACCTTGCGTGCTTCATCGATGATCGCACCCACGCCCCGTGCCTCGAACTCCTCGATAAACACCACCCGCATGCCGCTTTCCAGTGAATAGCGCCAGCCTTCGTCCGAGTTCTGCGCACCGCGAATGCCGATCTGAATGGTCCGCTTCGGGTCGAGCAAACCCGCTTCCACCGCACGGCGAAACGGTGCACCGTGCGTGAATTTCGATCCCTTGAAACTATCCCACGTGTCAGTGTGTGCATCGATATGCACCATGCCGATAGGTTGCTTCGGCGCCATCGCCTGGAAGATCGGATAGGTGATGGAATGATCGCCGCCCGCGCTCAACGGGATCTTGCCAGCGGCGAAGACGGGCTCGAAGAAACGCCGGATGTCTTCATGCGAGCGTTCGAGATGATAGAGGTCAGTAAAAGGCACATCGCCTATATCGCCCACGCGGCAGACATCGAACGGATTAAAACGCGTCACATGATGGATCGCACGCGTCATGCTCGACATGTTGCGGATCTCGCGCGGACCGAAACGCGCACCGGGTCGCGCTGTTACGCCGCCGTCGAACGGCACGCCGGCCAGCACGATATCGAGTAGATCGATACGCGTGCAGTACGGCACGCGCATGAAGGTGGGAATGCCGCTGAAACGGGGCAACGCCATCTGGCTTCGATCGGTGCCGGGCATGAGGTTCTCGTCAGAAGGTAGGCGGTGTATTGGTCCACAGCACGCGCGTCACCGTCTTGCCGGGGTTGCGATAGCTGTGCGGCACCGTGCTGGGGAAATAGAAGGTGTCGCCGGCATGCAGCAGATAACATTCATCGCCGAGCGTCAGTTCGAACTCGCCTTCAATCACATAGCCGAGTTCTTCGCCTGCATGGCTGATCTGCTCGTCGCTGCTGGTAAGCGGGGCGATCACGTGGATATCGCTTTGCAGCAGTTGTCCCGCAGCGGGCACGATCACCCGTTCAAGCATGATCGAAAGACGCTTGCCGGCAGACGGGAACTCGGTGGTGGGACGCTCGTTCGCACGCTGCACAGGCGACGTATTGATGTCCGGTCCCGAGACGAGCGCACCCACGTTGGTCGACAACGCCAGCGCGATCTTGTGCAGCGTGGCAAGCGAAGGCTGCGCGTGGCCGCCTTCGAGTTTGGACAACATGCTCTCCGAGCAACCGGCCTCCGCTGCGAGCGCTTTTAGCGTCAACTGCTTGACCATGCGCGCGTGTTTGAGACGCACGCCGAGCGCCGCGGCCGGATCGGGCTGCGCTTCGAGCGGCTTAGCTTGTGCCCGGCGCGGGTTCGCCGGTTTGCGTGTTGCAGTTTTTTTTGTGGCCACCGGGAAGGCTCTTTCCAAAAATAGGGGAACTACGCGAGCACCGTGAACTCAACTTCCAGCGGATTGAGCGCGTTGATCGGAATAATATCCTGCGGGCAAGCGGACATCACCACGACGCAATCCATCAGCGCCTTGATATCCACGTAATCGCCCGCCTTCGATACCGGCGCGAGCCATTCGATCGAATAGTCCGGCTTGATCGGAATGTTCATCCACAGGTTGAACGGTTGCGGCACTTCGCGGGCGCGCATGCCGATTGCTTTCAGCGCGAGCCGCATGTTGTCGGCGCAGTTGTCGTGATAGCCGGCCACGCCCAGGTTCTTGTAGCGATACAGATCGCACGCGGCCATCAGCGTGTCGTGTACGCCCGGCGATGTGTCCGTGACCAGCTCGGCAATCGGTCGGCGATGATTGGTCATCAGCGGATCGCCGGCTTGCGGAATCACCTTGTCGAGCGATGCGCGTGCATGTTCGAACGACAGGAATTCATCGAGGTGATCGGCGTTGAAGATCCACGTATCGCAGACCTGGGTGCCATGCGTATTCGTGATGCGGATTGTCTGTCCGGACTTCACGCGCACCGCGCGGCCATTGCGCGCCGGGACCGTGTACGTCTTGCCGATCTCGGGCGTGCCATCGGCGGAAATGGGCTCACGCAGCGTGGCGTTTTCGCCGAGTGCGTGGCTGTTGTCGTGATGATGTTCAACGTGCGGCGTGCTCATGGTGACTCCTTCGGTCGTATCGGTTTCAAGGTGCTTCGTTGCAGAGATTAACCAGGCAGTGCGCGAGTGCGCGTGCGCCCAGTACAAGGTGATCGTCGTCGGTGGCTTCCAGCGGGTTGTGGCTGATGCCGCCGCGACTCGGAACAAACAGCATCGCGCTCGGGCAATGTTTCGCCAGATACATGGCGTCGTGAAATGCACCCGACGTGATGCTCAGCGATGGCACGCCAAGCGCGTGGCATGCATCGGCTACGCGTTGAATCACGGCGGGAGCGAAGTCGACGGGCGGATGAATGAAGAGCGCCTCCGATGTCACGGCGTTTCGCGCCGTGCAGTCCAGAAGCTTGCGATCGAAAGCGTCGAGCACGGCCGGGTCCGGATGGCGGAAGTCGATGCTGAACGTGACCTCCGATGCAATCGTGTTGATCGAGTTTGGCAGCACGGTCCAGCGGCCGAAGGTGATGCGGGTGTCGTCGCCGCCTAGCCGATGCGCGAGGGCCGCGATCTCGGCGCGTATGCGCACGGCGAGCGTCATGGCGTCGTGGCGCGCATGCATAGGCGTGGTGCCCGCGTGCGCTGCGACGCCCTTGCAACGCACCGCGTACCAGCGCACGCCTTGAATGCCCTTGACCACGCCGAGGGGAATATTGGCGAGTTCGAGCAACGGTCCTTGCTCAATATGCAACTCGATAAACGCATGCGCCGCCTTTTCTACGGCACGCGTTTCGAGCGTGGGAAACGCTTCACGGTGAGTAGCAAGTGCGGCGGCGAGCGTGATGCCATCGCCGTCTTTTGCCGGGTAATAATGCTCGAGCAAACCCGGATCGACGAACGCGCTCGATCCCATCGCGCCCGGTTGAAAACGCGTGCCTTCTTCGTTGGTCCACACCGCGACTTCGAGCGGGCGGCGCGTTTGGATACCGGCGTCGTTCAGTGCGGCGAGGCATTCGAAGCCTGCGAGCACGCCGTAGCAGCCATCGAGCTTGCCGCCGGTCGGCTGCGTATCGACATGGCTGCCGGTCATTACCGGTGGAAGGGCTTCGAGACCCGCGCGACGGAAAAACAGGTTCGCGCAAGCGTCGGTGCGTACGGTGCAACCGAGCGTGATGGCGCGTTCGATCAGATTGCGCCGCGCGTGTATGTCCGTGGGAGACAGCGCCGGGCGATCCACGCCTCCGTCTTCGCCCGCACCGAAATGAGCTAGCGTTTCGATGGAATCGAGCAGACGCGACGCATCGACATAAGAGCTCGCCCTGAGTGCGTCGTCCTGCATCATGCGACTCCGGTGACAGAGGTCAGACTGCGATCGAACCACGGCTTCAGGAACTGCTGCAAACGCGGCGTGCGAGTGTTGCCGAAAATCTGTTCTGGCGGTCCGGCTTCCACAATCTGCCCGGCTTCCATGAACACCACGTGGTCCGAGATCTTCGCAGCGAAGCTCATCTCGTGCGTGACCATGACCATGGTCATGCCGTCTTGCGCAAGCGAACGGATCACGCTCAATACTTCTTCCACGAGTTCAGGATCGAGCGCAGAGGTTGGCTCGTCCAGCAGCATCACTTCCGGTTCGATTGCCAACGCGCGCGCGATGCCCACGCGTTGTTGCTGACCGCCGCTGAGAGACGTGGGGTAAGCATCCGCTTTTTCAGCGAGGCCGACGCGCGTAAGTGCAGCCAGCGCCTGTTTATGCGCATCGGCCCTGCTCGTTTTCTTCGACAACACCAGCGGCGCAGCCACGTTACCCAGCACGGTCATGTGCGGCCAGAGATTGAATTGCTGGAACACCATGGACACAGGCCGACGAACTTCCGCGATGCTCTTTTCACTATCGCGATCACGTTCCGAGCGGCCCGCCGAGCGGTAACCGAGCAACTGGCCTTTGATCCACACTTCGCCTTCATCGTAGGCTTCGAGGAAATTCATGCAGCGCAGCGCGGTCGTCTTGCCGGAACCCGAAGGCCCGATCAGCGAGACTATTTCACCGCGCGTCACAGCGAGGTCGATGCCCTTGAGCACGCGATTGGCGCCATACGATTTACCCACGGCGCGCAGTTCGAGAATGGGCAATGAACTCATGAAGTTTTCCGCGAAGGAGCAATCATCGCCTGCGCACACCGGGCGGCGATGGCGATGCATTGCGTGAGAAGCCAGTAGCACACGATCAACATCGCGTACGGCGCGATGTACGTATAAGTCGAGGCGACAATGTCGCTTGCCGTCATCGTCAATTCAGGCACGGTGATGATCGACGCCACTGCGCTTTCCTTAATGACAAGAATGGTCTGGTTCGCGAGCAACGGAATGGCAAACGCGATCGCCTGGGGCATTTCGATGCTGCGAAAAGCGGCCCACCGGCTGATGCCAAAGGCGCGCGCCGCTTCCATGTGGCCGCGCGGAATGCTGGCCCAGCCGGCGCGAAAAATCTCCGCGAAGTAGGCCGCGGAATAGAACGCCAGCGACACAATAGTTGCCTGCACGGCGGTCATGGTGATGCCGATCACGGGCAAGCCAAAATAGACAATCACGAGTTGCGACAGATACGGCGTACCACGCACGAGCCACACATAGACGCGATACGATCCAGCAAGCCAGCGCGGAAACCGCAGCCGCAGCGCGTTCAACACGAAGCCACCCAGCGCGCCGATAAAGGCCGCGAGCAAGCTGACCTCGAGCGTAACGAGGATGGCTTCGGCGAAGCGCGGTATGAGCGAGAGGAAACTGTTCATAGATGGCTCAGGCTCGCCGCGCCACGCGCCGTTCGATACCCCGGCCGGCGAGCGACAGCAGCGAAGTGATCGCGAGATAGAAGCACGCAGCGAGCGTGTAGACCTCGAGCGGCCGGTAACTGACCGAAGACAATTGCTGGCCGACGCGCATCAGGTCGGTGACGGCAATCACCGACACTACCGCCGACGCCTTCACGATATCGATCATCTCCGACACCAGCGCCGGCAACGTCAACGCAAGCACTTGCGGAATCTCGACATGCCACAACGTCTGGCGGCGCGTGAGATTGAAGGTCTGCGCCGCTTCGATCTGCCCGCGCGGAATCGCGATAAAACCGGTGCCAAGAATCTGCGACTGATACGCCGCCGTATTCATCGATAAGCCCACGGCGGCGGCGACTACACCGGGGATGGCCCACCCGAGCCCCGATGGCACGTAATAAAACACCAGCAATTGCGCGAGCACTGGCGTGCCGCGAAAGATGCTCACATAGGCCCGTGCGGCCGTGGCCAGCGTGCGGCTCTTGCTCGCCGACATCATGTAGATGAAGATGCCCGCGAAGAAGCCGCACGCCACCGCGATCGCCGAGAGCCACAGCGTCGTGATGGCACCGTCCAGCAGTTGCGGCAGATAACCGAGACAGCGCGCGAGGAGATCGGGCGGATTCATGTCGATGGATACTGCTTACATCGACGGTTCGGGCATGGCGTCGGCAGGAACGTCCATGGTCGTGCCGAACCACTTCATCTGCAGCGCCTTCATAGTGCCGTCATGATTCGCGCGCGCAATGCCGTCGCTGAAGAGCTTGAGCAGCGTCGCGCTGTCCGTGTCCTTGCGCGCGACCCACGCAAAATAGCTCTTTGGTCCAATGCTTTGCGGCAGCAGGGTGAACACGCCCGGACGTGACTTCAGCAAGGGTCCGAGATTCGAGACCGACTGCGCAACCGCATCGAGCCGGCTCACCGCGAGATCCGCATAAGCTTCGTCGAAGGCAACGTATTGC
>Ga0255336_101395_pt1 | contig 17645 bp, 3 predicted proteins | sample MeOH1_35cm_T3_17_FD_189102 | JGI IMG/M metagenome (GOLD analysis project Ga0255336, IMG submission 189102) | Sandy soil microbial communities from University of British Columbia, Vancouver, Canada - MeOH1_35cm_T3_179 | ecosystem: Engineered > Artificial ecosystem > Sand microcosm > Unclassified ...
GCTGATCGAGCGCGATCAAATGGAAATGTGGCTGCAACAAGGGAATGATCTGTTCGAAGCTGCGCCAGGAATCCGTATAGCCGTGCAGCAGAACCAGCGTCGGCTTTTCCGGGTCGCCGGCGGCGACGTAGCGATAGAGCTTTTCATTCGGCAATGTCACCCAATGCCTGCTCACGGCAAATGACAAGGTGACGACTTCGGCGGCGTTCTTAACTTTTGCAATCGCGCTCATCGGCAAGCCCTCGGCTTCTGTCTGACGTGTTCGGGCAGCCTGTCGCTCTCACGGCGCGCAGCCCCACTCGCCGAACGGTAAGCGCGCTTCTGCTGATGTCTCAAACGAGAAGAAATATGGGGGCCGACGAGTTTCTCTTACTCTAAGCACCTGGTGAACTCTATGCCGTTGATGTGGGTATCTCCGGTTTAGCCGCCGCGACATCTGTGGCAGTCATACAGGAACAGGCCCAACCTATCACACAAGCTTTCAAGCTCTGGTTGGAAGAGCAGCCTCAGCGCAACAAACGGCAGACTCCAGTCGCCACTGGGGGATAATTCAGTGGCAGGTCACCTCAGTGCACAAACCGGCAGGCTCTAATCGCCACTGGGGGATAATTCAGTGGCAGGTCAACGGCGCCAAGCCAACTAGGGGTCGAAGACGATCTCGATGCCTCGCATTTTCGCTGCACTTTGCCCGGGCAAATTGAAGAAGGCAGTGACGTCTGCGACGCCGCCGCCTTCCTCTTACTTCACGCAAGTCGGTTATCACACCCAGGGCGCATGCTTTGCCCGGCTAATCTCCTATGCTGCATGCCATGAACTCGCGATTGTGTTCTGCAACGCTGCATCTGTTGGCATCTGCGTTCCAGCTGCCGCGGGGTTGAAACCGGCATGCCCGCTTTGATAAGTAGCCATGGCGGAGAGCAACTGCGTCAGATTGGAATCGATCTCCATGCCGTTCGACGTTTTGATCTCCGAGAGCTTGGCGCTGGTGTTTGATCCAAACCAGCCCTTCACCGTGACCTGATCACTCGTTCCCAAGACGTCGATAACGAGATCCTGACCAGATTGGATGAACCAGAGATTCTGGGCCGTCAAACCTGCACCGAGATCCAACTCGCCGGAAGCGCCAGACCCACCCGCAATTGAATTGGTAATGCTCAGTGAGCCATAGCCAGAGTTAAACAGATAGCTGTCGTAACCCCCACTGCCTGTGATCGCGTCTGTGCCACCGGCACCATCGAGAGTGTTGTTGGCCCCGTTCCCGATAATGGTGTTGGTTAGATTATTACCCGTCCCATTGACCGCCGAGCTACCAGTGAGAGTTAAATTTTCGACATTCGCCGACAAGGTATAGGTAACCGACGACTGAACAAGATCGGTGCCTTCGCTGGCATTCTCGATGATGACGTCACCAACATTATCCACGACATAGGTATCGTTACCGGCACCGCCGATCAACGTGTCTGCACCGGCACTGCCATCGAGAATATTGGCACCGGCGTTGCCGGTAATGGTGTTCACCAAAGCATTGCCGGTGCCATTGATCGCCGCACTGCCGGTTAGCGTCAAGTTTTCGAGATTGGCGCCCAAAGTCCAGGTGATTGAAGACTTCACCAGATCTGTCCCCTCACCGACATTCTCGGTGGTAATGTCACCTGCATTGTCGACAACATAGGTGTCATCGCCAGTGCCACCGACCAAGGTATCGGCACCAGAGCCACCGTCCAGCACATTGTCGCCGGCATTGCCAGTAATAACGTTATTCAAAGTATTGCCGGTGCCGTTGATCGGAGCCGAGCCAGTCAGCGTCAGGTTTTCGACATAAGACCCCAAGGTCCAAGTAACCGAAGACTGCACCAGATCAGTACCCGCGCTGGAATTCTCTGTAACCACGTCGCCTACATTGTCGACGATATAGGTATCATTCCCGGCACCACCAACCAACGTATCGGCGCCGGCACCACCATCCAGCACATTGTCACCGGTATTGCCGGTGATGACGTTATTCAGAGTATTGCCGATACCGTTGATTGAAGTCGTACCCGTCAAGGTTAAGTTTTCGACATTCGCCGACAAGGTATAGGTAACCGATGACTGAACAAGATCGGTGCCTTCGCTGGCATTCTCGATGATGGCGTCACCAACATTGTCCACGACATAGGTATCGTTACCGGCACCGCCGATCAACGTGTCTGCACCGGCACCGCCGTCGAGAATATTGGCACCGGTGTTGCCGGTAATGGTGTTGACCAGAGCGTTGCCGGTGCCATTGATCGCCGTACTGCCGGTTAGCGTCAAGTTTTCGAGATTGGCACCCAAAGTCCAGGTGATTGAAGACTTCACCAGATCTGTCCCCTCACCGATATTCTCGGTGGTAATGTCACCCGCATTGTCGACAATATAGGTGTCATCGCCAGTACCACCGACCAAGGTATCGGCACCAGAGCCACCATCCAGCACGTTGTCGCCGGCATTGCCGGTAATGACGTTATTCAAAGTATTGCCGGTGCCGTTGATCGGAGCCGAGCCAGTCAGCGTCAGGTTTTCGACATAAGACCCCAAGGTCCAAGTAACCGAAGACTGCACCAGATCAGTACCCGCGCCGGAATTCTCAGTAATCACGTCGCCTACATTGTCGACGACATAGGTATCGTTCCCGGCACCACCAACCAATGTGTCAGCGCCGGCATCACCATCCAGCACATTGTCACCGGCATTGCCGGTGATGACATTGGTCAGGCTATTGCCGATACCATTGATCGAAGCCGTACCCGTCAGGGTCAAGTTCTCGACATTTGCCGACAAGGTATAGGTGACCGACGATTGGACAAGATCGGTGCCTTCGCTGGCATTCTCGATGATGACGTCACCAACGTTGTCCACGACATAGGTGTCGTTGCCGGCACCACCCGACATGGTATTTGCGCCGCTATTTCCAGTGATGACGTTGTTTAAGCTGTTTCCGGCGCCATTGATATCGGCACTACCGATCAAAGTTAAGTTTTCGACGTTGGAAGACAACGTATAGGAAACCGACGACTGCACCAAATCGGTACCCTCGCCAGTGTTCTCCACGACGACGTCATTGGCATTGTCGACAATGTATGTATCGTTGCCATTACTCCCGACCAGGATATCGGCGCCAGCACCGCCATCCAGCACGTTGTTAGCTGAATTTCCAGTGATGGTGTTATTCAAGAGATTACCAGTTCCGTTGATCGCCGACGTTCCTGTCAAAAACAGGTTTTCGACATCGGCCGATAGCAAATAACTCACCGACGCGTTGATCGTATCGGTCCCCTCATTCGCATGCTCAATCACTACGTCGCCAATATTGTCGACCACATAGGTGTCGTTTCCAGTTCCGCCCGTTAGCGTATCTGCTCCCTGACCTCCATCGATATAGTCACCGATCGAGGTTCCATTTAATGCATCATTCGCCGTCGTCCCTGTAATGAAATGAGCGCTGATATCCGCACCGATCCAACTAGTTCCATCGGCGAAATTCAGACTCTCGACTACGCTCCATAGGTGATACTCGAACTGATCCTGGACCGTGATCTGATCATTACTCCCGGTAAACGTAATGATCATATTGTTGCCGTTGCGACTGAAGTTTACGGCCGACTCCAAAATACCGGGTCCGAACACGATCTTGTCAACATCACTCGTGGTCCCATTATCGTAGACGATGTCCTGCCCGTCACCGGCATTGAACACATAGGTGTCGTTGCCGCTACCGCCGATCAGCGTGTCATTGCCGGTGCCGCCGGTCAGCGTGTCATTCCCCTGATTGCCCGTGAGGGTGTCGTTGCCAGCCCCACCCGAGATCGTGTTGGCATAGAAGTCACCCACCAAATTGTCATCACCCGGCGTGCCGGCCGTCACCGCCAGCAAGGTGTCCTGGTAGGTCAGCAACGTGCCATCGGCAAAACTCAAGCTCTCGATCTTGCTGTTCTCGTGGTACTCGAACTGATCCTTGATCGTGAGCTTGTCCGAGCTGCCGGCGAAGGTAATGACCAGATCATTGCCGCTGCGGACGAAACTCAAGTCAGATGCCGAGATCCCAGCTCCGAACACGACCTTGTCAACGTCAGCCGGGGCCCCGGTGTCATTGACGATATCCTGGCCATCACCGGCATTGAACACATAGGTGTCATTGCCGCTACCGCCGATCAGCGTGTCATTGCCGGTGCCGCCGGTCAGCGTGTCATTTCCCTGGTTGCCCGTGAGGGTGTCGTTGCCGGCCCCACCCGAGAGCGTGTTGGCATAGAAGTCGCCTACCAGATTGTCGTCACCCGGCGTGCCGGCCGTCACCGCCAGCAACGTGTCTTGATAGGTCAGCACCGTGCCATCGGCAAAGTTCAAGCTCTCGATCTTGTTGTTCTCGTGGTACTCGAACTGATCCTTGATCGTGAGCTTGTCCGTGCTGCCGGCGAAGGTGATGATCAGGTCATTGCCGCTGCGCACAAAGCTCAAGTCAGATGCCGAGATCCCAGCTCCGAACACGACCTTGTCAACGTCAGCCGGGGCCCCGGTGTCATTGACGATATCCTGGCCATCGCCGGCATTGAACACATAGGTGTCGTTGCCGCTACCGCCGATCAGCGTGTCATTGCCGGTGCCGCCGGTCAGCGTGTCATTCCCCTGATTGCCCGTGAGGGTGTCGTTGCCAGCCCCACCCGAGATCGTGTTGGCATAGAAGTCACCCACCAAATTGTCATCACCCGGCGTGCCGGCCGTCACCGCCAGCAAGGTGTCCTGGTAGGTCAGCAACGTGCCATCGGCAAAACTCAAGCTCTCGATCTTGCTGTTCTCGTGGTACTCGAACTGATCCTTGATCGTGAGCTTGTCCGAGCTGCCGGCGAAGGTAATGACCAGATCATTGCCGCTGCGGACGAAACTCAAGTCAGATGCCGAGATCCCAGCTCCGAACACGACCTTGTCAACGTCAGCCGGGGCCCCGGTGTCATTGACGATATCCTGGCCATCACCGGCATTGAACACATAGGTGTCATTGCCGCTACCGCCGATCAGCGTGTCATTGCCGGTGCCGCCGGTCAGCGTGTCATTTCCCTGGTTGCCCGTGAGGGTGTCATTGCCGTCGAGGCCAACAAGGGTGTTGTTGCCAGAATCACCGGCTATCGTATCGTCGCCCGATGTCCCAGTGAGCATCATGCTCAATATCTGCTGATAGGTCAGCACAGTGCCATCGGCAAAGTTCAAGGTTTCGATTATGCTCCATTGGTGGTATTCAAATTGGTCCTTGATCGTTATTCTGTCGCTGCTGCCATTGAAGAGAATGACTAGGTCATTGCCGGTGCGACTGAAGCTCAAGTTAGACGCCGAGATCCCGGCTCCGAACACGATCTTGTCAACATCACTCGTGGTCCCATTGTCGTAGACGACATCCTGGCCATCGCCGGCATTGAACACATAGGTGTCATTGCCGGTGCCACCGATCAGTGTGTCATTGCCGGTGCCGCCGGTCAGCGTGTCATTACCCTGGTTGCCCGTGAGGGTGTCGTTACCCGCTCCACCCGAGAGCGTGTTCGCATAGGCGTCGCCCACCAGATTGTCGTCACCCGGCGTGCCGGCCATCACCGCCAGCAATGTATCCTGATAGGTCAACACCGTGCCATCGGCAAAGCTCAAGCTCTCGATCTTGCTGTTCTCGTGGTACTCGAACTGATCCTTGATCGTGAGCTTGTCCGAGCTGCCGGCGAAGGTAATGACCAGATCATTGCCGCTGCGGACGAAACTCAAGTCAGATGCCGAGATCCCAGCTCCGAACACGACCTTGTCAACGTCAGCCGGGGCCCCGGTGTCATTGACGATATCCTGGCCATCACCGGCATTGAACACATAGGTGTCATTGCCGCTGCCGCCGATCAGCGTGTCATTGCCGCCACCGCCGACTAGTGTGTCATTGCCTTGATTGCCCGTGAGGGTGTCGTTGCCGTCAAGGCCAATAAGCGTGTTGTTGCCAGAGTCACCGGCTATCGTATCGTCGCCCGATGTCCCAGTGAGTATCATGCTCAATATCTGCTGATAGGTCAGCACCGTCCCATCGGCAAAGTTCAAAGTCTCGATTATGCTCCATTGGTGATATTCAAATTGATCCTTGATCGTGAGCTTGTCCGTACTCCCAGCGAAGGTGATGATCAGGTCATTGCCGCTGCGAACGAAGCTCAAGTCAGATGCCGTGATCCCGGCTCCAAACACGATCTTGTCGGCAGCACCGCCGGCACCATCATTGTCATTCACCACGTCCTGACCATCACCGGCATTGAACACATAGGTGTCGGCACCGGCGCCACCGATCAGCGTGTCATTGCCGGTGCCACCCGCCAGCGTGTCATTCCCCTGATTGCCCGTGAGGGTATCGTTACCGGCCCCGCCCGAGAGCGTGTTCGCATAGGCGTCGCCCACCAGATTGTCATCACCCGGCGTGCCGGCCGTCACCGCCAGCAAGGTGTCTTGGTAGGTCAGCACCGTGCCATCGGCAAAGTTCAAGGTCTCGATTATGCTCCACTCGTGGTACTCGAACTGATCCTTGATCGTGAGCTTGTCCGTACTCCCAGCGAAGGTGATGATCAGGTCATTGCCGCTGCGAACGAAGCTCAAGTCAGATGCCGTGATCCCTGTTCCAAACACGATCTTGTCGGCAGCACCGCCGGCACCATCATTGTCATTCACTACGTCCTGGCCATCACCGGCATTGAACACATAGGTGTCACCACCACTCCGCCCCTCGAGGTAGTCGTTACCTACACCACCAGCCAGCACATTGCCGAGCTCATCGCCGTACAAGATGTCATTACCGCTGGTGCCCGAGTTGAGTACCGCAAACACATCTCGATAGGTCCAGACTGTGCCATCGGCGAACTTGATTTGCTCAATCTGGTTCCAGGAATTGGACCCACCGAGATAGCCAGAAATCGTCACTTGGTCGGTCGTACCGGCAATCCTCAGGATGAGATCGCTACCGCCATTGGCGCTGCGTGAGAGAATAATATCGCTGGGCGCCACGTCGCTGTTGAACTGTAGCGTGTCGATATTTCCCTGCGTCGGATCCTGGTCAAAGATCCGGTCCTGGCCATCGCCACGACCGAAGATATAGGTGTCGTCGTTCCCACCTCCCTGAAGGTCATCGTTGCCAGTGCCGCCAATAATGATGTCATTGCCCTGATTGCCAATAAGGGTGTCGTTACCGGCCCCGCCGTCAAGCAGATCACCTGATTCGAAGCCCACAATTGTATCATCTCCAGAGGTTGTTGCTTCGGCGAGAACTTTCTGTCGCATGTCGGCGCGCGTCCAGGTCGTGCCGTCCGCGAAGACGACGCTTTCGACGCCAGCTCCGAAGAAATTGGCGAGGCTATCTTTCAGCAAAATAGAGCCGCCATCTCCGACGCCAACGGCACTTTCATCGACGACGACGGTCACATCGTTCCCATTGCGCACCAGAGAAACCTCTGATGCGTTGATATCGCCGAACACGAGCTTATCCGCGGCACCCGTGTAAGTTCCCGAACCTCCACTTTCGATGATCGTGTCATTCCCGTCGCCTCGGGAATAGGCGTAGGTATCGTCCCCATCGTGCCCTATGAGTGTATCATCTCCCTTGCCCCCGGTTAGGACATCGTCGGTCCAGAAACCCTGTATAGTGTCATTGCCACCCGTACCAGTTAGCATCCGCGCCGCAAAATCGCGCCAGGAATAAACCGAGCCGTCGGCAAACTGGAATTGCTCGACCAGGTAGAATTGGAATCCAGATGAATTTCTGAACATATTTTCGATGGTTAGCTGATCGGTGCTATCGGCAACCGAGATGATGAGATCGTCATCGTTGCGTGACAGGATCACATTGTCATTGGTGATACCCGCACCGAATACAACCTTGTCAGGTTGGTCCCACCAGAGATTTCCGACAAAGTCGGAAATAGTGTCTTTGCCGTCGCCCACATCGAAGAGATACGTGTCGCCGCCATCTCTCCCTTCGAGCACGTCATCCCCTTTACTGCAATCGATGACGTCGTCATAGCTGGTGCCAATGATGTGATCGTTGCCATCAGTCTCCTGCGCTTCCATCACCTTGCTTCGGATTGTGGCTTCATCGATGGTAGTCCCATCGGCGAATTTGACATGCTCAATTCCGTTAAAATCGCCAATGGTCCAGCGATCGAACTCATCTTTCAACCGAACGGAATCGCCCGAACTCCTCACCGTCAGGAGTACATCGTTGGTCCCAATTGGGCGGGAGAAGTCGATATCGGCAAGAGTTATACCCGCACCGAACTGAACGACGTCGTCGTTCCCCGAAAAGAGATTGCCGTCAGTATCATCGACCGTATCGTGCCCATCTCCCAAATTGAAGATATAGGTATCGCTTTCGTTTCCACCATTGAGATAGTCGTCACCCGCCCCGCCTTCGAGGACATCGTCTCGTGTGAATCCATAGATCGTGTCGTTGCCACTCGTCTCGTTCTCGGCAATGACCCGATCCATCACCTGGTAGGCATTGAGGAACGGATCACCCGATCCAAATGTGAAATACTCGACACGATCAAACCATTGCACGCCGAATGGTCCGGTATATGTGGCACCAAATTGGTCCTTAATCGTCAGATGGCTTCCGTCGATAAGATAGACTTCAAGATCGTTAGAATTCCCATTGCGGGCGAATTGAACTTCGTTCGCCTTGACGTCCGCATTGAAGGCGATGGTGTCGGTTTGTCCGGAGATAATATTCGTCAGGTTTTCCAGAATCGTGTCATGCCCGTAGCCGAGGCCGAATATATAAGTATCGTTCTCGTTGCCGCCGGAGAGGTAGTCGTCACCCTTGCCGCCGTCCAGGACGTCCTCAAACGAGTAGCCAATAATGGTGTCGTTGCCATCCGTTTTCGCCTGCGCCAGAGTCTGTCGCAAGATGTCCTGCCACGAAACGGTCGAACCGTCGTGGAAGACAAAGGTCTCCACCCTATTGAACCACTGGGTGCCGAACGGACCCGTATATGTAGCCGAAAACTGACTATCTATGGTCAGCGTGTCATCTGTGCCCTTGATCTTGACTTGCAGATCGTCGGTATCGGGAACGCGGCTAAATGCCAGGTCATCTGCTGTAATGCCTGCGCCAAACAGGACACTATCCGGTTGCGTGATGAGGATGTTTGACTGGCTGTCAATGACCGTGTCATGCCCGTAGCCGCGGCCGAACATATAGACATCGCCGTTGTCGCCGCCCTGGAGCACATCGTCTCCCTTGCCGCCATCCATGAAGTCAGCCTGGTCGGTACCAATCAACGTGTCGTTTGTATCCTGCGGATGTGAGACCATGAGCGCCATGGTCATGCGGTCCCAGACGGTGCCGTCCGCAAAAACGATCTCGTCTACGCCGCGCGTCGGCAATACGTTGCCACCGAACAAGGTCGGCAGAATGTCGTAGAATTCTTCCTTCAGTGTGATCGAATTTCCGGTCGCATTCTCGACAACGACCATGTCCTTGCCGTTTCGATAGGCCGTTACATCGGATTCCTTAAGGTGCGCGAAGCGCAGCATGTCGAAGGCCGACGGGTCGGTATCGTCGATAACATCATGGCCGAAATTCTTACCGACGACATAGGTATCTGGCCCATCTCCGCCGAGAACCGTATCGTCGCCGGCCCCCAGGTAGAAGATGTCGTTGGAATTCGTGCCGGATCGGGTACCTGATCCCACATTGATCTGCTCTTCCGGAATGCCAAGATCGACGGCGGCCGACTTGATATCAACTGCCAGGCCGACATTTTCATAGGCAGCGACGATATTCGTGAAGATGAAGGCATAGGTGTTGAGCAGCGTGCCGCCACGCTGATAATCGCCAATCACTGTATCAATGATGGGGCGCCAGGCCTTGAGCCATCCATCGGCATCGCTCGAATTGCCTGGCGCGGCGCTGAAAATGGCCTCAAACATCGGGGCCAGCTGGCGATCGGTCGTCGCGTGGAACGTGTCATTCGCACTATCGTACGCAATACCCGTAAAGTAGGGCGCTAATGGTCCCTGCATGGCCAGGCGAACAGCCAGCAATTCAACGATCCCTTCGCCTTTGCTGAGCAGATCGGTGACCGGGGCGACAGCTGACGGCTGAAGGATGCTGCGGTCATCGAAGGGGATATTGACCCCGAGATAGCGTTCGATGAAGTCGACGGTGCCACCGGTCATGACCGACCAGCTCTGCCCGGAGGCCGCTGTCTGCGCCAGCACCTGGGCCAATGTCGGGTACTGAATGACGGTCCCATTGGCATCCCGGACTAGACTGCCATCCGCCAGTTTCCAGTAGGTCACCTGGCTAGTGGGGCCGCCCGGATTCTGGATCGTATCGGTAACCTGCATCGCAAAGTTCGTGATATCGACAGACGCCTGTGACCGGTCGATCAGAACGGCGATATCGGGGTTGGGTGTTTGCGTCGTGATGGCAAGGCTCTTTGCCTGCCAGTGGTAGTTCGGGCCCGCTGTCGGCTGCGCCAGCACGTCGGCCAGGGACGGATACTGGATCGGCTGCCCATCGCTACCTAAAACGGCAGCACCGCTGGAAAGGCGCCAATAGGAAATTGTGCTGGTGGTGCCGTCAGGATTGGTGACGGTCGCGGTCGACGCAATCGCAATATCGAGGACGCGGTCCACGCCGGCGACTGTCTGATAGAGGAAGACGCCGCCGGTCTGATCGAGTGGTGCCTGGAGCGGCCCTTTCGCCCAAGCCTCCAGGATAGGCAAGGCGCGCTCGCGAAGCTGGTCCAAGTCGACAACGTTCAGATTCGGCAGTTGCGCGTTGATCGCCTGTGCGAGGGTACCCGTCGGGTCCTGGGTCAGGGTCACCTGGAGATCGGCGAGCGTTCCGTGACCCTTCAGCCGCGGCATGGTGGCCGCGACGGTGGAGCTGACCGTATTGTCGCCGAGATAGGCGGTATCGAGCTCATTGGCCCCAAATCGGACGTCATCGACCTTGTGGACTTGACCGTCAACGGTCTTAAACGTTCCCTCGGCCGCAATGTGGTTGCCGGCGCTCGTTTTCGAAACGGCGGTAGCGGCGATATTGATCGAGGCAACACCTGCTTCGGTCAGCGTTTTGAGCTCACCGGCATCGGTCATGCCATTCTCGTTGAGATCCTGCCAAACCCGAAGCGCACCGAAGGCAGCGTCCTTGCTGTCGATGACCCCATCGTTGTTGCTATCATAGGCGGCGAGCGCATTAAACCCGCTCTGGCTGGCTGAGCCGAAGAGTTCATTCAGCCCGTCGACTTTGCCATTGCCGTTAAGGTCGACCGCGAGCACACCATCATCGCGGCGCACCCAGCCGGTTCGTTCCGCGAAACCATCTCCATCGATATCGAAGCGGGGGGAAACCGAACTTTCAGCACTGAGCTCGACGCCGTCGCCGTCCAAATCGAGGACAAGCGGATCGATCTCGTCCGGGCTAACCCCCGGCACCTTGGTGACCTGGTCGCGATATACGAGGCCTGTCAGTTGCCACAGCGCATCATTGTCGGAGAGGCTCTTATTCGGCGGCAGATCGATCAGCCGATAAGCGCTGATGCTGAGCGCGGCCAGCCGCATGCCGGCGGTCGTCTCATTTGTCGGTGCCTGCGGATCGTTATTACCGCTTGCGAAATACATGGCGAAAGTATCACCAGACAACGAACCGCCAGAGGCTTTATTCTGATCCTCAAGTGCCAGGGAGATATTGTCCTGGACAACGAGTTCTCCGGCGCTGTTGAAGCCGGCGCGGACGGAACCGAGCAGGCCGGCAAAATCCGCCCAGCCGCTCTCTGAAGCACCCCAAGTGATGGCGTTTTGAAGTTGCCGCCCATGCCACCAGACTTGGTCACCGCCATCGGCATCCGCTACCAGCGTACCATAGTTATAGTCTAGTTCATCGGCTCCTGTGCCGGTATAGATCGTGGTCCCGGCGGAAGCATGTTCGACTACGTCGTTTCCGATGCCGAGGTCGATGACCTTCATGTCACCTGTGTTCTTGACGATATCTCCCTGAGTCGTGCCCTTCAGTACTTCGAAGTTGGTGTAGGTGACATTCGTGCCGACGACGTGATCTTTGTCGAACGTGATAGCGTGTTTAGTGGCGGAAAAATCCAGAACATCGCCGATCGAGTCGCTCTGATCACCACCGTCGATATTCAGCTTCGTGAAATTTGCATCGGCATCAATTAGGACAATGTCGTTAAGCCTACCTAAATTAATCTGCTCTACATCGCCTGCTATATTATCTACTCCGCCTGAGCCAGCAGAACCTCCGTCGCCGATCGCCTTCTCGACTGTGATTTGCCATTTGCCACCAGGGACCTGATTAAACTGCAGATCCGACTTAAAATTGTTCGTTGATTGGCTATAGTAGACAATGTCGTTTCCATCTCCGCCCCAGACACTATCCGAGCCGGTAGACGCTAAAATGGTGTCGTCGCTTGCTCCGCCGACAACAACATCGTCTCCATTCCCTCCATCGATAATGTTCCACCCAGTGGAGCCGGTTGCAATGATAATGTCGTCGCCATCCCCACCAGTTAGCCTATGTTCACCATCCCCAACGATGATAACGTCATCTCCCTTTCCACCGTCGAGAACATCGGTTCCGTTTGTTCCACCATAAATGTAATCGTTTTTGTCACTACCAGTTGCAATGTCATCGCCGGCCGAGCCAAAGATTGCCGTTCCGAATGATGTTTTTCCACCGCCGCCATTACCGCTCGACGTCTCGCTATCGAAGCCAAGAACATCGTTCAGGCCTGCGTCAGTAGCAGATACAATTGCACCAGAAAATTTACCGTCACTAATATCAGAATTCTTATTGAAGGCCGCGAGCAGTACGTCACCGGCTGAAGGCATCAAGCCACCAACACCACTGATAGTAAGCCTAATCTGGTTGTCAGCCACCTCTGCCAACTCGGCCGCGCCGGGAACGGCTTCAGGAACGCAAGCCCCCTTTACGGCAAGCGGAAGCGATGCATAGTTCACTTCAAATGCCTGATCGAGTTCATTGTAGAAACCGACGACATTTGCGGGCATGAGTTGGTTTCGGTTGGCGACTTCGAGCGCTATAGTTATAAGACCGAAGCCAAATTTGGACAGGTCATAGTAATCGTGACTGGCTTCTGCCTTCAGTATTTGCCTAAGGTCTTTTTGCAGCAGCTTCAGCGTCTGACCACCCGCAATGTCATCATTGACGATATCCGTGAGAAAGACTTGGCTGGCTGATAGAGCTATCTGGCTTATCTCTTTGGGCTTGATATCATTTTCGCCATCTTTGACGACAAACAATGCGTTGTCGACAAAACGGGGTGTCGCCCCAAACTTGGTATCGATTGTCTCTAGCAGCCACTTGTCAGGATGATCTGTATCTCTGCCAAGAGCTACTAGAGCTCTCATAAACGCCATACTGTGATACGATACTGAGAGTGCCCCAGCAGCGTCGAGTTTCAGGGTTGGAACATCGGTAAGCGCGAAAGGCCACGTCATATCGCCCGCAGGGTCTAGGCTCACCCGGAGCCCGCCAATATTCGGACCCGAAATGGTTCCCTGAGACTGTATAATATCCCATGTATATCCGACCGCACCCGGCGCCACAGCATTGACCAAGCCGGCTACATCATCCGCGATATTTGGTGCGGGATCTAATGGGTTAGGATGGTAGGGTAGCGCAAGAATGATGCTTCCGCTGCTATCTTTGACCTCAAGTATGTCGTCCAACAGTGTACTTAGCGTGGTCAGCTCAGTTGTAGAGGCTGGATTAAAAACACATGCATTTGCATTAAAGAATGAAGCCACCGCTGCGGCGAGGCCGCCTCCCTGCGAATGGCCAACGAAGGTAATAGAACTCGGATCATTGACCCCTAATTTATTGGCTGCGAAATAAGCAAAAAGCACCGCAGCTGTGTAGTATGAGCCTTCCAATCCGAAATCGAGAAGTATTGCATTTATTTTTTCTGTGAAGAAGTGCGCAGTTATTCCATCTTCCCAACCGTCATAGGCAACGACAACCTGACCGTTAGCGTTCTTGTATGCTGCCATACCCAGATTTTCGGGCGAACCGGGATACAGCAACTTGAAATCGGTCTCTACTTGGGATTGACGGACCCAGTCTGGCGCTATCGGTGCGCGAAACTGCAGGTTGTCGTTGTCATAGTAAACGTCGAGTGCAATGTTCGAGTAGTCGCGCAACTGTTCATCTGAATAGGTCGTCATCAGATTCCGTTCCCTTACTGAAGGTAGATGTTCGCGTTGAATAGCAGGATCATGAATAGCGTTTCCGTGCCTGGATCCCAGACGAACCATTGTGAATCGCCAGCGCTGTACGGCAGATCGAGACTCGTACCGAAGCCTTGCAGAGTGATTTTGTGATCATGAAGTGCTGCAATAAGAGTAGATTCTGGTTGATAGGGGTAGACGCCAGTGCCTCTATGTTCCTGAACTAGTCTTCCATCTACAATTTTAAGTGCATCGCCATCCAACGTACGTAGCGCTGTTCTCAGATTTTTCCGGTCATAAAGTGATGGAACTTCTGCTGTTGCATACCATCCACCTGTAAGAAACGAGTAGTCCGCGGGCGGCTCAGTGCGCGGATCGGAGATTAGAATTCGCAGCACCGTACTCTGCTGTAAAACAGCAGGCGCCGATTCTGATCTCAGTGTTTCAGCTACCTCTGCTTTATCGTGCCAGACTTCCTTCGGGAGTTCATATATCCTGAAAGAATAAAAAGTTATGCGCCGACCTGCTGGCTGCGGCGATCGTCTTAATAGGGAGAAGTAGTCGGCAAATTCATCAGGATATTCGGCTGACTCCCTGTTGCTTGGAGCAACCAAGCGGACATTCGCGACCGATGCATGTTGATCGGGTTGTACATGCATTACATCAAAGTAGCCTTCGAGCTCATCAATATGCTGAACATTTGGAGTCCAGAAAATAACGGGCCTATAATTGTCTGATGGCGGTCGATAAGCCATGCAAAACTGTGGCGCAATAACGAGCACCCCTGAATTGTCGTTCTCTCTGTGAGAAACGGCAAATTTACCTGTGTACCAGCCAGGTTTGTAGCCTCCGGCGTCTGAATGAACAAACCAGGGCTTGCACTCCATAACTCGATCAATAGTTTGGACCTGACCCCCAGTGGTCAGATCGAAAGTGAAGTCATATTTCCAGCTTCCCGGATGAAATAACTTGAGGAGTAATCGGCTCTCAGGGCCGCCGCCCCGATCAAATTGGAGCCCAACAAGAAGCATGACCACTATCATAGCTCCTGCCAGGCATATCTTATTTCGTTGCTTGCGCAGATTGCTTCTCATGTTACCAGCCCAAATCTAGCTTCCACTCTTCGGAGCGCCAAGTAGATGCCAATGCGAGCGGCACCTTTTATTGCATTGACGAAGCGTAGAGATACTAGCATCACATTCAAATCCATACTTCCAAAAGACGGGCTTTTTATAGAGAACCACTACTGGAAGCGCTTATCGCTCTCTCATACTTTCATCAACATGCCGAACCAAAGGCGATAGCAGGTAGTCGATGACGCGCCTCTTTCCCGTCTGGATCTCCGCAGAAACCTGCATGCCGGCGCCGAGTTTGGACGGGCCGGATTCCGTCGTGATCGTGTCAGACTTCAGCGCGATATGCGCGACATAGGCCGGAGCATTTGTAGCGTCATCGCTCATGCCGTCATTGCCGCTTGACGTCTCCTGCTTGCTCGATTTCTTCGCACCATCGTTCTGTGAGATGGCATCCCGGGTCACATCGAGCACGGTGCCGTCGAGCAAGCCGTAGCGCGTGAAGTTGAAGGTATCGACCTTGACGCGCGCCGTCTGGCCGGCATGGACGAAGCCGACATCCTTGTTCTGCACCATCGCTTCGACGATGAGATTCGGCTGATCCGGCACGACGGAGAGCAACGGCTCCGCCGGCGTCACCACACCGCCGATCGTATGCACGGCGAGCTGCTGCACGGTACCGTCGATCGGGGCGATCAAGGTCGATTGCCTGACCCGCACCTCGGCCTTGGCCAGCTCCGCCTGCAGCTCGCTGATCTGCGCCTTGACCTTATCAAGGTCCTGCAGCGTATTGACCTGATACTCGGCAACGGTGGCTGATCGTTGTTGTTTCAGAGCCTGTGCTGCAGCGAAGGCCGCCTGCTTCGCCTGAGCCTCGACCGACAGCTCATGGGTCTGCTCGATCAGCTGCTGGTTGGCCTGGTACCAGGCGAGCTTGTTGCCGAACTCCCGGTCCTTGAGCTCGCGGCGGATCTGCTCTTGCCCCTCCACCATGGGGAGCGAGGCTTGCAGCTTCTCGATGGTCGCCTGCGCCTGCGACGCCTCTGCCTGCTTGGCGGCGATCTGCTGGTCAATATCGGCGAGCTTTGCCGCCTGCTGCGCCTGTTGCGCCAGCATCGCGGCCTGGCTCAGCGCCAGGTTAGAGGCGCTGGCTTCGCGCGGTGGATCGACGAGCGCCGGTTGCGGGTCGCCGGGTTGCGTGAACTGGTTGGCACTTCCCAGCAACCGGGCGAGATTGAGCCTTGCCTGCAGGAGATCGCGGGCAAAGCGGTCGCGGTCAGCCGTCACCTCCGTGGCGTCAAGCTCGATGAGGACATCACCGGCCTTGACGTGATCGCCGTCCGCAATACGGATCGCCGCGACGATGCCGGTCTCCAGCGGCTGCACCACCTTGGTGCGCCCCTGGGCGATGATGCGCCCGGGCGCCGTCGCGATGATGTCGATCTCACCGACATAGGCCCAGATGAGCGCCACCACCGCCATGGCGATGATGCCGAGCCCGATGGCGCGCCCCACGGGCGATGGCGGCGTGTCGATGATCTCAAGTGCTGCCGGCAGGAACTCCCGCTCATCCTTCTGCCGCTTCGGCAGCTTGACGATCTTGGCGCTGAGCGTCTCCGCCCTTGGTTGCAGCTGCGGGGCTTCACCGCCCTGTTTTCCCGGGCCCTGTTTTTCCGGCCCCTGTTTCTCAGAACGGGGCGACATGCGCGGGACCTCAGGCGACACCGATCACCTCGCCGGATTGGACGCGGTGAAGGGCGGCATAGCGGCCGCCGCTGCGGATCAGTTCCTCATGCGGACCATCCTCGACCACCTGACCCTGTTCGACCGTGATGATGCGGTCGCAGTGCCGCACGGTGGAGAGGCGATGGGCGATGATGAGGACGGTGCGGTTCTGCGAGATGAGCCGCATATTGCGCTGGATCGCCTGTTCGGATTCGAGATCGAGGGCGCTGGTCGCCTCGTCGAAGATCAGGATCCGGGGATTGGTGACCAAGGCCCGGGCAATGGCGATGCGCTGGCGCTGGCCGCCGGAGAGGGTGCCGCCCCGCTCGCCGATCTGGGTGTCGTAGCCTTCCGGCAATTGCAGGATGAAGTCATGGGCACCGGCGAGCTTCGCCGCCTGTACCACCTGCTCCAACGGCATGCCGGGATCGGCCAGGGCGATATTCTCCCGCACCGTGCGGTTGAAGAGCACGTTCTCCTGCAGCACCACGCCGATCTGGCGCCGCAGCCAGGCGGCATCGACCATGGCGAGATCGATGCCATCGACCAGCACTCGGCCGCTTTCCGGCACATAGAGCCGCTGCACGAGCTTGGCGAGGGTGGACTTGCCGG
>Ga0255336_101396_pt1 | contig 17639 bp, 14 predicted proteins | sample MeOH1_35cm_T3_17_FD_189102 | JGI IMG/M metagenome (GOLD analysis project Ga0255336, IMG submission 189102) | Sandy soil microbial communities from University of British Columbia, Vancouver, Canada - MeOH1_35cm_T3_179 | ecosystem: Engineered > Artificial ecosystem > Sand microcosm > Unclassified ...
CGCCGCCTGCCGCAATGCAGCGCGCTGATCCGGCAGATCGGGCGGTGCATCGGCATCCTCCAGATAGCGCCATCCTTGGAAAGCGCGCCGCGGCCGCGATTCGGTCAGGATAACCGTCGGATCATAGACAATAGCGCAATACGACTTGCCGGCTTCGTCCGCGACATCTTCAAGGCGCAGGATGCGCTGGCGGACACAAAGCGAGCCTTTGATGATCCAGTAGAGCGAGCCGCCATCCAGGATTTCCTCATCCCGCTTGGGCCGGTGCCGTGTCCAATGCTGGTCTTCCAGCGGCCGGCCGCTTTTCTTCAGGCGTTTTGCCAGATTGTCGCGATACTCCACCAGTTCCTGGACGGTATTGATGCCGACGCATAATTTCTGCAGATGAACAGTCATTTCTGGTCTTGATCGTCCTCAATGTGGCCAAGGCGTCAGGTCGCCGGCGCAAGATTATAGCCGCAGGTCCAAGCTTTTTCTGGCACCCTCTCCCGTTCCGCCCGCGACCGCGATATGCGAAATGTCCGTGTGAGAGGCATCGATTGGAGCCTGATGATGTCTGGTTATTCCCTCTGCAGCCGCGTCCTTGGCGCGAACATTCCACTTATCCTTCTACTCAGCGCCTGCACGCCCGGCCGCATCAACTATGTTCATATCGAATCGCCCTATGACGCATCCCAGGACCATTGGGTGCCATATAGCCGCTCGCTTCATGCGGACATCACCGGCAACCCCTTCCCGGTCCCGCAGGATGATTTCAACCGGGCTGTCAACACAGCCATCCAGGCAAAAGGAATCGACCCGTCACCCAGTGGCTATCGCATCCGCATGATCTTCAATGGCGCGCCGACCAATGGCAATTACATCTGTGGCGAAACCGGGCAAACGGGTGGCGCAGCCGGCCACAGCCAGGGCCGCGGGATCACCCTCTCCGCCGCCTATTGCCGGGGATCGGACACCATGACTTTCCTGCAAGGATCCGTCGACAACATCACGGGGCCGGACGATCCGCGCTTCCACCAATTCCTGCGCATGGTCGCGACACAGCTCTTCCCCTTGCCGACGGGCAATAACAACGACAACTGCATGTTCACCCCCTTCGGCTTCTGTCGTTAGACAGGCATTTCAGCGCCTGATCGAGCCGACGCAGCCGGGAGGTCAGATTGCTGGCGCGACTTTTAGTATCTTGAGTTCAAGGTTTTCCCGCATCATCTTTACCGCAGCCCGCTCCGCAAAAGATGCGGGGATTTCCTGTCCAGGGCATCCATTGGAGCCTGATCATGTTCCGTCCTCCCCTGTACATTCGTACTTCCGGCGTTGCGCTTTCGCTCGCTCTCCTGCTTGGCGCCTGTACGCCGGGCCGCATCGACTATCAACATACCGAATCGCCCTATGACGCTTTCCAGGATCATTGGGCACCTTATACCCGGCCGCTCAACGCCGATGTCACCGGCAACCCCTTCCCGATCCCGCAGGATGATTTCAACCGGATCGTCAACGCAGCGATCCAGGAAAAAGGCATCGCGCCTTCACCCAACGGCTATCGCGTCCGCATGATTTTCAACGGCGCGCCGACCAACGGCAATTACATCTGCGAGGAGACGGGACAGACCGGCAGCGCGCCGGGACGCAGCCTGGGCGGCAAGATCACCCTGTCGGCCGCCTATTGCCGCGGCAGCGATACAATGACCTTCCTCCAGGGCTCGGTCGACGATATCTCGGGGCCCAATGACCCGCGCTTGCAACAATTTCTCCGCTTCGCGACGGTCCAGTTGTTCCCCCTACCCGAAGCCGATCCGGGTAATCCGAACTGTACCTTGCCGAATTGCTGATTGCTGAGCAGCGGCCGGTTTTCGATCAACGAATGAGGCGGCTGACCGGCTTGAATTCCGGCCGGTCGGCCCGCCGCAGCCATTCGAACAGCACCATCTCGACCGTTACCAGTGTCACCCCGTTTGCGGCGAGGCGCTGCAAGGCGATCTCCCGGCTTTCCGGTCGCCGCGATGAAACGGCATCCGCGACCACAAAGACGCTGCGGCCGGCCGCACGCAGGTCCAGGGCCGTTTGCAGCACGCAAACATGTGCCTCGATACCGGCCACAACCACCTGGTCTCCCGCAGCTTCAAACCGCCGGCGCAAGGCCGGATTGGCATAACAGGAAAACTCGGTTTTCGCGAAAATCTCGCTTTGTTGCAGTTTTCCGGCGATGTTGGCGACCGTCGGGCCAAGGCCGGTGGGATATTGCTCGCTGGCCACGACCGGCACGGCCAGTTCCCGCGCCGCCGCCAGGAGAACGCCGATTTGCCGGCCGAGCCAGTCGGGCTCGACCATCGCCGGCATCAGCTTTTCCTGCAGGTCGACCAGCAGCAGAAACGATCTGGCATGCTCTATCAGCATGGCACCCCTTCAACGTTCGGTAGCGTCAAATGCTTTATACGCCCGCCGTTTGATTGACAAAAGCCGCATAATCCCTATAGTTCCGCCGTTTTTGGAAGCAGTCCGACGGGTCCAGCTGCTTCGGACGGCCTGATTGACCAGGCCCGCCTCGGCGCCCATTTCGAGCGACATGACATTTGACGAACTGGGGCTCAGCCCCGAAATCCTGCAGGCGATCTCCGAAGCCGGCTATACCGTACCCACACCGATCCAAGCCCAGGCGATCCCCTTCGTCCTGATGAACCGGGATGTGCTCGGTTGCGCTCAGACCGGTACCGGCAAGACGGCCTCCTTCACCCTGCCGATGCTGGAAATCCTGCATAATGGCCGCGCCAAGGCCCGCATGCCGCGATCGCTCATCATCGAGCCGACCCGCGAGCTGGCCGCCCAGGTGGCGGAAAACTTCGAGAAATACGGCAAGCATATCAGCCTGACGATGGCCCTGCTGATCGGCGGCGAGAGCTTCGCCGACCAGGAAAAGAAGCTGGACCGGGGCGTCGATGTGCTGATCGCCACACCGGGGCGCCTGCTCGATCTCTATGAGCGCGGCAAGATCCTGATGAGCGACGTCAAGATCCTGGTGATTGATGAAGCCGACCGCATGCTGGACATGGGTTTCATCCCCGATGTCGAGCGCATCGTCAGCCTGATCCCGAAGCTGCGCCAGACCCTGTTCTTCTCGGCCACCATGGCGCCGGAAATCCGCCGCCTGGCCGATGCCTTCCTGATGAATCCGAAGGAGATCACAGTCTCCGCGCCGGCCACCACCGCGAGCACGGTGACCCAGGGCATGGCGATCGTCGACGAGATGGATAAGCGCGAGGCTCTGCGCCGCCTGATCCGCGGCGAACAGGTGACCAATGCCCTGGTCTTCTGCAACCGCAAGCGCGACGTTGATATTCTCTACCGGTCGCTGGCCAAGCATGGCTTCAATGCCGTGCAGCTGCATGGCGACATGCCGCAATCGAAGCGCACGGAAACGCTGGAGAAGTTCAAGCGTGGCGATGCCGGCCTGATGGTCTGCAGCGATGTCGCCGCGCGCGGCATCGACATCTCCAGCCTGAGCCATGTCTTCAATTTCGACGTGCCGATTCATGCGGAAGACTATGTCCACCGTATCGGTCGCACCGGCCGCGCCGGACGCGAGGGCCGGGCCTATATGCTGGCCACGCCGGATGACGGCAAGCATGTCGCCGCCATCGAAAAGCTGATCGGCAAGGAAATCCCCCGTCTCGCCATCGACGGCATCGAACAGCTGCCTTTCGAGGAAGGTGACGGCAAGCGCCGCCGCGGCCGCCATGATCGCAAGCGTGGGCCGTCCCGCCGTGAAAAGGGCAGCGACCGGGCCAGCAGCGAGGTTGCCGCCAGCCCGGTTGTCGCGCTGCCCGCCGCCGATACGGCTGCCCCGGCGGCCGCCCCAGGTACCAATGCCAAGAGCGATGGCTCACGCCGCCGCCGTGGCAAGCGGCGCCCGGATGGCGAAGCCGCCGCCGTGCTTCCGGCCGCGGCCATCATCGATGCCGTCATTCCGCATCCCAGCAATGCCCTGCATCGCCATGAGCAGCTGGAATCGACCACCGCTGCGCCCGTGACGCCGGCCGCCAAGCCAGCGCCGCTGGAACCGGTGCGCCAGCAAAACCGCCATGAGCGCCGCGCGGCCGGCCGCGATCGTGACCACCATCGCGATCACGATGATGACCGCCCGGTGCTTGCCTTTGGCGATCACATGCCAGCCTTCCTGATGCGGCCTGTCCGCTTCCCCAACGCCCGCTAGCCGCGGCCGCCTGCCAGTCGCAGGCCTTCATCTTTGATACCGGTTCGGCCGATCCGTCTTCCTGGCGGAACGGCCGTTTTCCGTTGCCCCGACGCGTTCCACCCGCCGCTTCGTCGGCAATTTTGCCGATCAAGACGCCAGGCATCCGACGGATGACCGTTGCGCATGTGGAATAAGCGCAATTGTCATCGAGTCACGTTGATACCGGCTGCGTTTACTCTTATGCTGCCGCTCGGTCATCTGTATACTAATCGCCCGCACCCCTCCCGTGTGGCTTGGTATCGATAGAATGTGGGTCGTGAATGCTCGGCGCCTTTCATGTGGCCGGAGCATCGCGGGGGTCGGACGTTATATATGTACATCATCAAGGAATTGCTGAAGCGCAAGCTGGCGCTGCTTGGATTGTTGCTGATCGCCGTCATCGTTCTGGCGGCCATTTTCGCGCCCTGGCTGGCACCCTATTCACCGGAAGATCAGTTGGCTGACGGCCTCACCGATATCGGCGAGCCGCTGGCGCCGGACAGCCATTTCTGGCTCGGCACCGATCTCCTCGGCCGCGATCTTCTCTCGCGCCTCATCTACGGTGCCCGCGCCTCGCTCATCATCGGCATCTTTGCCAACGGCATCGCCATTACCATCGGTGCGACGGTCGGTGTCACCGCCGGTTTCATCCGCGGCTGGTTCGGTTCAGCCCTGATGCGATTCACCGATCTGATGTTGGCCTTCCCGTCGTTACTTTTGGCAATCATGTTGGCAGCGATTTTTCACGCCAGCCTGTGGATCGTCGTCATCGTCATTTCGATGGTGAACTGGGTTCAGATTGCCCGCGTGCTCTATACCGAGACGACCTCGTTGGCGGAACGCGAATATGTCATGGCCGAACGCAGCATCGGGGCCGGCACCGGGCGGATTCTGTTCCGTCACATTCTACCGCATCTTGTCCCCACGATCACGGTCTGGGCCACGCTGGGTATCGCGACCACCGTGCTGCTGGAAGCTGCCCTCTCTTATCTAGGCGTGGGCGTACAGCCGCCGACTCCTAGCTGGGGTGGCATGATCAACGAGAATCAGAGCTACTTCCAAAGCTTCCCCTGGCTGGTCTTCTATCCCGGCATCGTCATCGCCGTCCTGGCGCTTTCCTTCAACCTGCTGGGCAACGCCTTGCGCGATATTCTCGATCCAACCTTGCGGGGACGGCACTGATGCCTGCTTATATCCTGCGACGCCTGATCCAGGCGCTGTTGATCCTGCTCGGTGTCAGCATCATCACCTTTGCCCTGCTGTATCTGCTGCCGGCCGATCCGGCGCGCCAGGTCGCCGGCCGTACCGCCAGTGTCGAACAGGTGCAGCGCGTGCGCGAACAGCTCGGGCTCAATCTGCCGATCTGGCAGCAATATGGCCGCTATCTCTGGCATCTGCTGCAAGGCGATCTCGGCCGTTCCTATCTGCAGCGCAGTCAGGTCGTCGACCTGGTCTTCCCGCGCCTACCGGCAACGGCCCTGCTGATGGTCGGATCGATTTTCTTCGAGCTCATCCTTGGCCTGACCTTCGGCCTCGTCGCCGCTTTGCGCCGCAATTCAGGCCTCGACCAGGCGATCATGGCACTGACCTTCGTCTTCGTTTCCATGCCGGCCTTCCTGCTCGGCCTGCTGCTGCTCTATTTCTTCGCCGTCTATCTCGGCTGGTTCCCGATCGGCGGCTATGGCGAGTTCAAGCATCTCATCCTGCCCAGCCTCTCGCTCGGCCTGCTGGGTGCCGGCTGGTATGCGCAGCAGATGCGTTCCAGCGTGATCGAAGTGCTGCGCCAGGACTATGTCCGCACCGCCCGCGCCAAGGGCCTCAGCCGCGCCCGTATCCTGGCGTTGCATATCATCCCCAATGCGCTGCTGCCGATCATCGCCATGATCGGTCTCGATATCGGCTATTTCATGGGCGGTGCGGTGCTGGTGGAGGCGGTCTATGGCTGGCCCGGCATCGGCCAGTTGACCTGGCAGGCCATTCAGCAGCTCGATATTCCGATCATCATGGGCGTCATGCTGGTGGTGGCTTTCGCCGTCGCCATGGGAAGCCTGCTGGCCGATCTGATCGCGCCCTTTGTCGACCCCCGCATCAAATTGCGATGATCAACGCGTGAAGAACACGAATCAAAAGAGCACAAACTAAAAGATCATTGGGCCACCGCTGGTGGCATAGAGGAGGACAAGATGAAGCGTTTGATGATGCCAGTATCACTGGCTGCCATGCTGGCTGTCGGCACCACCACCTTCCAGGCGGCAAAGGCCGATGAGCCGAAGCAGGGTGGCGCCATGATCGTCACCTTCCATGATGATATCCCGACTCTCGATCCTGCCATCGGCTATGACTGGAAGAACTGGTCGATGATCAAGTCGGTGTTCGACGGCCTGCTGGACTACAAGCCCGGCACCACCGAGATCGTTCCCGATCTTGCCGAGAGCTATAATATTTCGGACGATGGCCTTACCTATACCTTCAAGCTGCATCACGGCGTCAAATTCCAGAACGGCCGCGAGCTGAAGGCGGCCGATATCAAGTATTCGATCGAACGCGCCGTCAATCCGAAGACCCAGAGCCCGGGTGCCAGCTATTTTGGCTCGATCAAGGGTTATGACGATGTCAGCGGCGGCAAGGCAACTGACCTCAGCGGCATCACCACGCCGGACGATTACACGGTCGTCGTGCAATTGAGCCATCCCGACGCCACCATGCTGCATGTCTTCGCCATCAACTTCGCCTATGCCGTGCCGAAGGAAGAGGTGGAGAAATACGGCGCCGATTTCGGCCATCATCCGGTCGGTACCGGCGCCTTCAAGCTGGCGGAATGGACCTCCGGCCAGAAGATCGTCTTCGAACGCAACAAGGATTATTACAAAGCGGGTCTCCCCTATCTCGACAAGATCACCTTCGAACTGGGCCAGGACCCCGTGGTGGCCCTCACCCGTATGCAGAAGGGCGAGATCGATATCCCCGGCGACGGCATTCCGCCGGCGAAATTCGTCGAAGTGACCCATGACGCCAGCCTGAAGGATCAGATCATCGCCGCTGATCAGCTGCAGACCGGCTATGTGACCATGAACGTCAACATCAAGCCGTTCGACAATGTCCTCGTCCGTCAGGCCGTCAACATGGCGATCAACAAAGCGCGTATCGTCAAGCTGATCAACGGCCGAGGCACTGTCGCCAATCAGCCTTTGCCACCCGCCATGCCCGGCTATGAAAAAGATTATCAGGGCTACAAATATGACGTCGCCAAGGCGAAGGAGTTGATGAAGCAGGCCGGCCTCGCCAACGGTTTCGAAACCGATCTCTATGTCATGAACACCGATCCGCAGCCGAAGATCGCCCAGGCGATCCAGGCCGATCTCAAGGCGATCGGCATCAAGGCCAATATCAAGTCGCAGGACATGGGCACCGTCATTGCCGCTGGCGGCAAAAAGGATGGCGCGCCGATGATCTGGTCGGGCGGCATGGCCTGGATTGCCGACTTCCCGGATGCCAGCAACTTCTACACTGCCATCCTCGGCTGCGGTGGTGCGGTCGATGGCGGCTGGAACTGGTCGTGGTATTGCAACAAGGCGCTGGATGACCGCGCCGACAAGGCCAATGCCATCACCGATCCGGCCAAGCAGGCCGACCGGAACGCCGAATGGGGCAAGATCTTCGAGGAAGTCATGAAGGACGCCCCCTGGGCGCCGATCTTCAACGAGAAGGCCTATGTGATCCATTCCAAGCGGATCGCCGGCAAGGATAACAGCGTCTTCATCGACCCGATCCATATCCCGGTGAACTACGACGTGCTCTTTGCCAAGGACGCCCAATAACAGGGGCGACGCATGACAAGTCGTCCGGTCGGCCATGACTGCGGCCGGCCGGACGAGAATTGCATTCCATGACCCGCACAACCAAAGAAGAGGGGACTTTGATGACGAAAAAGATGACCTTGGGAGCCAGTTTTGCCCTGGCTTTGCTAGCCGGCACGGCGCTTGCCGGCAGCCTGACGGCCAGCAAGGCCGAAGAGGCCAAGAATGGCGGCAGCTACACGATCGTCTACAAGGACGATCTCAATACGCTCGATCCCGCCATCGGTTATGACTTCCAGAACTGGTCAACCATCAAGGCGATCTTCGACGGGTTGATGGATTACAAGCACGGCACCAACGAGCTCATCCCCGACCTCGCCGAGAGCTATACGATCTCGCCCGACGGCAAGACCTATACCTTCAAGCTGCGCCAGGGCATCAAGTTCCAGAATGGCCGCGAAATGAAGGCTGCCGACGTCAAGTACTCGATCGAGCGCGCCGTCAACCCGAAGACTCAGAGCCCGGGTGCCGGCTATTTCACACCGATCCAGGGCTATGACGACATGGTCAATGGCAAGGCCACCGAGCTCAGCGGCATCACCACGCCGGATGACTATACGGTCGTCTTCCAGCTGACCCAGCCCGATGCCACCATGCTGCATGTCTTCGCCCTCAACTTCTCCTTCGTCGTACCGAAGGAAGAGGTGGAGAAGTCCGGTGACGATTTCGGCCATCATCCGGTCGGCACCGGCGATTACATGATGAAGCAGTGGGACAAGGGTCAGAGCATCACGCTCGTGCGCTCGCCCTATAGCCATCACCCCGGCCTGCCCCATGCCGACCAAGTGGTGATCCAGTTCGGTCTCGAAGCCATCACCCAGGCCCTCAAGGTCGAGAACAACGAGGCCGACGTCACGGGCGACATCTTCTCGCCGGCGAAGTTCCTCGAGGTTTCGAAGAACCCGAAGCTGAAGGACCGCTTCTACGAGGCCGAACAGCTCAACACCAACTACATGACGATGAATGTCAATGTGAAGCCATTCGACAACGTCAAGGTGCGTCAGGCCGTCAACTATGCCATCAATAAGGCGCGCCTGGTGAAGATCGTCAATAACCGCGGCACTGCCACCAACCAGCCGCTGCCGCCCGCCATGGCTGGCTATGACCCGAACTATAAGGGTTATGCCTTCGACGTCGCCAAGGCGAAGGAACTGCTGAAGGAAGCTGGCCTGGAAAAGGGCTTCGAGACGGAGATCTATTTCCAGAACGTCGAACCCTGGCCGCGTCTGGCCCAGTCGATCCAGACCGATCTTGCCGCCATCGGCATCAAGCTCAATCTGAAGGGCCTCGATAACGCGGCCTTCAACGGCATCGCCGGCAAGATGACCGGCGCGCCGATGAGCCTCACCGAGTGGTATGCCGACTTCCCGGATCCCAGCAACTTCTACACGGCGATCCTCGGTTGCGCCGGTGCTGCCGAAGGCGGCTACAACTACGCGCATTATTGCAGCAAGGATATCGATGCTGAGGCCCAAGCCGCCAACGCCATCGCCGATCCGGCCAAGGCCGCCGAGCGCAATGCCGCCTGGACCAAGATCTTCGAAAAGATCATGGACAAGGACGCGCCCTGGGTGCCGCTCTTCAATCCGAAGCGCTACACGCTCCGTTCGGAACGTCTGCAGGGCGACAAATCGCTCTTCGTCGACGTCATCCACCAGCCCGCTCCATATGAAGATGTTTGGGTGAAGCAATGACACACGGCCCGCATGCAGTAACCTGCACCCTTCACGATCACCAGCACCATATTGGCTGGGACAATTCGTTGAAGCCGATCATCAAGGTCGGCTCCGGCGATATCGTCGAGTTGCAATGCAAGGATGCTTCTTGCGGGCAGATCACGAAGGAGTGGACGGCGGGGGATATCCCCCGCCTCGACTTCAGCAAGGTCAATCCGACCCTGGGGCCGATCGAGATCGATGGCGCCGAGCCGGGCGACGCCCTGAAAGTCACCATGCTGGGCTACAAACCCTGCGGCTGGGGCTGGACGGCCAATATCCCGGGCTTCGGCCTGCTCGCGGACCAGTTCAAGGAACCGGCCCTGCATATCTGGAAATATGATCCGGACACGCTGGCGCCCAGCATGTTCGGCAATCTTGCCCAGGTACCACTGAAGCCTTTCGCCGGCACGATCGGTGTTGCGCCGGCCGAACCTGGTCTGCATTCGGTTGTGCCGCCACGGCGCGTCGGCGGCAACATGGATATTCGCGATCTCGGCCTCGGCTCGGAGCTTTACCTGCCGATCGAAGTGAAGGGCGCCCTCTTCTCGCTGGGCGATACGCATGCGGCGCAGGGTGATGGCGAGGTCTGCGGCACCGCGATCGAGAGCCAGCTCGACGTCACCGTCAAGCTGGAACTGGTCAAGGGCGCTAACCTCAAGATGCCGCGCTTCCGCACACCAGGCCCGGTTTCGCGCCATCTCGACGCCAAGGGCTATGACGTGACGACCGGCATCGGCCCCGACCTGATGACCGGTGCCCGCGATGCGGTCGCGGCCATGGTCGATCTGCTGGCGACCCGTCACAAGATCGCGCCGGTCGATGCCTATATGCTCTGCTCGGTCTGCGGCGATCTCAGGATCAGCGAGATCGTCGACATGCCGAACTGGGTGGTGTCGTTCTACTTCCCGCGTGTCGTGCTCGATTGAGCGACGGCCGGACCAATTGTTGAACTGTTTTCGGATTACCACAGAATGACTGCTTTGGCCTCCAACACCGCAACCGCCACCGTGGCATCCGATACCACGGCAGCACGCCAGATCGGCGAGGTCGTACTCGACCTCAAGGATCTCGCCGTGCAATTTGCGACGCCGCGCGGGCCGGTGACGGTGGTGGATGGCCTCGGCTTCAACCTGCGCCAGGGCGAAACGCTGTGCATCGCCGGCGAATCCGGCTCCGGCAAGTCGGTGAGTTCCCTTGCCCTGATGGGCCTGTTGCCGAAGCCCGGCGGCCGGGTGGCGCGCGGCACGGCGATGTTCGGTGGCCGCGACCTCTTCAAGCTCGACGAGGCTTCCCTGCAGGATGTACGCGGCCACGAGATCGCCATGATCTTCCAGGAGCCGATGACCTCGCTCAACCCGGTGCTGACCATCGGCGCGCAGATGAGCGAGGGCCTGCGCCGCCATCTCGGCTTGAGCGATGCCGCCGCCCGCAAACGCGCCGTCGAATCCCTGCAGGCAGTGCGCATTCCGGAAGCCGCCAAGCGCCTCAAGCAATATCCGCATGAGATGTCGGGCGGCATGCGCCAGCGCGTGATGATCGCCATGGCCATGTCCTGCAACCCCAAAGTGCTGATCGCCGACGAGCCGACCACGGCGCTCGACGTCACCATCCAGGCGCAGATCTTGGAACTGATGGCCGATCTGCGGCGTGAGACCGGTACCGCCATCATCATGATCACCCATGACATGGGCGTCGTCGCCGAAATGGCCGACCGCGTCATCGTCATGCGTCACGGCAAGATGGTCGAGGAAGGCGATGTCGAGGCGATCTTCAAGCGCCCGCAGCATGAATATACCCAGGCGCTGCTCGATGCCGTGCCGAAATTCAGCGCCGGTGCTCGCGCACCGTCCTTGTCGGCGAGCAGCGCCGCGGCGAAGCCGGTGCTTGAGGTGCGCGACCTCATCGTTCGTTTTGATCTCAAGGGCGGCCTCCTGCACCGGACGCAGCAACGCGTCCACGCCGTCGAGAAGGCTTCCTTCAGCCTGAAGCCGCAAGAGACGCTGGCTTTGGTCGGTGAATCCGGTTGCGGCAAGTCGACGGCGGCAAAGGCGATCCTGCGGCTCGTGCCCTCGACCGGCCAGGTCATCATCGACAATCGCGAGGTGGCGAGCCTCGGCGGGCGCGAATTGCAGCGTCTGCGCCGGCAGATGCAGATGGTCTTCCAGGATCCTTTCGCCTCGCTCGACCCCCGCATGACGGTGGGCGATCTCGTCGCCGAGCCGATGGTGATCCATGGCACCGCCAAAGGCAGTGAACTCAAGGACCGCGTCGCCTATCTCTTCCAGCGTGTCGGCCTCACCGCCGAGCAGGCAACCCGTTTCCCGCATGAATTCTCCGGCGGCCAACGCCAGCGCATCTGCATTGCGCGCGCCCTCGCCCTCAATCCCAAGGTCATCATCGCCGACGAAAGCGTCTCGGCGCTCGACGTCTCGATCCAGGCGCAGATCCTCGATCTCTTGCGCGAACTGCAGGCGGAATTCGGCCTTTCCTATCTCTTCATTTCCCATGACATGGCAGTGGTCGAAGAGATCAGCCACCGCATCGCCGTCATGTATCTCGGCCAGATCGTCGAGACCGGACCGACCGCGGCGGTTCTTTCCAATCCGCAGCATGCTTATACGAAGAAGCTGCTCGCGGCCGTGCCGATCCCCGATCCCACCCGTCGCAACATGGTGCGCCAGCGCCTGGAAGGCGAAGTCCCGAGCCCCTTCCGCCCGGTCGATTACCGGCCGCAATACGTCACCTATCGCGATCTCGGCGGCGGCCACCTGGTGGCGGAGGGCTGAGGGTAGCAGTACGCGCTGATCAGCCCCCTCACCCCGGCCCTCTCCCCGCAGGCGGGGCGAGGGAGTTAAAGCTCAACAACGAAAACTGTGACCCCTGATAAGTACGCGCGATCCACTCCCTCGCCCCTCCGGGGAGAGGGTTGGGGTGAGGGGCAAATAACGGCGTCTTCACCCGATCGGATCGAGAAACGCCCTTAACCGCGCGACATAGGTTTCCGGTTGTTCGACCGGCGCCAAATGTGAGGCATCGGCGATGATGGCGACTTCGGCCTGCGGCACGAAGCTGGCGAAATCAAGCGCGGCCTCCGGCGTGCACTCGTCGTATTCACCGCAGATGAACAGAGTCGGCACCGTGACGCGCTCCAGCAGGGCGGTGGCATTGAAATGCCGCAGCATGCCGGTCGAGGTAAATTCCGCCGGCCCCCACATCGCCTGATAGACCGCTGTATTGGCGCCGTCGATCGTGCGCCGGACGATCTCCGGCCAGGGATCGCGGCGGCACAGATGGCGGCGGTAGAAGGCATCGACCGCGGCGAGGTAGGCCGGATCGTCGAGCATGGCCTCACCCAACAGCAGGCTGCGATGGGGCTCCGGCATCGCCCGGCAATAGGCGGCATTGTCGGCCAGCCAGCGCTCGGTCTCGATCAGCGGACCGGCGAGGATGATGCTGGCAAGCCCTGGCGAGCCCGCTCCGGCATAGACCGCGGCAAGGCTGCCGCCCCAGGAATTGCCGTAGAGATGAAAGCGGTCGAGACCCAGCGCATGGCGCAGATATTCGATCTCCCCAAGATAGCGCTCGAAGGTCCAGTTGGCGGGGTCACCGGGATGATCCGAACGGCCGCAATCGAGCTGGTCATAGAGGATGACGCGGCGCTCTTCGGCCAGGGCCGTCAGGGGCAGCAGGTAATCGTGCTGCATCCCCGGCCCGCCATGCAGCGCCACCAGCGGCAGCCGATCGCTGTGGCGGTCGCCATTGCTGCGATACCAGATATGACCACCCGGAACTTCGATGAAGCCGCTGCTCTCAGGTTCCGGGTATCCATCGGCATGGATCATGGTTGCGGTCCGTTCATTCCGGTTCCGCCGTGCCACCAGACGATACCGGCGGCACGTCGCGCAAGGCCTGCAAGGCGGCTCGCTCGCGCAGGGCCTGTTCCTGCTGTTGGGCGAGCCGGGCGTCGAACAAGCGCTGGGCCTCCTCATGAACCGGCCCATAGACGTCGAACCAGAGCTGCGCATCGGTCGCCGGAATGAGGCGCCCCATCTGCCACGAGCTGGGTTCGCCGCGCCCATCAAGCCAGCTTTCCAGCGTCTTGACCGAAATCCCGACCGAGGCCGCCAGGACTTCGCGCCGTAACGGCCCGACCGGCTCCAGGCGGCGTCGCAAGGCGGCGGCCAGGCGCGCGCGATGGGCGTCGCGGCCCTGCGTCGACTGGTCCAGCGCCATGCCGAGGGTCGCCTCGGTTTCACTGCGATGGCGCCGCCCGCCTTCCGGTGCCGCCCCGCCGGCAAAATGCGCCGGGAAGACGGCGGCGAGATAGGTGCGGCAGACGCGCTTCGCCTCGGCCCGGTTGAAGGATTTGGGATCGATCAGGCAGTCGAACCACAGCCCGTCGATCATGGCATTGAGGCCGGTGGCGATCTCCCGCCCGTCGATCTCCTGGTAGCCGCCTTCGGCGATGATGCGGTTGCAGAGAATTTCCGTCTGCTGGAAATAATCGCCCTCCAGGCGCAGCACCACATCGTGATAGGCGCTGTTGCTGCGCGCTTCGGCCCAGAAGGCGTACCAGATCGACACTTTTTCGAAATTGCAGACCGAGGGCAGGAAGTCGGCCTCGATCATGGCTTCGAGCCCCGCCGCCGGCGAGACCTTGCCCTTGGCGATCGCCGCCTGCCACAGCGCCGAATATTCCTCGGCGATCTGCTCCAGCGTGGCGACCAGCAACTGTTCCTTTGATTTGAAATAGAAATTGACGATGCCGGGCGACAGGCCTGCCTCATTTGCGACCTGAGTCAGGGTCGCATTGGCATAGCCGAAACGGCCGATGGCGCGGATCGTGGCATCGATCAGCTGCTTGCGACGCAGCTCTTTGGCGGCCTCAACTTTGGCCATTTTACCCTCTTAAAGCCCGATTCAGGCGTCGCGTAACCTATCAGGATTCGCGAGATAACGCATTGACCTGTTTCGTTTTGCTGCAGCGCGGAATTAAATGATCATTTAATGATGTGGACAGCAAAGGCCATTTTACGTACTATCATTATATCTTTATTTAATGTTAACGGCGCCTCGGTGCCGGCCAGATAGAGATTTCGACGCAAACTAGGGATGACCTACGGGAGCACTTCATCATGACGACGATCAAAACCCAGCGACGCGACCTGACGAAATCGCGGGCTCATTACCAGGAGGCGCTGAAGCACATGCCTCTCGGTGTCAGCTCCAATTTCCGTTATTGGGGCGACCAGGAAACCGTGTTCGTGAAGCACGGCAAGGGCGCACGCCTCTGGGACATCGACGGCAACGAGTACATCGATTACCGCCTGGGCTATGGCCCTGCGATCCTCGGCCATTGCCATCCCGAAGTGGATGCCGCGGCGCGCGAGGCGCAGTCGATCGGCACCGTCTTCGCGCTCGGCACGGAGAAGGAAGTCACCGTCGCCAAGCTCATCAAGGAAATGATGCCGGCGGCGGAACTGGTCCGCTTCTCGAACTCCGGCACTGAGGCCGTCATGGCGGCCTTGCGCCTCGCCCGCGGCTATACCGGCAAGGACAATTACGTCACCTTCGAAGGCTCCTATCACGGCCTGTTCGACGCCACCATGTGGACCGCCGATCCGGACGACATGAAGGACCAGAGCAAGGACCCCAAGATCATCACCTATGGCCAGGGCATCCCGCAGCTCGTCCGCCAGCTCTTCTGGCAGGTGCCGTATAACGACGCCAACCGCCTCGAAGAAGTTCTAAAGAAGAACCACGACACCATCGCCGCCGTGCTGATCGAGCCGATCCTCGGCAATTGCTGCGGCATTCCCTCGAAGCCGGAATTCATCAAGGCCGTGCGCGAGCTCTGCACCAAGTATGGCGTACTGATGATCGTCGACGAGGTGAAGACCGGCTTCCGCGTCGGCAAGGGCGGCGCCCAGGCGCTCTATGGCATCGAGGCCGATATCTTCACCGTCGCCAAGGCCGTGGCCAACGGCTATCCGATCTCGGCGATCGGCGGCAAGGAAGAGATCATGCGGAAGTACGGCAAGGGCGTTGCCCATGGCGGCACCTATACCGCCCAGGCGATGAGCCTCGCCGCCGCCGAAGCGACGCTGAACATCCTGAAGAACACCGACGCCTTCGACGTTATCGCCAATTACGGCAAGGCGATGCAAGAAGGCATGCACAAGGTGCTGACGAAGCGGGGCATTCCGCACAGCTTCACCGGCCATTACAGCATGTCCGGCCTGTTCTTCAGCGCCGAGGCGCCGACTACCTATCGCAACTGGAAGCTCAGCGACTACACCTTCTATGACACGATGGCCGGCTATCTGATCGACATGGGCGTGATGTGCGAACCGGATAGCCGCGAGCCCTGGTTCATCTCCTCGGCCCATGACCAGAAATGCCTGGAAGAGACGCTGACCAAGTTCGAGGAAGCGATCGATCTCACGCTGGAAGAGCTCGCCCTCGGCGGCGGCAATGACGGCAAGAAGCTGATGCCCGGCATCAGCGGCTGATCTCGCCCAGCACAGCTGGAATAAAGACGGCGCCGTCAGCAATGACGGCGCCGTTTTTGTTTTGTGAATATAAAAGAAGATTGGTCCAGTTGTCCTCGTAGCCCAGGAGCGTCCTCTCATTCTTTCCCGGTATTCGACTTCTGTCCCTTTCGACACGAACAAGGTGCAACAGGTCGATCGGGCAAACGGTGGCTCCCGCTCAAGTGGTGAACAAGATTTTCCTTGCTAATATGCCCCAGCCTGCTCGACCAGAAAATCTCGGTATCCTCCTCCGCAATCTCCTCAAGATCCTCTTTCGCTTCTGAGAGCTTTCTGATGTGGCACCTCACATATGCGCGAAGGAGAAGAGCGCAATTTAAATAGTAGGAATTGTCTTCTTTCTTTGAGCGGTCGATCGCCGACGTGAGGAAAGCCTCAGCGTCTTTATAGTCGCAAAACTCAGCAGCTCGTTGTCCCGCCCAATAAAGGTCCTCAATAGAACTATCCGGTCTTGTCACAAGTTCGCGCAGGATGGCATAGGCTTCGCTGATATCGCCGCCGGCAGATGAATGTGCGATGGACTTAATCCGCATGACATCCGTATGCTTGCGCGCAGACTCCTCCAGCTTCTCTATCAATGAGATGGCATCATTTTCGCGATTTGCATGAATCAGTTGCCGCAGCTGATCTATTGTCAGATCAAGGTCGGAAAGAGTCATAGATACCTCCTCTTCTTCGGTCGTCGAATGGGCTCGGATCTTGCGTTGCCGCCGCATTCGACGGACAGACAACCCTTCATGCATTTGTCGAAACTCGTGTGGTATATCCCCTTCGTCTGATCCGCCTTCGTCTTCCATGAGTCGACGCAAATTTTGTTGCAGGCATTGTATTGCTTATCGCAATCTTTTCCGCTACTCCGTGGTATCTGCCGCTCCACGGTGGTAGGCACCGGCATGCCCGGTGAATTAGGCAATTCCGTTGTTATTGGCGACTGGTATTCATCAAGCGCGGGACTGGCCGTAGACTTCGATGTTGCTGCCAAAATGCCTGCGACGAGAAGCGCCAGGGGCCCTGTACTCGCCAGAGCCCCTTCACCTGCCAAAGCAGCTCCGCCCCCAAGGGCTTCCCCTACTCCTCCACCCAAACCTACCGCCGGAGCAATCGCCCCTAGAATTGCGCCAGGCATTCCTTTTGAAGACCGCGATGTCAGCACATTCGGTGCCGCCGCTTGCTGAAGGAGTGCATCATGATCGCTCGGCGTCATCTTTTTGCCCGTCGCGGCTTCTGTCGCCGCGACATGCAAATCGATAGCCTTTCTGATCAAGGCAGCTTGCCGCTCTTTTTG
>Ga0255336_101397_pt1 | contig 17624 bp, 15 predicted proteins | sample MeOH1_35cm_T3_17_FD_189102 | JGI IMG/M metagenome (GOLD analysis project Ga0255336, IMG submission 189102) | Sandy soil microbial communities from University of British Columbia, Vancouver, Canada - MeOH1_35cm_T3_179 | ecosystem: Engineered > Artificial ecosystem > Sand microcosm > Unclassified ...
CGAGTTGGCTCCGTGCAGGCCGATCAACGCGCGCGTGAGGATGTACCACGCAACCGCCGTCATGAAGAGATCGAAGCCATAGAGCGCAGTGGGCCATGATGCGAGGTGTTTCTCGCCCATCCAGTTGGTGGTGAACGGAAGCAGCGACAGCCAGAACAGCACGTGGAGGGTTCGCCCACAGCACGCTGCCGTTGACACGCTTGGCCACGTGCATCAGGTGATGGTGGTTGTTCCAGTAGATGCCGACATACACAAAGCTCAGCACGTAGGCGCAGAACACGGGAGCGAGCGCGCCGAGCGCCGCCAGATCGGCGCCGTGAGGCACCTTGAGTTCGAGCACCATGATCGTGATGATGATGGCGATCACGCCATCGCTGAATGCCTCGATCCGGTTCGTGCCCATCTTCGTCCTTTCTCGTTTTGCCGCTGGGGTCCATCGTCCGGCGCGGAGGTGCTGGCCTTTGAGGTTGAGGGAAGCGTGTCCGCGTGACGTGGCTTCCCGGATGCGGCCGCACCCCGGCCGCGCGCAGCAAATTATGCGTGAGCGGCCCGGCGTTGTCGATTTAGCGTGAAAGTGCCCGGCGGATTTGGGCGAGCGATGAAAACCAACCCCAAAGAAACCAGATGCACGACGCTAGCGCCTGTCTGGATTGGCCCCTCAGCCGTCCGATGGTAGAATCGCGTCCGCCTGGCGGGGTGATGAAATTGGTAAACATAGCGGACTTAAAATCCGCCGCCTAACGGCTTGCCGGTTCAAGTCCGGTCCCGCTACCATGCGTCAGATTCAACGAACGTTTCCGGATCAAAGGGGACGTTTAGCTGCCGCGCGCAGATCAATGCGATGATCACTGTATATTCATACAGCAGCGTATCGACGCCATTGCGCGCCTTCCCGGATTTCATTCGCCTTTGTTGAAAGAAACGAGAAGCCGTGGACACGCTTTATCGATGCGAAACCGCTAGTCACCTGTCTTCGCTTAACCGACTGAAGTAGACTGCGCGTCCTACCTAGCGCGAGCCATCATGAAACATCGAACCTTTTATGCGGTGGCCGCTGCTGCCGTTCTTACCTGCACCGCAGGTTGCACCACGGCGTATCGCAACGGTCAGGAATGCAAGGCCAAGATGGTCGAGACCTACCCAGCCTCGAAGCCCAAGCTGAGTTACGACCCGCCCCGGGTCGCTTATGAAGGCACGCGTGTCGTGGTCGAGGGAAGCTACACCAAAAAAATCCCGCCTGCGGGTGTGACCCCCATCAAAACGACGTCGCAGACGGTACCGGCAGCGGTCGAATGTACGTTCGCAGGCAGCACGCTCAAGACGTTCCAGTGGCTGACACCGGCTGACCTCGCAGAAAAATACCCGCTGAAACCGGACTCCGACGACACGGAGTAAGTGCATCGTCAACCAGCGTGGGAAGGTGGTCCGGTTGGCTCGCCTATGAAAGCCTGGGTTCGTTCGGGCAAAGGCGGACACTGGACACGCCGGCAGTTTCTCCAAAGTAGAACGCACCCAGCGCCACCGCCAGCAGACCCCGATCGTCTTTAGTATCATCAGCGGCTCGCTTCATGTCTTGAATCATCGAGCCCCGCCATGTCCGCTGCCGCCACCGATTCCGATTCCAGTTCTCACGCCCCGCATCATCCGCACTATTCGCGCGCCACCTTGCTTGTACTGGCAACGATCGCAGGCGTATCGGTCGCTAACATCTATACGAATCAGCCGCTGCTCGCCGCATTTCGCGCGTCGTTTCCAGAAAGCGCGGGGCTGATCGGCGCGGTGCCGGCCGTCACGCAACTCGGCTACGCGATCGGCATGTTATTGCTGGCGCCGCTCGGCGATCGCTTCGACCGCCGCTTGATCATTCTTCTGCAACTGGCCGCGCTCGGCATCGCGCTGGTCGGGGCAACGGCGGCGCCCACGCTCGGCGTGCTGATCGCCGCGAGCCTCGCGCTCGGCATTGTGGCAACCATTGCCCAGCAAGCGGTGCCGTTCGCCGCCGAACTCGCGCCGCCTGCGCAACGCGGTCACGCGGTCGGCACGGTGATGAGCGGCTTGCTGATCGGCATCCTGCTCGCGCGCACGGTCTCGGGTTTCGTCGCGGAATACTTCGGATGGCGAGCCGTATATGGCGCTTCGGTCGCGGCGACAATCGGGCTCGCCGTACTCGTGGTGATGCGCCTGCCGCGCAGCAAGCCGACATCCACGCTGCCTTACGGCAAGCTGCTCGCATCGATGTGGCATCTTGTGGTCGAGACGCCGGCGCTGCGCGAAGCATCGATGACAGGCGGCGCCCTGTTCGCGGCGTTCAGCATCTTCTGGTCCGTGCTCACACTGTTACTCGCGGGCGAGCCGTTCCATCTCGGTCCTCAAGCCGCCGGCCTGTTCGGCATTGTCGGCGCAGCGGGCGCGCTGGCCGCGCCGCTCGCGGGCAAGTCGGCGGACAAGCGCGGGCCGCGCGCCGTGGTCTCGCTGTGCATCGTGCTCGTGGCCATATCGTTCGTGGTGTTCGCGCTGTCGGGACGCAGCCTCGTGGGGCTGGTGATCGGCGTGATCGTGCTCGATATCGGCGTGCAAGCCGCGCAGATATCAAATCAATCGAGGATCTACGCGCTCAAGCCCGAAGCGCGCAGCCGCGTGAATACCGTGTACATGGTCGTGTATTTCATCTGCGGCGCAGCGGGGTCGGCGGTCGCATCGCTGGCATGGCATGCGTTCGGATGGGTCGGCGTGTGTATGGCAGGACTCGTGGCAACCGGGCTCGCCGGGTTGAGCCATTCGCGAAGCCGTTTGAAGAAAGCCTGAGAAAGTTAAGCACTCTCCCGAGATCAACTCCGCTCGCGCGCGTAGTGATGCAGCGCGTCGAGGACGCGGTCGAATTCCAGGGATTTATCGAAGAAATGGCGCACGCCGTATTGCAAGCAGCGCTCGCGATATGCCGGCAGCGCATGGTTCGTGAGCACGGCGGCGAAGGTCGACTCGGTCATGCCGGTGCGCTGCAAATACGCCAGCACTTCAATGCCCGAGCCGCGCTTCAATTGCAGATCGACGATCACCGCATCGAATCTCTGCGATGCCAGCAGCGCAATCGCAGTCTCGGGGGTGTCGGCCCATGCGGTGACCCGCAGTTCGCCGGACGCATCGATCGCTTCCACCAGGCTGCGCCGGATCAACGGCGAGTCCTCGATCAACAGTACGCCCAGCGGCCGCTCACGCGCGAATCCGGTTCCGTCGACGATCATTTGTTGGCCCACGGCGGGCATCCTCCTACTCGATCAAGCCGTTCTTGATCGCGTAATACGTGAGATCGGCATTGTTCGCGAGCCGCATTTTTTCGAGAACGCGCGCGCGATACGTGCTGATCGTCTTCACCGATAAATGCAGTTCCTGCGCTATTTCCGTCGGAATCTGGCCGCCCGCAAGCTTGCAAAAAACCTGGAACTCCCGCTCGGACAAAGTCTCGTGCGGGCGCTCGGTCGCGGGTTTCTCGAGCTTGTCGGCAAGCGTATCGGCGATAATTTCCGACAGATACCGGTGGCCCCGCGCCACCGTGCGAATGGCCCGCACGATCTCGTCGGGCGCCGCGTCCTTGTTCAGATAACCGTTGGCGCCCGCGCGCAGCAGGTTGATCGCGTACTGGCTCTCCGGATAACCCGACAGCATCAGCACGCCCTGCTCCGGGCGAATCTGCTTGATCACGCGCAAGGTGTCGATACCGTTCTTGTCCGGCATCGCGATATCCAGCAGCACGACGTCGAACGCGCGTTCGCGCACGAGCGCGATGGTTTCGTCGCCGGTGGACGCTTCCGCGGCGACTTCCATGTCGGGTTCATCGGCGACGAATTGCCGGAACCCGCTTCGTACGATGGCGTGATCGTCCGCTATCAACACTCGAATCATCTGCGCTGCCCGCGGCCGTTTTTATGATGAATCATTGGTCAGCCGTCGAGACCGTCGAGCAGGTCCGCCATGTCGTCGGCGTGCTCTTCCTCGACTGCCAGGATCTCTTCGAAGATCCGGCGCGTGGTGACATCCTTTTCGCCGAGATAGCGAATGATTTCACGATACGTATCGATCGCAATGCGCTCGGCGATCAGGTTCTCGCGAATCATGTCGATCAGATTGCCGCCTTCCTTGTACTCGGAATGCGAGCGCGACGCGAGGCTGTCGGGGGCGAAATTCGGCTCGCCGCCCAACTGCACGATGCGTTCGGCAATGGTGTCGGCGTGTTCCTGCTCTTCGGTCGCGTGCTGCGCGAATTCCGCCGCGACGGCTTCCGAATGAATGCCCTTCGCCATGAAATAGTGGCGTTTGTAGCGCAGCGTGCAGACGATCTCAGTGGCGAGCGAGTCGTTCAGCAGCTTCAGCACGACTTCCTTGTCGGCGCCGTAGGTCGATGTGACGGGACCATCGTCCATGTGTTGACGCGCTTCGGCGCGAATTTTTTCCACGTCCAGCACGAACGGATCGGACTTGCGGCCGGATTCCTTCGATTGTGCCGGTGCAGCTTTTACAGCAGACGATTTCGACATGGATGCGCTCCAGAAAGAGAGTGTTTTGTGTTCTACGGCAGGACAGGTTCGTGACAGGAGCTTTGCCGCAGACCGGCGCGCGCGTGGGTCGCAGTCACTTTTGCGCAGTCGCTCTGCAGACTGCTCGCATACGGCGTGCCTGCTCGCGCCGTGCATTCCGTTTGTCGGATGGACGGCCGACGTGAATCGTGAAGCCGTCCGCCCGCTGAACGGCTTTCGAATAAAGCCGGTCGAAGCGTGTGAGGGTGTGATAGCACTAGCCAAGGATTAAAGCCGCTAATCGATTATTTTCTTCGTGATGACAAAGCCGAGTACGAGGAACACCACGCACAAGATCAGGAACAGTACGAACAGGAACTTCGCGATGCTGGCCGCGCCCGCAGCGATGCCGGTGAAGCCGAGCAAACCCGCGACGACAGCGACGATGGCGAAAAACAATGCCCACTTCAACATGATCGGCTCCCCAATGAGGTTGGACTAGTAACGGGATGTTAGCGAGGCGGTCGCGAACTGCCATCTGGACGCCCGCCGTTTTTCATGTAGGACTCCACCGACAAACGCTTTCAATCCACCTTTAATCCAACGCAAATCGAGCACAACTCATGTGCAACTCGTGTGCGATTCAGCCACCGCGCGCGGCGCGAAAAGCTACACTGGCCGGACAGAAAACCTGGCGTGTCCCCTATGACTTCCTCTTTGCACGAAGGCGGCGCGGCGAACCTGGCAGCGGGCGTCACGCGGCGCGCGACCCGGTTCGGGATGCGTTTGAACGGCTGGATGCGCCGCTGGAGCTGGGCCGTCGCGATGACCGTCGCCATCGTGATTACCATCGGCGGCCTCGTGATACTCGAGTCCGGCCGCATGCGCATTGCAGCGGAATACGAGACCGCGCTCGAGGCGAAAGGCGCGACCACGCAGTTGACCTCGCTCGCGGCGGATATCGCGTCACTGACCGCCGATGAGCGCGCGTTCCGCCTCGCACCCGATAACACCTACTCCGCGCACTACGACGCGGCGGCGGCGAGGATCCGGCAAACGACGGCGTCGCTGGATGCGTACTATCGCCGCAAAGCCGACGACACCGCACTCGCCAGTTTCAATCAGGTCAGCGCGATTCTTAGCCCGCGGATCGGTACAGGACTGGCTGCACGCTCCGCATCGCAAGCAGGAACAAGCACCGATACCCTCGATGGCTCGCTCGCCCTGCTCCGTCTCAATGAAGAACGCCGGGCGCAGGCCGCGCTCGACGCGAGCCGCGCCGATCAACGAATTTCCACATTCTGCGTAGGCGCATTGTGTGCGTTGAATATCGTGTTGTTCCTGCTGCTGTTCCGCAATCTCGGCATTCAGCTGGACAAGCAGGATCGGGTGCAGCAAAAGCTGATTACGCAGCAGGAAGAGCTCGATCAGCTCGTGTTCGAGCGCACGCGGCAACTTGAAGCGCTCGCGTGGCATTTGCAGTCGGTGAGCGAAAACGAGAAGACCCAGCTTGCCCGCGAACTGCACGACGAACTCGGTTCGATCCTGACGGCCAGCAAAATGGATGTGGCGTGGGTCAACAACAAGCTTAAAAGCACGGAACCCGCGATGGCCGAAAAACTCGGCCGGGCGCTCGCCAATCTTGACCAAGGGATTGCGCTGAAGCGAAGAATTATCGAAGACATGCGGCCGACCGTGCTCGCCAACTTCGGGCTGGTCACGGCGCTGCGCACACTCGCCGACGAAACCGCGCAGCGCACCGGCTGGACGCTCGAACTCGCACTCCCCGAGGAGGACATCAAGCTCGGCGAAGAAGTCGAAATTGCGTTGTTCCGGGTCGCGCAGGAGTCGCTCACGAACGCGGCCAAATACGCGCGCGCGTCGCGCGTGTCGATCGCGCTGGCGCTGGACGACGAGCGGGTATCGATGCATATAGCCGATGACGGCGTCGGCATCCGCCCGCAGGATCTGCTGCGTACACACACGCACGGGGCGCTGGGCATGCGCCAGCGGGTCAGCGCACGCGGCGGGCGTATCGAGATCGAACAGCGCCAACCGCATGGCACCGATATCCGCGTGACCATGCCGCGTGTGCGCAACTTCGATGTCTGAAGTGCGCCTCCGGTTGCTGTCGCTCGTGTAGGACGGCGCCGACACAAGATGCAGACTGCGCCTACAGCCTGCGAACGCGCAGTTTTTTATGATTATCCAGACCGGTGTGGTCGATCGAAGCGGTTGTCCGCAGGGGTTATCATTGGATGTCCAAACCCCGCGAAGGCGTTTCAAGGATCGGTCGCAGCCAAGGCCGTAATGCGTTTAAACTCCGGGTGGCCGGGATTCGAACAACGGGCACGCTTTTATGGCCAGCGGCCAGCGTACCCGCATCAAACTCAAGGGGAATCGCTCATGACTCGACTCATCGCTTTGCTGTTGATCGCCGGAACCGCCGCGCTCGCGGGTTGCAATACGATAGCCGGCGCCGGCCAGGACCTTTCGAAGGGCGGCAACGCAATCACGAATTCCGCGGATAAGCACGGCGCGGAGTAACAGGAATGGCCGGGGAGACCTGCTTGCCTCCAGCTGGCTGATCTGCGAACCTGTCCGATACGCTACCGGCGCCGGCTAGTGCCGGCACACCGGGATCGAGAGTTGGATTGAAAAAGAACCTCCGCGAGGAGGTTCTTTTTTGTCTCACGCAAACGCACGCGAAGGATCGGAATCAGGCGGTGGAGCTGTCCAGCTTCCGGACTCGGGGCGCTGCGTGATGCGCTCGATAGGCTCAGCCGCTTGAGACTCGATCAGTCCGCAAATCAAATCGGCGAAAGGCTTGATGTTTCGGTACGTGCTCGCTTGCTCCAGCGCCGCGAGATACGCCGTCCGGGATTGCACGGTCACGATAGTCCAGGGATAGCCGCCTGTTGTCAGCAAGTAGTTCATCAGAAAACGGCTAAGACGACCGTTGCCGTCCATGTACGGATGGATGAACACAAAGATGAAGTGACCGAGTACGGCGCGTACGCCCGGATGATCTTCAGCCAGCAGCAAATCGAAGAGCGCGGGCATGCAATCGCGAACGGCTTCCGGCGCGAGGGGCACATGCAAGGCATTCCGAATAAACACATTGTTGTTGCGATAACCGGCCAGGTCGCTGGCCTTCAAGATACCCGCGGTGACGCTCGGCGAAAACAGAGTCACGTACCACTGTGAAAAGTCCCGTCGCAGAGTGATAGCGGGTTCGTTCATTTGCGCCACTACCTCGCCAATCAGGAGGCGAACTCTTTTGTGGGCTTCGGCGTACCCCTTGGCTGCCATCGCGTCGCGCGCCTGGCGGTCCTCTTTGTTGATCAACGGACTCCAGTCGCCGCTGCGAACCTTTTCGATAAGGTCCGTGCTTACCCGATAACCTTCGATAGACAGCGAGTGGTACGCATCCGCCACGTACCTCGCTTCGATATCGTGGAGAAGCGCTTCACTGTCGAGATTCGACAAACGTGGAATGCCCTCGAACCGGTCGATCACAATTTCCCGCATGCTCGACCACATGGCCTGGATGCGCTGAACGTACGGGGACTCATTCATCCGGCCGCCAATATGGGCCAAGGGCCGCTCGAACGGATTGTCTTCGACCACTACGTATGTCGCTGCCCTCATCGTCTGGACGAGCTGCTCGGCGTCGGTGGCTCTGCCGACCGCCCGGAGCGCACCTGCCATGCGGCCGGCGACGACGCTGTGACCGCCCTCGAGTAGTCGGGCCGTGAGTGCACTGATGTCAACCTGACGCGTCACAATTTGCGCCGCAAGCTCATGCGTGTGGAAAAAACTCGGACTAGCTCGAATCAATGCTTCGGGCAGGGGAACGAGCAGCAGCCCGCTTGCATTCGGCGCACGACCTTGCGCTAGCAACTCAGGCTTGGTTTGATAGAGGAACATCGAGCAGCCATGGGGCAATGCCTGCGGCTGATTCGCCGCCAAGGGCGAATGCAGCAGGATTTGTTTCTCGACGCTCGTGTAGCCGCTGTGCTTCAGAAGCGAGAGCTCAGGGCTCAACTGCCATTGATCGCCGAACCTGGCGTGGGCGTAGGCCGCCACGAACGTCTCCATGTTCGCGTACCAGTGCGTGGAGTCACCCTCGTCGTCTTCGGGATTGTTGGACTGGTACCAACCTTGTATGACTGGCTTGAGGAATCCGGCAGCGAGGAGCCGTTCGCGGTGTGTACGAGTGAGCTCGGGATGCGCACTGCCCCGGAATACCGAAATGCCACGGTCCTGCAGCGCCTTGAGAATCTGCAGGGAGGACGCAAGTTTTTCATTGGGTGCAGCCACGAGATTCGCCCCTGAGATGTCAGACCATATATAGAGTTTTGTGTCGTATTATATCCAGAGTTTTGTGTTGTACAATTTATAGAGTTTCATGCTTTATTAAAAATAGAGTTCTATGCTTTTTTCGCAATGAATGCCATATGGGTAATGGCCGTATCAATGGTTGATGTTGCTGCGAATCCAAATAAAAGGCCGGCCGTTTCGAGAAAAAGCCTGCTGTTCTTGCGCTCCCGGTCCTCACGCCCCTCAAACCAGCCCACGCCTCTTGTAGTCGAACCAGAACGACAAGCCGACGCTCGCCAGGATGATCAGTGTCGCCATTACGGTCCATTTCGTGATCACCTCGCCAAGGAATAGTGCACCTATCACCACAGCCACCACGGGATTCACGTACATGCAGCTGCTTGCGATGATCGGGCTCGTATGCCGGATCAGGTAGGCATACGCAACATACGCTGCCATCGAACCGACGAGCATCAGGTAGAGGTAGGCCAAAAACGGCGTGAACCCCATGCTCACGATGCGCTCACCCGACACCCACGCGACCATCGTCGCCATCGCGCCGCCGAGGCTGATCTGCAGCGCAGTCGATACCAGCAAGTCGGACGGCAGCTTGAGACGGCCTGCGAGAAACGAACCGCCCGCCCAGAAAATCGCGCCGCAGAGAATCGCGAGGCTACCGGCAGTGGCACCCGACGACGGATCGCCGTGATTCAGCAACGCGATCCCGACCAGCCCGAGGCCCACCGCGACCCACTCGCCCTGCGCCACTTTACGACCGGCGATAGCCGCGATAACCGTCGCGAACAGCGGCACGGTCGCGACCATGACGGCGGCCGTGCCGGTCTCGACCGTGCGCATGCCAAACGCGAGCATGCCACTCGATAACCCCACGAGCAGCGTTCCGACTGCCGCTGCATTACGCACTTCGGCGAAAGTCGGCCAGACCGGATCGCGGCGCGCGGCGAAGATAAACAGGCCGATACCGGCGAACAGGTTGCGCAGCCCGGAGAGCATCAGCGGCGGAAACGATTCCAGCGACAGATGCACCGCCATGTAGGTCGAACCCCAGACGAGGTACACCACGCAGAGCGCGAGCGCCACACGGCCGCTGCGCGTCGCGGGAAGGCGAAATGGGAAATGGTTGGGAAGATTAAACGGGCGACGCGCGGGGGCATCGGCTGGCGCTTGTGGCTGCGTTACGCTCGGCGATTCGACCGGCGATTGCGATGCGGCTTGCGCTTGCGCGTCAGATGGCGGCTGCGGAAATGGCAGCACGTCGGCCGAGGGCTGCGCGGGTGGCTGCTGTGGCGGCACGAACTGCGAAGCTGAGGATGACGATGACGAAACCGGCGACTGCGAAGGCGGCAACGATGTGGACATCCGTTACTCCGCAGCGAAGATGACTGCAACGTCAGCCGGCCAAACGGCCAGGCTCACAGCCGCCGGTTTCGCCTCACCCAAAACCGGGTAAAACGATGAACGGCGCGCATGCCGCTCGAGCGTCGCGGCAAAACGGGCAAGGCAGGACAACATGTCGGAAGCAGAAAAAAGGGTCGGGCAACAAAGTGCCGAAGCTCGATGCCGGCTTCAACAGCCGGCATCGAGCCGCCGCGAGTTTGCCGGAGCGATCGGGCGAAGAATGTCGGAACGCACCCGGGAAAACACGGTGGTCGCCATTATGCAGTAAGCGCCGCGCGCACACCCGGGGGTGTTACAGATGGTTGCCAACACGCTACGGCGCGGTGTATCGTGACGGCTGCTAACGCGGGGGTCCTGCGCTGCACATCGCAATCTGCTGCTGATTGTCCGTGTGTCGCGGGTGAGAAATACCCTTTGAACCTGATCTGGATAATGCCAGCGCAGGGAAGCGTTCGGATTTTGCCGCGCTGGGGTCTTTCTCTTTCTCGCGCATCCTCGCCAAATCCGCCCGCCTCCTCTCTCTGCTTTTTCTTCGGTCTCCCGTAGCTAGCGTTTGACTCAGCCGATTCCGCGCGCCTATGCGTTTTTCGCCGGCCGGCTGGGAAACACCCGTCCCCACAGGAGAGCCGCATGAACGCCAACCCGAAATTCCTGTCCGACGACGCTGTCGTCGACGCCGCCGCGATCGCGCCGTTGCCCAATTCGCGCAAGATCTACGTGACGGGCTCACGTCCCGACATCCGCGTGCCGATGCGCGAAATCACGCAATCCGATACCAACGAAAGCTTCGGCAGCGAGAAAAATCCGCCGGTGTACGTCTACGATTGCTCCGGCCCGTATTCGGACCCGGACGCGACTATCGATATTCGCTCGGGTCTGCCGGCCGTACGTCAGGGCTGGATCGAAGAACGCGGCGATACGGAATCGCTCGGTGGTCTCTCGAGCAATTTCGGCCGCGAACGTGCCGCCGATCCGGCCACCGTCGATCTGCGCTTCAAGGGTTTGCATCGCACGCCGCGCCGCGCGCTGCCGGGCAAGAACGTCTCGCAGATGCACTACGCACGGCAAGGCATCATCACGCCGGAGATGGAATACATCGCGATCCGCGAGAACCAGCGCCGCGCCGAATATCTGGAATCGCTGCGTACGAGCGGTCCGAACGGCGAAAAGCTCGCCGCGATGATGGGCCGCCAGCATCCTGGTCAAGCGTTCGGCGCCCAGGCTTTCGGTGCGAACGCGCCGAAAGAGATCACGCCCGAGTTCGTGCGCGAGGAAGTGGCGCGCGGCCGCGCGATCATCCCGGCGAACATCAACCACCCGGAGAGCGAGCCGATGATCATCGGCCGGAATTTCCTGGTGAAGATCAACGCGAACATCGGCAATTCGGCGGTCACGTCGTCGATTGGCGAAGAAGTCGACAAGATGACGTGGGCAATCCGCTGGGGCGGCGACACGGTCATGGATCTGTCCACCGGCAAGCATATTCACGAGACGCGCGAATGGATCATCCGCAATAGCCCGGTGCCTATCGGCACGGTGCCGATCTATCAGGCGCTCGAAAAGGTCAACGGCAAGGCTGAAGACCTCACCTGGGAAATTTTCCGCGACACGCTGATCGAGCAGGCCGAACAAGGCGTGGATTACTTCACGATCCACGCGGGCGTGCTGCTGCGCTACGTGCCGATGACCGCTAACCGCATGACGGGCATCGTCTCGCGCGGCGGCTCGATCATGGCGAAGTGGTGTCTGGCTCATCACAAGGAAAGCTTCCTGTACGAGCACTTCGAAGACATCTGCGAAATCATGAAGGCCTACGACGTGAGCTTCTCGCTCGGCGACGGCCTGCGTCCGGGTTCCATCTACGACGCCAACGACGAAGCCCAGCTCGGCGAACTGAAGACGCTCGGCGAGCTGACGCAGATTGCGTGGAAGCATGACGTGCAGGTGATGATCGAAGGTCCGGGCCACGTGCCGATGCAGCTCATCAAAGAGAACATGGACCTGCAACTGGACTGGTGCGACGAAGCGCCGTTCTATACGCTTGGACCGCTGACCACGGACATCGCGCCGGGTTACGACCACATCACGTCGGGAATTGGAGCCGCGATGATCGGCTGGTTCGGCACCGCCATGCTCTGCTACGTCACGCCGAAGGAACATCTCGGCCTGCCGAACAAGGACGACGTGAAGACTGGGATCATCACCTACAAGCTCGCCGCGCACGCCGCCGATCTGGCGAAGGGCCATCCGGGCGCGCAGGTGCGGGACAACGCATTGTCGAAGGCGCGGTTCGAATTCCGCTGGGACGACCAGTTCAATCTCGGCCTCGATCCGGACAAGGCGCGCGAATTCCACGACGAGACCCTGCCGAAGGATTCGGCCAAAGTCGCGCATTTCTGCTCGATGTGCGGCCCGCACTTCTGTTCGATGAAGATCACCCAGGACGTCCGTGAATATGCGGCGAAGCAAGGAGTATCGGATATCGAAGCGCTGAAGCAAGGCATGCAAACGAAGGCGATCGAGTTCGTGAAGAAGGGCGCGGAGATTTACCAGCGCACGTAAGAACGACCCATCTCGCGCACAAGTAAAAACGGCCTGTCGCATGTCATGTGCGACAGGCCGTTTTGCGTTGACCAGCGCTCAATTCCTCAATTCAGTACTTGTCTACCGAATACCGCAGTCGGGCACTGTTTCTGCTCACATATTGAAAGGATCGGCGAAAACTGTCTTTCGCCTCGGGTTGGACGTGGACAGTCGGGCTCATCCGCTCAGGGTAATCCCGGCGTGATAAGGAGCCGAGCCGTTTCAGCTACAACCCGTCACATCTTCGTGAATCACCGATTTGGAGAGTTGAAATGGACAAGCTCAAACAGATTGGCGCTACTGCTCTCATTGCCGCACTTCTCGGCGGCCTGTCTGCCTGCGACAACATGACAACGCGGCAACGCGATACGGCCATCGGCGCAGGTGTGGGCGGCGTCGCGGGTGCGGCGATCGGTGGCAATGCGCTATCGACCCTTGGGGGCGCGGCCGCGGGCGGCCTGATCGGTAATCAGGTTGGCAAGTAGATCGCTCAATAACCACCCATAACCAAGCGTATCGAGGGCTATTCTTCGATCGCGTCGCCCGGCCGCTCTCTTTCGCGCTCACTTTCGCGCTCTCTTTCGACAACACGGCGGCCGGGCGTGAATTTCAGGTGGTGAAACAGATCGAAACATTGAGGTAAGCACCAGCGCTTTCCCGCGTTTCAGCGATGCGCTAGGCTGTAGATATGCCGTTTATTCGAACGGTCGCGTTTCGACGCAATCAGGAGTCGCATCATGAGCCCGAAGCTCGCACTATCCGCCCTCGTGGGTGCTTTGAGCTTAAGTGCTTGTTACTACGTGCCCTACGGTTATTACCCGGCGTATCCGGCCTACCCCTCTGTCCCCGTGGTCAGCACAGCCCAAACGCAGCAGGAAATTCCGGTGGCGCCGGCCGGCACTGCCAGCACGAATAACGCACCGTCCACGTATTCGTCGACGACAACGCAGTACGTCGCTGCGCCGCCGGTCGTCTACGCCCCGTATCCCGCTTATTACCCGAGCTACCCCGTCTACGCGCCCTATCCTGCCTATTACGGTTACCCCGCGTATTACGGACCCTCGGTGTCGATCGGCTTCGGCTGGTGGGGCGGCGGTGGCCACGGGCATTATCATCACTGAGCCTCAGTGACGATAATGCCCCTCGGCGCTACCGCCTGGGCGAGCCTTACCCGTTCGATGTAACGCTTCCACACAAGCCGCGCTGAAAAAGCGAGGCTTGTCTTTTTGCGCCCCTCATCGGCGCGATGTTCAGCCTTGTAAAAAGCCCGTCGCGAAAAGCGTTGTGGCAATCGTCTTGATCTGGCACGTTCTTCGCCGAAATTCCCCGTCGCTGCAGCGCGCTGCCCGCTGATCCTGCTCTGGCGCCTGTCTCGGCGTTCTCTCCGTCGGGGTGTTCTGCGACGCGCCCGCAAGAGATGCTTCCGAAACGCAGGAACCCACCGCCCGATGACGCTGCGTGCAGCCGCAGGACTATGGGTATTCCCTTCTTTGATGCAAGTCATCCTCGCTCTATTCTTAACCCAGACACATTAGGCAAGCGCTTACTTCGCACTGTTTGTCGGGCGGCGGCGTGCCTATTGCGCACCGAACAAGCTCACGGGGCTGTCAGCACCGGTCGCCCAAGATCGGAGAACGCCACGCGTTCAACAAAATAAGAAGCAGGAGACGTTATGTTTCATCAGATTCTCACGCCTGTCGGCGGCTCACTCGGCTTGTCCTTTCTCGTCGCCGCCTTGCCTATTGTCGTGGTGCTCGTGCTGCTCGGCTGGGCGCGCCGGCCGGCCTGGCAAGCGTCGCTCGCGGGATTGATCGTCGCCATCGTGATTGCCATCGCTGTCTGGCATTTCCCTGTGGGTCTCGCAATCGATTCCGTCGCTGCGGGCGCCGTGTTCGCCGTATGGCCAGTCATGTGGATCGTCTTCGCTGCGATCCTGCTTTACAACATTGCGCAGCGTTCGGGCCGGTTCGAAGCGTTCCGGACCTGGATGATGGATAACCTGCCCAACGACCGGCGCATTGTGCTGGTGGTGATCGGCTTCTCATTCGGCGCGCTGCTGGAAGGTATCTCCGGTTTCGGCACGCCCATCGCGATCACCAGTTCGCTGCTGATCCTGCTCGGTTTTCCAACGCTCGAAGCGCTCACGTTCACGCTGATCTTCAACACCGCGCCGGTCGCGTTCGGTGCACTCGGCGTGCCGATTACCGTGCTCGGCGCAGTCACCCATCTGCCCACCGATGCTCTTGCCAAGATGGTCGGCCGACAGTTGCCGTTCTTCGCGCTGATGCTGCCGTTCTACGTGATCGGCGTGTACGCGGGCTTTCGCAACATGCTCAAGATATGGCCGGTGCTGCTGGTAGCGGGCGGGACGTTCGCACTGACGCAATTCGTCACGTCGAACTTCATCAGCTACGCGCTCACCGATGTGCTCTCGTCACTCGTGTCGCTCATCCTCACGATCGCGTTCCTGCGCGTCTGGAAACCAGCGCCGGACGAGCGTTTCGCCGTCAACGTGGAGCGCGCGGCGCAGACCCGCGGACAGCTTTCCGGCGGGCACGGCTGGGTGCCGTGGATCGTGGTATCGGTGGTCGTGATCGTGTGGACGGTGGCGAAGATCTTCCTTATCGGCGATGTCAAAGTGCCGTGGCCCGGCCTCGATAAAGCCGTCTTCATCACGCTCTATAACCAGCCGTACGGCGCGATCTGGGACTTCCAGCCGCTCGCGACTGGAACCGCGATCCTGGTCGCGTCGATCATCACTGCATTGATCGTGCGGCTGCCGGTGAGCGAATTCGGCGCGGCGATTGTCGATACGTGGGTGCAAACGCGCATAGCCATTTTCACGGTTGCGACCATCGTCGGGCTCGCGTACCTGATGAACTACTCCGGGATGAACTACACACTGGGCCTGGGCGTGGCGTCGGTGGGTGCGCTCTTCCCGCTGGTGTCGGCGTTCCTCGGCTGGGTCGCCGTGTTCCTGTCCGGCAGCGATACGTCCGGCAATGCGCTGTTCGGCAACCTGCAGGTAGTCGCGGCGCGGCAGCTCAATCTCAATCCAATCCTGATGGCCGCCACGAATTCGTCCGGCGGCGTGATGGGAAAGATGATCTCGCCGCAGAACATCTCGACGGGCGTAGCGACTACCGAACTCAAAGGCAAGGAAGGGGTGGTTTTTGCCAAGACGTTCAAGCATTCCATTCTGCTGACGGTGCTGCTCGGCGTACTGGTCTGGCTGCAACAGAACGTGCTGACGTGGATGATTCCGCATTGAAGGCGGCCGGGGGCGCCTCATTCCCCCACTACCCGTCCCCGCGTCGCTTTCACGGCTCCTCGCCGCACTTTCCCCTCCACTCTTCGCATCTGCGATGCGCGCGTCGGCTTCGTCGCCACGCGCGTGCGGCGCGTCACGCTGACGCGCTGGATCATCTCGTCGAGCCGTGCAAGCGCCGCCGCGCGATTCATGTCCTGCGTGCGGTGCTCCTGCGACTTGATGATGATCACCCCGTCGCGCGTGATGCGGCTGTCGCGTAACGCGAGCAGGCGCATCTTGATCGTGTCCGGCAGAGACGACGCGTGAATATCGAAACGCAGATGAATCGCGCTCGACACCTTGTTGACGTTCTGCCCGCCCGCACCCTGCGCGCGCACGGCGCTCAGCTCGACCTCGTTGGGCTGGATCACATACTCGATCGAATGATTCACGATGCCGCCTCCACAATGCGCGCGGCCAGACCCGAATCACGCCGCGTAGGTGTCCCAACGGCCTGTGCGAACACGGCCGCCGAGCCGATCACATCGACGCGGCTGCGAGCCCGCGTAATCGCCGTATAAACCAGTTCGCGCGACAACATCCGGCCAAATGTGCTCGGCAACACGAGCGCGGCGTGATCGAATTCCGAGCCCTGCGATTTGTGGACGGTCAGCGCGAACGCCGTGTCGTGTGGCGGCAAAGCGGCGGGCGAAAGGGTTCGCAATGTTCCGTCGGCCATGCGGAAGCAGACGTGCATTGCACCGCCCGGCGCCGGCAGCGCAATGCCGATATCGCCGTTGAACACGCCCAGCGCGTAGTCGTTGCGTGTGACGATGACCGGCCGGCCCGCGAACCATTGCGCGCCCGCGCCCAGCGTGACCGATGCGGTCGAGCGAACCCACGCCGAGACACGCGCGTTGATTTCATCGACACCGCGCGGTCCATGCCGTGTCGCGGCGAGGATGCGGAAGCGATTAAGCGCATCGAAAAGCGGTGCGGCGCCGGTTCCCTCTTCGAGCGCGTCGGCGAGCGCCTGCGCGTAGGGTTCGAAACCGGCATTCAAGCGCGCGAACGTGCGCTCTGAGAGATGGGGACCGGCATCGTCGATGAGCATCGCTGCGTTCGTTTTGTCTTCCTTGCGGGCGGACGTCAAAGCGGCAAGCGCCTCGTCCACGGAACCGCGCCGGATAGCCACCGACAACCTGCCGATATCCGAATCCAGCCCGAACCGGTAATTCCGCTGCAACCACACGACGCAATCGGTCAACGGACTTGCCGCGGTTTGATCGAGCGCGATAGGTGCCACCGGGTGCCAGTCGACTTCGGGCAAGCCGGTGAACGCTTCGTAAGCTTCGGTGCCGTCGTCGGGGATCAGGTAACCGGGTTCATCGAGCCATGAAGGTTCGGTTTCTTGTATCGGCGCCGCTTGATCTTCGCCACCGCTCGGCAACTCCGCGATGAACCGATCCGCCGGCATCGACAACGCCGTGGCAATCCGCGCCGCGCCTGCATCGCTAAAAACCGGCCGCGCGCTTAGC